>ERZ1673698.321-NODE-321-length-81034-cov-8.103941_pt1 | contig 81034 bp, 71 predicted proteins | sample MGYA00580228_ERZ1673698 | MGnify/ENA primary metagenome ERZ1673698 (study PRJEB41218, sample SAMN15661768) | gut metagenome | host: Homo sapiens | place: Canada: London | collected 2015-08-20/2019-03-30 | study: EMG produced TPA metagenomics assembly of... | reverse complement strand
AACGCTTTCCAGACTGTCCGCAGCACTGCTCATGCGCCGGATCATACGGTAATTCTGCTGGCGCAGACGGGCGGAGAAGGCGTCGATATCCTGACGGGGCACCAGATACTGGGTCAGCACCTGGTTGAACACCTCGATGGAGGTCTCGAATTCCTCGGCGATGACCACATTGGCTCCCAGACGGCGCAGCGGGGCGACCTCGGTGATGAAGCGGGTGCGGGCCACGATGTAGAGGTCGGGGTTCATGCGCCGGGCTTCCAGGGTGATGGCGCGCACGGCCGCCGGGTCGGAGATGATGATGGCCAGGACACGGGCCGTGTAGACGCCCAGATGCTCAAGGATGACAGGCTGGGAGGCGTCCCCGTGCGAGATGGGCTCCTTGTTCTTGTAGCGGCTCACGGTCTCGGGGTTCATCTCCAGGATGGTGTAGGGGATGCCGGATTCCTTGGCCACCTGGGCCAGGTGCTTGCCGCTGATGCCGAAGCCCACGATGATGAGATGATCCTTGAGGGTGCTGGCCTTCTGCTGCTCTGCTTCCGGGCTGGAGGCTTCCTTGCCGCGTCCCCTGGTCAGCAGGGCGGCGGCGCGGGGGGCCAGATTGATGAGGAAGGGCGTGAGCATCATGGTGATGACGCTCAGGGCCAGGAAGGACTGGTAGCCGATGTCGTTGAGCAGACCGGCGGCCAGACCGGAGGCGGCCAGCACGAAGGAGAATTCACCGACCTGCGCGAGGCAGAGGGAGGTCTGGATGGCCGTACGCAGCGGGTAGCCCTGCACCAGGACGGCGGGCATGGTCAGCAGGCTTTTGATCAGGATGAACAGCAGGGTGTTGAACAGGATGGCCCAGATGTGCTGGAGGAAGAAGGAGAGATCCAGCATCATGCCCACGGAGATGAAGAACAGGCTCATGAAGACGTCACGGTAGGGCATGATGCCCGAGATGACGCTCATGCTGTACTGGGAACGGGCCAGCATCAGGCCCGCCAAAAAGGCGCCCAGCGAAAGCGAAAGGCCCAGGCTGTGGGTCAGCAGCGCCATGCCGAAACAGGTGCCCAGGGTCGAGAGGAAGAGCAGCTCGCGCGAGCGGGTGCGCATGACCGCTTCCATGAAGCGGTTGAGGCCCAGATGCGCGGCCAGCAGCACGGCCCCGAGGATGCCGCCCACTTTCAGCACCGACAGCAGCATGTCCAGGGGCGCCATATGGAACTGCCCGGACAGCAGGGGCACACAGAGCATCATGGGCGCGACCATGATGTCCTGAAAAACAAGGATGGCCAGAGAAAGACGCCCCGTCGGCGTGCTGGTGAGGCCTTTCTGCTGAAAAATCTGCAAGACGATGGCCGAAGAGGACAGGGCCACGAGACAGCCCCAAAAAATACCGCTGGGCAGGCTTGTCCCGTCCAGAAGGGCGGTGAGGCCGGCTATGGCCAGCACCGTCAGGCCGATCTGCAGGCTGCCCCCCAGGAACACAGGGCGTTTCAGACGGCTCAGGGCCTCGCCGGACAGCTCCATACCGATGGTGAACAGCAGCATGGCCACGCCCAGCTCCGCCACATCGCTGATGGACTGGCTGTCCACGATGCCCAGCAGGGAAGGCCCGCACAATACGCCGGTCAGCAAAAATCCTACGGTTGCCGTCAGCTTTATCTTGTTGCATACAAGGTTGACGACGATGGAAAGCAGGAAAATGATGACCAGTTCATCGAGCAGTTCAAAATGCATTTGTACCTCCGGGGCAGGTGCGAACCCGCACGGCATGCGCCGGTCCCGGACCGGTTGGGCATGCCGTTTGCAGGGGAACTATCATAAAAAAAGGCGGCCAAAGCCGCAAGGGAGTACCTATGGACTTGTTTGAAGCGATCAGGACCCGGCGCAGTATCCGTTCCTTCACCGACGAACCCGTCAGCCAGGAAGATATGGACCGCATGCTGGAGGCCGCCATGTGCGCTCCCAGCGCCAACAACCGCCAGCTCTGGCATTTTGTCGTGATCCGTGACCGCGAGATGCTGCGCAAGGTGGCGGAGGTCCATCCCTACGCCAAGATGGCGGCAGGCGCAGCCGCAGCCGTCATCATCTGCGCCGATCTGAACGAAGAGAAGACCCCCGGGTTCTGGGTCCAGGATTGCTCGGCGGCCACGCAGAACTTCATGCTGGCGGCGCGTGCCCTGAACATCGGCACGGTCTGGTGCGGTCTGCATCCCATCGAGGACAGGGCCCGGCCGTTCCGCGAGATCTTCCACATGCCGGAGAACATCCGTCCCCTGAGCCTGATCGTGCTTGGACATACGGATCAGGAGTTCAAGGCTCAGGAACGCTTCCGCGCTGAACGTGTCCATAACGAAGACTGGTAGGCAGGCCCTCCGCGCACGCGTTTTTGTGTGATGCAATGAAAAAAGCCCGGCATGGCCGGGCTTTTTTCATTGCTGTTTGGAGGGGAGCGCTAGCAGACGCCCTGAGCGATCATGGCATCGGCCACCTTGCGGAAGCCGGCGATGTTGGCACCCAGCACCAGGTTGCCGGGCTGGCCGAATTCCTTGGCGGTCTCGGCAGCATTCTTGTAGATGTTGCCCATGATGTCCTTCAGCTTGCCGTCGACGGTCTCGAAGGTCCAGCTCTGCATGCCGGCGTTCTGCTGCATTTCCAGCTGGCTGGTGGCCACGCCGCCGGCGTTGGCAGCCTTGGCCGGGCCGTAGGCGATACCGGCTTCCAGGAAGGCGTGCACGGCTTCCAGGGTGGAGGGCATGTTGGCGCCTTCGGCCACGCACTTGCAGCCGTTGGCCAGCAGGGCCTTGGCGTCAGCCAGGTTCAGTTCGTTCTGGGTGGCGCAGGGGAAGGCGGCGAAGCAGGGCACGGACCACACGGCATTGCGGCCTTCGGGGTATTCGGCCACAGGGGTGTGCTTGGCGGTAGGCACCAGTTCGGCGTAACGGGTCAGGGAAGCGCGTTCCACTTCCTTCACCTGCTTGAGCACGTCGACCTTGATGCCTTCGGGATCATAGATCATGCCGCGGGAGTCGGACACGGTGACGGGCTTGGCGCCCAGCTGGAGCAGTTTTTCGCAGCAGTAGGTGGCCACGTTGCCGGCACCGGAAACGGCGCAGACTTTGCCTTCCAGGCTTTCGCCGCGGTCTTCCAGCATGTTCTGGGCAAAATACACGGCACCGTAGCCGGTGGCTTCCGTACGGGCCAGGGAACCGCCGAAGAGCAGGTTCTTGCCGGTCAGCACGCCTTCGTAGCTGCGGGTCAGGCGCTTGAACTGGCCGAACATGTAGCCCACTTCGCGGCCGCCCACGCCGATGTCACCGGCGGGCACGTCGATGGTGGCACCGATGTGACGGTGCAGCTCGGTCATGAAGGCCTGGCAGAAGCGCATGACTTCGGTCTCGGACTTGCCCTTGGGATCGAAGTCGGAACCGCCCTTGCCGCCGCCGATGGCCAGACCGGTCAGGGAGTTCTTGAAGATCTGTTCGAAGCCCAGGAACTTGAGGATGCCCAGGTTCACGCTGGGATGGAAGCGCAGGCCGCCCTTGTAGGGGCCGATGGCGGAGTTGTACTGCACGCGGTAGCCGCGGTTGACCTGGATCTCACCCTTGTCGTCCACCCATTCCACGCGGAAGCTGATGATGCGTTCGGGCTCGGTGATGCGCTCGAGGATCTTGTACTTTTCGTACTTGGCGTCTTTGTCCAGCAGGGGCTGGAGGGTCATCAGCACTTCTTCCACGGCCTGGAGGAAGACAGGTTCGCTGGCGTACTTCTGTTTCAGGCCTTCAATGACTCGTTGAGCGTAAGACATGGGTGCACTCCTCTGTGCTCTGTGTGCGCATAGCGCAAAAAACGTTGAATCCTGCCGTTAAAGGCAGGAATTTTTTTTACGCAGTTTCTCCGAGCCTTGCAATACGTTTTTCGGCGCTCAGTGGGAGTTTTCAGAGGGGCAGGCGTCGTGGCGGCGCATCCTTTTCAGATCGCGGAGGGGCGGTTCGCCAAAGAGGCGCTTGTACTCACGATTGAACTGGGCCGTGCTTTCGTAGCCTACAGCCAGCCCCGCGCTGCCCGCATCCATCTCGCCGGCCAGCATCAGACGCTGGGCCTCGTACAGGCGCAGCCGCTTGTGATACTGCAGCGGGCTCATGCCCGTGACCTCCTTGAAATGCCGGTGGAAGGTCGATGTGCCCATGTTGACCTGGCGGGCCAGCTGGCTCACCAGCAGGGGCTTGCGGTAGTTCTTGCGGAGCCAGTCCGTAGCCTGGGCGATGCTGTTGGCCTGGGTGCCGTGGGTATTGAGCTGACGCAGCCCGGCGCCCTGCGGCCCGATGAGCAGCAGGTAGTGGATCTCGCGGATGACCAGCGGCGCAAGGATGGGGATCCGTTCCGGCGTATCCAGCAGGCGGGCCAGACGCAGGAAGGCATCCAGCAGTTCGGGGCTGGTCGTGCCCAGGATGACGCCGCTGTCCGGGCGGGCCGCAGGCGGGACGGCATCGGCCAGTTCCTTGACCATCTGGCCGGTCAGGCTCCTGTCCAGCTCCAGCGACATGGCCAGGAAGGGGTGGTCATGGCAGGCCTGGAGGACGCGGAAGGCGTTGGGCATGTCGACGCCCGTGACCAGGCACTGGCCCTCCCCGTAATGGATCTCCCGGTCCCCCAGCATGGCGATCTTTTCTCCTTGCACGATGATGGATGCCGAAGGCTTGCCGAGGCAGGTCGTGGTGGTGTGGCAGGTCTCGAGCCTGCGCGTGACCAGTCCGGGCACGGGGCTGTGGTACGTGCCCGTGCGGGGCATGTGCTGGAGCAGGATCTCCTTGATGCGGGCATTGATGCGGAGCAGTTCAGCGTGCGGGTCGAGCATGGGAACATCCTTAGAAGAAAAAGGCTGCAACGACTTTGAATATAAACAACTTGTCGTAGCCTGAACAGCGGAAGAGAGGATCTGGCAAAAAAAGAGCATAAATGTATCGCCTGCGGGGCAGACCGGCCGTTCATGCTGCCGCGGCAAGGCGGAAAACAGGCTGTAATGGCCTGTATGGACGCCATGTCTGGCCGGACGTGTGCCGCCATGGGTCTTGTGTATTGTCCGAAAGTTTTTTTTGGGGCACAGTGGCCGGAAGCGACGTAAGGCCGGGCATCCCGCCCGGCTGCAAGTTCATCTGGAGGAAGCACCATGAAGTTTTCCCGTATGGCCAGCCTGGTCTGCCTGCTGTGTCTGTTCCCCTTGTCCGTCCCCGTCCAGGCCGCGGACAGCCTGAAGATCTCCAGCACCATCGGTCCGGTGGATGCCGGTATCCTGCCGCTGCTGGCCGATACCTTCAGCAAAAAGACCGGTATCGCCATCAGCATGGAAAAAGCCGGGACCGGCAAGACCCTGAAAAAGGCGGAAAGCGGCACCTTCGACCTGGTGATGGTCCATGCCCGCAAGCTTGAGGACGCCTTTGTGGCTGCCGGTTTCGGTGTGGATCGCCGCGATGTCATGTACAATGACTTCGTCATCCTGGGCCCTGCCGGTGACCCGGCGGGCATCAAGGGCATGAAGAGCGCTGCCGAGGCCTTTGCCACCATCGCCAAGGCCGGTGTGCCCTTCGTCTCCCGCGGGGACAAGTCCGGTACCCATGTCAAGGAAATGGACATCTGGCAGGCTGCCGGCATCCAGCCCGCTGGCGCCTGGTATGAGGTCTATGCCGACGGCGCCAAGGGCAACAAGGCCACGACGCTCTATACGGACAAGAAGCAGGCCTACACCCTGATGGACCGCGCCACCTGGCTGACCCTCAAGGATACGGTCAAGGTCGTGCCTCTGGTGGAGAACGACCCCATCATGCTCAACCTTATCGCCATCATCCGGGTCAATCCCGACAAATTTCCCCAGGTCCACAAGGATGCGGCCCTGAAGTTCGCGGACTGGCTGGTGGGCGATGAAGCCCAGACCATCATCCGTGATTTCGGCAAGGACAAGTACGGGCAGCCCCTGTTCTTCCCCAATTCCGATCAGTGGAACGCCAAGCACGGCAAGTAGTGACTGACGGCAGGGGAGCTTTCGTACACGGGGCTCCCCTATTTTTTATAAAAGATTTCATAATTTTTTGATACCGAAAAAGCGGGATGTGTCCGTTTAACATGCATGAATATATGATTTTTTTATGCCAGCATTCCCGAGAGATGCTCCTCGGGCCCCTGGGAGGTGCCCGTCTCAGGGAATTTTGGCCTTGACGACAAATTTGATATAGAGCTATATAGCACTTAACTTTTAAAGAAGGATGTTATGCAACCTTTGCAGCTCTCCCCCCGTTATTCCGAGGCCCTGCCCATGTACTACCGTCTGCAGCAGACCCTGATCGACAAGATCATCTGCCAGGACTGGAAGGCCGGCATGCAGCTGCCCTCCGAGCGCGAGATCGCCGCGACCATGGGGATCAGCGTCGGGACTGTCCGCAAGGCGCTGGAAAACATGGTCCACAAGGGCTATCTGAGCCGGATCCAGGGCAAGGGCACCTTCGTGGCCGAGAACACCCTGGATAGGAACAACGTGAAGTACTACAGGTTGCGCAAAAGCCTTACGGACCAGGATACCTCGCTGCGTGTGAGGACGATATCCATAGCCAAGGCCTCGCGGACCGATCCCGTCATCAGCGATTTTTCGCCGGCGCCGGACATCCAGGAGTTCCTTAAGGTCAGCCGTGTGTTCCTGGGGAAGGACGGCGAGACGTTCTGTCCCGTCGTCATGAGCGAGTCCTACATCCCGCTCCCGTTCGGAGAAGGGCTCATGAACATCTCTCCGGCAGAGATGGAAGAGCTTTCGCTGTATCTGCTGATAGAAAAGTACTGCCATTTCCCCGTGTTGCGCAGCTGTGAGCAGCTGGGGGTGGAATGCGCCTCCCGGGATGTGGCGCATTATCTGGAAGAGAAGGAAGGGACCCCCATGATCCGTTCCAACATGCTTTCCATGACCTATGAGGATCGCATCGTGGAGTTCCGGCGCAGTCTGATCCGGTCCTGTCCCTTCGGGCTCATGCGCTTCCATGAATTCAGGAAGTGATGTCGTTTTGGGAAAAGGGACTCGGCTCCCTTTTTTTGGTCTTTTAACTGCTATATAGAACCATAGCATATGTGGCAAAAAAGGAGACGATGTATGCAGCCATACATGACCCTGAGTGCAGATGTGCTGATTGTCGGCGGCGGTAGCGCCGGCGTGATGGCGGCTATACGGGCCAAACAGATGGACCCCGGGCAGCGGGTCGTCGTGTTTGAAAAAGGAGACATGCAGTATTCCGGGTGCATCGCCCGCGGCATGGACGCCATGAACATCGTGGCTGTGCCCGGGACCGAAGAGACCCCCGAGCTGTATGTGGAGACCAACAGGGAAGCCTGCCAGGGCATCATGGACGAGCCCGTCAACTATGCCATGGCCAAACGGACCTGGGCCGTCATGAAAGAGCTCATGGACTGGGGGGTCTGCTTCCCCGTGGATGAAAAAGGGCAGTTCGACAAGCTGCAGATCCACTCCAAGGGCAAGTTCTGCATCACCATGAAGGAGCCGGAGCTCAAGACGATACTGGCCAAAAAAGCCTATGAGTACGGCGCCGAGGTCTACAACCGCATCATGACCGTACGTCTTTTGAAGGACGGCGACAGGATCAGCGGCGCTGTGGGCATCAACGTCCGTACGGGAGAGATCGTGGTCTGCAAGGCCAAGAGCGTCATCCTCTGTTCCGGCGGCACGGCCCGTTTCGGTCTGCCTGCCAACGGCTATCTGTACGGCGTCTATGACTTCCCGGGCAATACCGGTGACGGCTACGTCATGGCCTACCGTGCCGGTGCGGAGCTTTCCGGCTTCGAATATACGCTGGTCTATTACATCATCAAGGACATCAACGCGCCCCTCCTGTACATCACCCTGACCCGCGGCGCACACCTGCTCAACGCCTTTGCCCAGGAGTTCCAGGAAGACCATCCCGGCATCCACCTCATGCACATGGAGCACCTTGCCGAGCGCGGTCCCATGCGCATCGACATGCGTCACATGAGCGAAGAGAAGATCCGCGAAGTGGAAGACCTGCTGTTCTCCACCGAACGACCGGTGCAGGAGCGGTTCTTCAAGGGGCGCGGTGTCGACTTCCGCACCGGCGAGATCGAGCTCTGGCCCACGGACTGCTACCTTTGCGGCGGGCATGGCCTTACGGGCATCCGCATCAACGAGAAGGGCGAGAGCTCGGTGCCCGGCCTGTATGCGGCGGGCGACGTCTCCCTGGTGGCCCGGGCCCATTTGAGCGGCGCGTTCACCTTTGGCCAGATCACGGCGGAGAACGCTACGGAATACGCCAGCACGCTGCCTGACATGCCGCTGGATGAGGAGCAGGTCCTGGAGGTCATCCGGGATCGTGATGCCAAGCTTGCCCAGGCTGACGGCAAGATCCCCATCGAGGAGTTCGAATACAAGGTGCGCCGCCTGATCAACGATTACATCCGTCCGCCCAAGAACGAATACAAGCTCGACAGGGCCCTCTGGTGGATGGACCGTTTCAAGAAGGAACTCAGGACAGACGTCAGGATCGCCAACAAGCACGACCTGTTCAAGGCCTATGAGGTCGAGAACATCATCCATTGCGCGGCCATGAGCGCCCTGGCCTCCAAGGAACGCAAGGAAAGCCGCTGGGGCCTCTGGCACATGCGCTCCGACTATCCGATGAAGGATGATGAACACTGGATGAAGCACATCGTGCTGAAGCAGGGGGATTCGTTTGATGATATCCGCATTTCCTATGCGCCAATCATAAAGATGTAGGTGTGTCATGAGCGCTGAAAACATCCTTGAAGCCTTGACGGACAATATCGTCGTCGACAAAAGCAAGTGCATTTTTTGTGGCCACTGCGCTGAAAAATGCGTGCTGGACAATATCCGCATCAACCGGGCTCCCTGTTCCGGGGCCTGTCCTCTGGGGCTCAATGTCCAGGGGTACGTGCAGCTCATCGCCAGGGGCCAGGAAGACCGGGCCCGCCAGCTGATCGCTGATGTGCTGCCTTTTGCCCCCGTCATCTGCAGGATCTGCGACCATCCCTGCGAGCATGCCTGCAACCGCCGGGACGTGGACGGGCAGGCGGTCAGCATCAACGGGCTCAAGCGCTATCTTTTTGCCGGTATGCCGGATGGGGAACTGTGTCCGGCTGCCGCGACAGGCAAAAAGGTGGCCATCGTCGGTGCCGGGCCTGCCGGTATGCTGGCCGCATATGACCTGCGCCGGGCCGGGCATGACGTCGCCGTCTATGATGCCGCCCCGAAGGCCGGCGGTCTGCTGTGCAGCGTCCTGCCGCTCTGGAAGCTCCCTGACAGCGTGCTGGACGGCCAGATCGCCATGCTTGAAAAAGGCGGTGTGACCTTCCATCTGGGACAGCGCATCGACAAGGCGGGCCTGGAGGCCCTGCAGGCTGCGCATGATGCGGTCATTCTGGCCCTGGGTGCCGGGGAGGGGCGCGCTTCGGGCATCAGCGGCGAACAGCTGCCGGGGACCTTGCAGGCTCTGGATTTCCTGACCCGCGTCCGGTCCGGGCAGGGCAGGGAACTTTCCGGCAACGTCGTGATCGTGGGCGGCGGCTATGTGGCGCTGGATTGTGCCCAGGCGGCGGTCCGCTGCGGTGCGGAAAAGGTCCTGGTCGTCTATCGCCGTACGGTGGACGACTTCAAGGCCGACCGCGAAGACCTGGAAAAGGCCAGGGCCCTGGGCGTGCGCTTTGCCTTTACCTGGGCCCCGGAACGCATCACTGACGCAGGCGGGCTGACACTGTACTGCCGTCACGATATGGCAAAATTGCCCGGCCAGTGCGTGGACTATCCCGATTTCGATCCTGATGAGGAACGGGCCTTCCCGGCGGATACCATCATCTGGGCCATCGGCCAGCAGCCGGACAGGCAGCTCGCATCCCTTGCGGGAGGCGTCAGCGTCGATCCCGTCACCCTGCAGGCAGGCGAAAAGCCCCTCTTCGTTGCCGGGGACATGGTGGGCGGGGCTTCTTCCGCCATTCGGGCCATGGCATCGGGGCGGCAGGCGGCCACATCTGTCCTGCGCCTGCTGGAAGGCAGCGACCTGTACTATGAACGCAGCTATCCCGGTCCCTTCATTGATGATTATGTTCTGGACATCGCGGAGCCCTGCCGTCATGAACGGCAGCAGGGCAGTGGTCATGTGTGCACGGGCAAGGGCGATTTTGCGGAGACGACGGACGTCTTCACCGCGGAACAGGCCCGTACCGAGGCCTCGCGCTGCCTTTCCTGCGGCGGCCCGACCGGCCATTACCGCAACTGCTGGTTCTGTCTGCCGTGCGAGGTGGAGTGCCCTGAACAGGCATTGTATGTGAATATTCCCTATCTGCTTCGTTAAGCCCCTAAAGAGCGGGGACATTGTGTTCCGGCCTGCATTATACAGGAGACAGGTATGAAAAAGATTCTTGGTCTGATTCTGGCAGTTGGACTTATGCTGGGTGCCTTGCCCGCGCGGGCGGAGTACCCTGACAAGGCCATTACCTGTATCGTTCCGTTTGCTCCGGGCGGAGCCGCCGACATCACGGTGCGGATGGTGGCGGACTATTTGTCCAAAGAGATCGGCCAGCCTCTGGTCATCGTCAACAAAGGCGGGGGGAGCGGCATCCCGGGCCTGAATTTTGGCCTCAAGGCACGTCCCGACGGGTATACGGTACTGGGAGGTTCCATAGGCAATGCGTTCGTCGCTACGTATTTTCTGGGCGCGCCCGCCTATGACATGGACAAGATCGCCTTCGTGGGGGCGTACATGCCCCACGACCGTCTGCTGCTCACCCGGCCCGACAAGCCCTACAAGACCTGGCAGGAGCTGGTGGAATATGCCCGGACCCATCCCGGTGAAGTAGCCATCGGGCACGGTGCCAGCCAGGAAGGCCTGGAAGTGGTCAAGGCTGCCGGCATCAAGGAAGGCGTCTCGTTCAACCAGGTGATGTACAAGAGCGGCGGCCCGGCCACGGCGGATCTGCTGGGCGATCACATCGACGTGTGTGACCTCGGTACGGGTACGGCCGGCTTCCAGGCCGCCCGCAAGGGGGACCTGATCATCATCGCCAACCTGGGCACGGCTGAAGTCCCCTTCTTCCCCGATGTGCCCAAGCTGCGTGATATGGGCGCCCCCTTTGCCACGTCGCTGATGTACGGCTTTGCTTTCCCCAACGGGACGCCGGAAGCCATCCGGCTCAAGTGGGAACAGGCTCTGGCCAAGGTCATGCAGAACAAGGAGCTCCTGGACAAGATGCACGCCGCAGGCTTTACCCCTGCTTTCCTCAACGGCAAGGAATACCGGGAATTTTCCCGTAACTCCACCATCGCCGTGCAGGAGATGCTGAAGTACAACAAGCAGGGGAGCAAGAAGTAGAGCAGCCAACCGTCCCGGAGGCCCCGCCTCCGGGACAAGATGGAGGAAGCGATGTCTGTCGACCGCCTTATCGGGGGCCTGTTCCTGTTTGCCTGCCTCCTGCTGTGGTTCTGGATCATCCCGCAGCAGGTCGTCGGAGAAGAACAGGCGTTTTATCCCAGATTGACAGTGATCCTTGTGGCCATCCCTGCGGCCCTGATGTTCCTGCGGAACAAGGGGCGGCGGATCACCCTGGCCTTTTTCCGGGAAGGTTCCGACATCTCGAAGGACCTTGCCGTCAAGATCCTGGTACTTGTCCTGAGTTATATCGTTTTTTTGCTTTGTGTTGAAAAGATCGGTTTCTTTGTTTCGAGTGCGGTCTTTTGTCCTTTGTACATGCTGTTCTTTGCAGAAAGGAACTTCTGGAGGATATCTCTGACGACATGCGGGCTGCTTGGCGGGATCTACATCATCGTGGTCCAGCTGCTCAAGTATCCCCTGCCGGCCGGCCTTCTTTTTTAGCTGATCGTTTTCCCGGAGCGGAATATGCTTGAGAATCTCATGGGTGCCCTGGATCTTGTCCTTTGCTGGGAGAATTTTTTCTGGGCATTTGTCGGTGTTTTTTGCGGGGCCATCATGGGGGCCATCCCCGGTCTGACGGATACCATGGCCATCGTGCTCCTGCTCCCGTTCACGTATTACCTGGGGCCCATCCCCGGCATCGCCATGCTCATGGGCCTTTCCAAGGGCGGCAACTTTGGCGGTTCCCTTCCCGCCATTTTGTTCAACATCCCGGGGACGCCCCAGGCCATGTGCACCACCTTCGACGGTCATCCGCTGGCCATGCAGGGCAAGAGCGGCAAGGCCATGCAGACGGCGCTGTTTTCTTCGGTCACGGCCGATGCCCTGTCGGACCTGGTGCTGATCTTCCTTGCTGCTCCGGTAGCCGCTGTCGCCCTGCATATCGGTCCGCCGGAATACAGCATGGTGGTGCTGTTCTCTCTTGTCGTCATCTCCGTGGCTGCCACGGCCGACCCCTTGCGGGGGCTGCTGTCCACCGCCCTGGGGCTGCTGCTGGCCACTGTCGGCACTGACCCGGAATACGGTACCCTGCGTTTCACCTTCGGCATCATTGAACTTTCTGACGGCATCAGCCTCATGCCCATGGTCATCGGCCTGCTGGCCTTTTCCGAAGTGCTGCTGCAGGCGGAAAATTACTTCCGGCAGCGGCTCAACGGGAAGGGGGCGATGCAGCAGGTGCCCGTCAGCTCCGATCCTGACGACAACCGCATGACGGGCAAGGAATTCAAGATGTGCCTGCCCACGATCGGGCGTTCGACCGTGATCGGCTCCATCGTCGGCATCGTGCCCGGTATCGGGACCACTGTCGGGGCGTATCTGAGCTATCTGTGGGCCCGGCGCAAGTCGAAGACGCCCGAAAAGTTCGGCAAGGGGGCCCTGGAAGGCATCGCGGCCTCGGAAGCGGGGAACAATGCCGTCAACGGGCCCAACCTCGTGCCCCTCGTGACTCTCGGCATCCCCGGCAACCTGGCTGCGGCCCTGATCCTGGGGGGCTTCATGATCAAGGGGCTCGTTCCCGGTCCCCGCTTCATGGAAGACCACGCCCCGCTGCTCTATGCCCTGTTCGCGGTGTTGTTCATCTCCAATATCTTCACCCTGTTCGTGGGGTCGTTCTTCATCCGCTATGCGCGCAGGCTGACCAACATTCCCCGTTCCGCCCTGTATGCCTGCATCCTGGTTTTCAGCATCCTGGGTTCCTATGTGTATAACGGCAACGTCTTTGACGTTTGGGTCATGTTCTGTTTCGGCATATTCGGCTATGTCCTGATCAAGATGTCCCTGAACCTGCCGACGCTCATCGTGGCCTTTTTCCTTGGCGAACTGCTTGAGGAGAAGGTCCGCCAGACCCTGCTGATATCCAACGGCGACTGGACGGTGTTCTTCACACGTCCTCTGGCCTTGCTGTTCATCGTTTTGACAGTCGTCGTCACCTATCTGTACATCGCCAAGATCAAAAAGGCGGCAAGCAGGGTCGTTGAGTAAGAAAGAACGGCCGGCGGTCCCCGTGACACTGCCGGCCGTTTTTTTGCCTGCAAAAATCGGAGGGCCGTCGCCGCCATGGAAGGCCATGTTTTTGGGTACCGGGGCTTGACCGGGCTCGGTGAAATGCGCCACAATCACTGCTGCAATTTCTTGCAAAGTTACAGTATATCAACTTGTTGAGTATGCATCAGCGCAACAGGAGGGCTGCATGAAACGTCTGACCGTCATCGGTGGTGGCCCCGGCGGCTATACGGCGGCTTTTGCCGCCGCCCGCGCGGGCATGGAAGTCACGCTGGTGGAGGCTGCCCATCTGGGCGGGACCTGCCTCAATTCCGGCTGCATCCCCACCAAGACCCTCAAGGCTTCGGCCGAAGCTCTGGAGACAGCCCTGCGCCTGGCCGAGTTCGGCATCACCTGCGAAGGGACGCCCCGTGCGGATCCGGCCGCCGTGCTGGCCCGCAAGGAAAAGGTCGTCGGCATCCTGCGCGGTGGTCTGGAAAAGGCCTGCGCCCGTCTCAAAGTACGTCTGTGCACCGGTCACGGCAGGGTGCTGGATGCCCGTCATGTGGAAGTGACCATGGCCGACGGCAGTGTGGAAGTGGTGGAGAACGACGCTCTCATCCTGGCGACCGGCTCCCGGGTGGCGGAGCTGCCCGGTCTGGCTTTTGACCACACCCATATCCTGAGCAGCGATGATGCCCTGCAGCTGGACCGTGTGCCGCAGCGCCTGATCATCGTGGGCGGTGGTGTCATCGGCTGCGAGATGGCGTTCATCTACCGTGCCTTCGGCGCGCAGGTGACCGTGGTGGAAGGACAGGACCGTCTGCTGCCCATGCCGTCCATGGATGCCGATGTCAGCACCTTGCTGCAGCGCGAGATGAAGAAGCGTCGCATCGCCTGCGAGCTGGGCCGTACCCTCAAGGACGTGCGGGTGGAGGATGGCGTGGTCCGTGCCACGCTGACGGCCTCTCCCTTCGTGGACAAGCCCACGCCCGCCCAGCAGAAGGAAGTGCCTGTGGAAGCCGACATGGTGCTGGTGACCGTGGGCCGTTGCCCGGCCACGGAAGGCCTGGGGCTGGCCGAAGCCGGTATCGGGACCGACCGCCGCGGCTGGGTCGTGGTGGACGATGCCCTGAAGACTTCCCTGCCCGAAGTGTACGCCATCGGTGATTTGCTGGGCCCCTCCCGTGTGATGCTGGCCCATGTGGCGGCCATGGAAGGCCTGTGCGTGGTGGAGAGCCTGTGCGGAAAACCGCGCGCCATGCGCTATGATGCCGTGCCCTCCGGCGTGTTCACCTCGCCCGAAGTGGGCAGCGTGGGCCTGAGCGAACAGCAAGCCCGTGAGCAGGGGCTGGACGTGCGTTGCGTCACCTTCCAGATGCGCGAGCTGGGCAAGGCCCAGGCCATGGGCGAACTGCCGGGCTTCTTCAAGCTGGTGGCCGCTGCGGATGGCGGTCGTCTGCTGGGGGCGCACATCGTGGGCGCCCATGCCTCCGACCTGGTGGCGGAAGCCGCCCTGGGCGTGGCCAACGGCCTGACCCTGGAACAGGTGGCCCATACCATCCATGCCCATCCCACGCTGGCCGAAGGCCTGTACGAGGCCGCGCTGCTGGCGCAGGAGGCATAGGAGGCCCCATGCACTGGTTGTTGCTCCTGCTGGCCATCGGCTCGGAGATCGTGGCCACCTCGGCATTGAAGGAAACGCAGGGATTCACCCGTTTGTTGCCGTCGCTGCTCTGCATCGGCGGCTATGCTCTGGCGTTCTACCTGCTCTCGGTGGTGGTCAAATATGTACCCGTGGGCATAGCCTATGCCTTGTGGTCAGGCATAGGTGTGGTCATCGTTTCCCTGGTGGGCTGGTTCTTCTTTCACCAAAAACTGGACCTGCCGGCCATGATCGGGCTGGGCCTCATCGTTGCCGGAGTGGCGGTCATGCATCTTTTTTCCAAAAGCATGGAACTGTGACGAAGAGGGCGGCAGGAGACATCCTGCCGCCCTTGCTTTTCAAGGGGACGCATTTTGTCCAGGGATACCGGCCCTCGTCAAACTGGCCGGCATCCGTCAGCTGTTCCCGCTTTTCCGGAACAGCGGGCACATGTGAAAGAGGAGCTGCTCCGCAGAAGCCTTCCTCTTAGGCAGGCAGCAGGCCTGCCTTCCGCAGCCAGGATTCCACCTGCTGGCGGGCACCATCCACCCGGCTGCCGCGTATGGCCAGCCCCTCGCCTGTTTTTGCGGAAGGGCAGAGGCGGCGCAAGTCGGCAGGCGCGCTGCCGAGGCCGGAGCCTTCGTGCGTGATGAAGGGGATGAGCGTTTTTCCGTCCAGGGCAGCCGTGGACAGGAAGGTGCGCACCGGTCCGGCAAAGGTGCCCCACCAGCTGGGCGATCCCACGAGGATGACGTCATAGCGGCTGACCATATCCAGCGGATTTTTCAGCGGCGGCAGGAAGCCCTGCTGCTTTTCCTTTTTTGCCTGGCTGACGACCGTGTCATAGTCGCGGGGATAGGGCGTGACGGGCTCCAGATCCAGCAGGTCACAGCCGGTCAGGGCCTGGATGTGCCGGGCGATGGTGCGAGTATTGCCCGTATGGGAATAAAAGACGACGAGCATGCGTTGTGCCTCCTGCGTTTGAGGGGCAGTGTGGCCCGTGCCCGGAAGGAACAGGCCGCCTGCGAGGGATGCGAGGGCCATCAGGATCTGACGGCGTCCGTTGTGGTACTTTTCCATGCTGCTCTCCTTTATGCTCAGCGGCTGGCGTACTGGCTGTCGGTAACAGGTTCCAGCCATTCCACGACCTTGCCGGGCTCTGTTTCTTCACAGATGGAGATATGCGTCATGGCACTGCCGGGAGCGGCGCCGTGCCAGTGCTTGACCTTGGCGGGGCAGATGACCACGTCCCCGGCCCTGATCTCCTGGATGGGCTTGCCCCATTCCTGGGTCAGGCCGACCCCGGCGGTGACGATGAGCACCTGTCCCACAGGATGGATATGCCAGTGGGAGCGGGAGCCGGGTTCAAAGGTGACGCTGCCGCCGCTGGAGCGCATGGCGTTGTTGGCGGCGTACAGGGGATCGATGCGCACGGTCCCGGTAAAAAAGCGGGGGGAGCCCTTGATGGGCGTCTGCTGCCCGCAGCGGATGATCTCCTGGCCGGGCTCCCGGGCGGATACTGTGGAAGGGGCGATACAGACAGCGGCAAGCAGGCCGCCGCAAAGGGCGAGCAGGGAAGCGAAACGTCGCATGACATGACCTCCTGTCAGGACAGGGAAACAAGATCGTAGCGGGCATGGCCCATGCCCAGGGTCTCCATATATTCCAGCTGGCGCAGGCCGCTGCGGCTCTCGATGCGTTCCACAAGATCGCGGCGCTGCTGTTCGGGCAGAGCGTAGACCATGTCCACCGAAGCCTGGTCCACGGCCAGCAGGTCGGTGGATGCCAGGATGCCGATATCCGGGGCGGTCGGTTCGGCGGCGCTGGTCCCTGCGCAGTCACAGTCCACGGACATGCGGCGCAGGACATTGATGTACGCCATATGCCCCTTGAAATGGGTGGTGATGGCCTTGCCGCCCTCCACCATACGCTCCATGAACAGCGGCCCTCCCGCCCACAGGTTGGTACCGTCGCTGTGCAGCTGGGCCTTGCCTGTTTTGCCGGAGGCGCAGCCGATGGCGATATTCTTGAGCGAACCGCCAAAACCGCCCATCACGTGGCCCTTGAAGTGGGTCAGCACCAGCATGGAATCATAGTTGAGCAGGTTCTTGCCCACGGCCACTTCCTTAAGGTGTCGCCCGCCGGGGATGGGCAGGGAGACTTCGCCGTCGGCATCCATGATGTCCACCGGGCAGAAGGTCCAGCCGTTGGTCCGCAGGGTCTCGCGATGGCCTTCCGTGGTCTGGCGGGGGCTGGGGTAGAGGACGTTGCACTCCACGATGCTGCTCTTCGGGATGCGGGCTTGCAGGGCCCGCACCATGTCGCGCGGCAGGATGTTGGGGCCGTGGGGCTCACCGGTATGGAGCTTGATGGCGATGCGCCCCTGCAACGGGGCACAGACCTTTTCGTAGATGCGCAGCAGGCTCTCCGTGGTGATCTCGGGCGTGAAGTACACGGTGGCCTTTTCCTCTGCCGGGCGGGCTTGCAGCGGCAGGCTGTGGACAGCCAGGGAGCCCAGGGCAAGGCTGCCCGCCTTGATGAACTGTCTCCGGTTCACGGACATGGCATTTCCTCCGTAGTTGGGTAGGGGGCATCAGCGCGAGGCGAGCACCTTTCGGGCCACGGTGCGGGCCGCATCCGCCTCCTGTCTGCCGACACGGGCAGCCAGCAGGTCAAGGAAGCCCTCCAGCTCTTCCGGGCTCAGGCCGCAGTTCATGGCCCCTCCCATATGGAATTGCAGCTGGCCTTCCAGCCCGGGCAGGCTGGCCAGAGCGGCGATGGTGCACAGTTCGCGGGCTTTGCGGTCGAGCACGTCTCGGGCGAAGATGTCCGCAAAAAGATGTTCCTTCAAAAAAGTATCGATGACCGGGGCAAAAGCCAGGACGCCGGACGGGGGCTGGATCTCTTTTTGTCCGGCAAGGTCGGCCCGGACACGGGCGCCGTACGCATCCCGATCCAGGGTGGAGGGCAGGGGAGAGGCGGCTTTTCCTTCCGCATCCGTGATGCCACGGGCACGGCGCTGCTCCAGGACTTCCATGAAGACCTGCAGTCCGTTCAGGCTGCGGGGAAAGCCGACGTAGGCATACAGATGGGTCAGGACTTCCTTGATTTCATTGATGGTCAATCCGGCGTCCAGCGCCTGGCCCAGGGCAGGGCGCAGGCGTTCCAGATCGCCATTGGCGGTGTAGGCGGCCACGAGCACCATGCTCTGCTGCCGCCCGTCCAGGCCTTTGGCAGGGCTGTTCCCCGCCTGAAGCAGCGGGAACAGGAACATCAGGATGACCAGAAGGGGAAGAAGGGATCTGCGTCGCATGGCAAGCTCCTTGAGGAAGATCATGGAACGAACCTAGCGCGGCCGCAGTGAGGGGGAAATATCAAATCGACGCTAAAAATTGTCCAATCGTCGCAAGGATGATTGAAAGGCAAAGAAGGAGTCAGGGAGGCATCCGGGTTGCGGCAGGAGCCTGCTGTGCTTCTGCCCCTGTTGCCGGGAGGCATAAAAAAAGGGACGGCTGTCGCCGTCCCTCGTGAAGATCGCAGACCTGTTGCCGCTACTAGACGTTGAACAGGAAGTGCATGACGTCGCCGTCCTGCACCACGTATTCCTTGCCTTCCACGCGCAGCACGCCGTCGGAGCGGCAGGCGGCTTCGCTTTCGTGGCTCATGTAGTCGGCGTAGGAGATGACTTCGGCGCGGATGAAGCCGCGTTCGAAGTCGGTGTGGATGACACCGGCAGCCTGGGGAGCCTTCCAGCCCTTGTGGATGGTCCAGGCGCGCACTTCGTCGGGACCGGCGGTGAAGTAGCTGCACAGGCCCAGCGTGTCATAGCCGGTACGGATGATGCGCACCAAGCCGCTTTCCGAGATGCCGTAGGAGGAGAGCATCTCGGCCTGCTCCTCGGCGGAAAGGCCCTGCAGCTCTTCTTCCAGCTTGGCGCAGATGCAGGCGAAACCGGAATGGCGTTCTTCGGCCAGCTGCTGCACGCGGGCTACAAAGTCGTTGCCGTCGGCCACGGCGGCTTCGTCCACGTTGGCGCAGTAGATGACGGGCTTGGCGGTCAGCAGGCCCAGTTCACGCCAGGACTGGAGGAAGGTCTCGTTGTCGGGCAGTTCGAAGGAGCGGGCGCCGTTACCGGCATTGAGGTGCTCCAGCAGGCCCTGCATGATCTCTGCGGCGGCCTTGGCGTCCTTGCTGCCCTTGGCCATCTTCTGCAGCTTTTCCAGGCGGCGTTCCACGCTCTGCAGGTCGGCCAGCAAAAGTTCGGTCTCGATGGTATCGATGTCGCGCAGGGGATCCACGCTGCCGTCCACATGGGTGATGTTCTCATCTTCGAAGCAGCGCACCACTTCCACGATGGCGGCGCATTCGCGGATGTTGCCCAGGAACTGGTTGCCCAGGCCTTCGCCCTTGCTGGCGCCGCGCACCAGACCGGCGATGTCGATGAAGTCCACGCTGGCGTGGATGGTCTTCTTGGGCGAGACCTTGGCCGAAAGCGCGTCCACGCGCTCGTCGGGCACGGCCACGGTGGCCTTGTTGGGTTCGATGGTACAGAAAGGATAGTTGGCGGCCTGCGCGTTCTGAGCCTTGGTCAGGGCGTTGAACAGGGTGGATTTCCCCACGTTGGGCAGACCCACAATGCCGATGCTGAGGGACATGGCCTCTCCTTGCGGGCTTGGAAGTTCAGGGCCATGCGCCGGTGGCGCAGGCGGAAAAAAGGCGCAGGAGCGCCCGGAACATGTCGTTGGAATGGGGAGTTTATAGGCAAAAGCCGTACGGCTGGCAAGTATGGCGGCAGCGGAAGGCCGCATGGACCGCGCTGGAGATGGACAGCCTGCCCCGGCGTGCGGCATGATTCGGTGTCCTGGATGCGGGGAGTGGCGCCGCCATGTTTCCGGTCCCTACAGGACTTGGCTTGCCTGCTGAAATAGCATAAGACACTGGCGGCACTTTTGTTGCAAACCAATTTTTTCGAGGTCTGCCATGCAGGAAAAACGTATCAGCCGGGGCATCAGGCTGGGTAAGCTGGCCATCGGCGGCGGCGCGCCGGTGATGGTGCAGAGCATGACCAATACCGATACCCGTGACGTGGAAGCCACGCTGGCCCAGATCGACCGCCTTGTGCGCCGCGGTTGCGAAGCGGTGCGCGTGGCCGTGCCCGACATGACGGCGGCCAAGGCCTTGCGGGCCCTGCGTGACGGTTCGCCCGTGCCCCTCATCGCGGACATCCATTTCGACTACCGTCTGGCGCTGGCTGCCCTGGAAGCCGGACTGGAGGGCCTGCGCATCAATCCCGGCAACATCGGGCCCCGCGAGCATGTGGATCGCGTGGTGGATGCCGCCAAGGCCAACGGCGCTGTCATCCGGGTGGGCGTCAATTCCGGTTCCGTGGAAAAGCATCTGCTGCAGAAGTATGGCGGCCCCTGCGTGGAAGCCATGGTGGAGAGCGCGCTCAGTCATGTGCGCATGCTGGAGGACCGGGGCTTCTACGATACCAAGATCTCCCTCAAGTCCTCTTCGGTGCTCGATACCATTGCGGCCTACCGCCTGCTGGCCAAGTCCTGCGACTATCCGCTGCACATCGGCGTCACCGAGGCGGGCGGGCTCATGCGCGGCACGGTCAAGTCCGCTGTGGGTCTGGGCATTTTGCTGCACGAGGGCATCGGCGACACCCTGCGCGTCTCGCTCACGGCCGATCCTGCCGAGGAAGTGACCGTGGCCTGGGAGATCCTGCGGGCCCTGGGGCTGCGTCGTCGCGGGCCGGAGATCATCTCCTGTCCCACCTGCGGGCGCACGGAGATCGACCTTTTCGGTCTGGCGCGTGCCGTAGAGGATGCGCTGGCCGAATCCACGGCGGACATCAAGGTCGCGGTCATGGGCTGTGTGGTCAACGGCCCCGGTGAGGCCCGCGAGGCCGATCTGGGCGTGGCCGGCGGCCGCGACAAAGGCATCATTTTCCGCAAGGGGGAAGTCATCCGTTCCGTCAAGGGACAGGACGCCCTGCTCGCGGCTTTTATGGAAGAACTTCAACGACTGCTTAAAGAAAAGGAAACTCACTGATGCGTTTCAGCTCCACCTACATCCCCACGCTCAAGGAATCCCCTTCCGAAGCGGAAGTGGTCAGCCACAAGCTGCTGCTGCGCGCCGGCATGGTCCGCAAGCTCACCTCCGGCGTGTACATCTACCTGCCTCTGGGCCTGAAGGCCCTGGAAAACGTGCAGCGCGTGGTGCGCGAGGAAATGGACGCCGCCGGTTTCTCCGAGCTGCTCATGCCCATGGTCATCCCCGGCGACCTCTGGAAAGAGACCGGCCGCTGGGAGTACTACGGCAAGGAGCTGCTGCGCTTCAAGGACCGCAACGACCGCGATTACTGCCTTGGCCCCACGCATGAGGAAGTCATCACCGACCTGGTGCGCGGCGAAGTGCGCTCCTACCGCCAGCTGCCCGTGCGTCTGTACCAGATCCAGACCAAGTTCCGCGACGAGATCCGTCCCCGCTTCGGCCTGATGCGCGGCCGTGAATTCGTCATGAAGGACGCCTATTCCTTCGATTCCAGCGATGCCGGTGCCGACGAAAGCTACAAGCTGATGTACGACGCCTACTGCCGCATCTTCAAGCGTCTGGGCCTGCGCTTCCGCGCCGTGGAAGCCGACACCGGCTCCATCGGCGGCAATTTCTCGCACGAGTTCATGGTGCTGGCCGATACCGGCGAAGACACCATCGCCGCCTGCACCGAATGCAGCTACGCCGCCAACGTGGAACGCGCCGAAGTGGTCTGGAACGGCACCCCCTGCACCGAGACCTGCGCCCCCTACGAAAAGGTCGCCACGCCTGCGGCCCACACCGTGGAAGAAGTGAGCGCCATGCTCAAGGTGGCTCCTTCGCAGGTGGTCAAGACCATGCTCTTCGTGGTGGACGGCAAGACCGTGGCCGTGCTGGTGCGCGGCGACCGCGAAGTCAACGACATCAAGCTCAAGAACCTGCTCAACGCCACCACCGTGGAACTGGCTCCGGCCGCCGTGGTGGAAAAGGTCACGGTCGCGCCTCTGGGCTTTGCCGGTCCCGTGGGTCTGGATGTGCCCATCTACGCCGACCTCGAGCTGCAGGGTGCCACCGATTATGTGGTGGGCGCCAACGCCGCTGACGCGCATCTGGTGCACGTGGACCTGCGCCGCGACGTGAAGGTCACGGCCTACGCCGACCTGCGCTGCATCACCCTGAGCGACCCCTGCCCGCGCTGCGGCGGCGCCATCGAGCTGCCCAAGGGCATCGAAGTGGGCCACATCTTCAAGCTGGGCACCAAGTACAGCGACGCCATGCATGCCGTGTATCTGGACGAGAACGGCAAGGAAAACGTCATGATCATGGGCTGCTACGGCATCGGCATCTCCCGCGTGGTGGCCTCCGCCATCGAACAGAACCACGACGAGCACGGCATCATCTTCCCGCCCACCGTGGCTCCTGTGGAATGCATCCTGCTCAACCTCGACCCCGGCAAGGAAGAAGTCCGCGCCAAGGCCGAAGAGATCTACGCCATGCTGTGCAAGGCCGGTGTGACCGTGCTGCTGGACGACCGCGAAGAGCGCCCCGGCGTCAAGTTCAAGGATGCCGACCTCATCGGTGCGCCCATGCAGCTGGTGCTGGGCGGCAAGGGCCTGTCCCGCGGCGTGCTGGAATGCAAGGACCGTCGTACGGGCGAAAAGGGCGAACTGCCCGTGGATGTCCTGGAGACCGCGCTGCCCCAGTGGATGGAAGGCGTGCGCAAGGCCTGGGCCGAGCGCCGCGCCTAGGACGGCTGACAGCGGAGCCCCTGCATGCCCGCTGCGTGTGAACAAGAGCGCATCCTGTCCGTCACTGAACTGACGGACAGGATGCGTCGTACTCTGGAGGGGACCTTCCCCTTCGTCTGGGTCCGGGGCGAGATAGGCGAACTGTCTTTCCCCGGATCCGGGCATATCTATTTTACCCTCAAGGATGCCGGTGCCCAGCTGCAATGCGTCTGGTTCCGGGACCGCCAGATGCGCGGCCGGAACTTCGACCCCCTGACCGGCGAGATTTTCGCCGAGCCCCGGCCGGATCCCGTACGTCTGCTGCGGCAGGGCTCCGAATTGTTCTGTGCCGGGCAAATCAGTGTCTACGGGCCGCGCGGCCGATACCAGCTGATCGTGGAACTGGTGCAGGCCGGGGGGCAGGGCCTGCTGGCCCAGGCCTTCGAGGAGCGCAAACAGGCGCTGGCTGCCCGCGGTTTTTTTGCCGCGGAGCGCAAACGTCCGCTGCCTGCCAGTCCCAGCCGCGTGGCGCTGGTGACGTCACCTGCCGGGGCCGCCATCCATGACTTCATGGAACTGGCCTCCGTGCGTGGCCTGGGGGCCGAAGTGCGCCTGTTCCCGGTGAGGGTGCAGGGGGAGGGCGCTGCCGGGCAGATCTGCCGGGCCCTGGACGAGATCAACCGTCAGGGCTGGGCACAGGTCGCGGTGATCATCCGGGGCGGCGGTTCGCTGGAAGACCTTTGGTGCTTCAACGAGGAAGAGGTGGCGACCGCCATTTTTTCCTCAAAGATCCCGGTGCTGGCCGGTATCGGCCATGAAGTGGACGTGACCCTGGCCGACATGACGGCCGACGTTCGTGCGGCTACCCCTTCCCACGCTGCCCAGCTGCTCTGGCCCTTGCGGCGCGAATACTGGCAGCGCCTGGACGAGCTTTCCCTGGCGCTGGAGCGCGCACGCCAGGGGTGGCTGCAACGGCAGGAAGACCGGCTCCAGCGTTGCGAGCGCGGCCTGCGCCTGTGCTCGCCCGCCCGTCGTCTTGAGGGGGCGGGGCAGCAATGGCAGCAGTGGCGGCAGCGTTTGCTCCAGGCCGGGGAACGCCTGGTACGGGATCGTGAGCGCAGCCTGCAGCACAGCCAGGAGCGTTTGCGGGCCCTCACGGGGCCGGGACGGCTGGCACATCTGCAGCAGCGTCTTGCCCTGCTGGAACAAAAGCTTGGCAATGCCGTGCATCTGATGGTGCGCGGTCGTGAGCAGGCCGTGCGGGACTGCACGCGTGATCTGGCGCGTCTGGGGCAGGCGCGTGTCTCGCATCGCGGGCACGGGCTGGAATGTCTGGAACTGCGTCTGGCGGCCTGCAATCCGCTGGCTCCGCTGGGGCGCGGCTATGCCGTGGTACGCACGGACGAAGGGCGCGTGCTGTCTTCGACCGGGCAGAGCAGCACCGGGCAGGACGTGCGCATCCTGTTACAGGACGGGGAGCTGGAAGCCAGGATCACCGCGGTGCATCCTCATGACGGACAGGGAGGGGAGCATGCCTGAGCAGTCTTCTTTTTTCCAACGGCCGGTAAGCGGCATCCTGGGGGCAGCGGTCCTGCTCCTGCTGTGGTCTTTCCCGGCCATGGCGGCCATGCATCTGGACGTTCCCGCACGGGCGGCCCGCGGTGATGCCATCCGCGTGCAGGTCTCCGGTGACGGCCCTGCACGTCCTGTGACCGTCTTTTGGCTGGAGCGTGAGCATGTCATGGCGGCACAGCCGTCAGGGAGCGGCTGGCAGGCGGAGTTCCTGCTGCCTGTCCCGCTGGACAGCAGCGCCAAAAGCCTTGCCCTGAAAACGCGGACGCAGGACGGACAGCAGGCGGAGGCCCGCGTGGCCCTGTTCGACAAAAAGCGTCCGGTACAGGCCCTGCGGGTGGACAAAAAATATGTGGATCCCCCGGCAGAGGTGCGGGAGCGCATCCGCAGGGACCGGGAGAAGGCCGGCAAGGCCCTGGACAACTACAGCCCGGAACGTTTGTGGACGGCCCCTTTTGCGCGGCCTGTGCCGGGGAGCGTTTCCAGCAAGTTCGGACTCAAGCGGGTCTTCAATGACCAGCCGCGCGGCGTGCATCGCGGGCTCGACCTGCGCGGTGCGGAAGGGACGCCCATCCTGGCCTGCGCCGACGGCCGGGTCGTGCTGGCCGACGATTTGTATTTTTCCGGCAATGCCGTATATATTGACCACGGGCAGGGAGTGTTCACTTCTTACCTGCACATGTCCCGTATCCTTGTCCGACCGGGCGATGTGGTCCGGCGTGGCCAGGTCATCGGCAAAGTTGGGTCCACGGGACGGGTCACGGGGCCGCATCTGCACCTTTCCCTGATCGTCCTGGGACAGGCGGTGGACCCGGAACCTCTGCTGGAAGCACGTCCCGCTGCCCGGAGATGATGAAGCATGAAAGCCAGAACGAGCAAGAAGAACCTGACCTTTGAGGAGCGCATGGCGCGCCTGCAGGAGATTGTGGAAGCCCTGGAGAACGGGCAGCCCTCGCTGGAAGAGGGGATGGCCCTGTATCAGGAAGGCATGGAATGTTCCCTGCAATGTCGGCGCCAGCTGGAGCAGGCCCGGCAGCAGCTGACGGTTTGGCAGGAAGGACAGGTCCGGGCGTTCCGGCCGGAAGAAAATATGGAAGATCCCCTGCAACAGAGTGTGGAGCAACGATGATGATGTCTACAGAAGCCATGAAATCCCTGCTGAAAGAACGCGGGAAGCTGGTGGAAAGCTATCTGGCGACCTGTCTTGACGGGCAGGAGATGCCGCCCCGGTTGCGGGAATCCATGCTGTACAGCCTGCAGGCGGGCGGCAAGCGTCTGCGTCCTGTCCTGTGCCTGAGCTGTGCCGCCCTGTGCGGCCTGAAGCCGGAGGACGTGTTGCCCTTCGCCTCCGCCATCGAGATGGTCCATACCTATTCCCTGATCCATGACGATTTGCCCGCCATGGATGACGACGATTTGCGCCGCGGCAAGCCCTCCAACCACAAGGCATTCGACGAGGCCACGGCCATCCTGGCCGGGGATGCCCTGCTGACGGATGCCTTTGCCCATATGTGCCGGGTGGAGCTGCCCGCCGGTCAGGTGCTGCGGGCCGTGGCGGAATTTGCCCGTGCCGCCGGTTCGTCCGGCATGGTGGGCGGACAGGAATGGGACATGCTCTACACCGGCCTGCCGCCCGTGAGCATGGCGGAGCTGCGCCGCATGCATGCCATGAAGACCGGGGCCCTGCTGCGGGCCTCCTGCGTGTGCGGTGCGCTGCTGGCCGGTGCTGCGGACGATGTGTGCGAGCGCATCGGCCGTTACGGTGCCGCGCTGGGGGTGGCTTTCCAGATCGCGGACGACATCCTGGACGTCGTTTCCGACACGGCCACCCTGGGCAAGCCCGCCGGCAGCGATGCCGAACAGGGCAAGAACACCTATCCTGCGCTGGTGGGGCTTGACGAAAGCCGCCGCCTGGCCCGCGAACAGGCGGATGCCGCCTGCGCCGCGCTGGCCGGTTTCAGCGGTCCCGAGGCCGAATTCCTGCGCGCCCTTGCCGAGTACACCATCACGAGAGCGGCCTGAGAAATGACGGAAAACACTGCACAGTCCCTGCTGGACAGCCTGACCTCACCGAAACAGGTGATGGATCTTTCTGACGAACAGCTCCCGCTGCTGGCTGCGGAGCTGCGCAAGCGCATCATCGATGTGGTGTCCAAGAACGGCGGGCATCTGGCTCCCTCGCTGGGGGTCGTGGAACTGACCCTGGCCCTGCTGCATACCTTCAACATGGAGCAGGACAAGATCGTCTGGGACGTGGGGCATCAGGCCTATGCCTACAAGCTGCTGACCGGACGCGCTTCCCAGTTCCACACCCTGCGTACCCTGGGGGGCCTCGCGGGCTTCCCGCGCCGCAGCGAGAGCCCCTATGACCGCTTTGGGGTGGGGCATTCCTCCACGTCCATCTCGGCGGCCCTTGGCATGGCCATGGCCCGCGATCTGGCCGGCGGCAAGGAGCATGTGCTGGCCGTCATCGGTGACGGCTCCCTGACGGCAGGCGAAGCCTTTGAAGGCCTGAACCTGGCCGGGCATATGGGCCGGCGGCTCATCGTGGTGCTCAACGACAACGAGATCTCCATCTCGCCCAATGTGGGGGCCCTGTCCCTGTTCCTGAGCCGTACGCTATCCCGGCGCTGGGTGCGGCAGACGCGCAAGGATGTGCTCCAGCTTTTGCGTTCCATCCCCCGCATCGGCCAGAAGCTGGCCCTGTATGCCATGCGCGGCGAATGGAGCTTCAAGTCCTTTTTCACGCCCGGCATGCTGTTCGAGGCCTTCCGCTTCACCTATATCGGGCCCGTGGACGGGCACGACCTGCCCGCCCTGTGCCGTCATTTGCAGATGGCGGCAGCCGTGGAAGACGGACCGGTGCTGCTGCATGTGCGCACCTGCAAGGGCAAGGGCTATGCCCCGGCGGAGAAAGACCCCACGCATTTCCATGGTGTGGGCCACTTCGAGCCGGAAACGGGCCTGCTCATCCCCAGCAGCAACAAAACGCCTTCCTTTACCGGTATCTTCGGCAAGACCCTGGTCGAGCTGGCGGAAAAAGACGACCGTCTGCTGGCCATCACGGCAGCCATGCCCGAAGGCACCGGGACAAACCTTTTTGAAGAGCGTTTCCCGGAACGCTTCGTAGACGTGGGTATCTGCGAACAGCACGCCGTCACCTTTGCCGCCGGTCTGGCGGCCAGCGGTTTCCATCCCGTGGTGGCCATCTATTCCACCTTTTTGCAGCGGGCCTATGACCAGATCGTCCATGACGTCTGTCTGCAGAAACTGCCCGTGACCTTCTGTGTGGACAGGGCCGGTCTGGTGGGCGAGGACGGGGCCACACATCATGGTGTCTTCGATATCGCCTACTTGCGCCATATCCCCGAGATGACCCTGCTGGCGCCCCGTGACGAGAATATGTTGCGTCATTGTCTGCTGACGGCCACCACGGCCGGTGGGCCCTGCGCCGTACGCTATCCGCGCGGTGCCGGTATGGGGGTCCCGCTGGATGCCGAACTGCGTCTGCTGCCTTCTGCTCAGGGCGAGATCATGCAGGAAGGGGAACGGGTGGCCATCGTGGCCGTGGGCAACCGTGTGCGCCCGGCTCTGGAAGCCGCGGCAGCCATCGAAAAAGAGTTCGGCTTCCGGCCGCTGGTCTTCGATCCCATCTGGCTCAAGCCGCTGCCTGCGGCGCAGCTGGCCGAGATCGCCCGCACGTTCGACCGTATCGTCTTTGTGGAAGAAGGCTGCCTGGCAGGCGGTTTTGCCTCGGCCGTGCTGGAACGCTGGGCCGATGACGGCCTGCTGCGCGGCCAGCGCATCCGCCGTCTGGGTATCGGCGATGCCTTCGTGGAACACGGTTCCCAGGCCCAGTTGCGCGAGCTGGTGGGCCTGCGGGCACCGGATATCATCCGGGCTGTGCGGGAACTGATCCTGAAGGACTGAGCCTTTTATGGCATCAACGAAAAAAAGAGGAGCGTACCTTGCCGGTACGCTCTTTTTTTATGCCTGCGGTGGAAAAGGAGGTCGGGCGTGAGGCTTGGGGATGGGGAAGCCCCGGACATATGCCGTTCCGGCAGAAGGGTGGGACGGTGTGCGCACTGCCGTTGAGGGAAGATGTGCCGGGCGGAAGACGGCTTCCTGTGCAGGAGGCAAGCAGGCCACGCTGTTGCCATCAGCGCGTGGCGCAATTCCTCAGCTTTTCCGAACAGTCTGCCGTTTTTCGACGTAAAAGCGGATGCTGCCCCCCTTGAGATGGGCCATGATACTGCCGGGCAGCTGAAAGGTGGTACCGCCCCGGCCTTCCTGCCAGGCCTGATCCAGGGCCAGCAACGTGGCGGAACGGGCCTGGCCGCCGGAGAGCCGGGCCAGCCGGGCCACGGCCCGGTGGTAAAGACGCAGCCGCAGAGCCGCATGCGTCCCACGCAACAGTGCGCGGGGCAGGGTGATGCTGCCGGGCGCCTCCTGCCAGGGCGTGCGGGCAAGATGGTGTTCCAGCTCCTGCTGCCAGTACTCCCCGTCGATACCTGCCAGTTCCCAGAGATTGAGGCAGCTGTCCTCAAGGCGGGGGTTCTCCTGCCGCAGGAGAGGGAGGAGGGTATGCCGCAGGCGGTTGCGGGTATAGCGGGTGTCCGCATTGCTGGCGTCTTCCCGCCAGATGATGCCGCAGCAGTGCAGCAGCTCTTTCAGGGCATGCTTGTCCGTGCGGAGCAGGGGACGCAGCAGATACCGTTCCGCGTCCTCGGCCCGCATGCCGCCCAGTGCCGGCCAGCCGGTACCGCGCAGAAAGCGGAGCATCTGGTCTTCGGTCACATCGCTCCGGTGATGTCCCAGCAGGATGGCTGTAGCGCCGCATGCCTGCCGGGCTTGCTCCAGCAGGGCATAGCGCGCCCGCCGGGCCGCTTCTTCCGTACCCAGCCCCTCCTGTCGTGCCAGCCGGGGCACATCCGCCGTCAGGATGCGGCAGGGGATGTGCCAGCCCCGGCAGAGCCCGGCCACGAAGGCGGAATCTTCGGCGGATTCCGGCCGCAGCTGATGGTCCACTGTCGCCACATGCAGCTGCCAGTCATGCTGGGGGGCCAGCAGGGCCATGATGCATAAAAGGGCTGTCGAATCCGCGCCGCCGGAAACGGCCAGCAACCAGGTATCGCCATCAGCCATCTTCAGGCTGTGACGACAAAAGCGCTCCACATCCAGGCACAGGCGGGCCAGCCGGGAAGGGAGCGCTTGCAGTTCGGGGACGGGGATCATGCCGCAGGGCATTCCGTTTAGTTGGGGATCTTGAGTTCTTTCAGGGTATCCGTGATGTAGTCCATCATGTGCCGCTGCAGTTCGGGCGACGCATAGGCCACACATTCGCAGCGGATGCGGCCCCGGGCGCGCACCAGCAGCTCCAGACGCAGGCTGGTCTCTTCGCATTCCAGCGCCATGACATAGGGGCCGCACTGGCTTTCGTGTTCCTTCTGCACGGCGCTGAGCATATGAGCAGGGATGGGCAGCCAGTAGATGCCGTCCAGACCGGCGCCCAGATCCATGGCATCCAGATGTTCGCACAGACGCTTGGTCTCTTCGGCACGCAGGTCATCGATGAGGAAATAGCGCATTATTCGTGCTCTCCGTTGTTCCGGGCACTACAGGTACAGCCCTGGTCAAGGTTGAAGATGCGGCGCATGAGGCTGATGCGCGGCGCACTGCCTTCCTGCGACATGGTGCCGCGCTTGAGGAACATGATGGGATCGTGGTTCAGCTTGCGGACCAGAGCCAGCGCCATGACCTCGATAGCCTCGCGCGTGGCGTCGTCCACATGGCCCAGACGCTTCAGGGTACGGGCCACTTCTTCATGGGCGGCGTTCTCGCCGTGCTGGATGAGGTCCACGATGGTGGGCTGCACGTCCAGGCTGCACAGCCATTGCCGGAAGATGTCCACTTCCTCGTCCACGATCTCGGCGGCTTTCTGGGCCTCGTCGCGACGGGTGGCCAGGTTTTCTTCCACCACTTCCTTGAGGTCGTCGATATCGTAAAGATAGACGTTGTCCAGGCCGTTGACGTCGGGGTCGATGTCGCGGGGGACGGCGATGTCGATGAAGAACATGGGCCGGTTCTTGCGCGCCTTGAGCACGCCGCGGATGTCACGGGCACGGATGACGGGATCCGGCGAACCGGTGGACGTGATGATGATGTCCACCTCCGTCAGATGGGAGGCCAGGGATTCAAAAGGCAGGGCCCGGCCATTGAACTGGCGTGCCAGTTCCTCACCGCGCGAGAACGTACGGTTGGCCACCAGGATCTCGTCCACACCGGCCTGGAGCAGGTGGGTGGCGGCCAGTTCGGCCATCTCACCGGCGCCCACCAGCATGGCCTTGTGGTGCTGCATCTCGCCGAAGATGCGCTTGGCCAGTTCCACGGCGGCATAGCTGATGGACACGGCGCTGGAGGCCACGGCGGTCTCGGTGCGCACGCGTTTGGCCACGGAGAACGCCTTGTGCAGCAGGCGGTTGAGGATCACGCCGGTGGCGTGGCAGGCGGCCGCCTTGCGGTAGGCGCTCTTGAGCTGCCCCAGGATCTGGGGCTCGCCCAGGATCATGGAATCCAGGCTGGAAGCCACGGAGAACAGGTGCCGCACGGCATCCATGTTCTTGTAGATGTAGACATAGGGCCGGAGCTCTTCGGGGTCGGTACCGCGTGCGGTGGCCCAGCGTTCCAGGATACGGCCCGCCACATCGCCATGACCGGTGGCAAGCAGTTCCACACGGTTGCAGGTGGAAAGGATCATGGCTTCACCGATGACGTCGTCACACGGCAGGGCCCAGTTTTCCCGGCTGCAAAAATCCACAAGGGCGAAACGTTCGCGCACGTCCACACCGGCGGTGCGATGGTTCAGGCCAACAAGTACGATATCACAATCCATATCAACGTCGGTGGATTAAGGTTTGATGAAGGAATGATGCGTTTCCATCAGGGTATTGACGACCACGATGGAGAAAAGGCTCAGACCGAAGACCAGCACCATCAGGCGGGCAGGCTTGCGGCCGCGCCAGCCGGTGGCCAGACGGCCGTGGAACACATAGGCCATGAGCAGCCAGACGATGATGCTGACCACTTCCTTGGGGTCACCGGTAAAGGTGGCGCCGTAGACGGGCTTGGCCCAGAACAGGCCGGAGACCACACCCAGCGTGTACAGCGGGAACGAGGCCGCCACGCCGAAGGCGTTGATCTTGTCCAGCAGGGAGAGGGCCGGCATGTCCTGCCAGAACCCTTCCATGCGCTGCTTGCTCTTGATGCGCCGTTCCAGGAACAGGAACAGGGAGCTGGCGGCAAAGGCCAGGGTCATGAGGCCCATGCTGAGGAACAGCGCCCCCACGTGCAGGGCGTAGAAAGAGCCCTTGAGCTGGGGAGGCACCTGCACCACGGCGGAAAGGTACGGGGCGGAGACGGCGAACAGGATGAGGGCCAGCGGCGTGGCCAGCAGGAGCAGGGCTTCCTGCTTGTAGCGCAGACGGCTGACAAGGCCGCACAGCAGGACGAACCAGGCCAGCATCTGCAGATAGCCGCCAAGGCTCAGGCCCGTGGGCATGGTCTTGTGGAAGCCGAGCAGGAGGGAAAACGTCTGGCAGACGAATCCCAGCCCCGCCAGCCAGCAGCCCAGCCGCCGCCAGAAGGCATTGCGCAGCAGCATGCCGGCCAGACCGGCCACAGTGGCAGCGCCGTAACAACACAGGGTCAGTAGGGTGGAGGTCTCAGGCGATAACATCAAGCAACTCCGGGATGCGGTCGTGCAGCTTTGGCGGCAGCAGGGCCTGCAGACAGCGCAGGCACGCCTGCCGGTCGCCCTGTTGCAGATGATCCTGCAGGGGCGACTGGGCCAGAGCGCGGAACAGGGCCGTATTGTGCCCTGTCTCGTCGTGCAAGGCAAGGACCATGGGACGCAACCGTCCCATCAGACGGACCATTTTCTGGCGGGCCTCCAGCCAGGTCGTCAGCTCGCCCTTCCAGCGCCGGGAAAGGGCCGGGCTGGCGCCGCCGGTGGAAAGGGCCAGCGCCATGCTGCCGGAGCGGGCCACGGCGGGCACGATGAACGAGCCTTCCGCCGGGGCATCGATACAGTTGCACAGGATATGGCGTTCCCGACAGAGGAGGGCGATATGCCTGTTGACCTCGGCATTGCCCGTGGCGGCGAAGACAAGCTGACGACCGTCCAGATCTTCGTCACGGAAGGGCCGCTGCTCGAAACGGACGCAGGGCTGCTCCAGCAGCGGACGCAACTCTGCGGCAGGGGCTTCCATGTCCAGGGCCAGGATCGAGGCCGGTGCGCAATGCAGCAGGCCCTGCAGTTTGCGACTGCCGACGCCCCCCAGACCGGCTACAAGGCAGTGCAGGCCGCTCAGGTCCAGAAAAAGGGGATAGAAATTTTTTTCAGGCGATTCGTGAGGCATGGGCAACGTTCCTGATAGCGGCCCGGACGCACGACAGCCAGCATGCCTCCCAGGAATGGCGGCACACTGGCTGTCGTATCGGCTAAAGCCGGATCAGTTCCATAAAATAGGGCAGGGTGAAGCCCATGGACAGCAGCAGGCCGATCACAAGGGCAGGCTTCTGGCGCAGCGGAGTGGCACTGCGCGCGACCAAAGTCCAGAGTAGGGCGGGCACAAGCCAGAGCAGCACGCGGAGGCTCTGGAAGATGGCATCCTGCTGCATGAACACACCGGTGGTCTGCCAGGTCTGCCAGATCTCCAGCCCGCTGGATGCCACCAGCAGCAGCCAGAGCAGGGCCCAGGCATTGCGGGCCCAGCGCGTGCACCAGGGGACCATGGTATTGTAATAGTCCCGGCCAAAGTCATCGGCCTTGCGGCGCAGAAGCAGCCACACGGCGCCAAAGCCGCCGGCAAGGGCAAAGATCAGGGGCAGGGTATAGCACAGGGCGCTCAGGTAAGCCTGACCGAACTGGGGCGTGAACAGCTGCGGGATGGTGATGCTGCTGGCCTCAGGCAGGGAAAGGGCATTGTACAGGCGGGTGACGGCCATGACGCCCACACAGGTCATCAGGCCCTGCAGGAAGGCGATGGCGCCCAGGACGATGTGCAGTACGGGATAATTGGCCAGGAATTTCCAGAGCATGAAGTAGCAGCAGGAAACGATGGCCGCAAAACCGAACATCATCCAAGTGGCTTCGCTGAGCAGGACGATGATGCTGTAGGAGTCGAAACCGTCCAGCGCCATGATGAGCCACAAACGCCCCCCCAGCAGCATGAGCCAGCCCAGCAGCATGCTCAGGCAGGCCAGCTGCCGCGCACATTTGTTGTAAGCGGAACGCTTGCGCCGCAGGGCTATGATCTCGCCGCAGATGGCGATGAAGGTAAGGCCGAAATAGGCATAGAGCAGGGCAAAGGGCACAATGATGCTCCCCATGTCCAGCCCTGTCTGCAGCAGCGGATTGTCAGCGATGAAGGCGCGCACGCTCTCTAAAAAGTTCCCCATTGTTCCTCCAAAGATTCACCGGATCCCGGTTCTCCGGCAGGGAGACGCCGAGTTCGTGTTGGTTGTGCCTCAAAAATGGCTGTGCTGCAAGCAGCGCTTGCATTGCCGGAGCGCATCGGGCAGAAAAAAGACAGGAGTCTCCCATGAAAGCACATGCCCTTAGCCTGTCCTTTTTCCTTGCTGTCCTGCCTGCCCTGTCGCATCCCGTAGCTGTTCCGGCCGCGGAAGCACAGCAATCGCAGGAAAGCTGGCAGCTGCCGTGGTCCGGGAGCAGCAGGCCCGTGCATGCTTACCGTGGCCCTGTGCGTGAGGAGTTCTTGCAGTGTGATCAGGGGCAGTGCCCCTTGCCTGTCCATCATGGCGCCGCCCCTGCTGACGGCACGGCCGGAGGCCCGCCCCCGGCCGTGGAGCCTGGGCCTTCATCCCGTCAAAATGAGGCGGCGGTGCGGGACGATGCCGCAGAAGTGACGGGGCAGTCTGTTGCAAAAGGGCAGGAGGTGCATGCAGGTCACGAAAGCTCCTCCCGGGAAAAAACACCATCCGCGACCGCCGCGACCACCAGTCCCGCTGCTGCCGGGAAGGGCATGTCGGCCCGGGCAAAGGATGCCCCCTCCGCACAGACGTCCTCCGCGGATACGTCCGAAAAACGGCAGCCTGTGACTTCTGCCGCCGCTTCCAGACCGGCAGCAGGTACGGCGTCCGGGGCCGCGCGTGCGGAAAAGCCTGCTGCGGTCAACGATGCAGGGCCTGCGCCCGGCACAGACAGCCCGTCCGGTACGGCAACGGCGGACACATCCGCTCCCGTCACTGATGAAAAGGCCGCTTATCAGGCAGGGCTGGATCTTATATTGTCGGGCCGTCTGGACGAAGGCATGGCCCGTATGCAGGCCTTGCTGGAACAGCATCCTTCCGGGACCTATGCGGCCAATGCCGAGTACTGGCTGGGCGAGGCCCTGTCCAGCCAGGGCCGAAACGAAGAGGCCCTGACGCATTTCCGAAATGTGGAGGCCCGGTATCCCAGGCACCATAAAAATGCCGATGCCCTGTTGCGTACCGGGATGATCCTGAAGCAGCAGGGAGATACGGCAGGCGCCGGCAAGGCTTTCCGGCAGGTGGTGCAGCGTTTCCCTTCGTCCGCAGCGGCTGATCTCATTCGCAAAAAAGGACTGGTGCGGCCATGACGGATCAGGCTCCCGCAGCTCCCTTGTCTGCCCGCTGGATCGATATGGATGACCGCGCCCGGCGTGAATACTGGGCCGGTCTTGCCCTGCGCCATTGCCGCGGGTTGGGGGCCCGTTCCTGCTGCCGGCTGCTCCGCCATTTCGGTTCGGCCTTCGCCGCGCTGGAAGGTAGGGAAAGATGGGCCGATGCCGGGGTGGACAAAGGCAAGGCCGCCGAACTCTCCACAGGCTCATGGCGGGTCACGGCACGGGCGGAATGGGATGCCGTCCGTGATTTGGACGCTGTCGTCGTCCAGTGGCATGAAGCCGCTTATCCGGCCCTGCTGCGTACACTGCCCGACGCCCCTGTTTTGCTGTACTGCCTGGGGGATCTTTCTCTGCTGGCCAATCCGGCCGTGGCCGTCATCGGCTCGCGCAAGGCCACGCCCCGGGGGCAGGCCCTGGCCGGACATATGGCGGGAGCCTTTGCTTCCTGGGGTATCACGGTGGTCTCGGGCATGGCCTGGGGCATCGACAAGGCGGCGCATGAAGCCGCGCTGGGCAGGACAGGGAGCAGTATCGCCGTCCTGGGGACGGGCATAGATGTTCCGTATCCCCGGGCCAATACCCGTTTATATGACAGGATGGCGGCAAAGGGCCTGCTGGTCTCTGAATTTGCTCCCGGCACACCGGCCCTGCGGGAAAATTTCCCTGTCCGCAACCGCATCATCAGCGGTCTTTCTCTGGGCGTGGTCGTGGTGGAGGCCGCCAGCCGTTCCGGGACCCTCATCACCTCGCGCCTGGCGCTGGAGCAGGGGCGGGAAGTCTATGCCGTACCGGGAGCGGCCCTGTCCGGTCAGAGTCTCGGCTGCCAGGAGCTTGTCCGGCAGGGGGCCAAACCGGTTTTCGCGCCGGAAGATGTGCTGGAAGACCTTGCCGGCCCATTGCGTGACTTTGGCGTGCAGGCCGACCATCTGACACGGGAAGCCGCAGAACGTCGCCGCCGGGCTGAAGCCGAGGGCACGGGGCTGTCCCGTACGCTTTTTGCCTGCATGCCGCCGGAGACGGACACGCCGCCAAAGGCCGACTCCGGCAACGGGGAAGAGAGGCCGACGCAAGGAGCCGGGGATACGGACACAGCTGCCGCGTCTCCGGCACAGGATACTATCATCCCGCTGCTGCGGGAGCAGGGCCCTTTGCATGTGGATGCCCTGGGGGCCGCCCTGGGACGCAGCCCCGCAGAGCTGGCGCCGGTGCTGCTGGGACTGGAGATAATGGGACGCATCCGGCGCTTGCCGGGCGCACGCTACGAGGCCGTATAGATGGGACGACACATAGAAAAGGATACGGTGGAAGAGGAGCTCGATCCCCGCACTACTCTGGAGATCGAAGCTTTCCTGGCCTGGCTGGACGTGCAGCGGGGCCTTTCGCCTACGACGCAGATCGCCTACGGGACGGACCTGCGCCAGCTGGCCCTTTTCCTCGCACAGCGCGGCGCCAGCCTTGCCCGTCCGGCCGAGGTGAGCAAAAAGCATATCCAGGCCTGGCTGGCCCGTCTGTACGCGCTGGGAGAGGCTAAAAGCTCCATGGCCCGCAAGCTCGCGGCGGCACGGACGTTCTTCCGTTATCAGCAGCGCATGGGACGCACGGAGAACAATGTGGCGGCCCAGGTGCGCAATCCCAAACAGGAGCAGCGCCACCCCCGCGTCCTTAATGTGGATCAGGCTTTTGCCGTGCTGGATACCCCCGATGCCCTGGCCGTGTCCGGTTCTCCCCGCATCCCCCCTGCCACCGGCGATGCCCTGGCGGCCCGGGATCATGCTCTGGCGGAGCTGTTGTACGGATCCGGCCTGCGCATCTCCGAAGCCCTGGGGCTCGATGTGACGGATTTGCGGCTGGAAGAGGGTGTTGTCCGAGTTTTCGGCAAGGGGGCCCGCGAGCGCATGTCACCGTTGTCGGATACGTCCGTGACGGCATTGCGGGCCTGGCTCGAGCAGCGGGGGACGCTGGCTCCCGAATATGAGAAAGCCCTGTTCGTGGGCGCGCGGGGCGGCCGCCTCGACCGCCGTGAAGCCATGCGCCGTATAGAAAGGCTGTGCCGTAACGCGGGCGTGGAGCCCGTCTCTCCCCACGCCTTGCGGCACTCGTTCGCGACCCACCTGCTGGATGCCGGTGCCGATCTGCGCAGTGTGCAGGAGTTGCTGGGGCACCAGCGTTTGACGACCACACAGCGCTATACGCGGGTCAGTCTGGAGCGGCTGATGCACCTGTATGATGAGGCGCATCCGAGGGCACAGAAAAAATAAAAAAATCACAAGTTCGTCATAAAAATAAAATATAAATAGAAATTAAATAGTTAAATATTGTTTTGCAGGAAAACGAGTCAGGTTTTTTTTTATGGGGGGCTTGGCAAGCCCCAGGTCTTGTGCTAAAGGTAACAAGCGTAAGGCAACTTACACACGTAACTGTGCAACGAAATTCCCAAAGAGGAGATATACCATGGCTGCACTCGTTCTTGGTCACATGAACCCCGATACCGACAGCATCATTTCCGCCATCGCCGCTGCTGACCTGTACAGCAAGCGTGGCTTTGAAGTCACCCCCGCCGCCCAGGGTGCTCCTACCCCTGAGACCGAATTCGTGCTGAAGAAGTTCGGCCTGACCGCTCCTCAGGTTGTGGAAGATGTGGCCGGTAAGGACCTGTACCTGGTCGACTACTCTGACCTGGCCCAGGCCCCCAAGGGCATGGACTCCGCCACCGTGCTGGGTATCGTTGACCACCACAAGCTGGGCGATGTGACCACCTCCAGCCCGCTGGAAGCCTGGATCTGGCCCGTGGGCTGCACCGGCACCGTGCTGAAAAACATGTACGACTTCTACGGTGTGGAACTGCCCAAAGCCATCGCCGGTGGCCTGCTGTGCGCCATCCTGTCCGACACCGTGATGTTCAAGTCCCCCACCTGTACCGAAGCTGACAAGAAGGCCGTGGAAGCCCTGGCCAAGGTCGCCGGCGTGGAAGACGTCATGGCCCTCGGTATGGAAATGTTCACCGTGAAGAGCGCTGTTGACGGCGCCTCCATGTCCGACCTGGTCTTCCGTGACTACAAGGACTTCGACATGAACGGCAACAAGGTCGGTATCGGCCAGCTGGAAGTCGTCGACCTGTCCATCCTCGACAAGGTGAAAGACGGCCTGAAAGCCGAAATCGCCAAGGTCAAGGGCGAAGGCCGCCACAGCGTGTTCCTGCTGCTGACCGACATCATGAAGGAAGGCTCTGAAATGCTGATCGTCTCCGACGATCCCGCCGTGGTCGAAAAGGCCTTCGGCGTGAAGCCCGACGGCGACAGCGTGTGGCTGCCCGGTGTGATGAGCCGCAAAAAGCAGGTCGTGCCCAACTTTGAAAAGGCCTTCAAATAAGGTTTTTGCTCAAAGCTGATATGGGGCCGCTCCTTCGGGGGCGGCCCTTTTTGTTTGGTCAAAGCATAACGAGCTACCGTATTGGGCAGGCAAAAGCTCAGGAGCAGTTCAAGGGGCTTGAGCAGGTAAAGACTGTTTGCCCTGCAGCCGGTCCTCCCCCGTTTGAAAAATATATCCTCTTGCAGCTGCTGGATGGACTCCCTGCAACTATTGTCACTGCTCCACAGAGGGGAAAAGGTCCTCCTGGCTCAAATATGGATCAGTCCTTCGGGCAACAGCACAAGCATGGCACGGCAGCGGCAGCTCTGAAGCTAACCGGTTCCCATAGCCCGGTGCTCATGGACGGTGTCTCAGGCAGCGGGAAAAAGATGCACAAGTACCATGAGGGCGCCGGGAGGTCGGCTATTTTTCGTCTCGATGGGGACAGTAGGGGAAGAGGGCAGGCATAGCGGCAGGGAAAGGAGGACAAAGGTATTTCCCTGTATGCGTTGGACAACGTCATTGCCTGCCGGGAAATGAAAAAGCGGCCTGCCCTCTCAAAAGAGCAGACCGCTTTTGCATATGCTTGCGGCGCAAAGAGCGGGATAACGGACGCAGCTCCGGGCTTTTCCGGCGTCTGTGTCGTTTCGCTCCGGCCCAGAGTTATTTATTGGGGAACAGTTCCCGGGCCTTTTCCGCGAAACGGCGGCCGAAGATCTCGAAATCGGCCTTGCATTCCTCATAATGGTTGCCCACGGCATCCAGAGCCACAGGACCCAGATGGATGTAGGGCTTGCCGTGGGCAGCGCCGCCGGAATAGACCAGCATGCCCTTGACCAGCATATGAGGCAGCAGGGTCATGATGGCCACATCGGCACCGCCCTGGGCATAGTGGGCGGTGGCGAAGACCCCGCCCAGCTTGCCGGCCAGCTTGATACCGCGGGAACCTTCATCGAACCACTGCTTCATCTGCCAGCAGGTATTGGCCAGGTACGTGGGCGTCCCGAAAATGACGCCGGCGCACTGGTCGATGTAGTCGGCATCCATGGCTTCTTCCACGGAAAAGAAGCGGGTCTCTCCACCTGCGGCAGCCAGACCGCGGGCGATGACTTCGGCCATCTCACGGGTATGGCCGGTCTTGCTGTAATAGACGATGGCAAATTTCATGTTCTGGATCTCCTTCAGGCAGCAGCCATAAACAGGTTGCCTGCCGGTTTACATCTGTCCCAGCATGCGCGGCACGAAGGTCGAAAGATCAGGGAAGATGATGATGACCACCAGGGCCAGCAGGGAGGCAAAGATCAGCGGCAGGGCCGCCTTGCTGATGCGTTCCATGCTGATGCCGCTGATATTGGCGCCTACATACAGGTTCACGGCCACGGGCGGCGTCACCTGCCCCACAGCCAGGTTGACTGTCATCATGATGCCGAACCAGACGGGGTCCCAGTTGAAGTGGGCCATGATGGGCAGCATGAAGGGCAGGAAAACGTAATAGATGGAAATGGCGTCCAGCAGCATGCCCGCCAGCAGCAGGATGATGTTGATCATCAGCAGGACGACCCACTGGTTGTCCGAAACAGCCAGAAGCACGGCGGAGCCTTTTTCCACCAGGCCCACAGTGGAGGCCACCCAGGAGAAGAGGCCCGCACAGGTCACCACCAGCATGACTACGGCCGTGGCCCGGATGCTGGCCGCGAAGATCTCGACCAGGATGCTGATGCTGTTGATGGTGCGGTAGATGAACACCCCCACGAACAGGCCGTAAAAAACGGCCACGGCCGCGGCTTCCGTGGGCGTGAACACGCCGCCGTAGATGCCGCCCAGGATGACCACAGGCGTCATGACCCCCCAGAAGGCTTCTTTCAGGGCGGTACCCACGCTCTTGCCGCTGGGCTGGCCCCTGTATCCCCGCTTGCGGGAGATGATGAGCACGGCCGCCATGATGAACAGGGCCACCACGATGCCCGGCACGAAACCGGCGGCAAAGAGCGCGGGCACGGAAACATCGGCCACGCTGCCGTACACGATGAAGGCGATGCTGGGCGGGATGACGATGGCAAGGCCGGAGGTGACGGAAACGGTGGCCGCGGCAAAGGCCTTGTCATACCCGGCCCTGGCCATGCCCGGGATCAGGATCAGGCCCAGGGCCGCCACGGTGGCAGGGCCCGAACCGCTGACAGCGCCCCAGAATGTGGCCACGGCTACAGTGGCCACTGCCAGACCGCCGGTCATGGAGCCTACAAGAGCTTCCATCAGGGCCACGATGCGCGCAGCGATGCCGGAACGCTCCATGATATAGCCGGCAAGGATGAAGAAGGGGATGGCCAGCAGGGGGAATTTGGCTATGCCTGCAAAAAAGTTGTAGGAAAGCATGCTGAAGCCCAGGTCCCATTGCCAGACGACGACCAGGGCAGAAAAGCCCAGGGCCAGCGCGATGGGCACACGCAGGATCAGCGGGATGGCGAACAGGACCAGCAGCCAGAAAGCCGGATCGTGCAGCAAGGATGTGGTTTCCACACGGGCCTCCTAATAGCTGCCGCTGCGCAGGTCAGCGCAGGCACGTTGCAACATGCGAAAAATGGTCAGTACGGAAAAAAGCGGGGTGGCGATGGTATACCACCAGACAGGGACGGCCAGCGCTTCGGAAATGACTTCCAGCTCGTATTCGTCCCGTACTTCCAGCCAGCCCGTCCAGGCCAGGGCCCCGAAAAAGCCGAGGCAGAGCGCCATGGAGAGCAGATAGCAGCAAAAGCGTAGCGACTTGGGCAGGGCATCGTACAGGATGCTCATGCCCAGATGGCTGCCGTCACGGAAAGAGCGGGCCGAACCGAGCAGGACGATCCAGACGAAGAAGTTGATGGTCAGCTCCTCCGTCCAGGCAAAAGAAAACGGTGTGCAGTAGCGCACGACCACATTGACAAAGGCGATGGTCACCATCACCGCCAGCAGCAGCGCGCCCAGCATCTCTTCCAGGCGCGTATCCAGAAAACGCAGCATCGAATCCATCCGGTGGTTGAAAGGGGAGGGCCGGGCCCTCCCCGCAAAACGAAAAAACAAAAATCAGCAAAGCCTGCCGTACGGGGATCGCTCCCTAACGGACAGAGGCCATATCCTCCTCGGCGGCCTTGACAAGGTCGGCACCGATCTTGGCGGTCCAGTCCTTGCGGACGCCTTCCGTGGCCTTGGCCAGGGCGGCGATCTGTTCGTTGCTCAGGCGGGATACCGTCATGCCGTTGGCTTCCATGACCGCGTAACAATCCGTGGTCTCGGGCAGCTTATTGATGCTCTTGAGGTAGGCCAGTGCGGAACCGTCGTCCATGCCCAGACGGGAAAGGGCCTTGCCGTACTTTTCCGTTTCGGCGGCGCATTCCAGCAGCAGCTTCTGGTCTTCAGGGCTGAAGGACTTCCAGACGCGGGGGTTAACGCCCAGCATCAGGGGGTCGATGATGTAGTGCCAGTCGCAGTGGAACTTGTGGTAATCCCAGATCTTGAGCGGGATGTTGATGCCGTTGGTGGGGTTTTCCTGACCGTCCACCACGCCCTGCTGGAAGCCGGTGGTGGCTTCGCTCCAGTTCATGTTGACGGGGTTGGCACCCAGGGCACGGAAGGTTTCGATGAAGATGGGACTGCCCACCACACGGATCTTCAGGCCGCGCAGGTCTTCAGGCTTGGTGATGGGGCCCTTGGAGGTGGTCAGCTCACGGAAGCCGTTCTCGGTCCAGCCGATGATCTTGACGCCCTTCTTTTCCACAGCCTGGGTCATCATCTTGCCGGATTTGCCGGCCAGGATGGCATCCATGGCCTTGTAGCGGTCAGGCTGCACGGCCAGGAAGAAAGGCAGGGCGGGCAGGTTCAGTTCCTTGATCTGGGGAGACCAGTTGATGGTCGAGGCCAGGGCAAAGTCGATGGCGCCGTTGCGCAGCAGCAAAAATTCCGAAGTCTGCTTGCCGGCCAGCAGCTGGCTGGAGTGATAGACCTTGATGTTGATGCGGCCCTGGCTGCGCTCGCGCACCAGGTCGGCAAAGAACGTACCGGTCATGCCCCAGCCGGAGGTGGCGCCGGGCACGACGCTCAGTTTGTACTCGCTTTTGTACGGAGCTGCCGTTGCCGGCAGGGCCAGCAGACAGGCGCACACGGCCATGACTGCCCAGCGGTAGAAACCTTTCATGAAACATCCTCCTCAGGATAGAACGTCCTGCCGTGGCCACAGGTCCCCACGACACGCGGCAGCATCTCACAACAGCGGCAGAACGAAATACAGCACAGGCAAAATGACGACCAGGGCCAGGGTGGAAAAGATCCACAGCGCATTGGCCATGTCCACGTCGAGTCCGAACAGGGCCGGAGGCACCAGGGCCGTCATGGCAACGGGCATGCAGGAAAGGACCGTCACGACCCGGAGCGGCAGCCCCCCGTCGATGCTGCCGAGCCCTGCCAGGGCGGCCAGCGGCACCAGCAGCAGGGGAACGCCGATGAATTTGACGATCGCCAGGGCCGCGGCCTCACGCGCGTAGCAGGATATGCGGGAAAGACGCAGCCCGAGCCCGATGGCAAAAAGAAAAAGTACGGTGGCAAGAAGCATGGCGGCCGCAGCCACGGAGCCCAGCGGCGCGGGACGGGGAACGCCCAGCATGTTGAGGGCAAGTCCCAGCCCGAGAGCTGTCAGGATGAGCAGCAGCACAGGATCAGGCCGGAAGGAGCGCAGACGGAACGCACCTTCGCCGCCCCCGAGACGGCGTGCCACAGGAAAGGAGATCCCGAAGTAGAACATTTCTTCGCAGATCCGGAACAATGCCACGATGGCGATGGCCTTTTCTCCAAAGAACATGACGGAGACCAGGGCCCCCACCGCACCCAGATTGGAGAAGGTCCCGCAGCAATAAAAACTGCCGGTACGCGGCGCATCCAGATGCAGGGCCCGGGCGACACGCAGGGAAAGGAGGCCGCCCCAGATCCAGGAGGCGATGCCCAGAAAGGGAAGGGCCAGCAAACGGGAATCCGGTGAGGGCAGACCCCACAGGGAAAGCATGGCCGAACAGGGAATGAGGCAGAAGACGGCGAAGGTTTGCAGGCGCTTCCGGATGCTTTCCAGCCGGGGACGAGGAATGCACAGCAGATGCTGCGCGGCATGACCCGCGGCAAGACTGAGAAAGATGAGGCAAAGGGAAAGGAGCAACCTGTCCATAAAAACGCGATCCGGATTCTGGCATCGGCGACATGAAGGCCATACATGTCATTTCTGATTCCGATGCCCCTGTCATGCTAGGCGCAGGTCTTTATCTTGTCAAAGCCTATCTGACTGCTTGGAAGATTGTCATGGAGCAGACGGGCGGGGTAGGCTGTTCGTGCGGGCTGCGCATATGGTCATCCCGGAAGATGCCTGGCCCTTTCCGGACAAGGCCGGCTCCGTCCGGGCGAAGTCCTTTCTCTTCAAGGAGATATCGATGCAGAAAAAACTGCTTGTTTTTCTTGTCCTGCTGCTGATCCTTCCTGTGGCCTGTATGGCCAGAGATTTCGACGGCTTCCGTGCCGATGTGCCCCCGGGATGGGAGGTCATGGAGGAAAAGGGCGCCATGGTGGGGTTCGTATCGCCCGACAGGGAAGCCATTGTGACCGTGACCGTGGCCTCAGCCCAGGATGTCGATCCGGCAGCCTTCGCTGCCGAGATGGCCCAGGGCCTGGGGGGGAGCGATATCATGGAAGAAGATGGTGTCTACAGCTTCGCATTCGGGGATAATGGTGTGACTGTCGTCCATGTTGCCGGTACGGATCTGCGTGTGATCTCCATCATCGGAGGACATCCTGCCCTGGAAGGGCTGATAGACAGTATCGAGTGGCGCTAATCTCCGGAAGGGGGAGCAGCCTTGCAGTATCGCATCCGCTGCAAGGCAGATCCTGGTATGTACGGTCTGGCCGGTCGAAAAGATCGCAGGTACGAGGTCGCTCGTGGCGCGTGGCGGTCTTTTGAAGACTCTCTGCCAGGACAGAAAAAGGCGGACATCCGTTCGTGAAGGGATGTCCGCCTTTTATATTGTCTTCAGCGGGAAAGGGAGCGAGAGGCGTGGACATCCTGTCCGGCAGTGCCCGGGGCCTCTCGTCGGGCCTATTTTTTAGTGGCCCTGTCTGGCCGTCAGCGCCCCCCGGTGCGTCCACCAGTGGATCATGCCGACGAACAGAGCACCGCCGGCGATATTGCCCAGGGTGACGGGGATGAGGTTGTGGATGGCAAAGTTGCCCCAGGTCAGACTGGCCAGCGCCTCGGCGGACAGGCCCGAAGCCTTGGCAAAAAGTTCGTTGCCTGCGGCCATGATGCCCGCCGGGATGTAATACATGTTGGCGACACTGTGCTCGAAGCCGGAGGTGATGAACAGCCAGATGGGGAAGAAGATGCCCAGCATCTTGCCGGTCTGGCTGCGGGCGCTCCAGCAGAACCAGACCGCCAGACAGACCAGCCAGTTGCACATCAGGCCCAGGTAGAAGGCGGGCAGAAAGTCCAGGGCGACCTTGCTGGCGGCGATGCGCAGGGTCACACCGCCAAGCATCCCGGCGCCGCTGGCGAGCTGGCCGGACGTGACGATCATGTGGGCAAGGAAGAGGCTGCCCAAAAAATTGCCGATGTAGACGAACAGCCAGTTGCGCAGCATGGCTGCCAGGGTGATGCGTTTTTCCGCAAGGGCCATGCACATGAGCGTATTGCCGGTGAAGAGTTCCGCCCCCGTCAGCATGACCAGCATCAGGCCCACGGGAAAGATGGTGCCTGCCAGACATTTGCCCAGACCGTAGGTCTCCGGCCGGGCGAGCAGGTTGAAGGCGGCCATGTTGGAACCTTCCGCAGCAAAGGCGATGAAGGCCCCGGCCCAGAAGGCGAGCACGATCTGACGCACCCAGCCGGCTTTGGCCTTTTTCTCTCCCATGGCTATCCCAAAGGCCACGGTTTCCGGTTGACTCAGCATAAGCGCATCCATGGTTCCTCCCGGGGATTGTGCTCTTCTGTACAGGGCAAAAAAAGATTGCCCGGTGAAAACACCGAGCAATCCTTGTTTCGCGTTTTTCCCTGATTGTCAACAGGTTGCGGAGGATAGAGCGTCAATCATCCTGTGGACCGGAGGCGCTGTCCCCCTGAGGGATGCCGTCCGCGATGTCGGCAAGGATGGCCATGACGGCAGCCGCCACTCGACGGGAAGCCTGACCGCTGGTCCCGGGCAGACCCGGATGCGGACAGGGCTGGAGTACGGTTTCTCCGGCGGCGGCCAGGTCTGCGGCAGAGGCGCAGGCGATATGCCAGCCGTTCTGCACGGCGGCCGACCCGGACGGTACCGGAGGAAGCAGCAGGGCGCGCTTGCCGGCATACAGGGCCTCCCGCTGCAGGGCGGGCGAGTCCGTCACGACGAAGGTGCTGGCGCATACGAGGGACAGGAAGGCGATGTGCGTCAGAGGCGGCAGGATGCGGATACCGTCCGGGATCTGCTGCTCCCGCTCCTGGAAACAGGCAAGGGCGGACGGATGCTGCACCAGCAGGACGGGACGCTCCTGCCGGGCGTGCAGGGCCTGCAATCCTTCCAGCAGGGAGCGGATGCCGTCGGGGCTGCGGAGGGCCGCTGGCCGGGAAAGATAGCAAAGGATGAATTCCCCGAAGGTCGCTCCATGACGCTCTGCCTCCTCAAAGGGCTGCAGGCGGGGGCGGTCCTGCTCGAACAGATCATAGAGGGTATCGCCTGTGACGCAGGTCCCCCGTTCCATCTGCCGGGCATGCAGATCCTGTTCATCGGCAGGATCGAGACAGCAGAGCAGACTGGACAGGCGGTCCGTGAGCTCGGCATGCCGCTCTTCCGGGCTGCTCATGCCTTCCGGGCATTGCCCGGCGCCCACATGGATGACCGGGATACCGTGTTCCGCTGCGGCCAGAGCCGCGGCCAGCGTCGTGACGGAATGGCCGTAGACAAGCACCGCGGCCGGGGCTTCCCGATGCAGCAGCAGACTGGCGCTGCTCATGATGTGGGCCAGCAGGCTCGCATCGGAAAGGGAGGCCGGGGCCGGGCCCAGCCGGTGGCAGGGCGTGACGTCATAGTCGTCGAGCAGGGGAGCCCAGAGGGCGTGATCCCCTCTTTCAGAAGAAAGGACGAGGCGGGGCTCCCAGGCACGGAAACTCCGTACCGTACGTTCTACGGGGATATGCTGCAGCAGCTGGGAGCGGCTGCCGACAAAGACCAGGACACGCATGCTCATGGATCAGGACTCCTGCATCACGAAAGCCGGTGGGGACGGCGCAAGCGGGCCCACACGCTGCTGAGGGCGAACCAGACGCAGGCCACAAGGATCATGGTGGCGCCGCTGGCCGTGGACATCCATTCCTGTGCCGAGAGCAGCAGACCGGCTACCCCGGACGTGACGGCCACGACCTGGGCCCACCAGAACATACCGCCCGCCGTCTGGGCAAAGTTGCGGCCTGCCGCCGCCGGGACGATGAGCATGGCCGTGACCAGCAGCACGCCCACGGTCCAGACGCAAAACATGACGACCAGGGCCAGCAGACCGGAAAAGGCGTATTGCCACAGGCAGACATTGATGCCGTGGACACGCGCCATGACAGGATTGAGGGCGATATAGAGCAAACGGTTGTAACTGATGATCTGAAAGATCAGCAGGGCGACGAACAGAACGGCCAGACAAACGATCTCGCCCTGGCTCACGGTCAGCACGTCACCGTAAAGGAACTGCTGCATGGTGCGGGCCATGCCCGGCTGGCGGCTGACAACGGCCAGACCGAAAGCCACGACGGCCGAAAAGACGATGCCGATGACCGTATCCGAGGAAAGGGCGCTGCCCCGGCGTACGGCCATGACGGCCAGACCCACCAGCACGCCGAACGCAGGCATGGACCAGTGCGGGTCAATCGAGAGCAGCAGGCCCAAAGCCACACCGGCAAAGGCCGAATGCCCGATGGCATCGGAAAAGAAGGCCATGCGGAAGGAGATGACCTCCACTCCCAGGGCGGCTGTCATGGGGGTGAGCAGCAGGACGGCCAGCAGGGCCTGCTGCATGAAGCTCAGCTTGAGGCAGTCCAGCGGCAGCAGGGAAAGCATATGGCAGATGGAGGAGATATCAGGCATGGCGCTGCCCCTTGTCTTCCCTGCCCGCAGGGGCCATGCGCAGGGCGTGGCACAGGGCGCCGCACTTGTTGCAGGCGGCTTCAGGGTGTTCGCACTGGTTGGGGTAAAGATGGATGGGCACGCCGAACAGCTTCATCAGGGTAGGGGCCAGCAGGGTCTGCTGGGGCGGCCCCTGGGCAATGACCTTTTTGTTCAGCCCGATGACGTGATCGGCGTAATGGGCCGCCAGAGGCAGGTTGTGGGTCACCATGAGCTGGGTAAAGCCCTGTTGCTGCCGGGCATTGTCGAGGACCTCCCAGAAAAGGCGTTCCCCCTGAAAGTCCACTCCCGCCGCAGGTTCGTCCAGCAGCAGGATCTCGGGCTCACGGGCCAGGGCTGCGGCCAGCAAAACACGGCGCAGCTCCCCGCCGGAAAGGTCGCTCATGCGACGGCGGATGAGGTGTTCCGCATGCACGGGCGCCAGAGCCGCACGGGCGCGCCGGGAAGCACTGCCCTTGATGCCGAGCCAGAGGGGACGGCGCTGGTGCCCCAGGGAAAGGAATTCGGCCACGGTCAGGGGCAGGGCGCTGTCCATCTGCAGGTTTTGCGGCACATAGGCCAGGCGGGGTCTCCGGCCGCTTTTCCCCTGCATGCGGATCTCGCCGGTATAGGCGATCTCGTTGATGATGCAGTGCAGCAGGGTGCTTTTTCCCGCGCCATTGGGGCCGACCAGGACCGTGCTGCTCCCCTGGGGGACGGCAGCCGATATGTCCTGCAGGATGTGGAGATCCCCGCGGCGGACATCCACATGGGCGATGTCGATGGCCGCAGGCTGATTAGTGAGAGAGGGCATTTTCGAGGATCTGGCAGTTGTTGCGCATCTGCTGTTCAAAATGGTTCACAGGAGTATTTTCCGGCCCCGAGGCCATGGAATCCAGCTGGATGACGGGGATGCCCGTCTCGGCGGCCAGGGTCTCCAGAGGACGGGGCGAGAACTGGGGCTCGCCTATGAGCAGGGCGGGCCGCTCTTTCTTGATGTGCTCGATGCATTCCAGCAACCGGGCGGCAGAGGGGGCCTGCTCTTCGTTCTCCTGCAAAACGTCCATGACCTTCAGGCCTGCGGAACGCATCATGTACGCCAGGGAATCGTGTTGCAGCAGCACGCAGGCACCGGGATGGGCGGCCCCCAGGGCGGCAAGCCGGTTTTCCAGATCCAGCAGGCCCTTTTGCAGGGCAGCGGCATTGCTCCGAACGGTTTCCGCCTGTTCCGGGCAGGCACGGATCAGGGCTTCGGCCATGGTCCCGGCCATCTGGGCCGCAGCAGCAGGAGAAGTGAAGACATGCGGGTTGTCATCGTGATGATGATCGTGCCCTTCTTCCTCATGGTCGGAGCGGCCGGCAAGCAGGGCGATGCCCTGGCTGCAGTCGGCTTTGCGGGCTTCGGCCTGGGCCAGGGCCGGGGCGAAAGCTGCCTCCAGTCCAAGGCCGTTCATCAGGATCACGTCCGCAGTCGCCACCTTGGTCAGGTCGGCCGGGGTCGGCGCGTAATCATGCGGGCAGCCGGTGGCGGCAGGGATCAACAGGTCGAGCCGGACGTTTTCCAGACCGGCCACCAGAGGACGGGCCAGCTGCCAGACGGGGTAGGTTGTTGCCAGGACATGGACGGGTCGTGAGGCCGCCTGCAGGGGCAGGGGCAGCAGCGACAGGAGGGCCAGGATCAGGAGGCTTGCAGCCGTTCGAGAGCTGCATCGGGGAGCGATTGCGAGCATAGGATGAATCCGAAAATGATTTTCAAAAAACTTAGTAAAGAACTCGGCTGTCTGTCAACCACAGACTTGCCAGCCTCTCCGGCGGGCATTATGCTGGCAGGAAGACGTCTTGGCAAGGCCTTTTGTGGCCGCCAGTGGCAGGAGGGAGCGTGGTACGGATCGCCGGTGTCGTTTTGGCGGGGGGGCGTTCCCGGCGTATGGGCCGGGACAAGAGCCTGTTGCGGCTGGGAGGGGATACTGCCCCGACCCTGCTTGAACGGAGCGTCGCCCTGCTGCGGCCGCTGTGTGAACAGGTCTGGGTCTCGTGCCGTGCCGGGCAGACGTATGCCCGGCAGAATTGTGTGCCGGATCTTCTGCCGGCTTCCGGTCCCATCTGCGGCGTCCATGCGGCTCTGGTCCGTGCCCGCGCGGAAGGTATCCCTGCGGTGCTGGCACTTTCGTGCGACCTGCCGCTCATGCATACGGGCATGTTGCGACGTCTGGTCGCAGCATTTGCCGCCTCTCCCCGCCAGTCCCTGATGACGGCCTTCATGGCGCCCAATGGCTGGACGGAATCCCTAGCCGCCATCTACCGGGTGGAGGCCGCCCCTTTTCTGGAAGCTGCTGTGGCCCGAGGGCATCTCAAGATGCGGGAAGCCGTGCCCCTCGAACTGCAATGCTTCGAAAAGTACGGGGCGGAAGACGCCCGTGCTTTTTTCAATGTCAACACACCGCAGGATCTGCAGCAGGCAGCAACCGCCCTGGGGGGGACCATAGCGCAGGAGACGGGTGAGAAATTTGCCGAAATCCCTGACCGGGCTTGAATCTGCGGCCTGCTTGGGATATTATGCACAATATCCTGCAAATCGTTTTCCCGGCCTTCTGTAAAACGGCTGATCCTGCCGTCCCTTGTTTTTTCGGACGAGGAAGAGAATGTTTTTAAGCAAATTTTTCAAACGGTTTACCAGCGATAAAAAAGGCAGCTCCGCCTCGGACGGCAGCCCGGAACATACGTTTGCCGTCCGGCATCATCGCTTCAAACTGTTTTTGACGGCCTGGAACAAATTCCAGGAGAACATGACCTCACTGGAATATACCCTGTGCTGTGACCATCCCTTTGGCCTGCACAGGGTCCGGGCCCTGTGCACCAGCGTGGCCACGCAGGTGTACCAGTGCATCCAGCATCTCGAACGCCTCAATCCTTCCCAGTGCAAAGCCCTGTACGAACGCTTCGACCATTTGCAGACAGCGGTTGCCAGTGAGGTCTACCCGCATGTGCAATTACTGGAGGGACCGTACATCATCCCGCTGGAAGAGGCGGGCCGTGCAGCGGAGGCCCATCTGGCCGACAAATCCACGGCCCGTCTTGGCGAACTGCGCCGTCAGAGCCCCGATGTGGTCCCTGACGGTTTCGTGGTGACGGCCGCAGGCTGCATGAGCCTGTTTGCCGGTACGGGGATGCTGGAAGAGATGAACCGGCGCATCCAGGCCGCAGGGGGCTACCTCCCCGAGACCTTGCAGGATCTTTCGGAAAGCCTGAGCGAACTGACGGAAAGCACGCCGTTACCGGACAGGCTGGTGGAAGAATTTTGTGCCGCGCTGGCGGAGCTGCGCAAAAAATGTCCGGGCGAGATGCGCCTGCTGTTCAAAGGGCGTTTGTGGCCCTGCATGGATGACGGCGAGGACACGCCGGGCACGGATCCCGGGCTGCTGGTCTGGGGCCCCACAGTCTCCCTGCATGCGTCCGATATGGATATCCTGGCTTCCCTGCATACGACGCTGGCCCGCAAGCAGCAGGCCCAGGCCCTGGTTTACCGGCGTGCCCGCGGCCTGATGGAAGCCAATGCCCGTATCTGCATCACCTGCCTTGCCGTGGAGGAGGACAGCTTTGGCGGCATGGCCCATACGGCCAACCCCATCGACCTGAAGGGCGGTAACGTCCATATCTATTTCTGTAACGGGCTGCCGCAGGACATGGAATACTCGCTGGTGCCCGTCAACGTGATGCATGTTTCCCGGACCCCGCCGTACAAAGTCAGCGCCCGATGTATGCATGACGCCGAGGACGGCAGTTCCTTTTCCGATCAGGCCGCCGCTGATGTGGCGGCCCTGGCCATGGAGCTGGAAAATATGTCCGGCTGTCCCCAGTCCATGGTCTGGCTGCGCACGCCGTCCGGCCGGACGCAGGTGCTCATGGCGCGTCCCATGGTCATCAAGGCCCGGACCCAGGAAGAGCGTGAAGACGAGGCCGAGTCCCGCGCGGATGACAACCTGCCCGCGCCCCTGCTGACCGGCGGCGTCACCACCAGCCGCGGCAGGGCCTGCGGCCCGGTGGTCATCGCCCGTTCCTGGTCTGATGTCCTGGATTTTCCTGACGGCGGCATCCTGGTGGTGCAGCGCGATCTGTACCAGTGGGCTTCGCTGGTGGACCGTGCCGGGGCCATCATCGCCGAGGACGGCCTGCTGGGCTCGCGCCTGTTCTCCCTGGCCCGCGAGTTCGGCATCCCGGCCATGTTCGGCCTGGCCGGAGCCATGGAAAAGCTGACCCCGGGCGACAAGGTGACGGTCTGCACGGAGATGGGCTGTGTCTTCACCGGCCAGCTGGACGAGCTGCTGGCCCAGGCCCGTCCGCCCCGCGACTATCTGCCCGGCAGCCCCGTGTACCGGGTGCTGCAGCATGCGGCGGAGCATATCCTTCCCCTGACTATCGACGTGGACAGCGTGGATTTCAAGGCGGCCAACTGCCAGACCTATCACGATATCGCCCGCTACTGCCATGAAAAGGCCGTCAGCGCCATGTTCACCCTGGGGTCCGACAAACAGTACGCGGCCCAGCGCATCAAACAGCTGCGGGACAAGGTCCTCAAACAGTTCTGGGTCGTGAACCTCAATGACGGCTTCGGCAAGGTCCAGCCCGGCCCGGTCATCGACGTGGAGGACATCACCTCCATCCCCATGCAGGCTATCTGGCACGGCATGAACGCCTATCCCTGGCAGGGGCCCCCGCCGGTGGACGGCAAGGGCTTCCTTTCCGTGCTGTTCGAGGCCACGGCCAATCCCAATCTGGATCCGGCGGCACAGACGGCCTACTTTACGGAAAAGAACTATTTCATGGTTTCGCGCGACTACTGCAGCCTGCATTCGCGCTTCGGCTTCCATTTCGTCTCCGTCGAAGCCCGGCTGGGGGACCGTACGCCGGAAAATTACGTGGCCTTCCAGCTGCGCGGCGGGGCGGCCAATATCGAACGCCGCATCCTGCGGGTGCGTTTCGTGGCCGATCTGCTGTGGGAATTCGGCCTGACGCCGGTGGTCCGCAATGACGCCGTGACAGCGCGCCTTGAAGGCATGGATATGGAAGAAGGCCAGTGCCTGCTGGCTGTGGCAGGCTATCTGACCATCCATACCCGCCAGCTGGACATGATCATGCAGGATAGCGCCAAGGTGGCGGCGACCCGCAAGACCATGCTGAACCATTGCCGTATCTTGCTGACTGGTGGAGACCTTTCCCAGATTTCAGCCAAGGAGGAGTAGATGCCTTCCACACGGGAATACAGACGCATCTTCCGCCGTCTGTTCGTCACGCATCTGGGGCTTGCCCTTTTGCCGCTGGTGGCACTGGGGATCTTCAGCATAGACCGCATCAATTCCATCTATGATGAAAAGATCTCTGCCGGTATCGAAGCCGTTTGCAGCAGTAAACACCGGGCGCTGGATACCTTTTTGCATGAGCGCGTTTCCCAGATAAAAACGCTGGCCTTTACGCATGACCTTGCCGAATTGCGGGATCCCGATCGTCTGAGCCGTATCTTCACGGTCATGCAGCAGAGCGGGCGCTCCTTCGTGGACCTTGGCATCATCGGCATGGACGGTCGCCACATCTCCTATGTGGGGCCGTTCGACCTGCGTGATGCCAACTACGTCAATGCGCCCTGGTTCACCGAGGTTCTGCGCAAGGGCGTTTTCGTCAGCGACGTGTTCATGGGCTTCCGCAATGTGCCGCATTTCATCATCGCCGTCCTGCGTCATGAAGGGGGCGAGAGCTTCATCATGCGTGCCACCATCGACATGGAAGCCATCAACAGCCTGCTGCAGCGCGTGTACTCCGGGGAGCGCAGTGACGCCTTCCTGATCAACGAGCAGGGCGTGCTGCAGACCGATTCCCGCGATTACGGCCGCATCCTGGAACACTTTGATGTCACCTTGCCCAACGTGCTGCGTCAGGGCATCGCCCTTGTGCCCCTGCCGTCCCAGCCGGGAGACAGCGGCAGCAAGGAGCCTTTGGCGGCCATGATGCATCTGGATTCCATGCCCTGGCTGCTGGTGGTGGTGGACGATGTGCGGGAAAGCCTGGCCCCGCTGCACCGCCTGCGCATCTATATCCTGCTTTTCGTGGGACTGGGTGCCGTGCTGGTCACGGTGGGTGCCTTCCTGGGGACGCGCTACATCGTCTCTTGTCTGACGGCCGCCGACCGCAAACAGGCCCATATCGACGCCCGCATGCTGCAATCCAGCAAGATGGCGGCTCTCGGCAAGATGGCCGCAGGCGTGGCCCATGAGGTCAACAATCCTCTCATGCTGATCCAGGAGAACGCCGGCTGGATCCGTGACCTGCTGCAGGACGAGAACCCCAAGAACATGGTCAATTACGACGAGATCATGGAGAGCACGGACAAGATCGAAAAGCACGTGCAGCGTGCCAAGGGAATCACGCAGCGCATGCTGGGCTTTGGCCGGCGCATGAATCCCGGCCGCTCGGAGATCATGGTCAACGTTCTGGTGGATCAGGCGACGGAGTTCCTCAAGACCGAGGCCCGCGGCCGCAATATCACCATCGAAAAGGACTTTTCCGCCGATGTGCCGGTCATCCTTTCCGATTCGGCCCAGCTGGAGCAGGTGTTCATCAACATCATCGACAATGCCATCGACGCCATAGGCAAGAATGGCTCCATCGCCGTGCGCACCGAACCCTGGGAAGATGGCGCACGCATCTACTTCAAGGATACGGGGCCGGGCATGGACGAAGAGACCATGCAGCGCATCTTCGATCCTTTCTTCACCACAAAGGCAGTGGGCGAGGGTACAGGGCTTGGCCTGGCCATCTGCTTTACGATTCTGGAAAAGCTTGGTGGCCGTATAGAGGTCAGCAGCGTTGTGGGGCAGGGGACGACATTCTGCATCAGCCTGCCCGCGGAACCGCCGAGCCAACCCCTTGAAACCAGCGAAGACGCTTAGGAGAATGCCATGCACGCACTCTTTGTTGATGATGAAGTGGAATTCCTGCAGCTGATGGAAAAACGTCTGTCCCGCCGCGGCATGACCATCGTGACGGCTCCTGACGGGCAGAGCGCGCTGGATATCGTCACGGAGGCCATGAAGCAGCCCGAGACCATGTTTCAGGTAGTGGTCATGGACGTGCGCATGCCCGGCATGGATGGGCTGGAAACGCTGCGCCACATGAAGAAGATCGCCCCCAAACTGCCTGTGCTGCTGCTGACGGGCCATGCCTCCCTTGGTGTGGCCGTGCAGGGCATGGATCTGGGGGCTTACGACTATATGCTGAAGCCCGTGGCCATCAACGAGCTGATCATCAAGATGGAGGAGGCGGTTCGCGCCGCTGCGTGATATGTCCATATTCACACGATTGCGACACTTGCTGGGCGGGCAGAAAGAGCTGAGCCCCGAGGATCTGGCACGCGAGGAAGAGCTGAAAAAGCAGCTCCGCGAACGTTGTGCCCGGTTCCGTCGCCTGCTGTCCTCCAACAAGAACGCGCTCGAGATCATGAGCGAAGTGGAAGAGGCCCTGGCCGGTTCGCGACCCTTCGGCATGAGCTATGTTCGCGGTGCCGGTACGCGGGCGGCAACGGCCGTGTACCAGATGGTACGCGAGCTCAACGCGCTTTCCGACAACCAGTACGAAAGTCTGCAGACCGCTTTCAATGATGTCAGCGGCCGCATCACCGATGTGCTGGAGCGGAAGAGCCTGGTCACGGACGGCCCCCTGCTGCTGCCCCTGACGGACATCCGTCTGGGGGACATGCCGCAGGTCGGCGGCAAGATGGCCAATCTTGGCGAAGTCTCCGCCAATGTGGGGCTGGCCGTGCCTGACGGTTTTGCCGTGACGGTCAACGCCTATCATGCCTTCATGGAATACAACGGGCTGCGTGACGAGATCTCCCGCCGTATCCAGAGCGCGGACATGGACAGCATGGACGATCTGTTCAGCCTGTCGGCCGCATTGCAGCAGTGCATCCTCAACGCGCCCTTGCCGCCGCAGCTGGAGCAGGCCATCGAAGAGGCCGTGGCGGGCATGGTGGAACGTTGCGGCAGCGAGCTGCGCCTTGCCCTGCGCAGCAGCGCCGTGGGCGAAGATGCTCTGGGCGTGACTTTTGCGGGTCAGTACAGGTCGGAATTGAATGTCCTGCCCGAAGAAGCCTGCGAAGTCTGGAAGGAGATCGTGGCCAGCAAGTACGCGGTCACGGCCATGAGCTACCGTTTCCAGCGCGGCATCCCGGATGAGGCTGCGCCCATGAGTGTGGGCGTGCTCAGCATGGTGCAGGCGCTGGCCGGCGGTGTGGCCTACAGCCGCGACCCCGTGGCCAGCCGGCAGGGAAGGGGACAGGTGACGCTCAATGCCGTTCCCGGGCTGCCCCAGGCTGTGGTGGACGGGGCCGTCACACCGGACGTGTTCGCCTTCAGTCGTCAGAATCCGCCGGAACTGCTTGAAAAGCATATCGCCTACAAGGCGTTCCGCCTGGATTGCGCTCCCGAGGCGGCGCAGGGCGTCAGCCGTTCCGATCTGGAAGGCGAGGCTGCTGTCCGTCCCAGCCTGACGGATGCCCAGGCCCGCGAGCTGGCCCAGGTTGCCCTGGCGCTGGAAGAATTCTACAATGAGCCGCAGGACGTGGAATGGGCGCTGGAACCCTATGAGGGCAACACGCGTATCGTGGTCCTGCAAAGCCGTCCGCTGTTCGAGAGCGCGCCCGACCAGGTTGAGGAAGCCCCGGCGGCAGTGGCCGGAGAAGAAGACCCCGGCGATCTGCCCGTCCTGGCACAGGGCGGTATGGCCGTCAGCTCCGGGGTGGCTGTGGGACCTGTTTTCGTGGCCCGCAAAGACGCGGACATGCTTTCTTTCCCGCGAGGCGGCATCCTGGTCATCGAACGGGCGCAGCCCCGCTGGGCCACGCTGCTTTCACGGGCTGCGGGCCTGATCAGCGAAACGGGCGGCATGGCCGGGCATCTGGCCTCTGTGGCACGGGAATACAAGCTCCCGGCCCTGTTCAGTCTGAAGGATGCCAGCCATCTGCTGGAAAATGCCGGTGAGGTCACGCTGCTGGCCGACCGGGGCACGGTACTGGCCGGGAGCCATCCCGAATTGATCCCGGCAGGGGCGACGCCCCCCAACCTTATGGCCGGGAGCCCCGTCTATCAGCGCCTCAAGGAACTGGCGGCCCTGATGACGCCCCTGCATCTGCTGGACCCGGATTCGCCGGATTTCTCGCCGGCCAACTGCACGAGCCTGCACGACATCACCCGCTTCTGCCATGAAAAGGCCGTGGGGCTGATGTTCGACAGCGAGGCGGCCCTCAACCGCAACATGGGCAAACAGCTCAAGGTGGGCGTCAAGCTGCAATACTGGGTCATCGACATGGATGACGGCTTCAAGCGCAGCGTCAACGGACCGCTGGTTGAGCTGGGGGACATCGCCTGCAAACCCATGCTGGCCCTGTGGAACGGCATGGTGGCCGTGCCCTGGGCCGGGCCGCCGGCGACCAGCGCCTCTGGCTTCATGAGCGTCGTGTTCGAGAGCACCATGAACCGGGAGCTGGAAAGTACGGCGCCTACGGCCATGGCTGACAAGAACTTCTTCATCATCGCCTCGCGCTATATGATCCTGCAGGCCCGGTACGGGTATCATTTCTGCACGGTGGAATGTCTTGCGGGCGAGGATGAGCACGAGAACTTCGTCAGCTTCCAGTTCAAGGGTGGGGCAGCGGACGTCAGCCGCCGCATCCTGCGCGCCAGGATGCTGGCCGACCTGCTGGAGAGCCACGGCTTCCGTGTGGACATCAAGAACGACTCCATGTTTGCCGTGGCGGAAGCGTACAACGCCGAAGAGACCCTGCGCCGGACGCGCCTGATCGGCTATCTGCTGATCCACAGCCGTCAGGTGGACATGATCATGAAGGATACCGTACGTGCCGCGGCCCTCAAGGAAAAGCTGGCCGGAGACATGGCAACGCTGATGGCAAAGCCCTTGCAATTCAGCTGATCGACGGCTGCGGTTGACACACGTACGGCGTTATATTAGAAGACGGCATGTCTTTTCCGCTCTGGAAAAGGCAGCTTGGGCAGTTAGCTCAGCTGGTTGAGCACCGCCCTTACAAGGCGGGGGCCACAGGTTCAAGTCCTGTACTGCCCACCAAGGAAAATCAAAACCACCCGCTGTGCGGGTGGTTTTTTTGTTATGTACACTCATGGCTGAAGCCTGGTCAGGGGGACGGTATCGACCGTCCCCCTTTTTTTGTCCCATACCGCTTTGACGTATAGACAGGGCCGTAGCGTGGACATGATACGAGTATATCCCGACGGAGATGGAGAGGATGCAAACGATTCTCGCTGTGGGCCGCCGTATTTCTATGTAGGGAAATTTTGCTTTTTTCTTGTTTTCGTACTATCAAACCAAACAGAGGCGGGTACGCCGTGTCCATTCAAGGCAATATGGAGCGGATATGGCAGGCGATCCGTCTTTTTTTCAGCCGGATAGTTGCGAGGGAAACGATCTGGAGCGTCGGAGCATCTCCTGCTGCCGCGGTCCTGCAGTCTGTTCCGTTGCAGGCTGCCAGCATTGCCGGCAGCTCTTTGGCCGCACGGTGTCCTCCTCGTGGAAGGTTGTCAGGATCTTGGCAGTCTTCGATATACTATCCTACCAATATATTTTGTTTTTCAGATACTTTCCCTGAACGGGTGAAGCGTCATGTCGTTACAACGACAGCATGGAGTTTTTATGGAAAGAAAGTTCCCTCATTTGTGCAAACCCATCACTATTGGGCGTGTCACGTTCCGCAACCGCATGTTTTCCGCGCCCATGGGCGGTACGGACATTACCAACGACGGCTGCATCGGCCCCAAATCCACTGCTTTTTATGAGCTGCGGGCCAAGGGCGGCGCCGGTGCCGTCACCATCAGCGAATGCATGGTGCATCCGAAGACCGACGGCAGCCATGCCTATCATCTGGATACGGCCATTTTGAATTCTTTGGCCTCCTTTGCCTATACGGCGGACGCCATCCGCCGGCATGGCGCCATCCCCAGTGTGGAGCTTTCCCATTCCGGTATGTATTCCGGCACGTATATGACGGACAAAAGCCGACAGCATGGTCTTGCCCAGTGGGGACCTTCGGCCTGCGTACGCCCCGACGGCGTGGAAGTGGGGGAACTGAGCCACGAGATGATCGACGAGATCGTGGCTGCCTATGGGCAGGTCGCCGGTCTGGCCAAACGCGCGGGCTTTGAGATGATCATGGTCCACGGCGGGCACGGTTGGCTCATCAACCAGTTCTTGTCGCCCTGGTTCAACCACCGGACGGACGAATACGGGGGCAGTATCCAGAACCGTTGCCGCTTTGCCCGCCGGGTGCTGCAGTCCGTGCGCGAGGCCGTGGGCCCCGGTTTTCCCATCGAATTTCGCATGAGCGGCTCTGAGCTGTTCGAGGGCGGTTACACGCTGGAAGACGGCATCGCCATCGCTCAGGAACTGGAAGACTGCATCGACCTTTTGCATGTTTCCGCCGGTACCTACCAGCGCGGTTTTGGGGATACGCATCCTTCCATGTTCAAGGAACACGGCTGCAATGTTTATCTGGCGGCGGAGATCAAAAAGCATGTCTCCATCCCTGTGGCCACCATCGGCGGTTTGAACGATCCTGCCCAGATGGAAGAGATCATCAAGTCCGGCAAGGCCGACGTGGTGTATATGGCGCGTGCGCTGCTGGCCGATCCCTTCCTGCCGGAAAAGGTCATGGCCAACCGGGACGAGGAGATCGTCCGTTGCCTGCGCTGCTTTACCTGTATGGCTGAGCGTGCGGCCACGGCCACGCGTCGCTGTACGGTCAACCCGCTTATCGGGCGCGAAATGGAAGGCGACTATGTGCTGCCTGCGCCGGAAAAGAAAAAAGTCCTGGTGGCAGGCGGTGGCCCCGGCGGCCTGTATGCGGCCTGGGCGGCGGCCCGGCGCGGCCATCAGGTCATCCTGTGCGAAAAAGAGGACAGCCTCGGCGGCATCCTGCGCAGTGAACAGGCTCTTCCCTTCAAGTACGAGATGTATCAGCTGGCCGGGACCTATGCCCACCTTGCCCGCAAGGCTGGCGTGGAGATTCGCCTCAATACGGAAGTGACCGCGGAATATGTGGAACGGGAGGCGCCCGATGCCCTGATCATCGCTGTGGGGTCCCGTCCGCTGTTGCCGCCCATCCCCGGGCTGAAGGGCGATAATGTGGTCGTGGTCAACAATTACTATAAGGAAAAGGACAAGGTCGGGGAAGATGTGGTCGTCTTCGGCGGCGGCCTTGCCGGGTGTGAGTGCGCCATCCATCTGGGCCAGGAAGGCAAGACCGTCCATATCGTGGAGATGCGGGATGCCCTTGCGCCTGATGCCAACGTGCGCCACCGCCCCCTGCTGCTGAAGGAAGTGGAAAAATACGCCACTGTCCACACCGGCTGCCGGGGCCTGGAAGTCCGCCCTGACGGCATCTGGTGTGAAGACAAGGAAGGGCGGCAGTTCCTCGTGCCCGGCAAAAGCGTCATTGCGGCCCTTGGGCAGCGTTCGTGCTCGGATATCGTGGAAGAATTGCAGGATGGCGCGCCCTTTGTGCGCATCATCGGTGATGCCGCCCGCGTTTCCACCATCACCAATGCCGTCTACTGGGGCTATCACGCCGCTCTGGATATCTGATCCTGATTATGGTCTGTGCGGGGGCGCGTATGCGTCATGCGGGGCAGTGATGTTCGGAAAGGGAGTTGACAAACGTATTGGCAGATTTTTCCCTTCTGATGATTGTGGGATAAGACTGCAACTATGTCTGCTAGAGTGATGGTCTTTTAGGCAGCTGAGGACAATCCGATTTCCTTTCCCATCAGATGTCTATTTGAGTGCAAAAAACAAAGTCCCTGATCCTCTAAGAGGATCAGGGACTTTGTTTTTTGCTGGAAGTCATTTCAATAGTGAAAATATGGATTGAATACAATGATATTATACGAGTATATTTATTGACAAAATAGATATGCATTAACTTTTAACATGTGTAAGCATCTTTCCCTCAATATTTTTTACAGTTTTCATGATATCACTGGCAATAGTGTTTATCTCATTTTCATGTACCTGTAATCCGGACAATGTAACAGCTGCGACTACTTGACCACTATGGAAAATAGGTACGGAGATGCATGTCTGCAGAGCATTGAATTCGAATCTATCGACGGCATATCCACAGGATTTGACTTTTGACAGTTCTTTTAAAAACGATTCTTCGTCTGTAATTGTATTTTCTGTAAGTGCTGTAAAACTCAATTTTTTTAGTTCTTTCTTCAGTTTTGCAGGAGAAAGATAAGCAAAGATGGCTTTCCCTGATGCAGAAGCATGGATGAAACTGTAGCCGCTGGAAGCCCCTGATGAGACGATGGAATTTGCCGGGCGATATTCGAGCGCATAAACAAGTCCTTCTTCTTCATGGAAGACCAATGAAGCCGTCATGCCGAATTTGTCCCCCAAAGGCGGCAGCTCCGGCCGAACTATACCATAAAGGTCTCTATCCGGTTGATAGGAACGTCCCACTTCGTGCGCCATATACCCGATGCTGAAGCGTTTGTGTGTTTCCCGTAAAAAATGCTCTTGACGTAGGGTTTGCAGGATATCGAATGCACTGGTTTTGGGCATTTCCAGTTCCAAGCTTATTTCCGAAAGAGTCATCCCGTCCGGGCGCTTGGCTAGGAGGCAAAGGATTTGCAAGGCCCGTTGCGTAGTTCTGTTTGAAGACATGCCTTCTCCTATTTAGGGACGGTCGTGGGCAGCCGCATGAGCTGTGCGCGGCCGTTTTTTCGTTTTTACGGTATCTGAAGAGGGTTTTCAATATTTTATTCGTATATACGAATAAAAAATCGTATATACAAAAAAATTTGACAAAAAGACCAGGTCTGGCTACCCCTGAATCATCCTGCTGTGAGTGGGAACAGAGCCGCCTTCCCATGAGGAAAGGGAAAGACTCGATGCACAGGATAACGATGCAGCACAATATGGAGATAGACCATGGCTGAAGAAAAGAAGCGGAAAGCAAAGATGATACAGCATGTGGAACGCTGTAAGGAATGCGGTTACTGCGTCCGCAGCTGTCCTGTTGAGGCACTGTCGTTTTCTGATGTTGTGAACAAAAAAGGCTACCGGGTCGTGAGTATGGATGAGGAAAAGTGCACCTGCTGTGCGATCTGCTACACTGTTTGTCCTGACAATGTCTTTGAGCGAGTGGAGGATTAGGCGATGGCGATGAAACTGATGAAAGGCAATCATGCGCTGGCCGAAGCCGCTGTCCGCGCCGGCTGCCGCTTCTTTGGGGGCTATCCGATCACTCCCCAGACGGAGATCTTGGAATACCTGTCCGCCCGTCTGCCCGAAGTAGGCGGTGTCTTTTTGCAGGCGGAATCCGAGCTTGGGGGCGTCAATATGGTGTACGGAGCTGCCGCTGCCGGATGTCGTGCCATGACGAGCTCTTCCGGCCCGGGCTTCAGCCTGCTGCAGGAAGGTATCTCCTACATTGCTTCCGCCGAACTGCCCGCCGTCTTCGTGGACGTGCAGCGCTACGGTTCCGGCCTGGGCGACATTTTCCAGGCTCAGAGCGACTATTTTACTGCCACGCGCTGCGGTGGTCACGGTGACTACAAGCTGCTTGTTTATGCTCCTGCTTCCGTTCAGGAGAGCGTGGACTTGACCATGCTGGCCTTTGATAAAGCCGACGAATATCGCAATCCGGCACTCCTGCTTTCCGATGCCTCCATCGCTCAAATGATGGAGCCGGTAGAGCTGCCCGCAATGCGCGACGTGGACTTCGACAAACCATGGGCCATGCGGGGAAAGCACGGCGGTCCCAACAAGCGGGTCTCGTCCACCATGTACTATATCGAAGATTTCGATGCCTACATCAAAGCCAAATACGACACGATGATCGCCAAGGAACAGCGCTGGGAAAACGTCTGCGTGGAGGATGCTGATGTGGTCCTGGTGGCATATGGCATCAGCTCACGTATCTGCAAGGAGGCTGTGGCCATGGCCCGTGCCAAGGGCATCCGCTTGGGCCTGCTGCGTCCCATTTCCCTCTGGCCCTTCCCTGTCGACGGTTTTTCGGAAGTGAACCCCGCCGTAAAAGGCTACTTCACGGTAGAGCTGAGCGCTCTGCCGCGTCTGCAGGAAGATGTGCTGCTGGCTACGGGCCAGCGTGTGCCGGTGCATTATTTCCTTGGCGGGATGAATATCCCGGAACCTTCGGCAATCATTGAAAAAGCTGTCAAGCTCATCGCGGAATAGAGGTGCAGAACCATGGCTGAGAAAAAAACGCCCGCTCTTCTGATCGAAGACAACAGATATTGCCCCGGTTGTGGTCACGGGATCATCAACCGGATCCTGGCCGAAGTACTGGAAGAAATGGGCCTTGCCGATGAAACGATCGTGTCCCTGGCGGTCGGTTGCGGCGGCCTGATGATGTACTCCTTCGGTACGGACTGGATCCAGGCCCCGCACGGCCGTGCCGCTGCTGTGGCCACGGGCATCAAGCGTGTTCGCCCTGAAAATTGCGTCATCGCCTATCAGGGCGACGGTGACGCCCTGGCCATCGGTTTCTCGGAGACCATGTACGCCGCCATTCGTAACGAGAACATCACGGTCATCATCGTCAATAACGGTATCTACGGCATGACTGGTGGCCAGATGGCCCCCACGACCCTGCCAGGCCAGAAAACGGCCACCTCTCCAAAAGGGCGAGATGCCGAGACCACAGGCCTCCCGCTGGATGTCATTGCCTTCATGAAGGAACGCAAAGTGGGGTACCTGGCCCGCGGTACTCTGCATTCCGCCAAGGAGATCAACAAGGTCAAAAAATACATCCGTGCTGCCGTAGAAAACCAGATGAACGGTGGCGGTTACGCCCTGGTGGAGATCCTCTCCCCTTGCCCGACCAACTGGTACATGACCCCTGAAGCGGCCATGAAACATATCGAGACCACGGTCGAATCCCAGTACCCCTTGGGGGAATTTGTTAAAAATGGAGTAAAAATCAATGCTTAGCATCACTTGTTCTGGTTTCGGGGGGCAGGGGGTTCTGACGGCAGGCCTGTTGCTGGCCAATGTTTCCATGGAAGCAGGGAAAAAGCTGACCTGGGTACCTTCTTATGGTTCGGAGATGCGCGGCGGTACCGCGAGCTGCCATTTGCGTATTGGCGACAGCGAGATCCTCAACCCTTTCTATTCTCGCATGGACGCCCTGATCGCCATGAATGAAGGTGCTGTGGACAAGTTCGTGGATCATATCGCGGAAGGTGGCGTGCTGATCGTCAACACGAGCATGGTCGCCGAGCGCGAGTTCCGCAAGGATATCCGCGTGGTCCGCGTAGCGGCTACCGAACTTTCGCAGCAACTGAAGAACCCCCGTGGTGCCAACATCATCATGCTTGGTGCGGCTATTGAAGCGACGGGTCTGTTCCCGGCCGAAGAATTTGCCGACGGTATCGATACCTTCTTCCAGCGCAAGGGGAAGAACAATCCCCTGAACCGTGAATGCTTCATGCAGGGGGTCCAGGCGGCCCGCAACTCCTAGGGGAGATTCCATTATGGATCTGAAAAAACTTTTGGCCCCCAAGACGGTCGCCATCGTCGGTGCCAGCGAGAAGGAAGGTTTTGGCGGAGATACCTGCCGTAATGTCCTGTCCTACGCGGACTGCGATCGGGTCTACTTCGTTAACCCCAAGCGCGATACCGTGTTCGGCAAGAAGTGTTGGCCTTCTCTGGATGCCCTGCCTGTGGACATCGATCTGGTCGTGGTCTGTACCCCTCAGAAGACCGTGGAAGACATCCTGAGACAGGCCGCTGCCAAAGGTGCTGGCGGGGCTGTGGTCTACGCCAGCGGCTACTCCGAAGTGGGCACGGAAGAAGGGCGTGAAGCCGACCGCAGTCTGCGAGCCCTGTGCGCAGAACTGGACATGGCGCTGATGGGTCCCAACTGTGCGGGATTCATGAACTATGTGGACAAGGTCGCGGCCTTTGCCTTTATCTCGGCGGAACGCGACAGGACCGGCGCCGTGGGCATCATCTCCCAGAGCGGCCAGCTGTGCCTTTCCCTGATGGACAGCCCTTCCATGCGTTTCTCGTACTCCATCTCGGCCGGTAACTGTTCGGTCGTGAGCATGGAAGACTACCTTTCCTATCTGGTAGAAGACGAGCACACCAAGGTCATCGGCCTTTACCTCGAAGGCGTGACCCAGCCTGCCAAATTCCTGGCGGGGCTGCGTGCCGCCGCCCTGAAGCGCAAGCCTGTGGTGGTGCTCAAGGCGGGCCGCAGTGAAAAGGGGAGCCGCGTAGCTGCCTCCCATACCGGTTCCCTGGCTGGTGCCGACCGCATGTATGATGCCATTTTCAAGAAGTTTGGCGTGATACGCGTCCGTGATGTGGAAGAGCTGCTGGCGACGACCCAACTGTTTGCCACGCTTCCGTCCTTGCCGGAGTCGACTGGTTTTGCCTCCATCAATCTTTCCGGTGGCGAGACGGGCATCTGCGCCGATACCGGCGACATGGAAGGGATTGACTTCCCCGACTTCCAGCCGGAGACCCTGGAAAAGCTCAAGGCTCTGCTGCCTTCCTATGCCAGCCCGGCCAATCCGCTGGATACCACGGCTACCATTTCTTATGACGCTGATGTCTATGCTTCCGTCCTGCGGGCCGTCATGGACGATCCTTCCATCGGCATGGTGATCGTCGGCTATACGTTGCTGTACGAAATCGCAGATCCCTGCATCCATTATATGGCCCGGGGTATCGAAAAGGTCATGGCCGAAGGGAACTGCAAGCCCGTGGCCATGCTCCCCTTCCTGGAGAGTTCCCGCAATCCCGAATATCTGGAAAGGCTCGCCGCTGCCGGTGTCCCGGTGTTGCCGCCGCCGGTCTATGCCTTTGCCGCGCTGCGCTATCTGAAGGAATTCATCAGCTATCGTCCGGAAGAGCATACGCTCGACCTCGCCATCCCCTCCCTCCCTGCCGCTCGCGAACGCCGGGCCCTGTCCGAATTCGAGAGCGGCAGGATCCTGCAGGAGTACGGTATCCCCACGCCTGAGGGCGTAGTGGCTGCTACTGCCGAGGAAGCCGCCGCTGCCGCAGAACGTCTGGGATATCCCGTGGCCCTGAAGATCGCCTCTGCCGATATCCTGCATAAGTCCGACATCGGCGGTGTGGAGCTGGGTATCCGTTCTCCTGACGCGGCTCGTGAGGCCTTTGGGCGCATCATGGCCAACGCGCGGGAAAAGGCTCCGCAGGCGGTGATAGACGGTGTTCTCGTTCAGAAGATGCTCAAGCCCGGCACGGAAGTCATCATTGGGGTGAACAACGATCCTCAGTTCGGTCCAGCCGTACTTGTCGGTCTGGGCGGCATCTTCGTGGAAGTGTTCCGCGATACCTCATTGCTGCCCGCGCCTTTCAGCAGAGAAGAAGCCCGGGCCATGCTCGATGAGCTCAAGGCCATTCCCCTGTTCAAGGGGTACCGGGGCAAGGCGCCGCTGGATCTGGAGGCACTCGCCGGCATGATCGCCAATGTGGCCCGTCTCGCGGCCGATCGTCGGGACGAGATCGTCGAACTCGATGTCAACCCTGTCTTTGTTTACGAGCAGGGGCAAGGGGTTTGTGCCGCTGACGCACTGGTCATCCTGCGCAAGTAAGAAAGAAGGCAGGCCGTCGCATCATTGACGGCCTGCCTTCAAAGGCATCAGGGAGGAAGATGCTGTATGAGTACGTTCCGACGCTATTTCGTCGTCATGGCGTTGTCTTTGGGGTACGCCGCGAGTTTCATGCTCCCCTATATCAAATATGTCTTTTATGATCAGCTGCTTGTGGGGATCAACTGCACGAACGAGCAGGCCGGTCTGCTGCTGACGATCTACACGATCATGAACCTCTGCCTGTATATCCCGGGCGGATGGGTCGCTGACAAGTACAGTGCCAAGTGGGTCATCGTCCTTTCCCTGGCCGGTACGGGCATCCTCAATATTTTCTTTGCCACCTACATGACCTTTTCCATGGCCATGATTGTCTGGGTACTGCTGGCCTTTACCACGGCATTTGCGTTCTGGTCGGGCGTCATCAAGGCCATCCGCCTGCTGGGGAGCGCCCGAGAGCAGGGGCGTCTCTACGGCTTCTTCAATGCTGGTGTAGGCCTGTTTTCCGCAGGCGTCTCGGCCGTAGGCATGTTCGTATACGGGCTGTTCGTGGCGGACCAGGTGGCCGGCCTCAAGGGGGTCATCTACGTGCAGGGCGCAGCTTGTCTGCTTTCCGCTACCGTAGTCATGTTTTTCTACGCTGAAAACAAGAATGGCGCGGAAGAATCCGAGGACGACAAATTCCAGACCAAGGATCTGCTGACCGTCCTCAAGGAACCCATGACCTGGGTCATCTCCCTGCTGATCTTCTGCGGTCACGGGATCTACACGAGTACTTCCTATTTCAATCCCTACATGACCAACGTCATCGGTGTGACCATGGCCTTTTCCGGTGTCCTGGCCATCGTGCGTACGCATATCCTGCGCGTTATCTGCGGGCCCGTGGGCGGTGTGCTGGCCGACAGAGTCAAATCTCCTTCGCTCGTGCTTATCTACTGCTTCGCGGCCATGACGGCCTTGCTGGCCATCTTCATCTTCATCCCGGCGGGTACCAGCGCGGTCGTCGTCATCGGTCTGCAATTGCTGCTCGCCGCCGTCACCTTTACCGCGTACGCCATCCTCTATTCCTGCATTGAGGAGGCGGGTATCCCGCGCAAGCTGACCGGCACGACCGTCGCCATGGCTTCCATGCTGGGCTACCTGCCCGACATGATCTACAATCCTCTGTTCGGCCGCTGGCTCGACCAGTACCAGAACACCGGTTACATCTATATCTTTCTGTTCCTTGCAGTCTCCGGCCTTGTAGGCATGGGCATGGCCTTCCTGGTGCGACGTCGCGGGAATGCCCGTCGATTTACTGAATCTGCCGGTTAGATGTTGGGCTTGGCCCCCCACAGTTGTGGGGGGCCGGAATGGCGGAGATGCCTATGGATATATGGGATTATGCCGTGCTTTTTGGCTACCTTGCCACCCTGGTGGTCATTGGCTGGCGTGCACGCCATCGGCAGAAGGATATAGACTTGTACTTTGTTGGCGGACGGAAAGCCGGGACATTTGCTGTCATGACCCTGTGGCTGACGGCCTGGGTAGGCGGAGCAACCATCCTGGGCACTGCGGAGCAGGCTTATGAGCTTGGGATACGTGCTTTGCTGTATCCTCTGGGCATGGCTGTTGGCTGCGTACTGTTTGCCCTGACGTTTACCGGAAGGATCAAGGAAGCCGGAGATGCCTACGGGCATATCACCTATCCGGATTTCATCGAGCGATCCTACGGGCCGGGTTGTCGCATCGTCAGTACAGTGACGGCCCTGTGTGCCAACATCGGCTACGCAGCCAGTCAGCTCCTGGCCACGGCAGTCATCTTGCACGAGTTGGCCGGCATTTCCATGCTGCTTGCCTTTATCCTGGCGACAGTTGTGACGGTCTTCTATACCGCTGCCGGCGGTTTCCTGGCTCTGGACAGGACGTGTCGCTTCCAGGCCATCCTGATCCTTGCAGGAACGGGGCTGATCGGTATGCCGCTCATGGTGTTCTATACAGGAGAGAGCGGCAGCAGTCTGGGCGCCCTGCCGGCGTCATTCACCGGGGTGGGAGATCTCGACGGAATTTCCCTGCTGGGCATGTTTATCAGCATTATTCTGACATTCTATACCTCCAGTGACAGCTACGTCCGGTGTTTTTCTGCACGCTCCCGGAACAGCGCCATCGTGGGAACTGTCCTGGCAGGTCTGCTCATCATGGGAATCGGGATTTCCGTCTGTATCATGGGGCTGGGTGCCCGTATTCTGTTCCCTGATCTGGGGGATGGCTCCAGCGCATTCATCACCGTGATACTGCGGCTGTTTCCCTCTGGCTTGAAAGGCCTGATGCTCGTGGTACTACTGGCAGCCATCATGTCAACGGCCTGTTCTTGCATCCTGACAGCCTCAGCCAACGTGACCCGCGATATATATCAGCGTTTTTGCACCCATCAGGTACAACCCCGACAGCTTGTTACGGTCGGTGTCCTCAGCTCTGTAGGCGTAGGAATCGCCAGCGCCCTGATCGCTTGGTATGTGCGGGATATCATCAATCTGCTGTTCATGGCCTTTACCGTCAATTCAGCCAGCCTGTTTGTGCCCACACTGGGTGCCTACTTTTGGAAAAAGGCAAGCTGCCGCGCTGCATTCTGGAGTATTTCCCTGTCATTGCTGACAGTCATCGCATGGTATGCGGGACGTATGTTACAGGTTGGCGGCATAGTATCATCAGTTGATCCTGTATGGCCTGGGCTTGGAGTTTCTGCTGTTTTGTTTGTTGTCATCAGCCTCATGGAAAATAACAGCAGTAACGTTGCTTCTTGAAGAGACTAATTCAACAATATGGAGATTTTTCACGATGCTTGACAAGGAATTCAAAGAAAAGATTGAGGCCCTGCTTGGCACAGATCGTTCTTCTTTCGCTCCCGAGGATCTGATTGCCTACTCGTATGATGCCAATACAGAAAAGCGGGCTATGCCCGAAGGTGTCGTGCTGCCCGAAAGTGTGGCCGAAGTTTCGGCCATCTTGAAATTGGCCAATGAATATGAAGTGCCGGTAACCCCCAGGGGGGGAGCCAGTGGCTATACCGGAGGCGTCGTTCCCGTTGAAGGGGGCATCATAATGGCCATGGATCGTTTCAACAAGATCCTTGAAATCGACAGGGACAATTTCCTGGCCATTGTTGAACCGGGCGTTATCACCAAGACGCTTCAGGAAGAGGTGGACAAGATCGGGCTGATGTATCCGCCGGATCCTGCATCTACGGCTTTTTCCACCATTGGCGGGAATATCGCGGAAAATTCCGGTGGATTGCGCGCCGTAAAGTACGGGGTGACCAAAAATTATGTCATGGGGCTGGAGGTCGTCCTGCCGACTGGTGAGGTCGTGCGAACCGGGTCCAAATGCATCAAGGACGTCGTGGGCTATAACCTGACGGAACTGTTCGTGGGCTCTGAAGGGACGCTGGGCGTCATCACCAAGGCAGTCATCAAGATCGTGCCCAAGCCCGAATCCGTGCGCACCATGACAGCGACCTTCCACACCCTCGAAGACGCCGCCGAGGCCGTAAAAGCTATTTTTGCCACGGGCGTCCGTCCGTCGACCCTGGAGTTCCTGGACCGCATCTCCGTTGAGGTCGTGGAGCGGGCCATCCATTTCGGTGCCCGCCCGGAAGAGGGGGCCCTGCTGCTCATCGAAGTCGATGGCCCGGACATCGCCCTTGACGGCGATGTGGCCAACATCGAAGCCGCCTGCAAAAAGTGTGGCGTGATCACCTTCCGCAAGGCGCGTACGGAAGAAGAGCGGGAAGAGCTTTGGAAGGCTCGACGTGCGCTGTCTTTCGCCGTGTGCGAGATATCTGAGGACTGGGAAGATGACGATATCTCCGTGCCGATCTCCCGTATCCCGCAGATGATTCGTAAGCTGGATGAAATTGCCGCGCGCCATGATATCATCATCTACAATTTTGGTCATTACGGCGATGGCAATATCCATGTGGGCATGACCACGGGCAAGAGTGGCCGCCCCTTCCCCATGGCAGCTAAAGATGAAGTCGTGGCTGCTGCCGTTTCTTTGGAAGGCCGTATCGCGGCCGAACACGGCATTGGCTGCGTCAAAGTCCATAACCTGCATTGGAATATCGATGAACCTACGCTGAAGATGATGCGTAGCTTTAAAAAGCTGCTGGATCCCAAGGGGATCCTGAACCCCGGCAAAGTCATGCCCAAGGAGTAGTCCATGAACAAGGACAAAAAAGCAGCACTCGATAACCTGAAGAAGGTTGTTAAAGAAGAGCTTTACAAATGCATCCGCTGCGGCGAATGCCGTACGGTATGTCCCATTTTCAAGGAAAGCCCGGCAGAACGCTATACGGCCCGTGGCAAGATGCAAATAGCCCAAGCTCTTGTTGATGGCCGCCTGGAGTTCACGGCCCATGTGCGTGAAGCCTTGGACAATTGTTTGTTGTGCACTGGTTGTGCTTCCCAGTGCGGCAGCGGGGCCCGTGCCGATCGTGTCATCATGGCGGCAAGGCAGGCCTTTGCCGAAGAACTGGGGCTGCCCGCCATCAAAAAGGCCATCAGTCTGGCTCTGGGCCAAGGCCAGGGGCTTTTGGGAGCGGAAGCCAGGATGGGCGCCCTGCTGCAGCCCTTATTCTTCAAGGGTGTGCCTCAGGATAGTGGTCTCTATCGTCGTTTTGCCATGCCGTTCGTGGATGACAAACAGTACATCCCCAAGGTGGCCACTACGCCGTTCCGCAGCCGGGTCTCCTTTGCTGGTGAAAAGGGATGGCCAGTGGTGACGTTTTTTACCGGCTGCATGACCAATTATGTCATGACGGAGATCGGTGACAGCCTCGTCAAGGTCCTTAATGCTTTGCATATCGCCGTCAGGGTCCCGTCCGCTCAGGGATGTTGCGGCATGCCTATGCTCATCAGCGGCGATCGCGAAGCCGTCAAAAAAGCTGCCAGACGCAATGTGGAGGCCCTGGAGGCAAGCAATCCCAATGAACCTGTGCTCGTCGTCTGTCCTTCGGGCGGACACATGCTGCGGCACGGTTACCTTGAGCTGTTTGCAGATGATGCCTCTATGAGGGGACGACTGGAATCTTTGGCCAGCCGTACCATGGATGTGACGGAATTCCTTGTCCACCGGGTCGGTGTGGAGCGGTTGGAACAGCTCGTCGGAAAGGGAAGGGCCCGGGCCGTCACCTATCACGATCCCTGCCATTTGCGGAAAGCCCAGAAGGTGACGCAAGAACCGCGTGAGATCCTGGCCGTTGCTGCGCACAGCGAAATCAAGGAGATGCGTCACCCCGAAGCCTGCTGCGGTATGGGAGGAACGTATTTTTTGACGCATCTGGACATGTCGAAAAAGATCCAATCGCGCAAGATAGAAGATATCATGGAAACATGCGCGGACTGTGTGGCGACGACCTGCCCGGGCTGCATCATGCAGCTGCGGGATGGTATCAGGCGGAGCAAAGATTCCGGTGTGGCCGTCAAACACGTCATCCAGATGCTTGCAGAAGCATTTTAGGAGACAATCCGGATTTCTATCGAAAGACGACTGATTAGTGTGGCACGAAGAAGCTGGCATGGAGCGGCAGGGATCGCTGTTCGATCCTGTGCGGTACGATGATTCTGTTGCAGAGGAAAGGATTGCTACTGCTGGAAAACGCCTACTTCCAAAAGATGCGCACGTTTGATCGTCGCGACATAAGTATGGAGGGAGCCCCTGTTGATGCCGATTCAGACAACGGCTCCCTCCCTTTAGGAGGTACATAATGAAAAAATTGATGATTCTGGCTCTTTCAGCCGCACTTCTCACGGGGATGTCATCCGCTGTTCAGGCCATAGACTTCAAAGCTAGAGGAGAGTGGCTGATGGGTTTTGGTGCTGGTGATGGGCAATTCACCAGTGATCGGCGTATCGGTGCCGACAGCAGGAAAACGGATACGGATGACGTGCTTGATGTCCGCCAGCGCGTCAAGCTGCAACTGGATGCCGTAGCCTCTGAGTCGCTATCCGGGACGGTCATCTTCGAGATCGGGGATCAGGTATGGGGCCAAAACCGCACCGGGGGAGCCTTGGGCGCGGATGGCAACGTCGTAGAGTTGAAGCATGCCTATATCGACTGGACGCCGCCCGATAGCCGACTCAATTTCCGCATGGGTATCCAAGGGATCGGCATGCCTGATGCCGCCGGCGGATCCTCCGTTTTGAACGATGACATGGTGGGGATCACCGCTTCGTACCAATTCAATGAAAACGTCGGGTTGACGGCTTTCTGGATACGGGCTTTCAACGACAACTGGGCGAATGACAGTACGTATTGGAAAAGCTCCGATAGCAAGTATGCAAATTTCAACGATAATGTGGATCTGTTTGCACTGACGCTCCCCCTGTCACTGGAAGGAGTTCGTTTGATCCCCTGGGTCATGGCCGGAATGATCGGGGCCAATGCTTGGGATGCCATGGATAACGATTTGCATAAAGCTAGCTATCCCGGATACAGTTTGCGTCCGTATCCTCTTGCCACTGCCTCCAGCCGCACAGGTATTCTTGGCGATACAGACAAAGCCTACGGGCTTGCCTTCTGGGCCGGTCTGCCTGTCGTCGTCAGCATGTTCGATCCTTGGAATATCGAGCTGGACATCAACTACGGCTCTATCGAGTCCATGGGGCGTTACATGGCTACGCGCTACAATACCGGCGAGAGCGTATGGGCCGGAACCAAGCGTGAAGGCTGGCTGGTCAAGGCGTTGATCGAGTACAAACTGGATTGGGGGACACCAGGGATTTTTGGCTGGTATGCTTCCGGCGATGACGGTAACGTCAAGAATGGATCTGAGCGTATGCCCACACTGTCCGGTTGCGCAAACTTCATGTCTTTCCATGGTGATGCTATTGGTTGGGGCGATCCTCGCCTTTATGATAAAGCCCTGACCTATGCCGGGACTTGGGGGATCGGTCTGCGCCTGCACGATATGAGCTTTATCGCTGACCTGAAGCACTCGTTCCGTGTTGCTTGGTGGGGGGGGACAAACAGCCCCTCGATGGCAAAATATGTGGAGCATTCCTACGGCTGGGACAATCAGACAGCGGAGGGGCCCTATCTGACGACCACTGATGGGCTGCTGGAATTCAATCTCGTCAACACTTATCAAATTTACGAGAACTTGGAAGCTTCTTTGGAGCTGAGCTATATCGCCAACTTCGTAGATGATTCCACATGGAAACGTTCTTACCGAGACGATTCTTACAGCAAGCAGGATGCTTGGAAAGCCCAGTTGATTTTCGCATACCGCTTTTAAGTTTATACTGTCTAGGTATCAGATGTATGTATCTGGCTATAGATAGTTATGTCTGATGCTGCTGTGCAATTTAAAGCCTGTCGGTATTTATTTATCGGCAGGCTTTCATTGTTTTTTAATATTGATATTTATAACAAATTAATAATCTTGAATAATATATTTAAAAGCTATGGATGCATGAGGGAAATATCAACGGAAACGTTCTTCACACAATAACAGCAAGGCATCAGGGCAGAACATCCCGTGGGGATGGTCTGTCCTGATACTGTTTTCAGCGGAACAGGAAGTCACTGAAGGGGAAGCCAAAGCCCCGTCAGGTGATATGGCAGCTACATGCTTCCCAGAAAATCTTGCAGTGGAAAGCGGGGAAATTTTGCTGCAACTGGTTGGGATAGAGGATGGAGACAGGTATCCTGACAAACAGGTTTCTTGGCAAATGGAGGAGTGAATCGTGTGGCCGGATATGCTGGTTGCCGATCACAAGTAAAAGAAGGAGCCGTGAAGTCTTTTGCATCTCCTGCATCCATACTGTTTGTGACCGTCATTGCTGGTGCTTGGGAAAAAGAGCAGGGCAGAGCCGTTTTTCGGGGACCACGTTTCCCGTATTCACTGACATCCTTTCCCTACATGGAAGACAGATGCCGGACAAGGATATGCCGCAGCGTGGGAAGATCAGGTACGCCAGGTAACGAAGCATGCAGCAGGACAAAAAGCCGGCAGGCAAGCAGCTTGGCTTCCTGACGGAAACATGTTCCCAGGCTCAGGCGTATCTCGGCATTCCCCAGACGTTTTTGGGCAGCAGCAGGCAGAGCACAACGAAAATAGAAGATGCGGCCCACGCAAAGAAGATGCTGGCCGGAACGGCGAGTTGTAGAGTGGGAGTGGGAAGTGCCGTGCGGGTGAGCGGAAGAAGCGGCAGCGGATGGCATTTGAGGCACCTTTTGTACCACCTGTTTGACCCAAATTCGTAAAGGCAGGAAAAACAGGGGACGGGCTGGGCTTGCAGCGCTGCTCGAAACAACAAAAAAAGAAAGGGTTGCGGCTACTTGCCACAACCCTTGATGTCTTGCTGGTGCCGAGGGCGGGAATCGAACCCGCACGGCGGTTGCCACTACCACCTCAAGATAGCGTGTCTACCAATTCCACCACCTCGGCACAAGTGGAGTGATACAGAAAACAGGGTGGCTTGGCAAGAACTTTTTTGCATTTTGGAAAAATTTTTTTGAGCAGCCCTGCCGGAAAGGCTGGGGACTTGCCTTGGGCCCGGCTAACCGGTACACCAAGAAACGGCAAACTTTGCTATTGTTTGGCCTGGAGAAAAACCATGGATGACGGTGTTCGTACTTTTTTACAAAAAACAGGTCCTGTCCTTTGTGTCGATATCGGCAGCGGCACCCAGGATGTCCTTTTGGCCCGTCCGGGACTGGAAGTCCACAACTGGCCACGCTTCGTCCTGCCTTCACCGGCCCGTCTGGCCGCGCAGCGCATTCGTGAGCTGACCCTGCTCAAGCAGCCGGTATGGCTGTATGGTGAAAATATCGGTGGCGGCTTTGGCCTTGCCGTGCGTGACCACATCAAGGCGGGGTTTGCTGTCTACAGTACCGCCAGTGCTGCCAGTGCCCTGCACGACAACCCCGAAGTCGTCCGCAGCATGGGCGTCCAGGTAGCGGAGCAGTGTCCGGCCGGTGCCGTGCCGGTGCCTCTTTCCGATTATTCCCCGGAATTTTTTGCCGGACTGCTGCGGCAGGCCGGGCTCCCGTTGCCGCATCTGGTACTGGCGGGCTGTCAGGATCATGGTTTTCATCCCAACGGCAACCGCATGGGACGCATGCAGGCCTGGACGGCCCTGCTGCAGGCATCGGCCCTGCCGGCCAACTGGATCTACGAACAGCCGCCGGCGGAGTGCACCCGTCTGCTGGCCTTACAGAAAAAAACTGGCGGCCCGGTGGCGGATACGGGGACCTGTGCCCTGCTGGGCGCCTTGTGCGTGCCGGAAGTCATGAAGCGGAGCTGGCGCGAAGGGATCACCATTATCAATGTGGGCAACAGCCACACGGTGGCGGCGCTGGTCTATCAGGGGCAGGTCCGCGGCATCTACGAGCATCATACCGGCATGCGTACCCTGCAGGAATACCTTGCGGATCTTGAGCAGTTCCGGCGTTCCTGGCTGCCGTGCGAGGAGGTCCTTGCACACGGAGGGCACGGGACGGCATTCGGTCCCTACTGTGAGGAGGCCGGAGGCTACGAACCCACCTATATACTGGGACCGAAGCGGGAATTTTTGCAGGGACAGGGACAGTTCCTGGCCCCGTATGGCGATATGATGCTGGCAGGCTGTTTTGGCCTGCTCTGGGGATGGGCGCACAGGGGCGACGCCGCCGGGCGTTTGTAATTCAAGATGGACAAGCAGCAATAAGGTTTTGACATGGAAGTTTTCGATGCAGCGGAATTGTGGAGCAGGGACCAGATCGAACACACCCAGCTGACGCGCCTCAAGGCCACCGTGGCCCATGTGCGCAAGAGCGAGTTCTATCGCCGCCGTCTGGATGAAGCCGGTGTGACGCCCGAGAGCATCACGTCGCTGGACGACATCCGGCGCATCCCCTTCACCACCAAGCAGGATCTGCGGGACCAGTATCCCACGGGGCTCCTGTGCGTACCGCGCAGCGAGATCGTGCGCATGCACTGCTCCAGTGGTACCACGGGCAGTCCTGTGGCCATCTGCCATACGCAGAACGACATCAATAGCTGGGCCGATCTGATGGCCCGCTGCCTCTATATGGTAGGCGTACGCCGTGATGACGTGTTCCAGAACATGTCCGGTTACGGCCTGTTCACCGGGGGCCTGGGGATCCATTTCGGTGCCGAGCGCCTGGGCTGCATGACCATCCCGGCCGGTCCCGGCAACTCGCGCCGCCAGATCAAGCTGGCCAAGGACTTCAAGACCACGGTCGCCCACATCCTGCCGTCCTATGCGCTCATCCTTGGCGAACATCTGCGCAATATGGGTGAGGACCCGCGCGACTTCCCCCTGCGCATCGCCGTGGTGGGGGCCGAGCCCTATACGGTGGAATTCCGGCGCCGCATCGAAGAACTTTTCGACATGAAGGCCTACAACTCCTACGGCCTCTCCGAGATGAACGGCCCGGGCGTGGCCTTTGAATGCCAGAACCAGAACGGCCTGCACGTCTGGGAAGACGCCTACCTGCCGGAGATCGTGGATCCCAAGACCGGCGAGCCCGTGCCCGACGGCGAGATCGGCGAACTGGTCATGACCTGCCTGTGCCGTCAGGGCATGCCCATCCTGCGTTACCGCACCCGCGACCTGACCCGCTTCCTGCCCGGGGAATGCTCCTGCGGCCGTCATCATCGCCGCATCGACCGCATCCTGGGCCGCGCGGACGACATGTTCATCATCAAGGGCGTCAACGTCTATCCCATGCAGATCGAACAGGTCATCATGACCTTCCCCGAAGTGGGGCAGAACTACTGCATCCTGCTGGAGAACGACGGTATCGGCGACGTCATGCGCGTGCAGGTGGAGATCCGCGACGAGTACTTCGTGGAAGACATGCGCTGCCTGCAGGGCCTGCAGAAGACCATCGCCCAGCGGCTGCGTGACGAGATCCTGGTTACGCCGCGCGTGGAACTGGTGCAGAGCAACAGCCTGCCCAGCAGCGAAGGCAAGGCCGTGCGCGTGTACGACAACCGCGTCAAGAAGTAGCCTGTATGGAAGGATTCATCGCGCTGGCCTCGTTCAGCCTGGCCTATGCGTTCATCGTCCTGCTGGGGCTGATCCTGCTGCTCAACATCCTTGGCCTGCCCGCCAACTGGGTGGTGGTGCTGCTGGTGGTGCTGTGGAAGTTCCTGCACCCGGCCGCCGGGGCCCTGGATGTCTGGTTCTGGATCATGTTCCTGGGCCTGGCTGTCCTGGGCGAGGTGCTGGAAATGGGCGTGCAGGTCATGAATGCCAAACGGCACGGCTCCAGCACGTCCGGCACCGTGGCCGGTATGGTGGGGGCCATCGCCGGGGCCATCTTCCTGGCACCGCTCTTTTTCGGGCTGGGGGCGTTCATCGGGGCTCTGGTGGGCGCCTGGCTGGGCTGCCTGGTCATGGAACTGCTGCGTGGCCGTCCCGGCAAGGAGGCCTTTGATGCGGCCTTCGGCACCATGATGGGGCGCTTTCTGGGAACGGTCTGCAAACTGGGCACGGGCAGCGCCATGGTCGTGCTGACGGCCCACCGCATCTGGCCGGATATGGCTCCGGTACCGCCGCCGTTGCGTCCTGTGGTGCCGGAACCCGGGCAGGTCGTGATGCTGCTGAAGAACTGGCTGTGTTGAGGTGATCATGTCACTGGATTTGTTGCAAGTTGTTTTGGTTCAGACGCGCTTTCCCGAGAATATCGGCATGGCTGCCCGCGCCTGTGTGAATATGGGCAGCCACAGCATCCGTCTGGTGGCGCCGGAACGCTGGGACAGGGAAAAAGCCCGTCCTCTGGCCACTCCCAAAGGGCAGGGCGTGCTGGATGACGTCCAGGTCCTGCCAGACGTGTCGGCTGCCGTGGCGGATTGCTCGCTGGTCATCGGGACGACGGCCCGGACAGGTGGCTGGCGGCGTTCCCTGCTTTCCCCCGAGCAGGCCGCGGGAGAAGTGGCCCAGGCCCTGGAGCGGGGAGAAAAGGTCGCCATCGTGTTCGGCCCTGAGGATCGGGGGCTGGATAATGATGCCATCCAGCATTGCCAGCGGCTGGTGACCATCCCCACCAATCCCGAGGCCAGCTCCCTCAATCTGGCGCAGTCGGTATTGCTGCTGCTGTATGAGTGCGCCAAGGCCGTACGGGCCCGCCAGCATGAGGCTGCCGGGGAAAAGGCTCCGGCGGAGGGCGGCTCCGGCCGCGTCATCTCCTCTGCCGACTACGAGCGTCTGCTGGACAATCTGAAGGACATGCTGCTGCGTCTGGATTGCCTGCACGGGGACAACCCGGATTATTTCCTGATGCCGTGGCGGCGCCTGCTGGCCCGGGCCCAGGTGCGGCGGCATGAATACGACGCGCTGATGGGATTGTGCCGTCAGGTCCGTAACAAGCTGGATGGCGGCAATAAGGCCTAGTCGCCCGACAGCTGTAACCATGCTCCATGAACAGCCCCTGAGAAGGGGCTGTTTTTGTATCCTGCATCCTTACAGGGTGCTCCGCGCGGCGGGCAAAAACAGCAAAGGATCTGACTGCCGGGCTCGCCAGTCCCCGGAGATTACGGAGCAGGGGCGGGGAGGGGCTTTTATCCGGCCCGGAAAGGACAGAAGGGGAGAGGAGGGCACGGCGGTCGTCTCCGGAACTTTTTATGAAAAACGGTTGACGAACGGGCCTTCAAAGAAGACCATCTGCCCGTTCACGTGGCCGGCCGCTGTCATCTGTCTGTGTCCCGGTCAGAGCCAAAAGGAGAAAGATCCATGAGTGGGAAAAAAGTCCTCGTCATTTCTTCCAGCCCTCGCCGGATGGGCAATTCTGATCTGCTGGCCGATGCCTTTATCGAGGGAGCTCGGGAAGCCGGTCATACCGTGGAAAAGATAAACCTGCATGACAAAAAGATCGGTTTTTGCAAGGGCTGTCTCGGGTGTCAGAAAACGCAGCACTGCATCCTCCGGGACGATATGGATGACATCCTGCCGCGCATGCAGCAGGCCGAGGTGATCGCTTTTGCCAGCCCCGTGTATTTCTATTCGTTGTGCGGGCAGCTGAAGACCCTGCTGGATCGCACCAACCCCCTGTTCGCCGGGGACTATGCTTTCCGCGACATCTATTTGCTGGCCAGTGCTGCCGATACGGACGAAAAGACCATGGAAGGCCCCAAGAAAGCCATGGAGGGCTGGGTGGTCTGTTTTGAAAAGACCCGGTTGTGCGGCGTGGTGCAGGCGCTTGGCGTGACGGAATCCGGCGACATCCGGAAAACGCCTGCGGCCCTGGACGCTGCCCGCGATATGGGCAGGAGCATCCGCTAGGGACTTTGCCTGTCTGCCGGATCCTCTGGCAGCAGAACAGGGCAGGGGACAGTGGCCTCCGTGTGTCTGTCTTGGCAGGCACCTTCAGGAGCGGCTGCTGTCCCCTGTTTTTTTTAGAAAAGACCTTGTTCAGGAACTGGCTTATTTGTCCGAAAGTCCTGTGACGCCTTCCAGCCACGCACCATCCAGACAGGCCTCTCGCAGGCTGGCCCCACTCAGATCGGATCCCCGAAGACTGGCGCTTGTCAGATTCGCACCGTCCAGCAGGGCATTCTCCAGGATGGCACCATTCAGCCGGGCTTCCCGCAGGTCTGCATCACTCAGGTCTGCTTCATTGAGCGCCGCTCCGGCCAAGTTGGCCCAGGAAAGATTGGCCTTTGCCAGCTCCGCGTTGACAAGGTTAGCCCCGGCCAGATCGGCCAGCTCCAGATTGGCGCCCCGCAAGTCGGCACCGGCAAAATTGGCTCCCCGCAGCTCGACGCCCCGAAAATCCTTGCCGGCCAGATCGGCATTGGCAAAATTTTTCCCCGCCATGCTTTGCGGGTGGGAATGCTGATGGCTCATCGGATCCCTCCTGAAACGGTTTTCGGTCATGATAGCCCAGAGGGCTACTTTGCTACAACTGTTTTGTCGTGACGGATGCCTTGCTGCTCCCGCGAAGGGGTAAAGCCAGGATCTTGCAGGCGCGTCCTTCCTGGGGGCGCAAGGGGGGAAGGAGGCTATGCAAGCAGGAGGGCGGGAAAGAAATACAGCAACGGGAGGACCGTGTCTTTATGCTTCCGGCAGAATGATGTATCCTGCATGGCATGGGCCGGATGCAGTGCTGTTTCGTCCGGCTGCGGATAGTTTAAAAAATATTTCGGAGAGTATCTGCCAATGAAGAAAATGCTCGCCATCCTGATGATCCTGGGGTTCGTTTGCTCTTCCTCCGGTCTCGCCCTGAGTGCGACTGCCCAGCAGACCGCTCCGGCGGCGGCCACGGCTCCGGCCCCTGCCGCCCAACCCGCCCCCAAGGCTGCGCCCAAAAATGTGGAGGCAGGCTATCGCGGCAACCCGGAAAGCAAGATCTATCACAACTCTTCCTGCCGCTATTATAAGGGCAAGAGCGTCAGCAAAACTTTTGCCTCCCCGGCGGATGCCAAGGCCGCCGGGTACCGCCCCTGCAAGGTCTGCAAGGGCTAGGGACACGCCTGGAGCTGGTCGTGAACGGCTTTTCCTGTGCGGGCGGATCCGTCAGGGGAAGCCGTTTTTAGCTATCTTCTCCGGCTGTTTCGCCGTTATCAATGTTGCGATAAGAGGCGTACAGGGCCTGGTCTCTTCTCTTGTGCTGGGATCAAGAGCAGGGGAAGGGGGAGGACAGCCCCTAGATTGGCGGGAAAGCCTGCCTCGTGGCGCATCAGGACAGGCCACACACGGAAGGTGTGAAAAAGAAAAAAGGAAGTTCTCGATTTTTTGCTTGACGGCGACCCGTCTTTCCCGTAGATACACCTCATCGCGTCCCCATCGTCTAGCCGGCCCAGGACAACGGCCTTTCACGCCGTCGACAGG
>ERZ1673698.320-NODE-320-length-81201-cov-8.054950_pt1 | contig 81201 bp, 74 predicted proteins | sample MGYA00580228_ERZ1673698 | MGnify/ENA primary metagenome ERZ1673698 (study PRJEB41218, sample SAMN15661768) | gut metagenome | host: Homo sapiens | place: Canada: London | collected 2015-08-20/2019-03-30 | study: EMG produced TPA metagenomics assembly of... | reverse complement strand
ACAACGGCCTTTCACGCCGTCGACAGGGGTTCAAATCCCCTTGGGGACGCCAACAGGAAATCAAGGCACCTGCAGTGATGCAGGTGCCTTTTTTTATTGGTGTACTTCGTGTCGTAGTCATATGGCTGTTTTTTGTCTCGCTCGTGGGACCTCCTTCTTCTCCGTTAAAAAAATTCTTTTCCCCCCACGTAAATTTTGCTATCGTTCTTTAAATATCGTTTTATATTTGTGTAAGGATAGCCATGACACGCCCCAAAAAGAAAGATTACAGCAACATATTTCAATTGATAAAAAAGAGACAGTTATGGAAATTACCGTGATGCTCGCAAAATGTGTTCCATAGGATGGCTAGGAGCAGCTTTGGAGAATATAGGAGGTAATACTTTCAGATCATTCTGACTCCTGTCATAAGGGGCTGTGGTATCGGCTACGACGACAGGTCTATGGCAAGTCCATTGCTGTTTTTTTGATAATATTAATAAAATCGAGAGGTTATAATGGAGAATAAATTGTACTTCTCAACATATTTATTAGAGATTGACGGAAGTGAATTCTCTAAAGAAAACCTTGATCTTCTTTGGATAACAATGCCTTACACTAGTACGATTCAAGAAGAGAAAAAATGTAAGAAGTTCTATGTAGAGAGAAAAAATAATTTTCTTTTAATATCTATTACCGAAGGGCATTTTTTGCCTTTATCAGAAAATGTGTATGATCGCTTATTGAATCGAGAAGTGCCTAACAAGCGCAATGAAAATGAAGCAGAATGGCTATCACAAACTTTTGCAGTATACGATTTTAGAACTAAAATATTCTATTTATCAAATTCAAATAAAAAAGTAGATATAAAAGCGCTGTTTGAAATTATATTAAAAGATAGAGAAAAGATAACAGTAGAAATTCTTAATATATATAAAGATGTAAATGACTTTATTAAGGAGGTAAACCAGATAGGAAAAATTAAATTTACTAGGATTCCAGATCCGCAGATGAATATATTTTCTGACCGTAAGGAATTTGACCCTCGCTGGGCGGATGGAGCAAGCTCATTTTCTGTAGAACTGCGCTATAAGAATAAGTATGCTGCTGCTGAAAGGCTAAAGAAGTTGCTGTCTCGACAGCCTGGTGAAGAAGTGCAAGGATTGATGTGTATTGGCTACGGAGATGAAAAAGTAGAAAAAATATTTAAAGTTGATAGTTTTATAGAAAAATTAACTATTGATGCACAGCGTAATGAAAGAGGGCTTTATGAAGATTCACTAGTATTTTTCCAATTAATGGAAAAATTGAGATGAAGAAATATGTATTGTCTCTATTATTTATTTTTTCATTTATGGAAGTGAATTATATCGAATATATATCAATTTCAAACATTATTGTCTTTATAAGTGTATTGTTTGGTTTTATAACAGCAAGTTATACTATACTACTCTTTCTACCTATAACAAAGAGGATGTATTTAAGAAGGTGTGGAGGCTCTAATCAATTAAACAAATTTTTTTCTATTTTTCGGATGTTCTTTACTATACAGCTAGTTTCTTTAATGTATTTTGTTCTTATTGAAAATCATGATGATTTATTTTTTTATATATGTGTATGCTTTTCTGTAAAGTTACAGCATGTAATTATTTGTAATAATTTTATATTGATTGCTATTTTGTTAGCTAATATCATAATTTTTTACCGCATCATAAATTTCCTTGAGAATATGTGTATTGCTATTATAAAAAACAAAACATAGTCGAGATTAATCTTTCTGAAAAATGAAAGATTAATCTCGACTTGTTATATAAAAAATCCCTTTATTCTACAGCGACCGTTCCTGAAGGCCGGAGCGGGGCGTGCTGTCGGGGCGAGGAGGCTCGGTCACGCCTTCCATGCCGGGCAGGGCATCATGCACGTCCGTGGGGGGCAGTTCGCCTTCGCCCACGCGGGGGATGGCGCGACTGTCGCGCACGGTGAGCTTGCAGGCCAGGCCGTAGCACTCGTACACCGCGGCCACAGTGGCCTGCAGGGGCTCGCCCTTACGCAGCGGCGGTGGCACCAGCACATAATAGGTGCGGCTTTCGGAGCCCAGGTGCGGGCGGACATCACAGGCAATGAGCCATTCGTCCTTTTCGTCTTTGTTCCAATCCACGATGCCCAGCATGGCCAGATTGATGGTCTGGGTGGGGTGGACGATGGTGAAGCCGGTCTTGCGCACGGTGGCATGGCTGGACGGCGTGCGCGTGGCGGCAAAGGTGCTGCCCAGATAGACGTGGCCCCTGTCATTGAATAAAAATTCAGGCGAGAGCTGGCGGAAAAGGATCTCGCCATAGTTCTCGCCCCCGCCACCGGGCAGGGAGATATAGCTGCCATTGCCGGTGAGCAGGCCGCGGGCTTTCATTTCCTGGGGCATACGCTGGCTCATGGTCATGAAGCCGGACTTGTCCACAACGGTCACGCCCTTGGCGCCGCAACCGGTCAGCAGGAAGGCCGCGCAAAGCAGCAGAAGAAAACGGGTCATTGGGTACCTCGGTAAAAAATCGTATCAGGAAAAAAGGTGTACGCGTCCCGCCCGGGCTTGTAAAGCCGCTTTCCCCCTGTCTTTTCAGGAAACGGAGAGGGCTCGGCAGCGGTCGTCAGGTCAGCCTGAGAGGATGAAAAAGGGAGAAAGCCCTGTACAGGACTTTCTCCCCGTAGTCATGGAATGCGGTAATACTTAAAGCGATGCTTTAAGTTCTTCCAGATGCGTGCGGGCAAAGTCCAGCGAAGGATCCACTTCCAGTGCGGCCGCCAGATGCTCCATGGCGGCTTCCTTCTGGCCCAGGAATTTCTCGCACAGGCCCAGATTGGCCAGATCCATCACCGAGCCCTTGTCCACCTTGAGCACGGCACGGAAGGCGGCAGCGGCTTCTTCATAACGCTTGAGCTTGAACAGGCAGACGCCCAGCAGGTTGCCGTATTCCTTCATGTCCGGGCACAGGGCCACAGCGTCACGCAGGGGGGACAGGGCACTTTCCCAGTCGCCGGTCAGTGTGGAGACATAGCCTTCATAAAAGGCGGCCAGCCCCTTGGCGTCATTTTCGGGCTGCAGGGGGCGGGCCTGGGCGAAAAGGTCGCGAGCTTCTTCAAAACGTTCCGCACGCAGGGCCAGCATGGCCCGGAAAAAGGGCAGGAAATGCGCGTTGGGGTAGCAGCGTTCCAGCACGGCCAGCCCATGCAGGGCCGTTTCCTCGTCCGCTTCTTCAGCCAGCTTGCGGCCCACGAACAGACCGATACTCTGGTTGCGGTCACGCTCGCGGAAGGAGAGCCCCGGAGCGATGCAGTAGTGGGCCGGGACGCCCAGATCGGGATGCGTGGTCTCCACAGCGTAGACCTGTACCGGTTCCAGACCATGCAGCGCCCGAAGCAGCTCGTCGCGGATGTCGGGCGCTTCCACGCTGGGCAGCTCGGACAGGCGGCAGACAGGCCCTTCCAGCAGCCACTGGATATCCTCCAGGCGCTCGAACTTGGAAAGGCCGGAGGCCTCGTAGCAGGCCTGCGTGCAGAAGTCACCGCCCAGCTGGGCGATCTCCGTGACGGCACGGATGGCGGCCTTGGCCGGAGAGGCTGCGGTGCCGGCCGTGAACACGATCTCGGAGCGGGCCGGGAAGGTGGCCGGGTCCCAGGCCACCGCGCCGACAGTAGGCAGCGGCATGCCCAGGGAGAAATCCTTGAGCACGATATGGATGCCTTCCCGCTCAAAGGCGGCCAGCAGGTCGCGCAGGGTGGGATCGTCCACCTCATGAGGATCGATGGTGGGGGTGGTCAGGCGTTCCCGGTCGATACGGCAGCAGACATGCCGCTCCACCAGTTCGGAAAGGCCCTGCAGAAGCGATTCCTCCGGGCTGTTGCCGGCGGACGTGCCGTTGAATTCGCCCAGCAGCTTGAACCAGTCCAGCGGCAGCCAGACAGTACGACCGTCAGCCAGATGCGTGGCAGGGAAGAAGTTCCAGCGCAGAGTGCTCATGGCTTCGCGGGCCTGTTCCGGGGAAAGACTGTCGTCCACGGAGCGGCAGATCTCCTCGATGGGCAGCAGATCCTTGCCGAAACGCTCCTCGGCCTCGGCCCAGGTGGCGCTGACCATATGCGGCAGGCGCTGCCAGAAGCTGAAGAAGGCAAAGCGTTCCATCAGCTCCATCAGAGCGGAAGCACGGGCTTGTTCCGGCGAGGAACCTTTGCCCATCTGTTTGCGGGTGGGCATGATGCCGCGGGCGTCCCTGCCGCAAACGCTGAGGTAGACCGGGATGCCCAGACGGCCCACGTCCACGCGGCGGACTTCGGCCAGGATATCCAGACCGGCGGCCTGCATGCGGGCCTGCACGCGTTCATAGGTCTCCTCGGGCGAGATGGTCTTGTCCAGGTCGCGGGTATAGCCCTTGGGGCAGGACTGCAGACGGATGACGGGAAGAGTGGTCGTGCTCATGGCTACTGCTTGCGCTCCAGGATATGCAGGACGTAGATGCGGCGCTGTTCCTTGCCGTCGGCATCCTGGCTCTTGACGCCGATATGGCCTTCCTGCACCTGGAAGGTCTTGGCGGCCAGCTTGGCAAAATGCGGTTTGGCGCGGGCCATGTCCGTGCAGAACACGGCCTTGCCGCCCGGGGCCAGATGACGGTCCACAAACTTCAGCAGCGGCCGGTGCAGGTCATCGAGATACAGGAGCTCCGAAGCGACGATGCGGTCGAAGCCTTCGGGGAAGCGCTCGTCCTTGCCGGGACGGGAAACGTCCAGATAGCAGACGTCGATCAGATCCTGCAGCTTGTTGTGCAGCACGTTGGCCCGGGCGAACTGGAGGGCATCATTGACGATGTCGCTGGTCACGATATGACGGAAGCCGTAACGGGAGGCCACCAGACTGAGCACGCCACAACCGCCGCCCAGCTCCAGCATGGTCTTGCCCTCGGGCTCCAGCTTGCGCAGGAAGCGCCCCAGCACGAAGGAGCCCGGCCAGACCTTGGCCCAGAGCGGCAGGTCTTTCAGCGGGTCATGGATGGCGTGCCGTGCCAGCAGCCCGTCCAGATGGCTTTGCATATTGTTGATGTTCAGGACCTCCAGCTGGCCGTCATCCAGCTGCAGGGGAACAAAGTCCACATCGAAGGTCTTGCGGATGTCCGCAAGGATCTGGTCCAGCATCGTCGTCTCCCGTATATTTTTCCGTCTGGGCCGGATACGTTCCGGCTGGCCGGAAAAGGCTTGTAGAATTCTCAGGGGATCACTAGGAAAATCTGAAAAGCTGAAAAAAAGGAGGCGCCCCGCCCGGGGACGCACTCACGAAGCAGACGGCAAAAGGCCGATGCCGACAATCCATACAGGCATTTGCGCCGCAAATCAACATGCCGTCTTGACAGGGCCCGGTGTGCGGGCTAGGCAGAATGCATGAAAACCATCCATCGCCTCGAAATTGTTGTTGCGGAAAGTGATTACGACTGCGCCACCGGCCTGCTGGCCCTGGAAGTGCCCTTTGGCTGGGAAGAGCAGAGCCTGCCCACCGGCGAGACGCGCTTCCGGGTCCACTGTGAGCAGAAGGATTTTCTGGAACGGCTGCAGCAGCTGCTGAAGCAGACCGTCCCGGCTGCGGAAAGCACGCTTTCCGAGCTGGAGGAGACCGACTGGCTGGCGGCCTGGCGTCAGTTCTTCACGCCTGTGTGTTGCGGTAACCATTTTGTGGTCCTGCCGCCGTGGCTGGCGGATACGCAGGACTTTCCCGGCCGGACACCCATCCTCATCGAGCCCAAGAGTGCCTTTGGCACCGGCCATCATGCCACCACGGCCCTGTGCCTGCGTGTGGTCAGCGACCTGCTGGAAGCCGGACGCCTGCAGCAGGGACAGCATTTCCTCGACCTGGGCACCGGTTCCGGGGTGCTGGGCATCGGCTGCTGCAAGTTCGGCCTTACGGGCGAAGGTCTGGACATCGATCCGCTGGCCGTGGACAACGCGGTCGAGAACCGTGCCCTCAACGCCATCGCGCCCGAGAGCTTCACGGTGGCCGAAGGCAGCATCGGTGCCGTGGCCGGCAAGCAGTTCGACCTGGTGCTGGCCAACATCCTGGCCCGTCCGCTGACCGAGATGGCGGCCGATATCGTACGTGCCTGCCGCCCCGGCGGTTGCCTCGTCCTTTCCGGGCTCTTGGAGATTCAGGCTGACGGCGTGACCGCGGCCTACAAGGCCCAGGGACTGCCCGAACCGCGCCGTATCATCGACGGCGAATGGGCCGCCCTGGTCTGGGATTCCGTTAAATAGGAAATGTTCTTGACAAGGACAGGACATCCTGCTACATAAGGGCATCTTGAACGCAAAAGCCGCAAGGAGCTTTTTATGAATACTGTCACTTTCATGGGTAATCCTCTCCACCTCGAAGGCAACCTGCCCGTCGTTGGCCAGGAGGCCCCCGAATTCACGGTGTGCAACAACGGCCTCGAACCCCGCAGCCTGAAAGACTACGCGGGCAAGATCGTGGTCCTGGTGAGCGTGCCTTCTCTGGATACGCCCGTGTGTGATATGGAAGTGCGCCGCTTCAACAAGGAAGCCGCTGCCCTGTCCGACAAAGTGCAGATCCTGGCCCTGAGCTGCGACCTGCCCTTCGCTCAGGCCCGCTGGTGCGGTGCCGCCGGCGTGCAGGCCGTGGAAAGCCTGTCCGACTACAAGGACGTGGATTTCGGCAAGAACTACGGCGTGCTGATCCAGGAACTGCGTCTGCTGGCCCGCGCCATCTTCGTGGTGGCGCCCGACGGTACGCTGGCTTACAGCCAGCTGGTGCCCGAAGTGACCAACGAGCCTGACTACGACGCCGTTCTGGAAGCGGTGAAGAAGCTGGCCTAACCGGCCCCATCCATTGCTCTGATGCTTCCGGGCTCCCTTCGGGGAGCCCTTTTTTTGTGTCGTCGCTCGCCGGAGTCCTTCCTGTCCTTGCCGCTTCCCCGCGGATGCAGGCCAGGGAGCACTGTCCCTGGCCTGCAAGATCATAGAGATGTTGATGGTGTGGCACAAGAAGACGGCAATGTCCCTCGGTAAACACGGACTGGCAAATGCTCCAAGGGAAGTGTGCCGCGTCACGAGTTTTTCTGGATGACTCGTGGAAAAAAGAAACGGAGCAGGGGAGAGCGGATGTATGGGCCACAAATCAAAACCGCCCATCAAAAAACACCCAACGCGTGTCTTTTCATTTCGCTCTGTGGCGTTCAGCAGGGCAAATAACAAAAAAGGCGCTCCGAAGAGCGCCTTTCTGAAAAGCGGATACGTTGTTGCTATTTGCCCATGGCGTCCATGAAGTCCTTGTTGGACTTGGTCCCGCGCATCTTGTCCAGCAGGAATTCCATGCTGTCGATGGAGGACATGGGAGCCAGGATCTTGCGCAGGATCCAGACGCGGTTGAGGATATCGTCGGAAAGCAGCAGGTCTTCCTTGCGGGTGCCGGTGCGGTTGATGTCGATGGCCGGGAAGATGCGTTTTTCCGCCAGGTGGCGGTCCAGATAGATCTCCATGTTGCCGGTACCCTTGAATTCTTCGAAGATGACTTCGTCCATGCGGGAGCCGGTGTCGATCAGAGCCGTGGCGATGATGGTCAGGCTGCCGCCTTCTTCGATATTGCGCGCGGCACCAAAGATACGCTTGGGGCGCTGCAGGGCATTGGCGTCCAGACCACCGGAAAGCACGCGGCCAGACGAGGGGGTCACGGCGTTATAAGCGCGGCCCAGACGGGTGATGGAGTCCATAAGGATGACCACGTCCCGCTTGCGTTCCACCAGACGCTTGGCTTTTTCCAGCACCATTTCACAGACCTGCACGTGGCGCTGCGGCGGTTCGTCAAAGGTGGAGCTGATGACTTCGGCCTTTTTCACGGTACGTTCCATGTCCGTGACTTCTTCGGGGCGTTCGTCGATGAGCAGGACGATCAGATAGACGTCGGGATTGTTGGCATTGATGGCGTTGGCCAAAGACTGCAGCAGAACAGTCTTGCCGGTACGCGGCGGGGCCACAATGAGACCGCGCTGACCACAGCCGATGGGCGACATGATGTCGATGACGCGGTTGGAAAGATTTTTCTCGCCGTTTTCCATGATCAGCTGGTGATCAGGATAGATGGGCGTCAGGTTGTCGAACAGAACGAGATTTTTGGCATTTTCCGGCGGTTCGAAGCCGATCTCCGTCACTTTGAGCAGGGCAAAGTAGCGTTCGCCTTCTTTTGGGGGGCGGATCTGGCCGGAAACGATATCGCCTTTACGCAGGGAAAAGCGGCGGATCTGGGAGGGAGAAACATAGATGTCGTCCGGGCCGGGCATGTAGCTGCACAGGGGAGAGCGCAGGAAGCCGAAGCCGTCGGGCAGGATCTCCAGGACGCCATCCCCGTAAATGGCACCGTTTTGGGAGGCACAGGCCTGCAGGAGGGCGAAGATGAGTTCTTGCTTGCGCATGGAGCTGGCATTTTCGATCTCGTACTGCTCAGCCAGTTCCATCAGGGCCTGCATGCTGCGGGTTTTCAGTTCTGTCAGGCTCAGGCCGCTATCTGAAAGTAAGGCGGGTGCAGCCTTTTTTTTACGGACGTATTTACGGGGTGCTTTTTCCATGGGCGTAGAAAGCACGCATCACCGAAAAACGGCAATGCGATGCAAAAAGATGTTATGGGATTGGAAGAAAAAAGGCGTGTGAAAAGCGTGTAGCCTATCTTGTGGCCGGAAGCAAGTAAAAAATAGTTAATGCGCAGTGGTCGCAGGCTGCTTGGCAGGCGGGGAATAAAGGGAGATGAGCTCGGACTGCAAGTCCCGCTGTTCCGTCTTGAGGACTTCGCCCAGTTCACCGGTCACAAGGCTCATGGCCTGTTCCAGGAGACGCCGTTCACCAAAGGAAAGATCCTTGGTACGGCCGATGAGGAGGAGTTCGCGCAGGACGTTGGCGACGATGGAAAGGTCAGGACTCTTGAGGCGTTCGGAATACTCGCGGAAGCGCCGGTTCCAGTTCTGGCCTGTGTGGACGGTCTGCTGGGGGTTGTTGCGCAGCGCTTCCCAGATGTGTTCTGCTTCCTTGGTGCTGACCAAAGTGCGCAGACCAACATTAGAGGCATTTTTGACAGGTACCATGAGGGTGATACTGTTGGCCCGGATGCGCACGATGTAGAAATCGCACGCCGAACCACCAATATTCTGGCTGTCGATGCGCTCTATCTGGCCCACTCCTTGAGCTGGGTACACTACAAGCTGTTCGGATGTAAACATTTCCGTCCAAGGGTTGAAGTGCCCGCGCCAAACGCGAAGAAAAATAGCAAATGTGGAAAAGATTCAGGTAATCTTTTCCACTGTTAAAAGAACATAACGTACAACCAATCATTAGTCCAGCAAAAATTTTTTTTACTGGAATCATGACAAAAAAAGCCGGCCACAGGCCGGCTCATGATCAGGAACGGGTCGCCCGCACAGCGGCTTCCAGTCCTTTTTTTGCAAAAATTTCCAGTACTTCAAGCGCCTTATCAGTCGCTGTCCGTATCTTGTCGGCATCTTCACTGCAAGGACGCCCCAGCACCCAGTTGATGACGTCCCCTTTCTGGGGAGGCCGCCCGATACCGATACGCAGACGGTAGAAGTCCGGCGTCCCCAGCAGCTGGGTGATGGACTTGAGCCCGTTGTGCCCGGCGTTGCCGCCCCCCTTCTTGAAGCGCAGCTCTCCGGCGGGGATATCCAGTTCATCATGCACCACCACCAGCTGATCGGGGCGGATCTTGTGCCAGGCCAGCAGGGGCTGGACACACTGGCCGCTCAGATTCATGAAGGTCTGGGGCATGGCGGCCAGCCAGTCTCCGGGCAGCCCGTCATAGCGCAGCCGCCACAGTTCACAGGAGAATTTGCCTCCGTTCTGGCTCTGTACCTGGCCGCCTTCCCGGCGGGCATGATCCAGCAGGCTTTCCACAAAGGCAAAGCCGCAATTATGGCGCGTTCCGGCATACTGGTTGCCGGGATTGCCCAAACCAACGACGACACCACCAAAATCCATGACAGTTTCCTTACAGGTGAAGAGAGAGTGGCAGGCCGTGACCACTGGCCAGCGCCGCCACATGGGCGGCTGTCCTGGCGGCCACGACGGGGGAGAGGATGGCCAGATGGCCACCCCGAGGCAGCCAGATACAATGTTTTTCCGGGGCCGTCACCGCGGCGAACGTCTCCTCGATCAGAGGTCTGGTGAACAGAGCGTCGTCGAGAGCATTGAAAAGATAGAACGGGCAGTGGACCGTGGACGCTACCGAGGTGCTGAACAGGGAGTACAGGTACGCCAGGGGATAGCTTGTCCTGGCCTGCCGGCGATCAAGGGGAAGACGCAGGCAGCCGGCAAGGATCTTTTTGACCGACAGATAGCTGAATACGGGCAACGGCAGCCGGGGCAAGCAGGTACTGAGTATCTTCAGCCCGGCCAGCAGACGATCACGCTGCGCTGCCCAGGGAGCGAAGCGGGTCAGTTCTATGGCCCGGCGGCTTTGCGGGAATATCCCGCTGAATGCGAAACAGGCACGCATCCGCTGACTGCGGGAGGCGTGGGCCATGGCCAGGATCCCTCCCTGACTGTGACCGGCAAGGAGCAGAGGCCCCATGCCGTGACCATGCAGCCAGCGTTCCGCATCCAGGCCGTCCTGCAGCAGGTCGTCAAAACTGAACAGACGCCGGTGCGGGTTGCTGCCATGTCCGGTCAGGTGCAGGGCCGCGATGGCAAGTCCGTTTTTCCAGAGGCAATGCAGGAACGTCCGGTACTGGACCGGACAGAACATGGTCCCCGGATAAAAAACGAGGCAGGAGGCGCCCGGTCTGGGCCACAGCTCGATGCTTACCTGCCGGTTTCCGTGGCGCAGGGTATGATACTGCAGGCGAGGAAGGCTGGACATACGTATAAAAATCAGGCCGGCCTCAAAAGAGACCGGCCTGAAAAAAACTGCGGTGAAAGGCGCCTTATTCGGCGGCTTCGGCAGCGTCCTTGCTCTTGGAGAACACGCTCACGATGGCGAAGTTCTTGTCGAACACGGCCTTCACGTTTTCGGGGAGAGCCAGGGTCTCCACGGTCACGCTGTCATTGATGCCCATGTCGGTCACGTCGATGGTCACCTTCTTGGGCATGTCCAGGGGCTTGCTGCACAGACGCACGCTTTCGCGGTAGGTTTCCATCACGCCGCCCAGCTTGACGCCGCGGGCAACACCCACGAATTCGATCGGCACGTCGACCTTGACTTCCTTGTCCAGATCCACACCGTAGAAGTCCACATGGGTGAAGGCCTTCTTGTAGGGGTGCTTCTGCACTTCCCAGAACATGACGGGATGCACGGTCTTGGTGCCGTTGTCGTCGATTTCCAGGTTGAACACGGCGGTACGGCCCATTTCGGCGTACATCTTTTCCAGAGGCAGAGCAGGAGCCTGCACGGCGATGTTGTCACCCTTGGCGGTGTAGAACACACCGGGGATCATGTCCTGCGTGCGCGCACGGCCCGCAGGGCCTTTGCCGCTACCTTCACGCTTTTGCACGCTCAACGTCTTTTCAATGGTCATGTTTAACTCCTTACCTAGTGCCGCATGAAAGTGCGGGAAGTTTTCTTATTATGGAGTCGGGAAAACCCGGCATTATACAAAGAGAACGCTGACGGAGGAACCCGTGTGGATGTTGTGGATGGTCTTGCCCAGCAGGGCAGCCACAGACACCACCTGCAGCTTGGGACACTGTGCCAGCTTTTCACCCAGCGGGATGGTATCGGTCACGATGACGCGGTCCAGAGCCTCGGTAGCATTGATGCGGTCGATGGCGGGGCCGGACAACACACCGTGGGAAGCACAGGCGATGATCTTCTTGGCGCCGTACTTGAGCAGCACGTCGGCACCGGCGCACAGGGTACCGGCAGTATCGATGATGTCGTCAACGATGATGGCGGTCTTGCCTTCCACGTCACCGATGACGTGCATGGCCTGGGCCTGGTTGGGCTTGTCGCGACGCTTGTCCACGATGGCCAGAGGAGCATTCAGGCGCTTGGCGTAGGAACGGGCGCGTTCCACACCGCCGGCGTCGGGGGAGACGATGACGATGTCGCCTTCGATCTGGCGCAAGGGTTCCATCATGACAGGAGCGGCATACAGGTTGTCCACAGGGCAATTGAAGAAGCCCTGGATCTGACCGGCATGCATGTCGATGGTCACCACACGGCCGGCACCGGCCACGCTGATGAAGTCGGCCACCATCTTGGCGCTGATGGGGGCGCGGGGGCTCACCTTGCGGTCCTGGCGGGCATAGCCGTAGTAGGGGATCACAGCCGTGATGCGGCCGGCGCTGGCGCGCTTGAGGGCGTCGAGCATGAGGCAGAGCTGCATCAGGTTGCGGTTGACCAGCGGGGGACAGGTGGGCTGGACAACGAACACGTCATCGCCGCGCACGTTGTCGCCGATTTCAATGCGCAGCTCGCCATCGCTGAAGGTGGTTGCCAGAGTAGGAGTAAGCTGACAGCCGAGGTGGTCGCAAATGGCTTTGGCCAACTCGGGATTGGAAGAACCCGTGACAATCTTGAGATCGCTGAACATGGTCCGTTCACCTTGCCGATAGCGGCAGCAGTTATGGTTTGGGTGTGGCTGGGATGGAAGGGCTCGAACCTTCGAATGACGGAGCCAAAACCCGTTGCCTTACCACTTGGCTACATCCCAGCATTCATGGGCAGCACAAAGACCTTCCCGTACTGTGACTCCAGGCTTTGCGCTGCCGCCTCGGCTGCGTGACGGGCTGAGAACAGGCCGAACATGCTCGATCCACTGCCGCTCATGCGTGCACAAGCGGCCCCGGAATGGAGTAGATATTGGCGGATTGTCTCTAATTGCGGGTATTCACGCACAACGGCGGGCTCCAGATCGTTACGGATTTGGAGCACGTTTTCTGTGGTGATGCGGAACGTCGTTCCCGTCCCGGCATATTTACCCATCACGAGAAGCGTTTCATTATCCTTGCTCTCCGGATTTGTCAAGCCTTTACCACCAGCTTTTTCCGCTTCCGCCATCAAATCGTCATAGGCGCGGTAGGCCCAGGGGGTGGAGACCGACACGGGCGGACAGACCAGCACCAGCCACCAGCCGGGCAGATCCACTGCCGCGGGCGTCAGCACCTCGCCGATACCGGTCACGCGCCGGGGCTGCCCGTGAAGGAAAAAGGGGACGTCCGCACCGACCTTGATGGCGGCTTTTTCCAGCTCTTCCAGCGGCAGAGGCGTCTCCAGGCAGCTGTTGAGCCACAGGAGCAGGGCTGCGGCATCGCTGCTGCCGCCCCCTAGCCCTGCGCCGTGAGGGATACCCTTGCGCAGGGTGACATCCACGCCCGGGCAAGCAACCTGTTCCGGCAGCAGGGTCGCGAAAGCGGCATGGGCCTTGGTCAGGGTGTTATGCTCCAGGTCGATGCCGGGGGTATCGCAGAACACGCGGATGCCTGCCGCTTCCCTGCGTTCCACTTCCAGGACGTCGAACGGCCGGGCCAGCGGATAGAACACGGAATCAAGGGTATGATAGCCGTTGGGCAGGACGCCGGTTATCTCCAGCCCCAGATTGATCTTGCAACCGGTGCGGATCTCCACGCTGTCCCCCTACAGGGTCTCGACCACGAAATGGTCGTTGGTGTAGACGCAGATCTCCGAAGCGATCTTCATGGATTCCAGGGCCAGCTCCCGGGCGGGGAGGCTGCTGTGGCGCAGCAGGGCGCGGGCTGCGGAAAGGGCATAGGGGCCGCCGCTGCCGATGGCCGCCACGTCATCGTCGGGCTCGAACACGTCCCCGTTACCGGAAAGCAGCAGGATATGCTCGCCGTCAGAGACCAGGAGCATGGCTTCCAGGCGGCGCAGGTATTTGTCCTTGCGCCATTCCTTGGTCAGCTCCACAGCGGAACGCTGCAGATTGCCGCGAAATTCCTTGAGCTTGGCTTCGAACAGTTCGAACAGGGTGAAGGCATCGGCCGTGGCACCGGCAAAGCCGGCCACGATCTTGCCGTCATACAGGCGGCGCACCTTGCGGGCGGTGTGCTTCATGATCATGGACTGGCCCAGGGTGACCTGGCCGTCCCCGGCCATGGCAACCTGTCCGTCCTTCTTGACTGCCAGAATCGTCGTCGCGTGCGTTTCTATCATCGGTCTTCCCAGATTTCCTTGCGTTCTTTGTACACCGCATCCAGCTTGCGGAAAGCCGCACTGTCGGCGGATTTTTCCGTCTTTGCCTTGGCCTGCTTGAAGTAGCGCTCTGCCAGCTTGCGGTTGTTGGAGTAAATGGCACTGTAGGCCATGTGGATGTAGGCCAGTCCGGTCTTGCCTATGGAGCCCAGCGAACGGGCATAGGCTTCATGGACATCGGCGGCTTCCGGCACGGCCCGCAGGACTTCCGTATAGTACGGCTGGGCCTGCTGGGCGCGGCCGGTCTCATCCAGCATGCGCGCATAAAAGAATCTGGCCATGAAATCGTTTTTGTCCAGCTGCATGGCCTGACGCAGCAGGCCTTCCGCCCTGGCCATGTCACCTTTGCGGTAGTGGAAGGTCCCGGCTTCGCGCAGCACCAGCGGGTCCTTGGGGGCCAGCTGCAAGGCCTGATCGAAGGCGGCGGCAGCTTCGCGCACGTTGTTCCTGCGCGAAAGGACCATGCCCCGCCCCATGCAGGAAAGGGCGTCCTTGCCGGAAAAACGCTGCAGGGCCGCCTGGCTGTCGCCGTAGCGTCCCCAAAGGACGGTCTGGACCCTTTTGAAGCGGCGATTGTCGAAGGACCGGTTGCGGATGGAAGCGGGGAAGGAACTCAGCCGGGCCTGGATGCCGTTGATGCGGTCACCGATATCCGGGTGGGTGGACAGATAGGCGGGCACGCTGGCTCCCGCCATCCAGCTTTTCTGGCGCATGATCTTGAAGCCGCCCACCATGCCGGAGGGCGGATAGCCCGCCTTGGTCAGGTACTGCAGGCCGATCTGGTCGGCTTCGTTCTCGTCCAGACGGCTGTAATTGAGCATGGCGGACTGACCTGCGCCCAGGGCCCCGACGGCCACGGCGCCGCCCGCAGGCCCGCCGACGGCCACGCCGGCGATGGCCAGCAGCAAACTGCCCACGGACAGATACTGGGCCCGTTCCAGACGCGAGGCCACATGGCGCTGGGTCACATGGGCCAGCTCATGCGAAAGAACGCCAGCCAGCTGGCTCTCATCCTCGAAGTTCATGATCAGTCCGGTAAAGACATAGACATGGCCGCCGGGGATGGCAAAGGCGTTCATGGCGTTATGCAGGATGACGCCGGACGTGAAAGTGAAGGGTTGGGGCGGGATGGCCTTGACCAGACGACGGACAAGGCCATCCACATATTTGCTGACTTCGGGGTCATCGACCATGGGCAGGCTGGAGCGGATGGCCACATCGAATTTGTGCCCCATCTCCTTCTCGTCCTTGAGGGAGACCCCTCCGAAGAAGAATGCCCGGGCCGTCAGCGGCAGAAGCAGCTGGGCGACCAGGAAGACACTCAACATCACCAGCGCCACAGGGCGACGGAACTTCCCGAAACGATGCAGCATCGTCACCTCGCTAAGCTATATCCCAGACCTGCCCTTCCACGGTGTCGCGCACGGCCACGCCCAGTTCGGCAAGCGCGGCGCGCAGTTCGTCGGAGCGGGCAAAGTCCTTGGCGGCACGGGCCGCGGCACGCTCGTCCAGAAGGGCCTGCACGCGCGGCACGTCGATATTCAGACGGGCCGCCCGCTGGTCACGCAGAGCCAGCAGGAAGGTGGCCGGGTCCTGGCCGAACAGGCCCAGCTGGGCCGACCAGTCATTCCGGCGCTCGAAGAACTCTTCCAGTAGACGGCGGGCGCCTTCGCCCGCGCGCAGGGCCTTGTCTTCCAGCACGCGGTTGACCAGGCGCACCTGGGAGAAGATGTGGCCAAGGGCCTGGGCCGTATTCACATCGTCGTCCAGAGCGGCATTGAAGCCCTGGCCGTGTTCGTCCCATTCCTTGAGGATGTCGGCGGGCAGATCGACTTTCTTCCACTTGGCGCGCTCCAGAGCCTTGCCGGCTTCCAGCTGGCATTCGTAGATGCGCTGCAGGGCCTTTTCGGACTCGTCCATGATGTCGGCCGTGAAGTCGATGGGGCTGCGGTAATGCTTGCCCAGCAGGAAGAAGCGCAGGGTCTCGGGCAGGTAGCTGGCCAGGATGTCGCGGATGGTCTTGAAGTTGCCCAGGGACTTGGACATCTTTTCGGCATTGACCTGCACGAAGCCGTTATGCACCCAGAAACGGGCCAGCTGGCAGCTGCAGGCGGCTTCGGTCTGGGCGATCTCGTTCTCGTGATGGGGGAAGATGAGGTCCTGGCCGCCGCCGTGGATATCCAGAGGCAGATATTCCTTGCTCATGGCCGAGCATTCGATATGCCAGCCGGGACGGCCCTTGCCCCAGGGGCTTTCCCAGAAGGGCTCACCAGGCTTGGCCGCCTTCCACAGGGCAAAGTCCAGGGGATCCTGCTTCTCTTCACCGGGAGCCACGCGGGCACCGGCCTGCAATTCGTCCAGGCTGCGGCCGGAGAGCTTGCCGTAAGGCGGATAGGCACGCACGCGGAAGTACACGTCACCGGACGGCACGGCATAGGCCTTGCCTTGGGCGATGAGCTCGGAACAGAGGTCCTGCATCTGCTGGATGTATTCGGTGGCGCGGGGCTCGTGATCGGCACGCACCACGTTCAGGCGGTCCATGTCTTCATGGAAGGCATCGATGTAGGTCTGTCCCACTTCACGCCAGTCGCGTTTTTCTTCATTGGCGCGGCGGATGATCTTGTCGTCCACGTCGGTGAAGTTGCGGACGAAGGTCACATCCAGCCCCAGGGCGCGCAGATGGCGCACCAGCACGTCGAAGACCAGGGCGGACCGGGCATGGCCGATGTGGCAGTAGTCATAGGCGGTGATGCCGCAGACATACATGTTGACCTTGCCGGGCCGGACAGGGACGAATTCTTCCTTTTTACGGGTAAGGGTATTGTACAGCTGCATGACAAGTCCCACAGACTAGGCGTTGAGGAGGTCGATGCGGCGCTGATGGCGGCCGCCTTCGAATTCGGTGGACAGGAAGGTATCGACGATGGCAAGCGCCAGCTCCACGCCCGTGACCCGGGCCCCCAGGCACAGCACGTTGGCATTGTTGTGCAGGCGGGTGAAGCGGGCATGCAGTTCCGTGGTGCACAGCGCCGCGCGGATGCCCTTGTGACGGTTGGCCGCTATGGACATGCCGATCCCCGTACCGCAGATCAGGATGCCGGGCACATCTTCGGCTTCGACAGCATTGCACAGGGCGTGGGCGAACACGGGGTAATCGCAGCTTTCCTTGCTGTAGGTGCCGTGGTCGGTGACCGTATAGCCCATCTTTTCCAGATGGGCGCGCAGGGTTTCCTTGAGTTCGATACCGGCGTGGTCACAGGCCATGTGGATGGATTTCATGATCTCTCCTTAGGGTTATTGCTGGGGAGCCGTGTAGCGTTCCAGGGGCAGCACCGGGGTGCTGTCCGGCAGAAGCAGACTCAGCTGTTCGTTATTGAAAGGAGCCGGGGCCTGACGTTCCTTGACCAGCAGCACGGCCGTCTGGCCGTCGGGGTGGCGCAGGCTCACGCGACGGGGCAGACCGGCCTCGTCATACGCGATGGCCATGCTCCAGCCGCGACTGCCGTTTTCCTGCCAGGCCACAGCCTGGCCCTGGGCGTCGATCTCCAGAAGGCCGCCCACGGCAGAAGAAAGGGTAAAACCGACATGGCCGTTGGCAAGGGCCTGGCTGTCGGAGTAACGGTCACCGAAGACCGTCACGAGACGGCCGTTGAGCAGGGCCGCCAGCTCATCCAGGGCAAAAGGCACCGGTACGCCGACGCGCAGCAGGGGCTTGTTGCTGCCCTGATGGAAAAAGGCACGGTTTTCCGTGGGACTGTACACGAGGAACTCATCGCCGGATTCCCAGATCTTGGCCACCACGGCCCCGATACCGGCCATGACGTCCATGCGCAGGCTCCGGCTGTCATTGCCCCAGAGCAGGGCCGTGACACGTCGGGTATCGCCCTCCGTACCAAAACGCAGACTGGCGTTCAAAAGATAAGGGGCTTCCTTGACGGCTCCGCTGCGGGCCACGAAGGCCTGCCAGCGGTCGGCGCTGTCGGCAGGCGGCACGGTGGAAGGCTGGCGGGCACAGGCCGAAGCCATGAACATCAGGACGATGAGACAAAGGATCTTTTTCATAGGTCCCCCAGACGCTGGCGCAGGGATTCCGCATTGGCGGGTTTGAGTTTCAGGGCCTGTTCGTAGGCCTTGCGGGCTTCCTCTTTCTGGCCCGCGGCGGCGGCGATGTCGCCGTAATGTTCCAGTATCTCGGCTTCGGGCGAGGGGACGAGAGCCACCGCGCGCCGGATGTTCTGCAGGGCCTCTTCCGTACGGCCCAGGCGGAACAGGGCCCAGGCCAGGGAATCCACGATGAAGAACTGGTCAGGGGCCAGACGGTCGGCCCGCTGCAGCAGCTCCAGGGCGTGTTCCAGATCCTTCCCCTGTACGGCCAGGCTGTAGCCCACATAGTTCAGGGCCTGATAGTGCTCCGGATGGCTGGCGATGATGCCCTGCATGACCTTCATGGCTTCATCGCGCTTGCCGAGGCTGTCCAGAAGGCTGCCGAGGGTAAAGGCCAGTTCCGAGCTTTCCGGGACGATCTCCACGGCCTGACGGGCCCTGGCCAGGGCCTCGTCCATGGCCTTGAGACGGGCCAGCAGACGGACCTCCAGCAACAGCAGGGTCTCGTTGCGGGCATGGCGCTGCTGCAGATTGCGCACGGAGGCCAGCGCCTCCTTTTCCTTGCCCGCATCGGCCAGGATCTGGGCTTTCAGCCCTTCCGCCTGCACGGCCGTGGGACTGCTGGCCGGGATCCGGGCCAGCCAGCTCAGGGCCAGTTCCGTGTCACGGCGCTGGTCGCGGGCGATGCCGGCCAGCATCAGGAAAACGTCAGGCGGTACGCCCGGCTCGTCCAGCATCTCCTTGAGCAGCCGCTCTGCCTGCAAATAATGGCGGCTTTCCAGGAACATGCTGATGGCGGTGAGCTTGAACGCCGCGGCATCCGGGCCCTTGCGGAAATATTTCAGGGCCTTTTCCGGCTGGTTGAGACGCAGCGAAAGGTGGACGAGGCGCAGGCATACATCCTGCTCGGAGACCTGGAGCTTGAGCAGCTTTTCGTAGATGGTGCGGGCCTCGTTCCACTGCTTTTGCTGTTCGTAGGCATAGGCCAGCTCCACCAGGGCCTCGACAAAGTCCGGCATGGCCTGGATGGCCTTCTGGAGCAGCGGGATGGCTTCCGCACGGCGCTGCATCCCGATCAGGGCCCGGGCATGGTAATAATCCACCATGGGCGTCCGTTCACCGGCAGCGATACTGCCGATGTGCTTTTCCGCCTCATCGAATCTTTTGGCCTTGACCAGCAGCAGGATCAGCTCCATGCGGGCATCCAGGGAGTCGGGATGCCGCGCCACGAAGGCCCGGATCTGCTCCAGGCCCTGTTCCGTCTTGCCGTGGGCCGCCAGGGCCTCAGCGCTGAACAGATTGAGGGGCAGATCGTCGGGCCAGACCTGCAGGCCCAGCTCCAGCAGGGGCAGCACCTTTTCCGAACGGCGGCTGTCCAGCCACAGGGCGCCTTCCAGCCAGGCCTTGGCAGGCAGGGTGCCGCCGGTCATCTGCTGGGCCGCCTGCAGGAGCAGTTCTTCATCCTCGTCGGCAAGGGCCTGCATATAAAGGAGATAGGCGTAGGTATCCTTGGCGGCCGGCGAAAGCTCTTTTTCCTCGGGCAGGATCTCGATGCCCTGGAAAGAGGGGGAAGCGGCCCCGCTCCGGGGCTGGGTGGAGGCACAGCCGCCGCATCCCAGCAGGGAAAGGGACAGCGAACCGCTCAGCAGGGCAGAGCAGAGCAGGAGGATGGTCTTGTTTCTCATAGATTATTGAATCCAGGCGTCGGAAAAGTCCTTGATGTCCAGGGCCAGATGCTGGCGGATCTTCTCCAGAAGACGGGCTTCCAGCTGGCGCACGCGTTCGCGGGTCACGTTATATCGTTCACCGATCTCGCGCAAGGTGACGGGGTCATCTGTCAGCAGCCGGTTCTGCAGGATATAGAGTTCCTTCTCGTTGAGCTTGGGCAGGATGGTCTTGAGCTTTTCGCGCAGCAGCTCCGCCACTTCGGAATCCCCCAGACTGTCCTCGATGCCCGGTCCCAGGGCCGGAAGGAAGTCCATACGTGTGGCGCCGCCCGCATCTTCCCCCACCTGGGCGTTGAGGGAAAGATCGTTGGCGGCAAGGCGCTGATCCATCTCCGTGATCTGTTCTTCACTGACGCCCAGACGCTCGGAGAGCATGGCGGCGTCGGGATCGAAGCCCTGGGCGATCAGCTTTTGCCGCTCACGATTGAGATTGTAGAACAGCTTTCGCTGCACCTGGGTGGTGCCGATCTTGACCATGCGCCAGTTATCCATGATGAACTTGAGGATGTAGGCCTTGATCCAGAAAGAGGCGTAGTAGGAGAACTTGATGCCCTTGTCGGGGTCGAACTTGTTGACGGCCCGCATGAGGCCCACATTGCCTTCCTGGACGAGGTCGAGGACGTTCTGCATCCAGCGGCGCTGGAAGTCCATGGCGATGCGTACCACAAGGCGCAGATGCGACGAGACCAGCCGGAAGGCGGCGTCGGGGTCGTTGTGATCGCGCACCCGCACGGCCAGCTCGTGCTCTTCCTCGGGCTTGAGCATGGGGAAGCGGCTCACCTCGCGCAGGTAAAGCTGCAAACTGTCCCGGCCGCCGGTGGACGGCAGGCGGGGCATGGACGGCGCAGGGAGGCTGGATTCGTCATGGCTGCCTTCGGTAAGCAGCATGGGGCCGTCGTCGCCCACATCCAGAATCTCGCCCTGGTCGAGGCTGTCCTCATCGAGTTCTTCCAGCGAGTCCAGAGAGCTGTCTTCGTCTGCGGCATCCAGGACTTCCACGTCCGCCACAGGCGCGGAAGAAGGGTGATCGGGGACATTCTTGTTGTTTTTCTTCATTATTTTCCTCAGGGGGCTGATGACATCCCTGATGTCGGTGTAGCCCCATGCTATAGTTTTGATTTGTCCTTTTCAATGATTTTCAGTAGTAAAAGCCTTGCGGCTGCCTTGCAGCCGGCCCTTTGACGGGCAGATGCCACATTTTATTACAAAGGCTGGGTACAGGAATGAAATTTGTTCAGCGCCTTGCGGAAAGGCGCCCGTTGTTGCTCGATGGCGCCATGGGGACCATGTTGCAGGCTTCCGGCCTGCCGGCCGGGGTGAGCCCGGAAGAGTTCTGCATGGAGCGACCGGATATCCTTCAGGGTATCCACAAAGCCTATCTCGATGCAGGAGTGGACATCATCACTTCGTGCACGTTCGGCGGCAATCCCTGCAAACTCCCGGCCTCCCTGGATGTTTTTACGTTCAACAAGCGTATGGTGGAGACCGCGCGCGCCGCGGCCGCCCAGGCCGGGCGTCCTGTCTTCGTAGCCGGCAACGTGGGCCCGAGCGGTCATTTTGCCCGTCCGCTGGGCGATATGGAGCCTGAGGAACTCATCAAGGCCTTCTCGGAACAGATCCGCGGCCTCGTGGCCGGCGGGGCGGACCTCATCTTCATCGAGACTCAGTTCGACCTGGCCGAAGCCAGGGCCGCCGTGACGGCTGCGCGTCAGGTCTGCGACCTGCCCGTCATGGTCTCCATGACTTTCGAGCAGGGCGTCAGCCTGACGGGCTCTTCGCCCACCATCTTTGCCGAGACCATGCAGAACATGGGCGTGGCGGCCCTGGGCACCAACTGCAGCCTGGGGCCGGATCAGATGCTGCCCGTGGTGGAAGAGTTGCTGTCCGTCTGTTCCTGCCCCGTCGTCGCGGAACCCAATGCCGGTCTGCCGGAGCTGCGCGGCTCGGAGACCGTCTTCCCTCTGGGGCCGGAGGCCTTTGCCCAGAAAACGGCGGCCTTCGCCGCCCGCGGAGCACGGGTGCTGGGCGGCTGCTGCGGCACCACGCCCCAGCATCTGGCGGCCCTGCGTCAGGCCCTGGAAAGCGTGACCTGCGACGAGCGTCCGGTGGTCAGACCTTCGGGCATCTGCCTGACCAGCCGTTCGCAGCTCCTGCGCCTGGGAGAAGGGCAGCCGTTCAGCGTCATCGGCGAGCGTATCAATCCCACGGGCAAGAAGGAACTGACCCGCCAGCTGCAGGCCGGGCAGTTCGATGAAGCCTTCCGCCTGGCCGATGAGCAGCTGCAGGCCGGGGCCCGCATCCTTGATGTGAACGTGGGCGCCTCTCTGGTGGACGAGACCGTGCTCCTGCCCGATCTGGTGCAGCGTCTGGTCTCCCGGGTGGACGTGCCCCTGTCGCTGGATTCTTCCAATGCCCAGGCCATCGCCCGTGCCTTGCCCTACTGTCCAGGCTCCTTCCTTGTCAATTCCATCAGCGGCGAAGCCGGGCGCATGGAGCTGCTGGGACCTGTCTGCCGTGATTTCGGCGCGCCCTTCATCCTGCTTCCCCTGCAGGGGACGAAGCTGCCCGTCCGGGCCTCCGAGCGTATCGCCATCGTGGAAAAGCTGCTGGAGCAGGCCGACTCCCTGGGCATCCCCCGCCGTCTGGTGATGGTGGACATCCTGGCCCTGTCGGTGTCCTCCAAGCCTGAAGGCGCCCTGCAATGCCTTGAGATGGTCCGCTGGTGCCGCAGCCAGGGGCTGGCGACCACACTGGGCCTTTCCAACGTTTCGTTCGGCCTGCCTGCCCGCGACCTGCTCAATGCCACCTTCATGGCCATGTGCGCGGGCGCCGGTCTGTCCTCCTGCATCGCCAATCCTTCCGCTCCCCGTCTGCATGAGGCCTGCGATGCCGTGGCCGTGCTGCAGGGGAGCGACAGCAACGCCGGGTCGTTCATCGCCTCCTATGCCGGCTGGAAGGCCAGCGGCGGTGTGGTCAGGGCCGGCAAGGGCCCGGGCGCCGCTGCCGAGACCCTGGGGGATGCCGTCCTTTTCGGCGATCTGGAAAACGTGCTGCCCCTGCTGGAAAAGGAACTGGCCGCCGGTGCCGAGCCTTTCGCCCTGGTGCAGGACGTCCTGATCCCGGCCATCACCGAAGTGGGGACGCGCTATGAGCGCCGGGAGTACTTCCTGCCGCAGCTCATCCGCGCGGCGGAGACCATGCAGAAGGCCTTTGCCCACCTCAAGCCCCTGCTGGAGAAGAGCCGCGGCCCCGAGGAACGTCCCGTGATCGTCATGGCCACTGTGGAAGGGGACATCCACGATATCGGCAAGAACATCGTCTGCCTGCTGCTGGGCAACCACGGATTCGACGTCATCGACGCCGGCAAGGATGTCCCGGCGGAGCAGATTGTCGCTTGCGCTTTGGAACATAAGGCGCGTATCATCGGCCTGTCGGCTCTGATGACCACGACCATGGTACGGATGGAAGATACCATCCGTCTGGTGCGGGAGCGCAATCTCCCCATCAAGGTGCTGGTGGGCGGCGCTGCCGTGACCCAGGCCTTTGCCGATGCCATCGGCGCGGATGCCTATTGCGAAGATGCGGTCAGCGCAGTGCGGGCCGCCAAACAGTTTGTCACAGGATAATCCCATGAAGCGATTTATTTTGCCCCTGCTGCTTCTGACCCTGTTCCTGCCCTGCCTGGCGCAGGCCCAGGAGTACAAGACCGTGGGGCTCAAGGACCTGACCTCCATAGTGGCCCAGAACAAGGGCAAGGTCGTCATGCTCAACTTCTTCGCCACCTGGTGCCCCCCCTGCCGTGAGGAGATCCCGGATCTTGTCAGCCTGGCGCCCAAGTACGAGGGCAAGGTCGTCATCGTGGGCCTTTCGGTGGATGAGGACGCGAGCACGCTCCCGGCCTTCCTCAAGCGGCTGAAGGTCGACTACCCTGTGTACAGGGCCAGTGAAGACGTGATCCGCGCCTTCAACGTGCGCACCATCCCGCACAATGTTTTTTACGGCAAGAACGGGCGTCTGGCCCTGATGGGGTCGGGCATGGTCTCGAAAAAAGAACTGACGGAAATCTTTGATTCTCTCGGAGAGCAAAAATAATGAGCGACACCTACACGGTACGCCGTGCGACCATGGACGATGTGAAGGATATCCATGCCCTGCTGATGGAAAATGCGCGCAAGGGCCTGCTGCTGCCCCGTGCGCTGATCTTTCTGTACGGCCATGTCCGTAATTTCCTGGTCATCGACGACCCCCGGGGCGGCCTGGCCGCCTGTTGCGCCCTGGCGCCTGTCTGGGAGGATCTGGCCGAAGTCTGCTCCCTGGCCGTGCGCGAAGATCTGCGCAAGCAGGGCCTGGGCCGCAAGATCGTGATGGCCTGTGTCGATGACTGTCGCATCCTGCACCTCAAGAAAGTCTTCTCCCTGACGTATCAGGCGGCTTTCTTTGAGCGCATCGGTTTCCATGAGGTGGACAAGGGCGTCCTGCCCCAGAAGATCTGGGCCGACTGCGTGCATTGCGCCAAGTACCCCGACTGCGACGAAACCGCCATGTTCCTGGAGCTCGATTAAGATGAACGCCATCAAGGAACGCAAGATCGTCTATACCTCCGGCCAGATCGCCGAACGCGTGCGTGCGATGGCCGCCGAGATCGATGCCTTTTACGGTGATGAGCCCCTGGTGGCCGTATGCGTCCTCAAGGGCGCTGTGTTTTTCTTCACCGACCTCGTCCGGGCCATGCGTTCGGAGAACCTCGAACTGGATTTCGTCCGTCTGTCCAGCTACGGCAAGGGGACGTCCAGTTCCCGCCATGTGGTGTTCAGCAAGGACGTGGACTGCGACATCACCGGCAAGCATGTGCTGATCGTCGAGGACGTGGTGGACAGCGGCCTGTCCATGCAGTTCCTGATGCGCCAGTTCGAGGCCCGCGGGGCCCGCAGCCTGCGTCTGGCCGCGCTGGTGGACAAGAACGAACGCCGCGAAGTGGACGTGCGCGTCGATTTTGCGGGCTTCAAGCTCGAGGAAGGGTTCATCGTCGGCTACGGCCTTGACTATGCTGAAAAATATCGGGCCCTGCCTGATGTGGAAGAGCTGGTCTTCGAATCCGCCGGGGACTAGCACCTGCCCGCACCTGGAGCCAAATGATGGAAATTCAATGCCCTCACTGCGCCAGCCGTTTCAACCTGCCGGAACATCTTGCCCGGCCGGGTGCGAAATTGCGCTGCTCCGTATGCAAGACGGTCTTTGCCCTGCAATTGCCTGAGCCTGCCCCTGCGCCCATCCCGGATCTTCTGCCGGACGATGTGGAGCAGCCCCGCCCCCGGCGCCGCTGGCTGTTCTGGCTGATGCTGCTGCTTCTGCTGGCCTGCGGCGGTGCCGCCGTCTACTGGTACTGCTGGCATGAGCGCCCCCTGACACCTGTCCAGGGAACGGCAGCCACCGCTGAGAACATCGCCCTGCTGACCATGAAGGACGTGCGCCAGTACTATGTGAACAACGAAAAGATGGGCAAGATCCTGGTCATCGAGGGCAGGGTGGTCAATGAATTCCCCCAGCCCGTGAGCATGATCACCGTGGAAGCCGTACTTTACGGTCAGGATCAGAAGGTCATCGCCTCCAATCGTCAGACCGCCGGCAACCAGCTGACCCCCTTGCAGCTCTCCGTACTGGACAAGGAAGCCATGGCCAGCCGTCTGGCCGACCCCGAGAAAGAGCAGGGGGCCAATGTGACCCTGCTGCCCGGTGCCAGCGCTCCCTTCATGGTCGTGTTCGACAGCCCGCCCAACGATGTCAGCGAGTTCTACGTCGCCATCGTGGATGCGCAGAAGGGAGTGCCCCTGCCCCGCTAGACATCCCGGCCAAACTGCTCTCAAGCCCCGCAAGGGGCTTTTTTTATGCCCTTGGGATACATCGGTGATGCCGGAAAGCGGGGCGGATAGGCCCCAGAAACTCTGCAATGCCGCGAAAGGGCGCATCGGAAAGAACTATGGGAGTCATGTGATAAAAAACACAAATAGTGATGCACAGTCATGACGCAATTCCGCATCATGACTGCATCCGTGACGGCGCGATATTGCAACACACCGAACACAAGAGCTGAACTTTGCTGCACATGCTTGCATGGGCTGCACTTTTTTTTTATTTTTATGCCATGGCTAAAACGAGAGAAGTCTTTATCTGTTCAGCCTGCGGCGCGCAGACCCTGCAATGGCGTGGTCAATGCCCCGGCTGCCATGAGTGGAACACCCTTCAGGCCGCGGCACAGCCCAAGGCCCTGTCCCGCAGCAACACCAGGGTATCCGTCCCTGCGGGCAACCGGCCTGTTCCTCTGCAGGACGTAGCCGAGACCGGGCATCATCCCTATCCCAGCGGCATCGCCTCACTGGACAGGGTGCTGGGCAAGGGTCTGGTGCCGGGTGCGGCCATCCTCATCGGCGGCGAGCCGGGCATCGGCAAATCCACCCTGCTGCTGCAGGTGGCTGGGCTGGTCGCTGCCCAGGGGGGCAGAGTGCTTTATGCCAGCGGCGAAGAATCCCTGCCGCAGATCAAGGCGCGGGGACAGCGGCTCGGCATGCTGCATGACAACCTGCTGGCCATGTCCACCTCCAGTGTGGACGAGGTCATCGCCGCCCTGGAGCTGGCTCCGCCCCGTTTGCTGGTGGTGGACTCGGTACAGACCATGAGCAGCGTCGATGCCGAAGGCCTTCCCGGCAATGTCAATCAGGTGCGTGCCGTGAGCATGGCCCTGCTGGAAGCCTGCCGCCGTCTGGGCGTCACGCTGGTGCTGGTGGGCCATGTGACCAAGGACGGTGTCCTGGCTGGTCCCCGCCTGCTGGAGCATATGGTGGATACCGTCATCTCTCTTGAAGGCGACCGCCGCCAGATGTTCCGCCTGCTGCGCGTCTTCAAAAACCGTTTTGGCCCCAATGAAGAGCTGCTGGTCTTCCGCATGGGGGGCCGGGGCATGGAAGTGGTGGATGACCCCTCCACCTTTTTCCTGGGCGATCGCGACGCCTCCCTGTCCGGCACGGCGGTGGTCATGGCCGTGGACGGGCAGCGCCCGCTGGCGGTGGAAGTGCAGGCCCTGGTGGCCCGGACCTTCCTCAGCATCCCCCGGCGTGCGGCCCTCGGCTTCGATGCCAACCGTCTGCATTTGCTGCTGGCCGTGCTGGAAAAGCGCCTCAAACTCAATTTCGGACAGGTGGACATCTATGCCAAGGTCGGCGGCGGCATGAAGCTGCAGGAGCCCGGGCTGGACCTGGCCCTGGTGGCGGCGGTGCTGTCGTCGTATTATGACGTGCCGCTGCCGGAAAAGTGTGTCCTGTGGGGCGAGGTGGACCTCAACGGTCAGGTGCGGCCCGTGGCCGCCCACGACCTTCGTCTGGCCCAGGCGCGCCGTCTGGGCTTCGAGCCCGTGATCCATCCCGGCAAGGGCGGCATCGCGACCATCGCCGACCTGCAGCAGAAACTCTTTCATCGCAAACAGTGAGCATGCCATGGCTCTTGAAATAGAACGCAAATATCTCGAGGTCGATTTCGACAGCTTGCGCCGTCGCCTGCGCCAGTATGGTGCGCAGGGAGGTGACGTCCATCTGGAGCGGAACCGCATCTATGACCTGCCTGACGGCTCCTTGCGGGCCGGGCATCACCTGCTGCGCCTGCGCTCGCAGGAATGGCCGGACCATGCGCAAAACGTGCTGACGCTCAAGCTGCCGCCCGTCTCCGCGCCGGATGCGGCCTTCAAGGTCCGTGAAGAGCGGGAGACCCCCGTCACCGATGCCGCGCAGATGCACAGCATCCTGGAAGGCCTGGGCTATGTGGTCCGTGCCTGCTATGAAAAGATCCGGGAGACCTGGACGCTGGAGCATACCAGTATCGACATGGATATCGTCCCCTTTGCCCGCGTGGTGGAGCTGGAGGGGCCCGAGGAAGAGATCCTGCGTCTGGAAGCTCTGCTGGGACTTGACGATGTCCCGGTTAGTACTCAAAGTTATCATTATCTTCATCAGGAGTGGCGGCAGCGGAATAATCTGCCGCCCGACCTGTCGTTTGTGTTCACGCCCGAAGAACTGGCCCGCTGGCGCCGGGATCTGGGCCTGCCTACCGTGGAGGATAGCCCTCATGGCCGATGAAACCTGGAACGAGCCGGGAACGGATACTGCCACCATCGTCAAGAAGAAGGTCAAGGAACCGGACCGTTATGTGGTCCTGCTCCACAACGACGATTATACGAGCATGGATTTCGTCGTCGGCGTCCTGTGCGATATTTTCCACAAGACACCGGAAGAAGCCACGGCCATCATGCTGGCCGTCCATCAGCAGGGCATCGGCCAGTGCGGCGTCTACACGCATGAGATAGCGGAAACAAAGGTGGCGCTCGTCAGGCGGCGGGCCCGCGCGGCGGGCTTCCCCTTGCGCTGCACCATGGAAAAATATCGTTGAGGATCATATGCTCAGTGCTGCTGTTCAGGAAGTTTTGAAGGTTGCCGTCCAGGAAGTGCAACGCCGCAGGCATGAATTGCTGACGGTGGAGCACATCCTGTTCTCACTGACGACCGTGGCCCCCGGCCGTCTGCTGCTGGAAGGCAGCGGGGCCAGTGTGGCGGTGTTGCGCGAACAGCTGGAAGGCTTTTTCCGTAACGAGATGCAGGTGCTGCCGGATCAGGGCGAGCACGAAGTCCATCAGACCGCCGGCGTGCAGCGGGTGCTCGAACGGGCCCTGGGCCATATCCACGCTTCGGGACGGAGCCAGGTGGAACTGGGCGACCTGTTCGTGGCCATCCTGGATGAAGAGGACAGCTATGCCCACTACTTCCTGACGCGTCAGGGAGTGGATCGTCTGGACGCGCTGACCTTCATCTCGCACGGTATGCCGGAAGGAGGCGGATCCCGGGGCGTGTCCCCCGATGCCGCCAGGGAGAAGGAAGAAGGCGAAGCCGGGGAGAACGTTCTGGAAAAGTACGCCACCGAGCTCACCGCCCGTGCCCGTGACGGCAAGATCGACCCCCTGGTGGGCCGTCAGGAAGAACTGGACAGGGCCATCGAGGTCCTGTGCCGCCGCCGCAAGAACAATCCCCTGTTCGTGGGCGATCCCGGCGTGGGCAAGACAGCTCTGGCCGAAGGTCTGGCCCTGCGCATCGCCCAGGGCCAGGTCCCCAAAAAGTTCAAGGACGTCAAGATCTACGCCCTCGATATGGGCCTGATCCTGGCCGGTACCCGCTATCGCGGCGAATTCGAAAGCCGCCTCAAGGCCATCGTGGAAGAGCTCAAGAACATCCCGGATGCCGTGGTCTTCATCGACGAGATCCACACCATCGTGGGCGCCGGGGCCACTTCCGGCGGTTCCATGGACGCCTCCAACCTGCTCAAGCCCGTACTGGCCAGCGGGGAGCTGCGCTGCATCGGCTCCACCACCCATGAGGAGTTCCGCAACCACCTGGAAAAAGACCGGGCCCTGACGCGGCGCTTCCAGCGCATCGACGTGGGGGAACCCAATGCCGAGGATTGCTTTGCCATCCTCAGCGGCTTGCAGTCCCATTACGCGGGCCATCACCGCGTGCGCTACAGCGAGACCGTGCTGCGCAGCATCGTGGACCTTTCCAACCGTTATGTCCGTGACCGTCTGCAGCCTGACAAGGCCATCGACGTGATGGACGAAGTGGGGGCCGCCGTGGACCTGCGCCGCAAGGATGAAAAGCGGACGGCCGCCGTCACGGTGTCCGACGTGGAACGCATCGTGGCCCGTATGGCCGGCGTGCCCGTGAGGACGGTCTCGGGGCAGGAGCGGAACCGCCTGGCCAATCTGGAAAAGAACCTCAAGCAGATCGTCTTTGGGCAGGAAGAAGCCGTGGAGCAGACCGTGCGCGCCATCCTGCGTTCGCGTGCGGGCCTGGGGCAGCGTCAGCGGCCCACGGGCGCCTTCCTTTTCTATGGCCCCACCGGGGTGGGCAAGACGGAGCTGGCCCGCGGGCTGGCCCAGACCATGGGCGTGGAGTTCCTGCGCTATGACATGAGCGAATACATGGAACCGCACACGGTCTCGCGCCTCATCGGTTCGCCGCCAGGCTATGTGGGCTTCGACCAGGGCGGCCTGCTGACCGAGGCCGTGCGCAAGGCCCCGTATTCCGTGGTCCTGCTGGACGAGATAGAAAAGGCCCATCCCGACATCTTCAACATCCTGCTGCAGGTCATGGACTACGGTACCCTCACGGACAATTCCGGCCGCAAGACGGACTTTTCCCACACGGTGCTCATCATGACTTCCAATGCCGGGACGTTCGAGATGTCCAAGGCCAGCATAGGCTTTGGCAAGGCCGCGCCCGAAGATGCGGCCCGCAAGGCCCTGGGGGCTGTGGAACGGTTGTTCACGCCCGAATTCCGCAACCGTCTCGATGCCATGATCCCGTTCCGGGCCCTCACGCCTGCCATGATGCAGCGTATCGTGGACAAGTTCCTGCGTGAGATCGGGAACAGCCTTGCGGAACAGCAGGTCACGTTGGCCTCTACGCCCCGTGCCCGTGCCTGGCTGGCGGAAAAGGGCTATGATCCCGCCATGGGCGCGCGTCCGCTGCGGCGTTTGCTGCGCAGCCGGGTGGAAGACGCCCTGGCCGGTGAGCTGCTCTTTGGCCGTCTGCGCCACGGCGGGCTCGTCCGCCTGGGGGTCAAGGACAATGAACTCGTACTCCAGTTCCCTGACGCGGCCCCTGCACAGGGCGCGGAAGCGGAGGAGGGGGATGACGGCCGCAACGATGCGTAAGCAGATAGCCCTGTATGCGGCGCAGTTCCCCTCGCCGGGATGCTGCACCGCGGAAGGGATATTGTGTGCCGGTGGCGATCTGCTGCCGGCACGTCTGCTGGCAGCCTACAGCCGGGGCATCTTTCCTTGGTACGGTGAGGACATGCCCCTGCTGTGGTGGTGTCCTGATCCCCGTTGCGTGCTGCCGCCGGATGCCTTCCATCTGCCGCGCCGCAGTGCCCGGGCCTTGCGCAACCATCCGTTCGAGCTGCGCATGGATACGGCCTTTTCCCGCGTCATCCGGGCCTGCGCGGCGCCCCGTCGCGACAGTGGAGGGACATGGATACTGCCCGAGATGATAGCGGCCTATGAGCGCCTGCACGCCCTGGGCTATGCCCATTCCGTGGAAGCCTGGCGGGATGGGGAGCTGCTGGGTGGCCTGTACGGTGTGGCCTTAGGGCGAGCCTTTTTCGGGGAATCCATGTTCCACCTCTGTCCCGAAGCTTCGCGGGCGGCCCTTACGGGCCTGGTGGCGTTCCTGCGCGAACGGGATTTCCTCCTGCTGGATTGTCAGCAGGCCACGCCCCACATGCTGGCCATGGGCGCGCGGGAGATCCCCCGCAAGGAATTCCTGGCGCTCCTGCGGCAGGCTGTGCCCGTCCCTGATCCTGAACCTGTCTCCCAGCTGCCGTGGCGGCCGTGGCGGATGTCTTTTCGCCATGATGCTGCCCTGGGCTGGCTTCCCGACGAGCGATGATGAACCAGTCTCCTTTCAAGCTCCATAGCGCCTATGTTCCCACAGGTGACCAGCCGGAGGCCATCGATTCCCTGGTGGCCAATCTGGAAGCCGGCGTGCCGGAACAGATCCTGCTGGGCGTGACCGGCTCCGGCAAGACCTTCACCATGGCCAATGTCATTGCCCGCTGCGGACGCCCGGCGCTGGTGCTGGCCCCCAACAAGACGCTGGCCGCCCAGCTCTACAACGAGTTCCGCGAATTTTTCCCGCAGAACGCTGTGGAGTATTTCGTCAGTTATTACGACTACTACCAGCCGGAAGCCTATGTGCCCGCCTCGGACACCTACATCGAAAAAGATTCGTCCATCAACGATAATATCGACAAATTGCGCCATGCCGCGACCCATGCCCTGCTGACACGGCGCGATGTGATCATCGTGGCTTCGGTCTCCTGCATCTACGGCCTGGGTTCCCCCGAATTCTACGCCCGCATGATCATCCCGGTGGAAGTGGGGCAGCATATGTCCATGGATGCCCTTATCACCCGTCTTGTGGAAGTCCAGTACGAGCGTAACGACTATGACTTCCATCGCGGGACCTTCCGTGTGCGCGGGGACGTGCTGGAGATCATCCCCGCTTACCATCACGAGCGGGCCCTGCGCATCGAATTTTTTGGGGATGACATCGACTCCATGCGCGAGGTGGATCCCCTGACCGGGGACGTGCTGGCGGAAGTGGGCAAGACCGTCATCTATCCGGCCAGTCACTTCGTTTCCGCCCAGGACAACCTCAAGCGGACCACGGCCGACATCCGGCAGGAGCTGCTGGAACGACTGACGGCCTTCAAGACCAGCGGGCACCTGGTGGAGGCGCAGCGTCTGGAGCAGCGGACCCAGCTTGATCTGGAGATGATCGAGGAGCTGGGCTACTGCAACGGCATCGAGAATTATTCCCGCCATCTGGACGGCCGCAAGGCCGGGGAACCGCCTTCCTGCCTGCTCAACTATTTTCCCGAGGATTTCATCCTGTTCGTGGACGAGTCCCACATCACCGTGCCGCAGGTGGGCGGCATGTTCAAGGGTGACCGCTCGCGCAAGCAGACCCTTGTGGATTATGGTTTCCGCCTGCCCTCGGCCCTAGACAACCGTCCCCTGCAGTTCGACGAATTCCGTTCCCTGCTGCATCAGGTGGTCTACGTTTCGGCCACACCGGGCAAATACGAGATGGACCAGTCCCAGGGCATCATTTCCGAGCAGATCATCCGGCCCACGGGGCTGGTGGACCCGGAAGTGGAGGTGCGTCCCACCAAGGGACAGATGGAAGACCTGCTGGGAGAATGCCGGGAACGCATCCGGCGCGGGGAGCGGGTGCTGGTGACCACCCTTACCAAGCGCATGGCCGAAGACCTGACCGAGTATTGCTGCAATATGGGCGTCAATGCCCGCTATCTGCATTCGGATATCGACACCCTGGAGCGTTTGCAGATCATCAGGGCCCTGCGGCAAGGGGAATTCGACGTGCTGGTGGGCATCAACCTGCTGCGCGAAGGTCTGGACATCCCCGAGGTCTCGCTGGTCTGCATCCTCGATGCTGACAAGGAAGGCTTCCTGCGTTCCACCGGATCGCTCATCCAGACCTTTGGCCGTGCGGCGCGCAACGTCCACGGGCATGTCATCCTGTATGCCGATACGGTCACGGCCTCCATGCGCGCGGCCATGGACGAGACCGAACGGCGCCGGGCCAAGCAGACCGCCTATAACACGGAGCACGGCATCACGCCGCGGAGTACCCGAAAAAGTCTTGAATCTCCGCTGGATGCCTTGTATGTGGATACCAGTTCTTCATCCCGGGGCAAGGGCAGGGGGCGTGCGTCCCGTCAGGACGATGCCGTGCCCCTGACTGCCGAAGATACCGCGGCGCTGGTCCAGCGTCTGGAAAAAGAGATGCGCGAGGCGGCCCGGGAACTGGAATTCGAGCGTGCCGCCGCCCTGCGGGACCGTATCCGGGCCCTGCGTGAACGCCTTATCGCCCTGCCGGAGTGATCATGAGTCCAGAACAGCTTTCCCTTTTCGGTGCCCCTGCCGCGCCTGCCCCCAAAAAACGGGCCGAGAAAGAGGCTGCGGAAAAAATCGTCGCGCCGTCTGCCGCATCCGCAGCCCCGGCGTCTGTGGATCCTTTGAGCTTGCCCGAACCGCCAAAGGACAGGCCCCAGGAGCGGATGGCCTGGCTGACGACCATCCTGGAGCACCACAATTATCTGTATCATACGCTGGACAAGCCGGTCATCAGCGACGACCAGTACGATGCCCTGTTCCGGGAGCTGAAGGCGCTGGAGGAAGACCATCCGCAATGGCGCAGTCCCCATTCGCCCACGCTGCGCGTGGGGGGCGGTTTGCTGGGCGGTCTGCCCAAACAGCGCCACCGTCAGCGCATGTACGGTCTGGACAACGTCTTTTCCGCCGAGGAGTGGCAGGAATTCGTGGCCCGCATGCAGCGCGCCCTGCCCGAAGCGCCGCTGGCCTTCTGGTGTGATCCCAAGCTGGATGGTCTTGCCCTGGAGATCATCTATGAGGATGGCGTCCTGCAACAGGCGCTGACCCGCGGTGACGGGGAAGAGGGCGAAGTGGTCACCGAGGCCGTGCGTACCATCCGTACGGTCCCCTTGCGGCTGCGCGGGGCCGGACCCTTCCCGGAACGGCTGGAGGTGCGCGGCGAGGTGGTCATCTACAAAAAGGATTTTGCCGCCATCAACGAGCGTCGGGAATCCCTGGGCCAAAAGCTTTTGGCCAATCCGCGCAATGCCGCTGCCGGGGCCTTGCGCCAGCTGGATGTGGCCAACACCCAGCAGATGCCCCTGCGATTCCTGGCTTACAGTCTGGGCGAGGCCCGCTGGGGACAGGCGGAACCCTGTCATTTCCAGCACGAGCTGGCGACCCGGCTGCGCGATTACGGCTTTTTGACGCCGCCCGACGGCAAACTCTGCGCCGATCCGGCCGCTGTGGAAGCCTATGTGGAAAGCGTGCGTCAGGGCAGGGCGGATTTTCCCATGGAGATCGACGGTGCCGTGGCCAAGCAGGATGATCTGGAGGCACAGGAGGCCCTGGGCTTCACGGCCCGCGCGCCGCGCTTCGCCATCGCTTTCAAGTTCCCGGCCATGCAGGTGCATACCCGTCTGACCGGTATCGAGATCCAGGTGGGACGTACCGGTGTCCTGACCCCTGTGGCCCAGCTGGAGCCGGTGGCCGTAGGCGGGGTCATGGTCACCCGCGCCACTCTGCATAATGAAGACGAGATCCTGGCCAAGGACGTGCGGGTAGGAGATACGGTCATCGTGCAGCGGGCAGGCGATGTCATCCCCGAAGTGGTGGGCCCGGTGCTGGAGGAACGCCCCTCGGGTGCAAGGCCGTTCGAATTTCCGCATATCTGCCCCGTCTGCGGCGAGCCGGCCCACCGCGAACCCGGTGAAGCGGCCTGGCGTTGCGGCAATATCTCCTGTCCGGCGGTGCGCTTGCGCTCCATCTGTCACTTCGTGTCCAAGGCCGGTCTGGATGTGCAGGGCGTGGGACAGAAATGGATAGAGCAGCTGGTCAGCAGCGGGCATGTCACCAGCCCGGAACAGCTGTTTCGGCTCACGGTGCAGGATCTGCTGCCCTTCGACCGTATGGGCGACGTGCTGGCCCGCAAGATCGTGGATGCTTTCGACGATGCCCGCCACAATGCCACGCTGGCCCGCCTCATCAGTGCCCTGGGCATCCGCCATGTGGGCGAGCAGACCGCCCGCATGCTGGCTGCGCATTTTCACGATATGGATGCCCTGGCGGCCGCCGATACCCAGCGCCTGCTGGAGCTGCCGGATGTAGGGCCCGAGGTGGCCAGCTCCATCCGCAGCTTTTTTGAAAGCCCGGCCAACCAGCATATGCTGGCCGGATTGCGCGAGGCAGGCCTGTGGCCCGTGGCTGCGGCAGAGCCTGCCGAGGCAGTCGGGGAGGGCGGTCCCTTGCAGGGGAAGAACATCCTCTTCACCGGCACCCTTTCCATGGCGCGGGGCAAGGCCAAACAGCTGGCCGAGACGGCCGGCGCCGTAGTGCTGGGCAGTGTGAGCAAAAAACTGGATATCCTTGTGGTGGGCGAAAATCCGGGCAGCAAACTGGAAAAAGCCCAAAGCCTGGGGATCACCGTCCTTGATGAAGCAGCTTTCTTGAATCTGCTCGCTGACAGGATGGACGCATAACTTTCAACAGAACAGGACAGGTGAAGCAATGAGCACGCCGATCATCGTCATGGGTGCCAATGGCCGTATGGGCCGGACCATCTGCACGCTGGTGCAGGAAGACCCCGCCTTCACGCTTGCGGGCGTGGTGGAACGCAGCGAATTTGCTGCCGGTCTGGCCGCGTTGTCGTGCCCGGTGAGCCAGAATGTGGAAGAGCTGCTGCAAAGTCTGGACGGCAAAGCTGTCGTCGTCGATTTCACCGCTCCCGAGGTCAGTCTGGCCACGGCCCGCAGTGTGGCCAAGTTCGGTGCCGCTCATGTGATCGGCACCACCGGCTTCACCAATGAACAAAAGCAGGAACTGGCGAAGCTGGCCGAAAGCTGCCGCATGTTCTGGGCGCCCAATATGAGCATCGGCGTCAATGTGCTGCTCAAGGTCCTGCCCGAACTGACCCGCGCCCTTGGGGAAAAGTACGATATCGAGATGGTGGAGCTGCACCATAACCGTAAAAAAGACTCCCCCAGCGGTACGGCCCTGCGTCTGGGCGAATGCCTGGCCGATGCCCGGGGCTGGGATCTGGACGACGTCCGCTGTTCCGCCCGTGACGGTATCATCGGTGAGCGTCCCAAGGCGCAGATCGGCATCCAGGCCATTCGCGGCGGGGATGTGGTCGGTGTTCACACGGTCTACTTCATGGGCCCCGGCGAACGCATCGAAGTGACGCATCAGGCCCACTCGCGCGAGACCTTCGCTCAGGGAGCCCTGCGGGCCGCTGCCTGGCTGTGCGGACAGCAGCCGGGACGCCTGTACGGAATGCAAGACATTTTCTAGAAAATGTCTTGAACTTTGGCGGGGCCTGCGGTAGGCTTCCTGTAAACAACGCAGGAAAATGGCGTCGCAGACGCCTACGGGGGCCCCATGCCACAGGTAGCAGCACGCATCAACGACGAGCAGGAACGCTGGCTCAAGGATTACTTTCGTACCAAGAGCGCCGGAGCTGAATTCATCCTGCCCTGGGCCGTGGATACGTTTTTCCGCGCCATGGCCAATATCAAGCAGATGTTCACCGCAGGCGAACTGAAGACCATCGTGGAAGCGCACAAGGATACGCGCCTGCTGCCTGACCACACGCGTTTGTCCTATCTGCTGCTGCGGGTCAGTGATGCCTGTGAGCTGAACAACCTGCACACCCGGCATGGCGCCAGCCGCTCCAGCCTGGAAAGCAAGCTCAAAAGTCTGGACGACACCCAGGCGACGGCCCTTATGGTCTGGGCATCCGCTTTCTGGGTGAGCCGGAACTGTTCCGCCGGCAGCCTGGACGAATACATCAGCGCTTACTAACAAGGACGCCCTGCGCAAGCAGGGCGTTTCTTTTATGTTTTTTCTTCATTACCGGGCCTTCACAGGCCTTTTTTTCGGCCTTATAACTGAAAAAGACCCGCCGCATGGCGGTCATTTTTTCTCCACTGCCGTATCCGGCATCAAACCGGCCTTCATCTCATGCGCGTACTTCATACATCGGACTGGCATCTTGGCCGCTCGCTTTTCGGCCAGAAACGCTACGAGGAATTTTCGGCTTTCTTGGACTGGCTTGCCCGTACTTTGCAGGAAAAAGAAGTGGATGTCCTGGTCGTTTCCGGGGACATCTTCGATAGCGGCACGCCCAGCAACAGGGCCCAGCGCCTGTATTATGATTTTTTGCGGCAGGTCTATCTTTCCTCCTGCCGACATGTGGTCATCACTGCCGGCAACCATGATTCGCCCTCCATGCTGGGGGCTTCGCGCGAGATCCTGCAGGTGCTGGATGTCCATGTGGTAGGCAACCTGCCCGAAGATCCCGCGGAAGAGATCAAAGTCCTGCGCGATGCCCAGGGCAAGGTCGCGCTCATCGTCTGTGCCGTTCCCTTCCTGCGCGATGCCGACATGCGTCTGGTGGAAGAAGGGGAGAGCAGCGGCGACAAGGAAAGCAAGATGCAGGAAGCCATCCGCCGGCACTACGCGCAGGTTTTGGAAGAGGCGGCGGCGCTGCGGGACCGCCTGGCACCTGACGTCCCCCTGCTCTGTATGGGCCATCTGTTCACTGCCGGAGGCCAGACCGTTGATGGCGATGGCGTGCGTGACCTCTATGTGGGCTCGCTGGCGCATGTCCCGGCGTCCATCTTCCCGCCGTGCATCGATTATCTGGCTCTGGGCCATCTGCATGTGCCGCAGCGGGTAGGAGGCATGGAGCATATGCGCTACAGCGGCTCGCCCCTGCCCATGGGCTTTGGTGAGGCCTCGCAGCCCAAAAGCGTCTGCCTGGTAGATTTTACCGGGCGTTCGGCCCGTGTGGAGCTGCTGCCTGTGCCGGAATTTCAAAAGCTGGAGCGCGTGAGCGGCTCCATGTGCGAGATACTCGGCCGCCTGGCAACACTGCGGGACAGCGACAGTTCCGCCTGGCTGGAAGTTGTCTATATCGGCGATGATCTTGAGGGCAGCCTGCGCCAGCAGGTAGAGACGGCTGTGGCCGGGAGCGGGCTGCGCGTCCTGAAGATCCGCAATGCACGTCTGCTGGACAGCCAGCCAAGCCTGGACGATACGGGCAGGAACCTTGAAGAGCTGAGCGAGACGGAAGTTTTTTCGCGCTGCCTTGCAGCCCGGAAGATAGAAGGCGCCCAGGCCGACTTGCTCATGCGCCTGTACGGCGAGATCCTCACCGCCATGCACGAAACCGACAGTAACGCCGAATAGGGGCCGCCATGCGTATCCAGAACATACGTTTCCAGAACCTCAATTCCCTGACCGGCATCTGGGAGATAGACCTCACCAGGCCGGATTTCGTATCCGCCGGTATCTTTGCCATCACCGGCCCCACAGGTGCCGGTAAAACGACCATCCTGGACGCCATCTGTCTGGCCCTGTACGGGCGGACGCCGCGGCTCAAGACCCTGAGCGACAGCGAGAACGAGATCATGTCCCGCCAGACCGGGGAATGCATGACGGAGGTGGTCTTCCAGATCGCCTCCGGGCGTCGTTACCGTTGTCACTGGAGCCAGCGGCGGGCCAGGAAATCCCCGGAAGGCAGGCTCCAGGCGGCACGGCACGAGATCGCGGATGCGGACAGCGGCCAGATCATCTGTGCCCAGAAAAGGGATATGGCCAGAGTGGTCACCGAGATCACCGGCCTGGACTTCGACCGTTTCACCCGTTCCATGATGCTGGCGCAGGGCGGTTTTTCGGCTTTTCTGGATGCTTCGGCCGACAGCCGGGCGCCCATCCTTGAAAGCATCACCGGCACGGAAAAATACAGCCGTATCTCCATGCTGGTGCATGAACGGCACCGGCAGGAAAAGCTCCTGCTGGAGGATATGCGCAAGGAACTGGCCGGCAAGCCCCTGCTGCCCGCGGACGAAGAGCAGGCCCTGCGGCAGCAGCTGTCCCGGCTGGAAGAGCAGGACCGTCAGTCCAGGAGCCAGGCGCAGCAGCTGCAGCAAGCCTTGCAGTGGTTGCAGGGGCTCGATACGGCCCGGAGCCAGCTGGCCCAGGTAGAAGCGGAAGAAGAAAAATTGTCCCTCCGGGAACAGGCATTCCGCCCACAGGCTTTGCGGCTGGAGCAGGCCCAGCGGGCTGCCCGGCTGGAAGGCAGCTATTCTGCCTTGCTGCAGTTGCGCCACCAGCAAAGTCTGCTGACAGAGCAGCGGCAGAACCACGCTACGGAGCTGCCCCGTTTGCAGGAAAAATTGCAGGAAGCCCGGCACAAGCAGGAGGAGTACGCCCGTCAGCTTGAACAGGCCAAAGCGGAGCAGACCCGCCAGACGCCGTTGCTGCATCAGGTCCGGGCCCTCGACATCCAGCTGGAAAGCTCGGAAAAGGAAGTGCGCCGCGTCCTGCTGGAAGTGCGCCAGCAGGAGCAGGCCCTTGCCTCCTTGAAGGCCCGTCGCGACAGTCGGCGGCAGGCTCTCGACGACCTCCTCCGGGAGCAGGCCGCCGTGGAGAACTGGCTGGGGAGCCATGCGACAGATGCCGGACTGGTAGAGCAGCTGAGCGGCATCGAGGCCGGTATCCAGCGGGTGCATGATCTTGAGCAGAAGCAGCAGCAACGGAGTATGGCCCTGCAACAGATCAGCCAGCAGCTGGAGAATGGAAAAGCCCGGCTGGCGGAACGTCTTCGTCATCAGGAAGTCGCCGCTGCCGAACTGGCGCAGCTAGAGAGCCGGCGGCAGCAATTGCTTGAAGAAAAAGAAAAACTTCTGGAGGGGCGTTCCCTGCTCCAGTGGCAGGAGGAATACAACGGTATCCAGAAAAAGATCCTGCTGTTACAAGCTGTTGAAAAATCTCTGAAGGATGTTTTCCTGTACCATACCGAGGTGCGGCGCTGGCGGCAGAAGTTGCAGCAGTGGCAGGAACAGCACCAGCAAAGCAAGGCTCTTCTGGAACAGCAGCAAGCTTTGCGAGATGCACTGGAGATCTCGCTGGCGAGCCTGGAACGTGAACGTATGCTGGCCCTGCGTATCGCCAGCCTGGAACAGCATCGTGCTTCTCTTGAGGAAGGACATGCCTGCCCGCTGTGCGGCTCTCTGGAACACCCCTACCTCCTGCAGGGCCTGCCGGCTTCCGACAACTGGCAACAGGTGGAAGATGTTCGCCGGCGCTTCACGGTGACGGATCAGCAGTGTGCCGCCTTGCGGGAACGGTTGACGGGCCTGGAGCAAAGTCTGCTCGTTGGAATGGAGGATGCCCGGTCGCTTCAGAACAAGCTCCAGGAAGCGCAGAATTATCTTGCCCAGCTGGCAGAGAAGGCCGGGTTGCCTTCCCTGCTGCGGGAATCTCCGGAAAATGCCGTCACGTTCGTGCGGGAACAGCAGGGCAGGATGGACGAATTCCTTCGGGAGCTCTATCAGCGGATCTCCACAGTAGACAAGCTCGAAAAGGCCTGCCAGATGCTGGAGAGCAATCTTCCCCGTCTGCAGGAACAAAAGACGATGCTGGATCAGACCGTCGAACGGCTCAAGCATGAGCTGGACATGGTCACTGCCGAACAGCAGCGAGTACGGCAGGAAGCCGGGCAATTGCAACAAGAGGAAGAGCAGGGGAAACAGACGCTTGATACGATGCTGGCTGCCTACGGTCTCGGCACAACCGATACCGAACTCTTGTCCATCTTGTCTGTCTTGAAGGCCCGCCGTGCGGAATGGGAACGCCGGACGGCAGAGATGACGCGCCTGACCGCTTCGCGGCAGGAGCTCGAGCTGTCGGCAGGCCAGCATGATCAGGAAGTGAAATCGCAACAGGCTCATCTGGAGTCGCAGCAACGGGAAGCCCGTGAAAGGGAAGGGCAGTGGAAAACGCTGCACGAGCAGCGTCTGGCGCTGTTTGCTGAAAAAGATGTCCAGGAAGTCGAAGCCGATCTGGCCCAGGCCGTGTCACGGCATGAACAGCGGCTTGCCGATCAGACCGCCGCAGTCAGCAGGATGTCGGATGTCGTCACCATGACGGAATCCGCCATCAGAGAAAAAGATGCCCTGCTGGCCAGCATAGCCGAACAGAGCGTGCATGCCGGGCAGGCCTTTGCACAGGGCTTGGAGCAAGAAGCCTTTGCCGATGAGCGGAGCTTTTTACAAGCCTGTCTGCCCGCAGAGGAACGGGAAAGCCTGGAGCGTCTGTCACAGGAACTGCACGCAGCCCGCATGGAACTGGCAGGGCGGGGCAGGGCGGCCAGGGAACATCTGGCCACCGAGACCGCGAAGGCCCTGACGACAAAGGACAGGGAAGAGCTGGGGCAGGAGCTGGCAGTACTGGAGCAGCATCAGGCAGCGTTGCAGCAGGAACAGGGCTCCTGCCTGCAACGACTGGCTGACAATGAGCGTTTGCGGCAGGAGCAGCGCGTACTCGTGGAGCGCATCGAGCAGCAGGAACGTGTGTTCGAACAGTGGTCCGCGTTGCAGGAGCTGATAGGTTCCGCTGACGGGAAAAAATTCCGGAACATCGTCCAGCAGATGAATCTTGAGTTGATGGTCGCCCATGCCAATCGGCAACTGGTCAAAATGACTGACCGTTATTTGCTGGAAGTGGGCAACGGGACGCTGGAGCTCAATATTCGCGACAATTACCAGGCCGGGGAGCTGCGCAGTACCAAGAATCTTTCCGGTGGAGAAAGCTTCCTTGTCAGCCTGGCCCTAGCCCTGGGGCTCTCCCAGATGGCCAGCCGTACTACCCGGGTCGATTCACTGTTCCTTGATGAAGGTTTCGGCACGCTGGATGAGGATGCCCTGGATACGGCACTGAGTACCCTGGCCAGCCTGCAGCAGCGAGGGAAACTCATCGGCATCATTTCCCATGTGCAGGGATTGAAGGAGCGGGTCCCCACCCAGATAGAAGTCCTTCCCATCGGGGGTGGCAGAAGCCGCATCCTTGGTCCCGGGTGCCGGAGCAAAACAGATCTTGATAATTGATAATCGCTCTTGCTTATAGCAATAAAAATGACAAAACTCCAGAAAACGGCCCAAAATCGATTTTAAGCCGTTTTCTGGAGTTTACGATTATTGGGTCGAAAAAAAATTTTTAAGGGCTTAAAATCAAAATTTGAGCTATGTGTTTTTGAGAATGGTTCCGAAAAATTTGTTTCCTGCAGCACGTGAGATATGGATACCGGACATATACGGTCGGCCTGCTCTTTTAAATCCCTTTTTCTTAAAGTTCTACATTAATTTTTTGCAAGAATTGTTTTCTCTGCCGTCCTGTCAGAGAGCATCGTCCAAAAATTGTCCACCTGTCCAAAAATTAGCCATATCCTGTGCCGGAATTGCTGCCAGCATCTTTGTTGTTTTCTGGCGGTGAATGCGCTATACAAGGGAACTTCACAGGAAATTATTTGTTTAAGGAGCAAATATACCATGACTGACGAAAAGAATCTGTCCACCTTCGAAGAAGGCAGCGAAGACTTCGCCGCCATGTTCGCGGCCCAGGAAGCCGGCACTGTGCGCCTGCAGCCTGGTCAGAAAGTGACGGGCACCATCATCACCATCACCGGTGACTCTGTCTTTGTGGATGTGGGCATCAAGCTGGATGGTATCATGGACCGCAAGGACATCCTCGATGCCGAAGGCAACGAAAGCGTTGCCCCCGGTGACAGCATCGAAGTCTATGTTGTGGGTACCTCCGCTGGTGAGATCCGTCTGTCCCGCTCCATGAGTGGCGCCGGTATGGCCGCCCTGGAAGACGCCCGCGACGCCGGTGTGCCCGTGGATGGCCGCGTGACCGGTACCTGCAAGGGCGGTTACACTGTCAGCGTGATGGGCAAGAATGCCTTCTGTCCCGGCAGCCAGATGGACAGCGTGAGCGTGGCTGACGCCGAAGCTCTGGTGGGCCGCACCATGCAGTTCCTCATCATCCGTGTGGAAAACCGCGGCCGCAACATCGTGGTTTCCCGCCGCGCCCTGCTGGATCGCGAACGTCAGGAAAACCTGGAAAAGGTCCTGGCTTCCCTCAATGTGGGCGATACCGTGGAAGGCCGCATCACCCGTCTGGCCTCCTTTGGTGCCTTCATGGAACTGGCCCCCGGTGTGGAAGGCATGATCCATCTTTCCGAACTCTCCTGGTCCCGCGTGAACAGCGCTGACGAAGCTGTGGCCGTGGGCGACATGGTGCGCGCCAAGCTGCTGTCCGTCAGCAAGGACGACAAGGGCCGCACCCGCATCTCCCTGTCCCGCAAGAAGGCTGAAGGCGATCCTTGGCTGCAGGCCGCTGACCGTCTGGCCGCCGGTACCGTGGTGGAAGGCAAGGTCGTGCGCATCGCTCCCTTCGGTGCCTTCGTGGAACTGCTGCCCGGCGTGGAAGGCCTGGTGCACCTTTCCGAAATGTCCTGGACCAAGCGCGTGAACAAGGCCGAGGACGTGGTGAACGTGGGCGACGTGATCTCCGTCAAGATCAAGGAGATCAATGTGGAAAGCCGCCGTATCTCCCTGAGCCTGCGTGACGCCGAAGGCGATCCCTGGCAGGATGCCGACCAGCGTTTCGCTGCCGGTACCGTGGTGACCGGTACGGTGGAAAGCCGCAGCCAGTTCGGTCTGTTCGTGAGCCTGGCTCCCGGCATCACCGGTCTGCTGCCCGCCGGCGTCATCAAGAACGCCAAGAACAGCGGTGAATTCTCCAAGCTGGACAAGGGCGACAGCGTGACCCTGGTCGTGCAGTCCGTGGATACCACTGCCCGCCGCATCAGCCTGGCCCCCGAAGGCATGGAAGAAGCTTCCGCCGCCGAAGACAAATCCTGGAAACAGCACACCAGTTCCGCTCCCAAGGATGCCGGTATGAGCATCATGGCACAGGCTTTGCAGAAGGCTCTGCAAAACAAACGCTAAGGAGTGTGCCCTGTATGAGGATTAAACACTTTCTCCCTGCCGTGCTGACTCTTGTCCTGTTCACGGCAGCGCAATTCGCCCAGGCGGCCAGCCTTCCTGAGTTCAGTGAACTGGCTGCCAAATGCGGCCCGGCTGTCGTCAACATCAGTGCGGAGCGGACCTCCCCGGCTGCGGCCGGTCCTGAGGAATTCTTCGGCGAGATGTTCCGTGGCATGCCGCCGGGAGCGGACCGCTTCTTCGAATTCTTCGGCGGTCCCAATGCGCGCGGAAAGCGTCCTCCGCAAAAACAGATGTCGCGTGGTTCCGGTTTCATCATCTCGCCTGACGGCTACATCGTGACCAACTATCACGTGGTGGCCGATGGCGACAGCATCCAGGTGACGCTGGACGAAAGCAACGGCAAGACTGCCCCTCTGACGGCCACGGTCGTGGGGACGGACGAAGATACTGACCTGGCTCTGCTCAAGGTCGAGGCCAAAAAGGATCTGCCTTTCCTCAAGTTCGGTGATTCCGACGCCCTGCTGGTAGGGGAATGGCTGCTGGCCATCGGCAATCCTTTTGCTCTGGACCACACGGTCACGGCCGGCATCCTTTCGGCCAAGAACCGTAATATCCATGCCGGTCCGTTTGACAACTTCCTGCAGACGGATGCCTCCATCAACCCCGGCAACAGCGGTGGTCCGCTGCTGAACATGAAGGGTGAAGTCATCGGCATCAACACGGCCATCATCGCCAGCGGGCAGGGGATCGGCTTTGCCATCCCCAGCAACATGGCGGCTGGCATCGTGGAACAGATCAAGAGCGGCAAAAAGGTCAGCCGCGGCTGGATCGGTGTGACCATCCAGGATGTGGATGAAAATACGGCCAAGGCCCTTGGCATGGAACATCCTTCCGGTGCCCTGGTGGCCAGTGTCCTGGACGATGAACCGGCGGCCAAGGCCGGCATCGAAGCCGGTGACGTCATCACCAAGGTCAACGGCAAGAGCGTGGAAGACGCCTCGGCCCTGCTGCGAGCCATTGCGGCCCACAAACCCGGCACTTCGGTGACCCTGGACGTGTGGCGCAACGGCAAGGCCGTGACCATGGATGTGACGCTGGGCGATCGTCAGACCGGCGTCAACAGCGGCAAGCCTTCCGAAGCCGGCCAGAAGCAGCAGAATCAGGGCCAGCTCGGCCTGACGGTGCGTCCCATCAAGGATGAGGAACGCCGCGAACTGAAGCTGGAAGGCAAGGGTGGCCTGCTGGTCCTGGATGTGGATCCCAGCAAGCCTGCTGCCGAAGCCGGTGTCCGCCCCGGTGATGTCATCGTCAAGGCCAACCGTCAGGCGGTGTCTTCGCCCGAAGACCTGTCAAAGATCGTGGCAGGCGAGGGCAGCAAGCGAGGCGCCGTCATGCTGCAGATCAACCGTCGTGGTGAGAACATCTTCCGCGCGGTTCCTGTCAGCAGCGGAAAATAATCCGGATATGCAATCGAGAGAGGGGGGCTTCAAGCCCCCCTCTTTTTTTGCCCGGGGCTTGCGGGCCGACAGGGTAAACGATAGAAAGGGGCAGGAGGATACATCATGGCAGTACATCCCCATGCCGGCAAACTGCCGGCGCCCGAGACTCTGGAGAATATCCCCGCGCTCGTCAGTGCCTACTATACGGAATCGCCTGACCCGCATCAGGCCGCACAACGTGTGTCTTTTGGAACGTCCGGGCATCGTGGTTCTTCGTTGAAGCAGACCTTCAACGAACGCCACATCCACGCCATCACCCAGGCCGTCTGTGATTACCGCAAACAACACGGCATCACCGGTCCGCTGTTCATGGGCGGAGATACGCATGCCCTGTCGGAGCCGGCCTTTCGCAGTGCGCTTGAAGTCCTGACGGCCAATGATGTACAGGTCCGCATCTCCCACGACGGTTCCGCCACAGCGACCCCTGCGGTCTCCCATGCCATCCTGTGCTGGAACAGCGAGCACGGCGGTCAGGCTCTGGCTGACGGCATCATCATCACGCCGTCTCACAACCCTCCGGCTGACGGTGGTTTCAAATACAATCCGCCGCATGGCGGCCCGGCCGAAACAGCGGTGACCGCCTGGATCGAAAAGCAGGCCAATATCTATCTTGATCACCTCAATTGTGACGTCCATCGCCTGCCGTACAGCAGTGCCCGACGGTCTTCGCTGGTGCAGGGCTATGATTTTACCGCCCGCTATGTGGAAGACCTGCCGCGCATCCTGGATATGGACAGCATCGCGGCTTCCGGTATTTCCCTGGGGGTCGATCCTCTGGGGGGAGCCAGCCTTTCCCTATGGGAGCCCATAGCCGAGCGCTACAAACTGCGCCTGACCGTGGTCAACAAAGTCATCGACCCCACATTCCGTTTTGTTCCCTGTGACAAGGACGGCAAGATCAGGATGGACTGCTCTTCGCCGTATGTCATGAGTGGCCTGCTCGATATGCGCGACCGCTTCGACTTGGCCTTTGCCTGTGATCCGGACTCGGATCGTCACGGCATCGTGGCCAAAAGCGGTTTGATGAATCCCAACCATTATCTGGCCACCGTTGCCTGGCATCTGTTCCGCAGCCGCTTCCAGTGGCAGGCCGATGCCGGAATCGGCAAGACTCTGGTGACCAGCGCCATGCTGGACAGGGTAGGCCAGGAGCTGGGACGCAAGGTCATCGAAGTCCCGGTCGGTTTCAAGTGGTTCGTGCCCTATCTGACAGACGGCAGCTGCGGCATGGGCTGTGAGGAAAGTGCCGGCGCTTCCTTCCTCTGCTTTGACGGCAGCCCCTGGAGCACCGACAAGGATGGTCCCTTGCTCTGCCTGCTGGCAGCGGAAATGGCCGCACGCGAAGAGCGCGGGCCGGACGAGATCTATCGCAGCCTGACCGAACAGTTCGGCGCTCCGCTGTACCAGCGCCAGGATGCTCCGGCCGACGATCACGTGCGGTCCTGCCTCAAATCATTGAAGGCAGAGGATGTCCAGATGCGGACGGTAGCGGGATCCCCGGTCACTGAGATCCTGACGACAGCGCCGGGGAACGGAGCTGCCATTGGCGGGGTCAAGGTCTGCAGCCGGAACGGCTGGTTCGCCATCCGGCCTTCCGGGACGGAGGCTATCTGCAAGGTCTATGCGGAAAGCTTCCTTGGAGAGCAGCATTTGCATGCCCTGCATGAAGAAGCCCAGGCCTTGCTGCAGCGCTTGCTGGCCTGAGCAAATAAGCAAATTTGAACCGCAAAAAAAGGACGCCGTCAGGCGTCCTTTTTCATACTTCATCCCATGTGCGTGGGCTATTGGGTATCTGCCATCCGGGACAGAACGTCCCTGTGCTCACTCACCATATAAGGTTTTCCTTAAGCTGCTGATATCAGGCCAGCACACTCTCCTTATGAGCGCCGGATCTCCGCAGCCTGGAGCAGGGCAGCGGTCTCTGCGGCTGACAAAAAACGGCACTCGCCCACAGGAAGATCGCCAAGGCCAAGGGGGCCGAGACGGATGCGCTTCAGACGCAGGATGGTCAAGCCAAGATCCCGGCACATGCGGCGGATCTGGCGGTTGACCCCCTGATGCAGCACCATCCGCAACCGCGTATGCCCATTGGCCTGCAAGCGGCTTTCCACTTCGACTGGGCGCAAATGCTCTCCCTCAGCCAATGTCATGCCACGGCGCATGGTTGCCAGCGCGGCAGCCGGGACAGTTCCCCGCACAAGGACATCGTAGGTCTTTGGCTGATGATGCCGGGGATGCATCAGGCGCTGTGCCAGCTCGCCATCATTGGTCAGCAGCAATAGCCCCTCAGAAAAATAGTCAAGCCTTCCAACAGGATAGACTCTATTCCGCCGCATCTCCGCTGTCAGGCAATCCAAAACTGTAGGCCGCCCCTGCGGATCGTGTGCCGTACACATGACCTGGATGGGCTTGTGCAGCATGATATAGGAAAAAGAGGCGGGCAGAGCCGCCAGTTGCTGGCCTTCGACCTGGATGAGGTCATCAGGAAGGATGCGCCTGCCGGGAGAACGTTCCACCACCCCGTTGACCTGGACAGCTCCGGCAAAAATAAGCTCATCGGCCTTGCGGCGAGAGCAATAGCCGGAAGCTGCGATGAGCTTGTTGAGCCGGGTCCCGTCCTGCAGATCTTCCTCTAGCCCAGATGGAAAAGAGCTGTTGTTCCGTGGAGCAGGGGAGGAATGACCATTTTGGGGCGATCTGGGGGCAAGCTGATTGGAACGACGCTGGGGGCGTCCATCGCGGCTGCGGAAAAAAGAGGATTTGGCGTGCATGCCTTAGAGGTGTGGCAAAAAAGCAGCCATGTCAAGCGTACGGGGGAATGCCATAGACGGCAGAGTCAGACGCCAGAAAAATTCAGGTACATGCTGACTGGCCCAAGACTATTCTTAAAGTGCAGCTTGAGCAAAAATATATGGCGAAAAATTTTCTGTCTGATCCTGGAGAGAGGAGTGCCTACTTTGTCGTCTCATGGATAAAAGTTTACATAATTATCATTATGGGACATTTATAATAGTTAATGCTTACACATGGTTATCATGTATTTTACGAATAAGGGGTTTTCATACCGAAAGCCTTTTTCCTCACCATGGGCTCTGCTGCTTTGAAGGTCGCAGCAGAGATTCCCATATGGGAAATGGAAAAATGGACGCTGAGATTTGAAGCGATCTCATGTCCCACAGCTCCCACAGCTGCTTTTCCATGCCCATATGTGATCCGAGTTCCCCAAAATCGTGAATGCCCCGCGTGACGCTTGTGAACCGCCTCTTTGACATCTAATAATCGGTATTAATAAATATATGGATCATCCGGATGCGCCTTGCCCCAGCTACCAGAAGCCTTCTGGAAATGCTCACTGTGGCTCCCCGGCGAAAAATCTTCCTGCTAGGCCGATCCAGGCCTTTGTCCTGCGCCGGCGATGACGCATCCACGGGCTACCTGACTCAAATATCCACTGCGTATATTATATAATGTTGCATCTGCCCTGCCCCACGGAAATCCACAGGCTTCGGGCTTGCAAGAATCTGCCGCACTGCGTACAAGAATGACACGCCTCCTGGCGCATATCACAGAAAGGAGCCAGTATGGGTTTTTGTAATGCTTCGTGCAGCTTTACCCGTTTCAGGATCATCGACCCCATCCCTTCGGAACTTTGGACGCAGATCCCCGACAAGCTGCGCCAGTTCGCCTTCCGGGACATCGACGACCTGCCCGAGATGCAGGCCTATGGCTGGGTATGCTTCGAGGATATGCTGGACTCCGAATGGCGGACGGCCCCGCCGCACAAAGGTGCCTATCTGCTCTTCTCCCTGCGTCTGGATACCCGGCGCATCCCGGCCGCTGTCATCAAAAAGCATCTGACCCTGGCACTGAAGGCCGAAAAGGAAAAAATGCAGGAACAGGGCAAAAAGTTCATTTCCCGTGAGCGCAAGAAGGAACTCAAGGAACAGGTCCTGCTTCGCCTGCGGCAGCGCTTCCTGCCCATCCCGGCCGAGTTCAATGTCATCTGGGCAACGGATCGTAATGAGGTCTGGTTTGCCTCCACCCAGGGGAAGATGATCGATCTGTTCATGGAGGCATTCCTCAACTCCTTCGAACTGCATCTTGAGCAGATCACCCCGTACAGCCTGGCCGAGACCATGCTCGACGAAGCGGCCATGAGCCGTCTGGATCGTATCGAAGCCACACAGTTCGCCGCCCTTTCCTGATTCACGAGGTCATCCCATGAGTGATACACCCTGTCTGGATTCTACGGACAACATTCTTGGCCAGGAGTTCCTTACCTGGCTGTGGTACCAGAGCGATGTGGCGCCCGGGGCCTTTGTGGACAAGGAAGGCCAGCCCTTCTCTGTCTCCATGGAACAGCGTATCGTCGTCCAGGGCGGCGAAGGGGACGCCAAAGAAACGGCGACCGTTGCCGGGACGCTCTCCCCTCTTCGCGAGGCCCGTTTCGGCCTTGGCACGGGGAAAAAAGTCACCCGCGCCCTCATCCGGCTTGAAAAGGAAGAATTGGCCTTCCAGTTCACCCTCAAGGCCGAAGACTTCACCCTGGGCAGCCTGAAGACTCCCAAGGTGGAAAAGCCTGAAGAGGATGACGACCCGGACGCCATGCTGCTGGAAAAGATCTACCTGATGGAAGTCTGCCTCGGCCTGCTGGACAGCCTGTATGCCCGCTTCCTCCAGCTGCGCCTTTCGCCGCAATGGCAGCAGGAGGTGGCCGACATGCGGCAGTGGATGACCCGGACGGAATAATAACGGAGGATATGCGTGCAGGCGGTCTGTTCATCCCGCAATGCGGCCCTGCTGCAGCTGACGTTGCGCATCGTGCGCAAACTGCTGTGGATGCTGCTGGTCTTATGGGGGATCACCCTCATCAGCTTTTGGGTCATCCATCTCGCGCCAGGTTCGCCCACCGATATGGAAACGACCCTCAATCCTCTGGCCGGTGAGGCGGCCCGCCAGCGGCTGGAGGCCCTGTACGGCCTGGACAAACCCCTGCATGTACAATATCTGGACTGGCTCTCACGCCTGGTACGTCTGGATTTCGGCCTGTCCATGTCAGCGGACGGGCGGCCCGTGCTGGACAAGATCATGGAGCGCCTGCCCCTGACCGTGGGCATGAACGTCATCTCCCTGATCCTGACGCTCATCATCGCCATCCCCATCGGCATCCTTTCGGCCTGCCGCCAGAATTCCCTTCTGGATCGGGGCGTGACGGTCTTCGTCTACCTCGGTTTTGCCATGCCCTCGTTCTGGCTGGCATTGCTGCTGATGCTGTTTTTCGGTATCCATCTGCAATGGCTGCCTATTTCCGGCCTGACGTCCATGAATTTCGACAGTCTCGGGCCTGTGGACAAGGTGCTTGATCTGGCGCAGCATCTGGCATTGCCGATCCTGGTCTATACCATCGGCAGCCTGGCGGGCATGTCCCGCTACATGCGGGCCTGCATGCTCGAGGTCCTGCGGCAGGACTACATCCTGACAGCCCAGGCCAAAGGCTTGTCCCCCCGCACGATCATCTGGCGCCATGCCCTGCGCAATGCCCTGCTCCCGGTCATCACCCTGCTGGGCCTCTCGGTCCCCGGGCTCATCGGCGGCAGCGTCATCATCGAGTCCATCTTCGCCCTGCCGGGGCTGGGGCAATTGTTCTATGCCGCAGTCATGGCCCGCGACTATACCATGATCATGGGCAACCTGGTCCTGGGGGCCGTGTTGACCCTGCTGGGGAACCTGCTGGCGGATGTCTGCTACGGCCTGGCCGATCCGCGTATCCGCAGCAGCCGGGAGGTTCGCTGATATGTGTGGTCCCTTGCTGCGTCGCTTTCTCGGCCGCCATCTCATGCTCTGTCTGGGGCTGGGTATCGTGCTGGTCATGTCTCTGGCAGCGCTGTGCGCTCCCCTGCTCGCGCCTTATGATCCCAATGCCCTGCATCTGGATCACATTCTGGAGCCGCCGTCCTCCATGTTCTGGCTGGGTACGGACCGTCTGGGGCGGGACGTTTTTTCCCGGCTGCTCTACGGCGGACAGATCTCGTTGTGGGTCGGCTTTGTCGCTGTGGGCATTTCCGTCAGCATCGGGACGGGGCTGGGCCTGATCAGCGGCTATTTCGGCGGTCTGGTGGATGAAGGGATCATGCGCGGTGTGGACATCATGCTCTGCTTCCCCTCGTTTTTCCTGATCCTTTCGGTCATCGCCTTTCTGGAACCGAGCCTGACCAACATCATGATCGTGATCGGCCTGACCTCATGGATGGGGGTCGCCCGTCTGGTCCGTGCCGAGACCCTGAGCCTGCGCCAGCGGGATTTCGTATCGGCGGCGCGTTTGTCCGGCTGCTCTACCTGCCGGATATTGCTGCGCCACATCCTGCCCAACACGCTGGCCCCGGTGCTCATTTCCGCCACGCTGGGCGTGGCCGGCGCCATCCTGGTGGAATCGGGGCTCAGCTTCCTCGGGCTTGGTGTCCAGCCGCCCGCGGCCAGCTGGGGGAACATGCTCATGGAAGGCAAGACCGTCCTGGAAGATGCCCCCTGGCTTTCCTTTTATCCGGGTGTCGCCATCCTGGTGACCGTGCTGGGCTACAACCTGCTGGGCGAAAGCCTGCGTGACCTCCTTGATCCCCGTCTCAAAAAATAGGTCCTATCCATGCTGGAATATTTGCGTATCCGCAACCTCGCTCTCATCGAAGACGCCGAACTCGACTTTGCCCCGGGCATGAACGTGCTCACCGGCGAAACAGGGGCAGGAAAAAGCTTTATCCTCAAAGCCCTGGGCTTTCTGCTGGGCGACAGGCTGGGCGCCGATATGGTACGGCAGGGAGCGGAAAAGGCCCAGGTCGAAGCACAGTTCCAGATGGACGGACGGGAGATCGTCATCCGGCGCAGCCTGCTGGCCGAGAGCGGCCGCAGCCGCCTGTACGTTGATGATGCCCTGCGCTCCCAGGAATGCGTGCGTTCCCTGCGGGAACAGCTGCTGGCCCATGCCAGCCAGCACGGACAGCAGCAGTTGCTGCAGCCTGCCTTCCAGGCCCGGCTCATGGAAAGCACCTTGAAGGATCCCGACCTGTTGCGCCGGCGTGACGAGCTGCTGGAACAGCTGCGCTCCGTGGAAGCCCGCCGCAAGGAGCTGCGGGCCCGGGAGGCCCACCTTCTGGAACGCCGGGACATTCTGGAGATGCAGCAGCAGGAGATCGACAGGGTCGCCCCTGAAGCCGGAGAAGAAGAACGCCTTGAAGAGCAGCGGGCCATCGTCCGTGCCGCCGAACAGACCCGCGAACAGTATGAGCTGGCGCTGGGCCTGCTGCATGGTGAGGAAGAACCCGGCCTGCTCGATATGCTGGGACGGCTGGAGCGCTGCCTGCACCAGATGGCGCGGACAGACGACTCCGTCAGCGAAGATGCCGATGCCGTCACGGCCCTGCGTCAGCAGCTTTCCCATCTGAGCGGCCGTTTGCGTCGTCCTCCCCTGCCGGAAGACATGCCCGATGTGGAACAGATGGAGGAGCGGCTCTACGCTTTGGCCCAGCTCAAGCGCAAACTGCACCGTTCGCTGGATGAGATCCTGGAGCTGCGCGAAGAGATCCGTGAAAATATCTCCTTCCTCGATGCCTGCGCGCTGGACATCACTCTGCTGGACAAGGAAGAAAAGCAGCTGGCCGCCCAGCTGCAGGAGGTGCTTTCCGCCCTGCTCCCCCAGCGCCGCGAAGCTGCCGCGGACTTCGCCCGCCAGCTGGAAGAAGAACTGCGCCAGCTGGGATTCTCCGAACAGGTCCGGGTCATCCCCGATTTCATGCCGCAGGAAGTCTGGCCCGGCCTCATGGATGAAAAAGTGCGTATCCTCTGGGCCCCCAACCCCGGGCAGGCTCCCCAACCTCTGGACCGGATCGCTTCGGGCGGCGAGCTTTCCCGTTTCCTGCTCGCCCTGATGAGCGTCCGCCCCAAAGCGGAAAGTGCGACCTACATCTTTGACGAAGTGGATGCCGGCGTGGGCGGTCTTACATTAAACAAGCTTGCGGAAAAGCTGGAAAATCTTGCAAAGCAGCGGCAAATGCTGGTCATCACGCACTGGCCGCAGCTGGCAGCCCGGGCACAAAAGCATTTCCAGATCAGCAAGACCATTCGGGACAATGCCACGTTCACGACCTGCGTCCCGCTCGATGCCCGCCAGCGCCATGCGGAACTGGTGCGCATGGCAGGGGGAGGCCAGCAGGGCGAAGCCCTGGCGGCCAGCCTTGAAGGGCGCAGTTATCAGCTGACGATGTTCTAAACGCTCGATTCTTAAAGTATCGCTTTAATCTTCAAGCACGCTCTCACCTCAGTCGCTGGAGCTTCCGGCGCATTTGTCCGGCGCATGCGCGTGTCGTGCCGTGCGCATGGAAACACGCCGGCTGTGCGTACGGCACAGCGACATGGACAGCAAAAGGGCTCTTTCCCCACAGGGAAGGAGCCCTTTTTTCATCAGAGCTGCTCTAAAGGTTTGTTTCAGGCAGCGCTGCCCTGCGTTCCCTGAGGGGTGCCCGGCATGCTGCGCACCGGCAGGACAGCCCGCACGATATTCTCCAGGCCATCGACCGCCGCTTCCAGCTTGCCGGAATTGTCGATGCGTACGAGCCGCTCCAGGCCAGCGGCAGGCAATGGTGCCAGCGCGCGATGCAAACGTTCTTCCAGGTCTTTGCCCTGCTCTCTTCCCCGGGCCAGCAGGCGTTGCCGCAGGATGGCCGGCTCCACCTCCACCAGCACGGGAAGAAGATCAGGATAGCGCCGCAGGGCTTCCGGCAGATATTCCCGAGAACCGTTGACGATCACGCAGATGCCGTGCTCCAGACTGCCGTCGATGGAGCGGCCGATGCCGTACTGGCAGCCGTGGCTGCTCCAGCGCATGGCCAGACGCCCCTGAGCTTCCATGGAAAGGATGCTCCCGGCGGAAAGGGCCATATGCTGTTCTCCCCCGGCGCAGGCAGGACGGCTGATGTAGCGCCGGGCAAAGGCTACCGGCAGGCCGCGCAACCGGGGCCGCAGGGCCGACAACAGGCTGTCCTTGCCGGATCCCGACGGTCCCATGACATAGATGAGTGTGCCGCGCATCAGTACACCTGCACGCCCTGACGCCAGACATTGCGGACCACCGGCATGTCGTCCATATGGTGGACGCGGACCATATCCGCACGGCGTCCGGTATCGATGCGGCCGCGGTCATCCAGTCCCACGCTTTCGGCCGGATTGGCGCTGACCAGATTGACGGCTGCGGGCAGGGGCATGATCTCCTTGGCGGCCAGCTCAAAGACCGCGGCCAGCAGGCTGGCGGGCACGTAGTCGGAGGACAGGGCCCCCAGATGCCCTTCTTTGGCCACGTCCAGAGCCGAGGCATTGCCGGAATGGGACCCGCCGCGCACGACATTGGGGGCCCCCATCATGACCAGCATCCCGTTTTCCGAGGCGCAGCAGGCAGCCTCCGTGGTGGTGGGGAATTCGCTGATGGAGATGCCGTTGCTCAGGGCCTCTTCCACATGTTCCACCAGCGTATCGTCATGGCTGGCCATGGGCAGATGGCGCTGACGGCAAAATTCCATGACCGAGGCGGCATTGTCGTTGGCGCAGCTGTCCCGCACCTCTTCCAGCTCGTGCATCATGGCCGTGAACTCTTCATCGGTCCAGGATTTGATATTGCTGTAATAGGTCCGGTAGGCCGTGGTATCGCGCCACTGGCGCTGTCCGGGCGTGTGGTCCATCAGGGAGACCAGCTTCAGGCAGGGCGTGTCCGACAGGGGGAAGAACAGGTCCCGCATGCGGGGATCGGCCACTTCACAGCGCAGATGCAGCAGGTGGTCGGCACGCAGCATGCCCGACTGGCGGCAATGGTTCAGGGCATCCACACCGCGGCCCAGCATGGCGATGCGCCCCTTGTCGTGGTATTCGCCCACGGACAGGGCATCGAACACGGTGGTGATACCGGCCGCCACGATCTGGGCATCATGGGCGAAAAAGGCGGGTTCCGCCTGCGGCCAGACAACTTTGGGACGGGGCACCAGATGCTTTTCCAGATTGTCGGTGTGCAGTTCCACAAAACCGGGCAGCAGATAGTCACCTTCGCAGTCGATGCATTCCAGGGCGGCAGTGGGCTGGATGTCGCCTTCGTCCACATCGGCAACCAGGCCGTCACGCACCAGCACATGGCCATGCATCACGGTGGTGGGCGTCACCACCCGGGCGTTACGCAACACATATTCTTTCATGGATGATCTCCGATTATGCTTCTGTGATCGTTGGTTCTTGCGGATCGGCGCGGTTACGGCCTGTCCATGGGGACGATCCTGTCCGCCACGGCATTGCGGGCCACATCATCATGGAAGATGCCCACGATGGCACTGCCCCGCTGCCTGGCCTCATGGATGAGGTCGATGACCACCTGCCGGTTGATGCCGTCCAGAGAGGCGGTGGGTTCGTCCAGCAACAGCAGGGGCATGGGCCGGATGAGCCCGCGCGCGATGTTCACACGCTGCTGCTCCCCGCCGGAGAAGGTAGCCGGGGCCACATGCCAGAGGCGCTCGGGCAGGTTGAGGCGGGTCAGCATCTTCTGCGCGGCATCAAGGGCCGTCTCACGGTCTTCACCGGCATCCAGCAAAGGTTCGGCCACCAGATCCAGGGCACTCACACGCGGGATGACACGGAGGAACTGGCTGACATAACCGATGCATTCCCGGCGCACACGGCTGATGGCACGCGTGGAGGCCGTGGCCATATCCGTCTCGCAGTCTTCGCAGCGGACGATCACCTGCCCGGAACTGGGCAGATAGTTACCGTACAGGGTCTTGAGCAGGGTCGACTTCCCGGCCCCGGAAGGCCCGTGCAGGGCCACACATTCTCCGGCACGCACGTCAAAATTGACGTCCTGCAGCGCCTGGATGCGGATGCCGCCCTGCTGGTGCAGGACAAAGGTTTTGCACAGGTGACGCACCTCCACCACAGGAGCGTCGCCGGCAGGATGATTGAACTGATGCATGTGAACGCTCCTTGTCAGCACTGCAGGATGGAAGAGACCAGCAACTGGGAATAGGGGTGCTGCGGATCGTCCAGTACCTGATCCGTCAGACCGGTCTCCGCCACTTCACCGTGGTACATGACGATCAGACGGTGCGAGAGCAGCCGGGCCACCGCCAGATCGTGGGTCACAAGCACCACGGCCAGTCCCATGTCGCGCACCAGATGGCGCAGCAGGTCCAGCAGGCGGGCCTGGACAGACACGTCCAGACCGCCGGTAGGTTCGTCCATGAAGACGAGGCGCGGCGTGGTCACCAGATTGCGGGCGATCTGCAGACGCTGCTGCATGCCGCCGGAATACTGGGACGGCGTATCGTCCACACGCTGCACGGGGATCTCCACCCGTTCCAGCCAGTCCAGAGCCGTGGCCCGCAGGTTCCCGTAATGCCGGGCTCCGTTGGCCATGAGCCGCTCGCCGATATTGGCGCCGGCACTGACCGACATGCGCAGACCGTCGCGGGGATGCTGGTGGACGAAGCCCAGTTCGGTACGCAGCAGACGGCGGCGCTGGGCTTCATCCAGGCTGTGGATATCCAGTACCTTGCCGTCAGCTGCCGTGTAATGGACATGCCCGGCGGAAGGTTCCAGACGGCCGGAAAGCATGTTCAGCAGCGTGCTCTTGCCGGAGCCGGATTCGCCCACGATGCCGAGGACTTCCCCGGGCCACAGATCCAGTGAAACGTCCTTGCAGCCGATGCGGCTGCCGTAACGCCGCGTCAGCTGGCGGGCGGAAAGGACGGGATCAAGATTGGTATCCAAGAGGCTCACGGCTATTTCTCCTCCCTGGGAGCGGCAGTACCGCCCTGCCCGGCCACGCGCCGGGCACAATTGTCGGTATCGGAACAGACGAACATGCGCGTCCCGGCGTCATCCATGACGATCTCGTCCAGATAGGTGTCTGTGGCGCCGCAGATGGCGCAGCACTGATCCCAGCTCTGGGGCGTGAAGGGGTAATCCTCAAAGTCGAGACTGACCACATCCGTATAGGGCGGGATGGCGTAGATGCGCTTTTCCCGGCCGGCACCGAAAAGCTGCAGCGCCGGGCATTGGTGCATCTTGGGATTGTCGAAACGCGGGATGGGCGACGGGCTCATGATGTAGCGGCCATTGACCTTTACGGGATAGTCGAAGCCGGTGGCGATATCGCCATGCCGCATGATGTCCTCATACAGCTTGATGCTCATGATGCCGTACTCTTCCAAAGCATGCAGGGTACGGGTCTCTTTTTCGCTGGGTTCGAGCCAGCGCAGGGGCTCCGGCATGGGCACCTGGTAGACCATGATCTGATCCTCACGCAGGGGCTGCTCGGGGATGCGGTGACGGGTCTGGATGATGCTGGCTTCTCCGGTGTGGGTGGTCGTGGTCACGGCCGCGGTACGTTCGAAGAAACGACGGATGGAGACGGCATTGGTCGTATCGTCCGAGCCCTGGTCGATGACCTTGAGCACGTCGTCCCGGCCGATGATGCTGGCCGTGACCTGGATGCCGCCCGTCCCCCAGCCGTAGGGCATGGGCATCTCACGGCTGGCAAAAGGCACCTGGTAGCCGGGGATGGCCACTGCCTTGAGCAGGGCCCGGCGCACCATGCGTTTGGTGCCTTCATCAAGATAGGCAAAGTTGTAGCCTTCCAGCCCGGAGGCCGCAGGCGTGGTCGTCAGGTTCTCAGGCATGGCTGGCCTCCGCATGTTTTTCGGACGCGGCAGCAGCCTGCTCTTCCGCGTGCTTACGTTCCCGCAGCTGGCGGATCAGGGAAAGTTCCGCCTGAAAGTCCACATAGTGCGGCAGTTTGATGTGCTGCACGAAACCGGACGCATCCACGTTATCCCCATGCATGAGCACGAACTCGGGGTTCTGGGCAGGACCGATCTGGTCTTCCTGCAATTCCCGGGCACGCAGGGCGCGGTCCACGATGGACATGGACAGGGCCTTGCGCTCGTTGTTGCCGAAGACGAGCCCGTAACCGCGGGTGAAGCAGGGCTCGAGGGCACGGCCGGTGTACCGGCTGACCATGTCGCATTCGGTGAGCTCCACTTCGCCCAGGGTGATGGCAAAGCCCAGCTCTTCCGGGATGACGGTCAGCTCCACGAAACCGCGGCGCAATTCCCCGGTGAAGGGGTGGACAGCGCCGTAACCGCGCTGGGTGGAATAGGCCATGCCCAGCAAAAAGCCTTCATCGGCACGGGCCATGGATTGCAGGCGCACGGCCCGGTCCCCGGAACCGTCGGCCGGCAGCTCCAGCGGTTGGCGGGTGATGTCCGGGCAATCATTGCCTTCATGCGAAGGGGCCACGGATTCCATCAGGCCTTCGCGCCCAAGAGCGTCCATGGCTCTGGGCAGCGGCTCCTGCAGCAGAGCCTGCGCATCGGCCGCCATCATCGCCAGATCTTCCGCCGTCCTTTCGGGCTCCACGTCCCGGGGAGCTGTCCCGGGCACGGCCAGACCGCGATCCAGCAGGCGGTGCGTATAGTCAAAGGTGGATCCCAGGATCTGTCCGCCGGGCAGATCCTTCCAGGTGGCGGAGATGCGCCGCTCCACCCGCATGCGGGAAGTATCCATGGGCTCGGAAACACCGAAACGGGGCAGGGTCGTGCGATAGGCGCGCAGCAGGAAGATGGCTTCCACGGCATCGCCCTGGGCCTGTTTGAAGGCCAGTGCGGCCAGTTCGGGGCTGTACAGGGAGCCCTCGGCCATGATGCGGTCCACGGCCAGCTTGAGCTGCCCTGCCAATTGTTCAAGTGTTACTTCAGGAATTTGCACATCGCCCCGCCGCTCCCGGGCAAGCAGGGCATGTGCCGCGGCAATGGCTTTTTCGCCACCTTTTACAGCTACATACATTTGGACACCTCGTCTGCGGCAGGGGTCAGGCAGGTCGTACGGGGCAGACCGGTCAGGCGGCCCGGCCCGCAAAGCAGCATGTCCACACCCAGCGGGAATTGCTCATGGTTGCTCTGCCACTGGGCCAGAAAATCTTCCGGCATACGGCAGGCAAAGGTGCAGCTGCCCACGATGCCGGGACCGGAAGCGGTGATGCCGGCCGTTTCCCCCTCCTCCACTCCGCCAAGGCAGATGGTCGTGGAGCGATCCGGGTATTCAGCCTCTCCCTGATGGAAGCAGCGCAGGTCAGGCAGCGCTTCCGTACCGGGGACGAAGGCGAATGCGGCTTGGGCAGGTTCGGCCACCAGGACCGTGCCGCAATGGAAACGGAACCAGGCTCTGACGTCTTCCGTATCCAGTCCGGGCGCCAGCCAGACCGTGGTCTCGTTATCGCACAGCGAAAGGGCCAGGGCCGCCAGTTCCGGACTCAGCCCGGCAGGCAGTTCATCCGCAGCGGTATCCGCCGGGCAGGGCACGAAAGCATGCGCCTGGGCAGGCCGGGACAACGCGGTAAGAGCCAGACGGAACACCTGCTGTGCCTGTCCTACAGGATCTGCCCAGGACAGGCGGGAACATTGCTGATCGCTCACTGGTCTTCTCCGCGGACAAAGGTGAAAAAGTTGACTTTCGTACCTGCCGCATCGCGGGCGGCAGCCTTTCTTTTTTCGTCTATGGCCTGTTCCAGGCAGGGGCGCAGCTTTTCGTCCAGCAACGCCGCGTAGCTTTCCTGCTGCCACAGGGCATCGCACAGGGCCGCCAGTTCCGCATGGCGGGGGGATTCCCCCATGATCCAGGCATGGCCAAGCGTCTTTTCTTCCAGCTGGACGACACAACGGGTGACCAGCACTTCCCCTACGTTGAAGACATCGCCGACATTGCCGACGCGTCCCCGGGCCATCACGAGCCCCGTTTCGGGCCCGCGCACGATGCGGTAGCCAGGCAGGCTGATCCCGGACAGGGCCTCATCAAGGCTGGTCTCCGGGGCAAGCGCCAGCAGGCGCATGCGTTCCTGCCGCAAACTCATGTTCATGATACTTCCAATAGTCATTATGTTAGGCATTCCCGGTCCGCGCCAAAGCGAAGCGGGTCGTCAGGCGGAAGGGCAATGCCCGGTCCGCCTGGCAAAAAAGACACACAGAATCCATGGTCAGGGGCTTGTCGATCACCGGTTCCAGATACTGGTTCAGGGCTGCTTCCACCTGCTCCGCCCCCTCATGAGGCAGAGGACCCGTCAGGGTGATGTGGAAACGGAACAGATCCAGCACATGGTGATAGCCCCAGCGCAGGAGATTGCGCCGCTCATCAAGACTCAAAGGCTCCCGCCGTTCCACGTCCCTCTGGTCGAGAGGGGCCCGGAAACGGTCCAGTTCCGTCACGCAATCCCGCTCCAGAGCGGCCATGGCCGATTCCGACGCGCTATCCCCCTGCCGGGGGACCAGGGCCAGAAAGGATGCCTGGCGCTCACCGGAGTGGACGGGCAGCCGCTGCAAGCCCAGCGGCGCCGTCAGCCAGGAGGCATGGCGTTCCGCCACCTTCCGGCAGGCATTCTTCAGGGCGGCCAGCATGCCCTCCGAGGTGGAGCGCAGCTCAAAAGGCGCCTTGAGCGTGGCATGCAGACCGTAATGGGCCGGCGTTTTTGCCAGGGATGTCCAAAGACCATGTTCCACCCCCGCAGGAGCTACGGGGCCGCCCGGCAGGCGGCTGCCGTCCCGGCAGTCCCGGCCGAACAGAGGAGCCATCAGGCGGTACAGGGGCTCGTCCTTGTGGGGGGCGTAGTAGAGAGCGTAACGGGCGGCCATCTTACAGCACCATCTTGCGCAGACGCTGGGAAAGCAGGTCGAACAGGGTCACCACCAGCACGATGATGGCCATGACCGCGCACGTCTGCTGGAAGTTGAAGCTGCGGAACAGTTCCCACAGCACCATGCCTATACCGCCGGCACCGACCATGCCCACCACCGTGGCAGAGCGCACATTGGCCTCGAAGCGGTACAGCGAGTAGGATATCCAGAGGGGGAACACCTGCGGGATGACCCCGAAGATGATCTCTTCCAGAAAGCTGGCCCCGGTAGAGCGGACGCCTTCCACCGGCGAGACCTCGATGGCCTCCACCGCCTCGGAAAAGAGCTTGGCCAGCGTGCCCGTGGTGTGCACCCAAAGGGCCAGCACACCGGCAAAGGGGCCAAGGCCCACGGCAACCACGAACATCATGGCGAAGACCATCTCGTTGATGGCGCGGGCCGCATCCATGAGGCGGCGCACCGGCTGGCAGATCCACCAGGGAGCGATATTCTCGGAAGACATGATGCCCAGCGGCACCGCGCAGATGACCGCCAGCAAGGTGCCCCAGATCGCCACATGCAGGGTGACGATCATTTCTTCCACATACATGCGCCAGTCCGTAAAGTCCGGCGGGAAGAAATCGGATATCAGGGTAAGGATGTTGCCGCCCTGCTCCACCAGCGCCATGGGCTTCATCTCGGCGCCGCGCCAGGCCCAGGCCAGCATGGCCAGAACAAGGCCCCAGATGACCAGGCGGCAGGTCTCGGCGCGCAGATCGCGCGGCGGCTGCAGGACCATTTTCATTTCAGCTTCCATAACGATGCGTTCCTTGTGCCCTGTCCCCGCTATTTGCCGAGTTCGGCCAGCTTACGCTCGATCTCGGCGATCTTGGCGGCCTTTTCCTTGGCATCCATATCCTTGTTGCCTTCCAGCACCGTCTTGGCGCGGAACAGCTCCAGCTGGCGCAGCGGGATCAGCTGGCTGTTGTCGGACTTGATGAAGGGGCCCCACTGCAGGGCGGTCAGGATCTTGCGGGCCTGCTCCACGTTCTCGCCCTTCACGCCGTAGCTGAAGATGAAGTCCGTGATCTTTTTCTTGGTCTCTTCGGGCAGGTCCTTGCGCCAGACCAGGGGATCGCTGGGGATCAGGGGAGATTTCCAGATCACGCGCAGTTCCTTGGCCTTTTCGGGTGCGGTGATGGCCAGACGGGCCAGACCTTCATTATTGCAGGTCGCCACGTCCACGGTATTGTTGGCTACAGAGAGCGCATTGGCCTCATGGTTGGCCGATACGGTACGGGCGAAGATCTTCTGGGGATCCTTGCCGTTTTTGGCAAAGACATAATAGCCGGGCACCAGGAAGCCGGAGGTGGAGTTGGGGTCGCCATTGCTGAAGCTCAGCTTGGAGGCCTGGGCAAACATGTCGTCGAGGTTCTGGAGCGGGCTCTTCTTGTTGACGATCAGGCAGGAGTAGTAGCCCTTGCTGCCGTCGGGAGCGGTGGTCTGGGCAAAGACCTCGCCATTGGCGCGGTCCACCATCACCATGGCACCCTTGTTGCCGATCCAGCTCAGGTCGACTTTCTTGAAGCGCATGCCTTCGATGACACCGGCATAGTCACTGGCAAAGAAGGCTTTGACTTCCATGCCGAGGGCCTTGCTCATATCCTTGAGGAAAGGATCCCAAAGCACCTTGAGATTCTGGCTGGCCTCGGTGGAGATGATGCCGAAATTGAGGGTCTGCTGCGCCTGGGCAGTCAGCGCGCTGCCCAGCAGCATGGCAGAGACCAGCAGGCCGGAAAGAAGACGGGAAAACATGTATTTTCTCCTTGGATAAAGTAGTGAGGCAAAGGGATCAGGATGGGACCTAGGCAGCGCGGGACGTCTCGCGGACAGGGCTGCCGGGCAGCGTCACCGCTTCCTGGGCGGCGCTGGTCTTGGCGGCAAAAAGCTCGTCGCTTTCAGCGCCGTACAGTTCCGCCAGGAACTGGGGCGTCAGACGTTCCGTAGGACCGTCGTAAACGATCTCGCCCTTTTTCAGGGCCACGGTACGGGGGCAGAAGCGCATGGCGTAATCCACCTGGTGCAGGGTCACCACAACGGTGAGGCCATCCTTCTGGTTGAGGTCGCGCAGGGTCTGCATGACATTGCGGGCCGATTCAGGGTCCAGCGAGGCGATGGGCTCGTCAGCCAGCAGCACGCGGGCACGCTGCACCAGAGCACGGGCGATGGCGGCACGCTGCTGCTGCCCGCCGGAAAGGGTACCGGTGCGCTGCCAGGCCTTTTCCCCGATCCCCACGCGGGCCAGGGCCCGAAGGGCAAGCTCCCTGTCATCCGTGTGGAAAGCACCGGTCAGGCTGCGCCACAGACTGGTGCGGGCCAGAGCCCCCAGCATGACGTTGCGGGCCACGCTCATGCGCTCCACCAGGTTGAACTGCTGGAAGATCATGCCGATACCGGCGCGGATGCGGCGGATGTCCCGGCTGATACAGCCGTTCTTCTGCACGATCTCGTTATCGACCCGCACCAGGCTCTCGCCCTTGTCTGCGGCGGTCAGACCGCAGATGTGACGCATGAGCGTGGATTTGCCGGAACCGGAAGAGCCGATGAGGGCCACCATCTCTCCCGGGGCCACATGCAGGTTGATGTGAGAAAGGCCTTTGCTGCTGCCGAACGTTTTATTGAGATTGCTGATGTGGATCATGCGAATGCTCCCGTTGAAGTTGACTGGCTCACAATGGGCAAAACGCATGGCGAAACGGTGACGCGTCCGTGATGAAAGGCCGACGTTTCCGTCACCGTTTGCAAGAGGGAATGTGACGATTCGGCAGCATCTCCTGCCACCTCCAACGACAAAAGGCATCCTTCCACGGAGGAAAGGATGCCTTTTGTTTTCAGGTAGATGAAAGCGGCTATCGGCTCACCAGCGGCTGGGATCGCGGCATTCCTGCCGCCCGAAGGTGCAGACGCCGCACATGTCGGAACTGTCTACAAAACGGCCGTCCACAGTATAAAAATCGACCACGGGCCCATGCCCGCAAATGATGCACTGGCGTTCATAATCCGGACAGGCACGGCACAGGGGCGGAATATCCGGACTGCCTGCCATCATCTTCTCCACAGAAACACGCGTAAATTCCGGCTGGGACAGGTTGCTTTCAAACATATCAGAAGAAGGTACGTCGCAAAGGACGGTTCATGTTCTGGGGGACGAACTGACAGCGGGAAAGACCAAAGCATTCGGAACGCTCGCCACAGGGAAGACGCGATGCCGTCAGGTGCATGCGCGGGCAGGTAGCCAGCATCCCCTGGTCAAGCATGTCCTGCCAGCGGGATTCCACAAGCTGTACAGGCACGCGTACCGGCTCCACGGCTCTGGAAGAACGCGCCTCCACGTTCGTCTGTGCCCGGGATTCTGTCGTCCGGGTGGCTCGGGGGCTTCTGACAGGCAATTTTTCCCGATTCATGCGCCGTTCCTTCTGGCACTGGGGGCAGATATGCCCACGCGGTCCGGGGGCAATGAACGAACGACCACAACGGCTGCAACTGACTGGACAAAATGAGGGAATCATGCGCCACCTCCCTGAAAGGGGCTGGGTGCCGGACAGGATCGAGCAAGGAGGGACAAAAGGCAGCATCTTGCCGCCGGTCTGCTTCCTGCCCGGATGTGCTTTCAGACTGTCCCGTCCATTCGTCAACGCTGTGAGCGCCCGGTGACAATTCCGCTCCACTTGCGGCGGCGCACAGCGGTGTACAAAAGCCTTCGAGCTTTCCTTATGCGCCTCGCTCCATCCCGTTCCTCTCCTGAAATGGCCGCAGACCAGGCTCTTCCGCAAGAGCCTGAAATCTGTATCCTCCCGTCGCGTCCTGTTCTGCAGCTGCCGCAGGTCCCCGGCCGGGCATAAAAAAAGAGCCGGAGAAGCTCTCCGGCTCTTTTCCATGCCTGGGCTCTGCTGCAGGGATCCTGTCAGCGCAGGGCGCGCTTCAGGGCATCCCTGTAAATGCGCAGGACCATCAGGCGGGCATACTTCTTGTTCTCCGCGGGGACCACATGCCAGGGGGCATCTTCCGTGCTGGTACGCAGGAACATCTCGTCCGCGGCGCGGGCGTACTCGGGCCATTTGTCACGGTTACGCCAGTCTTCATCGGTGATCTTGTAGCGCTTCCACGGGATGGCCTCACGCTCCCGGAAGCGTCGCAGCTGTTCCTCCGGCGAGATGTGCAGCCAGAATTTGAGCAATATGTTGCCGTTGTTGGTCAGCTGATGCTCAAAATGATTGATCTCGGCATAGGCGCGGGCCCAGTCTTCCTTGGGGGTCAGCTTTTCCACCCGTTCCACAAGGACACGGCCGTACCAGGAGCGGTCATAGATGGTGATGAAACCGGCGCGGGGGATGTGCCGCCAGAAACGCCACAGGTAATGGTGCGCCAGCTCTTCATCCGAAGGCGCGCTGATGGGGATGACACGCGTGATGCGGGCATCTGTCCCGGCCGTGAGGCGCCGGATGGCTCCCCCCTTGCCGGCGGCATCCCAGCCTTCAAAGATGAGTGTGGACGAGATGCCTTTTTTGTACGCCCGGAACGAAAGCTGATAGATCTCCTTCTGCAGGCGTTTCAGTTCCTTCTGGTAATGCTCGGGAGCCTGCACGCTGGAAAGGTCGATGGCATCCAGGGTGGAGACCAGGGACTCACGGGCGTCCTCTTCCACTTCGGGCACGGATTCCAGCACCTTGAGGCGGGCGGCACGGGCATCATGGGCGGCGATGGTCCGCTCGATGCCCGCGATGATGGCTTTCACCACGGACAGGTTGCGGAAATTGGGATCCGCGGCGTCGATGATGCTCCAGGGCGCATTGTCGCGGTCTGTCAGCATGATGGCCCGGGACGCGGCACTGACCATGCCATCGTAATCCGCTGCGATCTTCTTGTCGGATGGCGAAAAATGCACCAGGGCCCGGTTCTCCTGACGCTCCTTGAGCGCGCGGGCATGGTCCTTTTTGTTGAGATGGAGCCAGAGCTTGATAATGGCCATCCCGGATTCCGCCAGCCCGGATTCCAGGGCCTGCCAGCGATGCATGCTGGCGGTGAATTCGTTTTCTCCCACATCCTTGCAGCAGCGCTGCCGCATGGCCTCACCATACCAGCCGTCATAAAAGACCGCCGTCTGTCCGGCAGCAGGAAGCTGCCGCCAGAAGCGCCAGGGCCAGGGACGGGCCTTCTCTTCGTCGGTCACCAGCCAGAAAACATGGTTTTGCACATGCTTGCTGTCCATCCATTCCGACAAAAGGTTGATGATGGCGCCGCGTCCGGAACCGACCAGACCGGCCACCGTAATCAGGACGGGGATCTTGCGCTCGATGCACTGCAACTGAGCATTGAAAAGACGCATGCGCAGCTGGGGGGCTTTTTCTTCAAATTCTTTGTTACTGCATGCTCTGCCAAGGGCTGCCGATTCAAACATAGTATCCAACCTTGCTCAAAATGTTCGCACGGGAAGCGGATACGCAGCTCCGGAACATTCCCGGCACTCCAGGACGGTCAACGCACATTCTGCTCCCGGAGTTTTGGAACAGCATAGCTTTTTTCTTCGGCTTCGTCAGCCCGCGCTGGCCGGAATATCCTGCGAATCCTGCCCTTCTCCCTAACCGGATACCGGGATGCACGGTACTTTCCGCAGCAGGCGCCGTCTGTGCCGCCCGCTTGCAGCGCGCAGCAAACGGCATGGCCGCCCCATGTGCGGCTTTTCTTCCCATCCAGACGATGATCTGTGTTCCTGGTGTGTTACATGCATCTTTTCTATGACCTGCCAAGTATCCAATTGCGTCTGGACATATTCCTGGGGCGTCAAAGGGCCGCCCTTTTGCCCCTGAGCTACGAGGATACCAAGCTGTATGACGCATCTTTCCAAAATGTCCACGAGCATCTGATTTTGCTTCACGTTGTCCCCCATCGCAATCATGAGATCACCTCTGCACGTTTCTTGAAAAGAATCTGTCCGAGAATCGTTCCAAAGGACGGAATCATCTTTCGGGATCTGCAAAACCAATCAAATAACTTCCAGGCTAGATTTGTCGCAGGGATATACGATATAATACCAGATGGTTTTCTATGGAATACTGGCAGATGCTACTCTCGATGGGCGAAGGGGCTTGCATGGCACAAACAGGGACAAACAGGGACGACAAGGGACTGTAACCCCGCGAAAAGAAAAGGCCCACAGTGTCTTTGGGTACACCGTGGGCCTCTGGGACATGCGCTGATGGTGGAGGCGGGGGACATAGAACAATATGCTTAACTATTTATAATATAAGAGTATCTTTAAAATATCTCGAATTCAATACCCCCGAATGTACCCCGTTTCTTTACCCGCTATACGGGTTCAACTCCCCTGCCCCCTTCGAAGGAAGAAACTGTGATCGAAATGAGCGAAAAATTTTTTCAGCGCTCAAATTTTAATTTTAAGCCATAAAAAATTTTTTCTGGAACGTGGTATGGAAAAACACGAAAAACTCCCTAGAACGAAAATATGGAGCGCTGTGACGAAATGGGCTTTTTTATAGTTCTGGGAATTTCCCAAAAGAGACTTCTGCGGGTCAAAAGCGCCTTAAGCACAGACTCCCCATGGCGTGTTGACAGAAATGGTAAAATATGTACTTATATCTGTACAAAAGGAGGCGCATATGTCGCAGGCCATCACCTACACCGAGGCACGGCAGAACCTTGCAGAAACCATGAACCGGGTCTGTGACCACCACGAGCCCGTCATCATCACGCGCCAGAAGTCTCCCTCCGTGGTGCTGATGTCCCTGGAGGACTACAACGCCATCATGGAGACAGCCTACCTGCTGCGTTCCCCGGCCAATGCCGCCCGGTTGCGGGAAGCATTGCACGCCGCTGACGCGGGCAAGACGGTACAGCATGACCTTGAGGACTGACCATGCTGCTGACCTGGACGCCCCAAGCGTGGGAAGATTATCTGTACTGGCAGGCTACCGACAAACGGACAGTGAAGCGCATCAATGAGCTGCTGCGTGATGCGCTCCGCAATCCGTTTGAAGGCCTTGGCAAGCCGGAGCCGCTCCGCTTTGACCTTGCGGGATGCTGGTCCCGCCGCATCAATCAGGAAGACCGCCTTGTGTATCGCCTTGACGAGCAGGGGGCGGCCCTGATCGTCCTCCAGTGCCGCTACCACTACTGAAGGCTTCGCCTTCGCTGTCTACCTGCATTACCCAGCTCTTTTGTCTACGAGAGGCGGCTCTTCGGGGCCGCCTTCTTTTCTCTTTCCTCATCCCTCCATTGCCCCATCCCAGTCGACATGGTAGCCTGCCGCTATCGTCAATGAATTATTCTGAGGGGGAAAATCAAATGCAATTTTTTAGCATAATACTAGGAATCGCCTATTTAGGAATGGGGATTGTCCAAATATCCGCTATTGCAGACGGCATCCATGCTTGGTTGGGATGGGATGGTCTGCTCGCTGGCTTCCTTGCTTTTATTCTTGGATATTTTCCTCTTATTGGCAGTATATGCGGTGTCGCAGGTGCCTATTATGCATGGGGATGGGGGTTAATACCTTCAATCGTTTTATTTTTTTGGTATATACCACTCATAATAGCCTTTTTTGTCGCATCATCATTTCAAAATTACTTTGAAAATAAAAAACATACAAAAGAAGTTGATGCTCGTGAAATAGATATTTGTATAAATAATAAAAATTTTTTTCATAAAATTATAAATGGGGATGTTTCACTTCCAATCATATTTTGGATATACGGCGTTGCTGTATCAACAATATGTAAAATGTTTATAAAATCAAAATTTGCAGAAAATTTTTTTGCAATTATATATCATAATTATGATTTAATTGGAGTAAAAGTTGTTGGAATAGCATATGATACATTTCTAATTGTATATACAATAATTATTTGTATTGGCGTATGGAGAAGTGCGAATAAATATACAGGTCATTTCATATGGGCAGCAATAGCAAAATTCTTTTCTATTTTATGGATGATATCCATAATAATAATTGTTGCAGACATATTTAGCCTTATCAATATGCAACTTCCTGGATCTACAGAAGAGTTACCTCAATGGCGTCTTGAAGGATATAAAAAATCCATAGATTCTCTTATTAACCATTGACATTCCCCCCATTTTGTGGCGTGGTAACTGCACTACAGCTTAGGCAGTGTCCACGCCACTGTTTTTAAACGACGCGTGCCCCTGCCCGGCATCCTATGCTGGGTCTTTCTTTTTCAGGTATTGAGCATTTCTCAAGACCTGTCCCTTCGCATATTCTTGCCGGGTCGATAGCCTCTAATACAATACCCTTCGGGGGAATAAAGGCAGCCGTCCTAAGCGGTAGTTGAGTCCCGGCATTCTCACATAATTGCCGCACTACTAAACTTAGGAGGCTCGTCATGAGTCAGGCTACCCTTCTTCCTTCGGAACACTTCTCCCCTTCCGTCTCTCTGCACTCCGGCCGCCCGGCCACCACGTCCCTTGAGGTTGCTCAGTTTTTTGGAAAGCGTCACGATCATGTGATGCGCTCTGTCAGAGATTTGATGGATAACTGCCCGGAAAAATTTACTGCCCCCAATTTTGGGGTGAGTGAATACATCGATGAAACAGGCCGCTCCCTGCCCATGTTCATCCTCTACCGCGACGGCTTCATGCTGCTGGTCATGGGCTACACCGGCAAGAAGGCCCTGGCCATGAAGCTGGCCTACATCGAAGCCTTCAACCGCATGGAAGAAGAGCTGGCCCGGCAGAAGGAAGCCGCCCGCAACATCACCCAGGACATCGTGGACTTTCCCGGCACCCTCTCCATCACGCCGTCCAGCGTAGCCGATCGCAAGCCCCTGCGGGCGCTGGTAAGCTCGTGGGCCAAGCTGTCCAACGCGCCCTTTGATGCCTGCTGGAACCAGCTCAAGGCCGCCTTCAACCTCGCCAACATCAAGGATCTGCCGCAGCAGTGGATACCGGATGCGCTGGCGTGGGTGCAGGCCAAGATCGACGCGCTGCCCAAGGCCCTGCCGCCGCAACCGGAGCGCCTGCCCCTGTACCGCAACGGCTGCTTCTACCCGCCGCACCGCGACCGGAGCCACGTCCCCGGCCCGCAGGAGGCCGCGCTGCTGGAGCTGTGGCAGGACTGGACCCGGCGCGAAGCCGGCCTCCGGCAAGAGTTCATGGCCATGCTGCGGGAACTGGACGCCCGCCGCGGTGAGCGGATACCATGTTCAGCCCGCAGTGCCTGCTGGACAGCCTGTTCCAGAGCCGTACGGAAGCCGAGCAACGATTCCGCCAGGCGCTGGATGATGCCAACCTACACTTGCGCTTGAGCCTCAACGTGGCCGTGGCGCTGGGAAGGTAATAATATTTGCCCAATCAAATAAACGGCCCGGGAGCTTTTTTAAGCTCCCGGAGCCGAAATTTTTTTATTGTTGCTGACTGAGAATTTTTCCTACAAAAAGAGTGCAAAATCCATTGCCAGTGACGACAAAGAAGGTTAGTTTTTGAAAAAAGGAGACAATTATGCCGAAGACTGCCATGCAAGTCATCGCCGAGCATTGGGATGATGGCAGCCTCCCGGTTGACCCCGCCTACATCGCCGCACAGATGGGGATCGCCGTGCTGGCTGACCCAAAGCTTGTGGCAAGCGGCCATTACGAACCGAAGGGATTCAATGATGGCCCTCTCATTACATACAATCCTACGGAACCCCCTGTACGCCAACGTTTTACTATTGCGCATGAACTAGCTCATTTCGTACTTAACCATGGAGCCCGCGACCGAGATACACCAGACAATTTTACTATGGCCGTCCATGATCAAAAGGAAGTAGCTGCTAATAAGTTTGCGGCTTGTTTACTAATGCCCAAGAGCTTTGTAGATGCTGTCGTCCAAGTAAATATGGTCCGTAGCCTTCCTAAGCTGGCAAAGATTTTCGGTGTATCTAAGGCCGCTATGAGTTATCGCCTTAAGGAACTTGGATATGACGTCGCAAAATAATATTGTTATACGCGACTTGTCCTCAGATGAAGATACCCAAGATGAGGAAGGATATCGAGCTAGCCTTGGGAAACAAAAGCTTTCTCAACGTTGGGTTATCTTCTGGACATGTTTTATTATTTGTATTCTTCTCTACCTTCTTTTTGCTCTTTCGCTTGTCTTTGCTGTCATTGATCCACTCCTTTGGATAGCGATAATAGAGCACAAACATTTAGTAGCTCTTCTCGGAGCGCTACTTGTTGTACCTTCTGCCCTCTTATGGGGCATGGTTCGTGCGGCGTATACTCCTGAGAAAGAAGGCATTGATATAGAAGATGTAGCAAAAACGATCAAAGGAATACAAGGAATCCATCCAACCGTATAGGAATGTAATTCCCCAAGCCCTCGCTCCATCACGGAACGGGGGCTTTTTTGCGTGCTGCGGGCTTTAGCCTACATGAAGCCACCGCCCTTGCGGATGATATGGCTGGGCGTGAGGTCAAGACTGCCAAGCCGGAAGTAAGTCTGGTTGAAATCCTCCTTCATCTTGCGCTCCGTACGCCGTAAAGTGCCGGGACTCATCCACTCCCTCATGTGGTAGAAGAACATGTAATCTAGGGCCGAACGCGTATACCAGAGGTTGGCGAACGGCAAATTGCCGGTCACGAGGCGCAGGGCGTCTTCCCCGGCGTTGCCGAAATCGCCGCGCACGAGCTGGCCAGAGATGGGCATGATTTTGGACAGTTCCGTGAGACCGGGGCCAGCAAGGGAGGCGATGGCCTGCCCGCCAAAGCGGTCAGCTTGCCCAAACATGAAGTCTCCCATAATGCCCAGTCCACCCCCCTGTAAGAGTGCCGCAATCCATGTTTCCTTCTTGTCCAAGCTGCGCGGTTCGCGCCCCTTGGTGATATCCTTGGCCGCTCCAGACAGGTAGCCGAACAGCACCGAAGCCACGGCGAACTGCATGAGCCCCCACGGATCACCGGACACAAAGCGTGTCCTGTCGGCGGAGGCCCGCTGCCAGCGGGATTCCATGAGGATACGCTGGCCATAGGTGAATGGGAAAGCCTTGAACTGCAGGATAGTGCGCAACAACTCTCCCGTCACGGTACCGGGACGCGTGCCGCGGTACATAAGGGCACGGGTCTTGGCGTCGGGCTCCAGGATGGCGTATCCGGTCTCATCACTGAGGAAGCTCATCACGTCTTCCATGAGCTGCTGCCGCTGTCGGTCGAGGGCTTTCTGCCGCATGGCCTGCCATGTAGCATCGTCAGGGGCTTTATGCCCATTCCGGTCATAGACGCTTTTGTCCCGCAGATGCTCAGGCAGGAAGGGCTCCAGCTGGGCGTCGGACAGATTCAAGGCTTTTTCGGGCAGTATGTAGTCCGTGCCTTCCACAGTGGTCAGCATTTCCCGCAGCAGAGGCCAGCGCGATTCCAGTCCGTTGCGCCGCAGGGTGACGGCAAAGTCAGGATTTACGTCAGCGAAGTTTTTTTTCGCAGCGTCGGCCAGCATGCCGGAGAGCGTGAAGGCGTAACCGCTACGGTGTCCTTCCGTCCAAGCCTCCAGACCGGAGAGGCGGAAGAAAGTATCCATCCAGCGGCTCATCTTGCCGGGCAGGCCGTCCTGGATATCGAAGCGGTTATAGATGGAGCCCAGCATCCCCTGCGTATACAGGCCGATGCCCCGGCCATACTCGATACGATCGGCGCTGGAGAATCTCTCCAGATTGAAGCGAAAAGCGCCTCGCCAACGCTCAAGGAAGTTCTAGCCGTTGTGCCGCAGAGCCATGGCTTTCACGGGAATGTCCGCGAAAGAAGACAGTACGGCTCCGCCCAGCTTGGCCATACTGATGATGCCGCGGGCGCAGGCGAAGATCCGGGCCGCCGTCAGGTTGCCGGGCGTGCCCATTTCACCGGACAGGGCCTTGTACCAATTGGCGACTTTGCCGTCACCTCGCATCGTCCAGAGGTCGGCCACCTTTTTTGCGTCCTTGTCGGCCAGAGCATGCTTGAGACGCTGGGCTTCGCCGTCGATAAGGCTGGTCAGCATGGCTTCTGGGTTGGGGCCAAAGGTCTGCATCAGAGCCAGTTTGTTGGCACTGCCCTGCAATCTATTCAAAACAGCGGTCACGATGGTGCCCTGCCCAAACTCCTTGTGGTAGGCCACGGCACTTTCCGCATCCCTGAAATGCAAGACACGCTCTTTAGCGAGACTGTTGGCCAGATTGCGCGGGCGCAGCGGACCGGAAGGTCTCTCTTCCGATTTGGACGGGATGCCAGTGGTGATGCCCATATAGACGTTGGACAGGAACGCGGAACGCTGTTCCGGTGTGGAATCCGGCAGGGTGCGTTCCCAGTCGATCTTGCCGATGATGGCATCGTGCCATTGTTGCAGCCCTGCTTTCAGGATCTTTGCCTCGTCGTGGGACTGGGGGGCATAGTTATCCAGCTTGCCGATGTCCGCCCCGACCTCGTTGAGCCGCTGCCGGAACTCCTCAAGGTAGCGCGAGAAGATGTCGGCGCAGGTGCGCATGTCCTTGTTGCCGGTGCTGCCTGGCTCGATCATCTCTCGCATCACGCCTTCGCCGAAGGTCCGATCCTTGTTGAGCAGGGGCACCATGCCGGTAGCGTCCAGTTCTTTTGCAAGGCTCCCGCTCCACAGGGCCTTGATGGCTCCACGTTTGCGACTGACGCTCTCGCGGCTGCCTGAGAACCGCTCATTGCTGCCCACCAGCAAGGCTTCCAATGCATCGGTGAAGCTATAGCCCTGGGCCTGCACGTCCGTGATAAATTGCTCCACCTGCGCCCGTTTTACGATGGCGATGGCCGCCTGCCTGCGTGCCACCCTGGCGGCACGAAGGTCAAAGGGTTTTCCGTCGCCCAGGCCAGTGTCTTCCAGCGTCTGCCGCAGCTCAAAGAGGCTGCGTGTCCGCCTGTCCTTCGGGATGTCTATTGCCCTTGCCCGGTCAATGGTCAGGGCCTCGGAAAGCAGACGGGCCACATCATCAGCGTCGGCATCGGCACGGAGCAGGCCGGAATCGAACAGCGCCCGGCCCACGCTGGCAGACACCACCAGTTCATCGCCATCCAGTGGTGCTCCCCGTTCGGTCAGCAGGGCATTGAGTTCCGTTGTCCGTTCCGGGGACATGGTACCGAAGGTGACAGAGCTGTAGTTGCCGCTGTCGAGCAGTGCCCGAATCTGGTTGTTCCGTGCTCGCTGCATGGCCGGGCCCAACTGCAGTTCCTCCACCCAGCGGCCTACATCCAGATCCTCGCCGTCTCGCATGGCGATCATGGTGCGGTCGAGCAAACGGCCGGCACTCATGCGGTCAAGACCGGCCAAAGAACCGCGAACCAGTCGGGAGGCCTCCCGACTGTGGGGCATGTCAGCCATGACGGAGATAGCCTGTTCCGCGCTCCTGCCTGCGGCGTAACTGTCCATGCCCGCATCGGTCAGAACGCTTTGCAGTGCCGCTCGCTCCCCTTCCAGCGCCGCCACACGCCGGTTGTGCAGCAGGCCGCCTGCCGCGCCAAGTCCACCACCCAGCAAGGCACCGAAGGTCACATCCAGGGCGAGGTCGCCGAAGTCTACATCATCGCCACGGCGGACCGCCTCGGGCATGAGGATAGCGTCGGCCGCCAGCGTGGAGACAGCTCCTTCCCGGGCTGCGAGGAAGGCCCGTCGGCCAAGGCTGGCGCCACGGGCCGCAGCCCCGCCAAAAGGGATGAGGTTCACCGGATCAGGCATGTTTGCCAGTAGAGCCGCGCCAAAGCCCACGGCCGTGCGAAAAGCACCCTGCCCGTCACGCTGCAGCAGTTCAGCCTCAATCTGTCGCCTGTCGTAGGTCTCGGCCAGTATCTGCGCCCGCTGGGGCGTCATGTCCGACGTCCACTGGATCTTGCCCTTGCGGTCAAAGCCCTGGGCCTTGAACTCCTCCGGTGTCATGGCTTTGGGAGTAACGCTGGGCATACCCACCAGGCCGCCCACCCACCAGTCTTCATTGGCAGTCCCGGCGGCCTCTTCAGCTTCACGGATGCGTGTATCCTCGGCGATGATGCCCGCAGTGGTGCGCTCGAAGGCGTGACGCATGGCCATGCCGGCAAAGTCGCCCATGTCGGCCTGGAACCCCATCTGGGCCACGCCGCGCATGAAGTCCGTGTCGTTGGTGCGGTCAGGCGTCCACGGAGCGGAAAGGATGGCTGGATCGCTCATGTCCTCATCTCCTACGGGATGTAGTTGTCGGCTTGTTCCAGACGGGCGCGAGTCTGCTTCACGTCCTCAAGGGTGAAGGTAAAGTCCTTGCCGCCCACGCCCCTGTAAATCGAGCCTGTGGTACCATCCAGCACAACGAAGCCCTTACCGTCTGGGGAATTGACCACCATGCCCACTTGCCGCAGACGGGCCACTTCGCGGTCGCGTAGGATCTTGTCTGTCCCGGCATTACCGGTGGACATTATATTGGCGCCGACGACCTCCGGCAGACGCTCAAGGAATGCCATCTGCACATCCTCACTGGTGATGCCCAAGCCGTAGGAAGCGGGTAAGATGATGGAGACATTGTCATCATCAAGGACGCTACGACCGAAAGACAGAATCGCTGTCACCTTGTCCGGGTCACGCCCGGCCCGCAGCAGTTTTTCCGCTGTCTCGCGGTACTGCGTCGCGGTCTTCCACGCTTCGGGGCTTTGCAGCATGCTCGCCCGGCGTAGCATGGCCCGATACATTTCGCTGCCGTCAAGGACAGCCTGGAGGGCGCTTTTGTCCTCCAGTTTGGGCAGCTCCTTGGCGTCCATGGCCGAGACGGCGAAGACCTCCCGCGCGTTGAGGGCATTGCGGGGATCGTCGCCTATGGACAGGGCCGCGTCGATCTCCGGCGTGGACAGGCCCATCTCGGACAACACATGGGGCGACAGGTCGCCGTATGCCCTACTGATCTCCGTGACCATGCTGAAGCGGGCCTCTGCCGGAGCAGACTGCCACTTCTGGGCCATATCCGCTGCCTCCACCTTGGTCAGGACGCGCTGAGCAACTACCGGGATACCGTTACGCTGCTGGTAGGCGATACGGGCCTGGGCCCTATCTCCCGGCGTCGACTCACTGGGCAGCAGACCTTGCCTGTCAAGATTCTCCTGCGCTGCCTGCGCCGGATCTTTTTTCAGGCCTGAAAGACGGGCGCTGTAGACTCTGGTCATGGCTTCCAGCTCGCCAGCTTTGGCTTTGTGTTCCTTGATGGACAGAGATGGAGCCTTGCCGTCTTTGGGGGCCAGCTCCCTCTGCAACTGACCGATACGAGCCGCCACATCCGGGAACGAAGCGTTACTGGCAAAATCCGCAGCAGCTTGGTTGCGCTGCCAGAAGTCCGCTGCCGTCTCCAGTTCTGCGGCTTCAGTCCCCTTACCGATGGCACGGAGCTGGCTTGCCATGCGGATCAAGGGCTTCACATCCCCCATAAACTGCGCCGCATAGACAGCATCCTTCTGCTTATCCAGTATCTCACGGGCTTGCTTGTTGACGTTGGCTTCCTGCCGATTGCGTTCTGCTGTGATCATGCGCATGTAGGCCAGGCGATCAGCAGGGTCGAGCCCTTGGATGCCGCTACCAGTGCCACCAGAGCCGGCCCCCCTGCCCTGCAGCCTGCCCATGACGGACGGGACATAGTCCAGGCTCTCTTTGGGCCTTGCTTGGCCTCCAAGGCCTTTTCCAGTCTTAAAGTATTCGTCTACGTTGGCCGGGCCCCAATTATACGCCATAAGAGCGCGTTCCACGTTCCCGCCGTAACGTTGCAGCATTTGCTTCAGGTAGCGCGTACCTCCACGCACGTTGGCTTCCGGGTCATTCGGGTCGACCCCCAGTTCCTTTGCCGTTCCCGGCATAAGCTGCATGAGCCCTGTGGCACCGGACCTGGATACCACATCCTGCCTGCCACCGCTCTCCTGCATGATGACGGCCGCGATTAGATCAGGGGCGACCCCTTCTTCCCGGGCAACCTTCTCCACTATGGCATCCACGTCTGCGGACAAGGCGACTTTGCCACTGGAAGCCGTTCCCCCAGAGCCCATGCCGAGCATGGATTCCGCCGCATCCCAGTTGCCAGAAGAGATGGCTCCATCCATGCGGGCCTGTGCCAATTTACGGTCGACCGCTATCTTGCGGGCACGGTTGTCTTCCCCAAGGAACATGGCGTCAATCTGATCGTGCAGGCCCTGTCGCTGGAACTCGGCATAGTCTGTGTTGGACCAGTTAGAGGCTACTGCCTGCTCTGCTGTGGCCACGGAGGAGTCGAAGACGGATTTGTCCCACGTTGCCCTCTCCTGCCGGGCGTAAGCCACACCCTGCTCACTGAAATGCAGCATCGCTCCGGCGGCCCGCTCTTTGAAGGTATCCGCGAACCGCCCGGAAAAGCCGCCCTCCTGCAGGTATTTTTGCGCCGTCTTCCGAGCGAAATCAGCAAAGTGTTAACCGGCGCCCAGAGCATCCTGCCCCTTGTTTTCGGCCATGTAACGGTCGCGCTCCGCATTGAGCTCCTGCTGCATCCCCAGCAAGGACTGACTGACGCGCGTGGTCTCGTCCTTGACGTATTCCTGGATGGCGATACCGGTGAGCTGCTTCCCCGCCGCCAGCACGTCCGCCCAAAGGCTGTCCTGCGCCGTGCCGCGCACGTCCCGGATGACACCGCGCGGCGCGCCGGGGTCTATGGGGCCCGCCTGGATGCGCCGGGGGCCGGAGCCGTAGGTCTGTACCCTGATGGCCATGTCTCCCCCTATTTCCACACCGTGCCGCGAGCCTTCTTCGAAAACTCCAGCGCGTCTTTGACCGGCTCATTGAACAGGTCACCAAAGAAACCACTTTCGCCCCCAAAGCCTCCCGCCGTGGCGTAGGCGCCGATGCCGCTGGTCAGGCCGGAAAGACCGGCCGTCAGCAGGGTGCTGCCCAGCCCCTTCACCGAATTTCCATACCAGCTGGCGGCCGCGTCGTAGTTGGCGGCGTTGGTCAGGCTGGCTTTGACGTTCTCGTCCGTCTCCCACTGGTTGACGGCCTTCTGGTAGCGGTTCAGGCCCACGTCCCCGGCATAGCGGGATGCATTGCCGGAAAGCACGTCCATGGCGCTGCCGCTGCTCATGTCCACGCCCAGGGCACCAAAGCTGGCCACGTTCCCGGCCTGCAGGTCGGCATATTGCCGTGTCAGGGCGTTACGCTCGCGGTCAAGGTTCTCGGCCTCGATACGGCCTTTCTCCGCCGTGACCTTGGCCTGGTTGCGTGCGGCCTGGGCCTGGGCCTCGGCCATCTTCTTGTTGTACTGGGCCTGCCGGTTCTGCTGGCTGGTACTGGCGATGCTGCTCAGTGCCGACAGGCCGCCCATGGTCAGGGCCAGGGTCATGGCTCCCATCAGAACGTCCCTCCTCCGGTATAGGGAGAAATCTCCAGGGTGGTGACCAGCGCCAGGATGGTCAGGGGCGTGGCGCTCTGCACCTGGAACACCAGGGGAGAGGCCGCCGACCAGCCGGCGCAGGTATCGAGGTCAAGATCGGTTCCTTCGCTGAAGAGCGGTGCCAGCCCACGATCTCCTGTTCCTTCATGTAGGTGAGCCCGGCCAGCGTGCCGTCGGAAAGGACGCTCCAGAGCACGGCATAGGGCTCCTGCTGCCAGCTCCAGGCCACCACGTCCACGTCCCTGAGCATGTGCCGGGCCAGGATGTTCAGGTCCTGCCCCAGGTATTTGTCGGCGCTGTAGTTGTAGGCGAACTCCCGTATGGCCCCGGCGCCGCGCTGCACATAGAGTACGCTCCCTCCCACGGAGAGGGCCGCCACGGCATCGCTGCCGCCGTTGGTGGTCTGGAGCTGGAAGGACGCCGTGGCCGGGGTCAGGGCCACGCCCTCGGAAGGCTCCAGCGTCCATTCGCTGCCTTCCGTGCCAAAGGCCAGGGCGCTGCGGTCAGGTTGCAGCCAGACGATGCGGCTGGCCTGGGTGGCGGCCAGCGTGACCTCGATGGCGTCGTCGTCCTTGGGCGGCGTGGACTTGGCCATGCTCTCGAACTCGCCGGAACGAGAGAGCCAGATGGTGATGGGGCGGCTGTTGCTGGCGGCAAAGCCCAGGAGCTGCTGGTGGAAGAAGACCTGCGAGGGATAGTTGCCCTCGCCCTCGAAGGGGTCCTCGTACTCCGGGGGCGTGTCTTCGGTGTCCGCACCGATGTTCTTGTCGTCGATGTGGGTCTCGTCCGCGCCCCCCTTGCCGATGTAGCCGAAGACCCCCATCTTTTTCTTGTACACCCGGTAGCCCGTGGCACCCTCCACGGCCTCCCAGCTGATGCGGATGTGGAAATCCACGCTGTTGAGGGCCTGGGCCGAGATGCTGGCCGGTTCGGAGGGCGAGGATTCCTGCCCCTTGTCGTCGATGGCCGTGACGCAATAGGTGTAGTCCGTCTTCTTGTCCCCCTCCGGGGTGCCCACCGTGGAGAGCGCGGGCTTCTTGGGCGTGGCGATGGCGGGCATGAAGGTCAGCTCGGACCAGCGCCAGTCATCGTCGGCATGGCGTGCGAGCTTGCGCGGCGTATAACCAGGATGCGCGAAATAGATGACGTCCGCCGACTGGGCATAACGCACCGCCCGCAGGTCGGCGGCGGCGAAGGGGGACTCGAAGATCTTGGAGGAGCCCTCCTCGTCCTCCACCTTGGCCCTGTCCAGTGCCTGCTCGAACATCTGCAGGTAGCCTTCCGCCTGCGCGCCGCCCTGGGAGATGTAGGGTGCCATCTCGAAGGCCACGCGCCAGGCCAGCATGTCGGCGAACAGCTCGGGGAAAGTCGTCACGAGGCCGCTCACATAGGTCAGCAGCACCCCGTCCGCATCGGTCTCCAGCCTGTCCCCCACGATCTCGAAACAGACATCAGGGCCCGGTCGTGCCGTGAATGGGTCAGGACGTGCCGCCCCCACCACGCGCACACTGTCGGACGGCAGGGCGAAGGCGAACGGCCACGGCCCCTGCGCGGCCTCTGCCGACAGGACAAGACGCTGGCGACGCAGGGCGAACGACCACGGGTACAGCGACAGGCACAGGGTACGGCATTTGTCATAGACGGCCCCTGCACCTGCATGGCGGGCGTATCCTGAAAGCCGGCATTGCCCATCCGGGCGCCCACCCGGACAAGGGCCGTATTGAGGACGGACGTTTTATTCTGCATGGCGATGTTCCCTTGTGCGCGACAGGACATCCGGCCCTGAGACCGGTGATGCCCTGCCTGCGAGCAGCAAAATATAAAGTTTTACTTTAAGTTTTTACGCGAGCGACGGCAGCATCCATGCAGGATCAGATCGTTCCTGCCTCTTCCCACTGCCACAGGCCTTCCGTGCCCGGCACCCAGACGCAGGCGGGCATGTCGGCCTTGGCCAGCCAGAGCTTGCCGTCATAGCTGTAGTAGCTGTCCTTCGTGACATCCATGCCGTAGAGGAAGGCATAGGGATGCTCCTTACTGCCATCCGGCTCGTCGCCAGTCTCCGGGTCCACGGACAGCGGACGGTACACGGCCAGCATCCCGGTGGCATCCGGGGGCTGGTTCTCGATGGTGGTCACTTCCTGCATCACCTCATAGACGATGCCCTTGTGGGCCAGGCGGTAGCCCTTGGCGTAAGTCTGGCCGGCGGCCCACTCCGTGAACAGCCCGGCCCTGGCGAAGGTGGCGAACTCGGCGGCGGCGAAGGCGCCTGTCTGCACCATGTCCGCCTGCATCCGGGCCATGAGGATGCTTCGCGACTGCGCCTGAGCTTCGGCCACGGCCTGCGCGGCCAGCTCTTCTTCCGTGGGCGGGCGATTGGCCTCTTCTTCCCGGCGAGCCTTCTCCTCTTCCCACAGGGCCACGAAGGGGGCCACGCGCTCGGCATAATCGTCGGCGGCAAGCGCTTCGTTGGGCAGGCCGTCGCCGGGCTCCACATGGCCCGCGCCGTCGTGCCACTGGAGGGCGTGGAAGGTCTCGGACGTGATGCCGTCCAGGAACAGCACTTCCCCGTCCACAGAGA
>ERZ1673698.317-NODE-317-length-81235-cov-44.601478_pt1 | contig 81235 bp, 64 predicted proteins | sample MGYA00580228_ERZ1673698 | MGnify/ENA primary metagenome ERZ1673698 (study PRJEB41218, sample SAMN15661768) | gut metagenome | host: Homo sapiens | place: Canada: London | collected 2015-08-20/2019-03-30 | study: EMG produced TPA metagenomics assembly of... | reverse complement strand
ATCTACAAGTTCCCCATTCTCACGTGGAAGTTTTTGTTTAGCCCATGTTGCCATATTCGATATTTGCTAAAAATCTATATCACCTTCATCTAGTACTTTGTGTTCCAGGTAGGTAAGAACTTGTTCATGCAAACTTTTGCCTGATGATATTATAGATTCATTTGTACTCTCTTTTCCAAAAAATCCAGAATTAATCTTAGTTTGCAAATCTTTGTATTTTGAAGCCAATATATCTATGCTCAATAATGCTCTGTTAAAAGACAAGTCTGCATATTCCATTTTAGACATTGCATCTCTTGCCTGAAAAGGCATCAAATTCATAGAAAAGAAATCCTGATCTTTATTAACAACAGACGATACAGTATATTCAAAAGCCTCATGATTTGTTATCATAAGAAGTAAACGATTTTTGAACAAATTAGCATTGGCACTATTTTGCTTAATCGCTTTACTGATAAACAAATATGCAAGACTTGCTAGTTGTTGTCTATCATCAATATCAGAAATTGTTCCATAAGAAAGGAATATCATTAATCCCATTCCGTAATGTCCAAAATCTTTTATATTTTTTAATTGTTCTGGATTATCCTTATATGAACGCCATGATTTATAAAGGGGATGATATGTTTCATCGCCATTATTTCCAATAGAAAGTTGTTTTAGTGCTTCAACGACCAAACTTTCTGTTTCTACCATTCTACAGGCAGTATTATTTGCGGAATTTTCCGTAGTTTTACTTCCTACCATATATTCAAGTTTAACATTTCTGTCATACAAGAAGAGGATACACTTTTTTACAACATTCTTCTCAAGGATAATCGAAAAACCATAATCCGACAAATCAATCTCTTGCCATCCAAAAGGTGTTTGTGCAGAGACACAATATCCCTTAAGCAAAATCTCAGAATCCGAGAATTTTACTACACGCATTGGTTTGGGGGCAAACTGTGGTTGTCCTGTATCTCCATTTGTTGCAGTCAAGATATACCCATCTCCAGGTGTAAGCTGATACCCAGAACATCCATTGATGTTCTTTTTGATTTTTATATATCTCGGACAGACTTGTAATCCTCTTACAGGTTGACCATTTTCATAACGCTGATGACAGGTAGAATCAAATTCGAAATTAGACAAGAACGATTCTTCACGCCTTTGTTGCTCTTCTTGCTTACGACGCTCTGCCAATCGTCGTTGTTCTTCTGCACGACGCTTTTCTTCTTGAAGACGCAATTGTTCTTGTCGTGCTTTCTCTTTCTTTTTATTGTTTAAAAAATCGAATATTCCCATATCAAAAAGTTAGTCCATCAGTAGCCTATAGGACATATTAGTTAAACGAAAAGCGTGGCACTGCTATAACCACGTCTTAAAGTGCAGGCCCTGAGAAAACCTTAATCAACAGATATGGTAAAGCAGCCCACGCTATAACGTGGGAACTGCCATGCCAATTCTTGTTGATTTTGTGTTTCAGTTTCTCAGGCTTTGCACTTACAAGAGTAGCATAACGCTCCTAATATTTCTTAATGTCTGGAAATGGTTGTACCAAATCCAATAGCAAAAATACAGAAAATATCTGTAAGTCATGAAGAATATTCTGAAAATCAACGAAAACATTACGTAATACTTCATTTTTAGATTTTAAAACAGAATATTATGGGTGAACGCTCGTACTTAAATTATTCAATCCCCAGTATGTCTTGAAGAATGAATCGGAATGGATAAGTGAATCCAACTCTTGATAATCCTTCTTTCTCTTTTCATCCATGATAACCTTCTTGTAGAAAATTCGGTTGGTTCGGTCAAGATCCATAACCCTACTTTGATAGAGAGATGAAAAGAGAACACAGGCGATAATGCCAAGAATGACAATATACCATTGGAGCAATCTCCATTTGTCAGTCCTTTGTTTGAATCTGTTCCATCTGTAGAGCCACCACGATTTCAGTGTTGGTGGAGGAGATGGTTTAGGACTTGTGATGGTTTGCAGGGCATCGCCCCATATCTTCAAAATCGCATGTGCTTTTTCTACAGATTCATTCTCATCAATGATTTTCATGCCGATGTAACGGATTGTCCGTTGGATTTCTAACGAATATTGTGGAGCCCATTCTGCTACTTGCTCAATTGTCATTAAGCCTTGCGCTTTTCGCTTTTGCAGATACACATTACGTTTGCACTTTCTTTCCTTTTCGTCTTTTTCCAAGTATTTATCAATTTCTTCAACATACAGTTCAATGAAGATGGTCCCCAGGCGTTTGAGGGTCATATCCGATAGAAGTTCTGCAGAATCAGACATAGCGTTAAAGTAACTATCCATTTCTTCGTGAACAGCACTTTTTATCTCGTCATAAGGAAAGGAGGCTGCTGAGGTGCTTGCAACAGGCGTTATTGGTGCGACCTCCTCTTTCGCTGCCAACTTCGCCAATAGATTTTCGATATTACCAAGTCTCTGTTCTGTTGCGACATTATTGTTTTTGATAACAGACAAGTCATCAAGTATATCCTCCAACTGTTCATTTGATTTAGCCATATTATTGATGTTTATAAGTTTGATTAACGTCTGCTTCTTCCGAAGCTGCGACTTCTACTGCTATATTTTTTCTTGTATTTGTCATCATCTCCCCAACCAATTTTAGAAGACGTGCCTCCACCACCTGCAGATATGGCAGGTTGATATGGAGGAAAGAGAATGGCTCCAAGGGAAGTGAGTCCTACTTGAATCGCTCCTTTGCCTATATTGAAAACGTCATCTGCTGCTTGGTACAATTCATCAAAGAAATCTTGTTCCAAAGTCTGTTCGTTGCCACACATCTGCGGGGCATCATACATTCTTGCTTGGGCTTGCCAGGGGAAACGTAAATCGAAATCAGGGAACACTCTATCTATATCTCTTACATCATAGGCATTATGCGAATCGTACCATTCTTGCCGAGCATCATCATACATATCTCTTGCCTGTTCATGAACGATAGTTATAGGGTTGCCAAGCTTCTTGCAAATACATGCAAGAGTGAGTGATGAATCCAATTGCCTGCCACTATAAGAGATGTCATGTTTCATCTTGCTGCTGATATTTTCCAATGCAAGAGTGAAAGAAATTCCTTCTATACCGTTTGTCTTAGTATTATATCGGAAGCGCAAACGGATTCCTGCTTTTGACAATTCGTTCTCAAATTCTTTCCAATTTTGAGAGACTTGCAACGATTCGCTTACTCGATGCAACATCTGATAACGGATGGCATCCATTGAGCGAAGTCTTCTTTCTTTGATGGCCTCTTTTCCTCTTGCGATAAATAAGCCATATTGCTCAGTCAATTCCTTACACACTTTTATGTTCTTGTCTTTCTCATGTGAGTCTTTGGTGCATTTGCCTTTAAAGTTTACTCGATTTACCATGATATGAACATGTGGGTGCTCTTTGTCGAAATGACGGAATGCGACAAATTGATTGTCGTCATATCCCATGTGTTTCAAGTAATCGTTGACTATTTGCTCTAACATCCTGTCATTGATACATAGCGCATCATGGGGTGAAAACGATAAGATAAAGTGTCCTACAGGTTTCTTGGTTCGAGCACTCAAACCTGCCTGCATCACGAAACTATCTGTTATGGTTTGGTTATTCGTGAGATTGATTCCGTAGCTTGAAGCAACCAGTGTCGCATTTTTGCGTGGGTCGTTGACATAGTTGATGAGCCCTCCGAATGATGCTCCATGAAGAATTTTACCATACATATGCTGTCGTATTTTGTAGTTTAACTTTGATTTTCTGGTTCGTCTTCTTTCTCTTTGATTTTGAGACGAGCTTGATGGAGAACCGAATTGACTCCATCGAGGGCTTCGTTGGCTTTGTCTGCAATGGTCATAAGCCCTATTTGGTGAGCAAGCTTAACCAAGGTATTGATATTCGTTCCAAGATTATTCAAATCTCTTATCTCTTTCATCAACTCCTTCGAAACCGGTTGGCGCACGATGGCATGAAGTGCGCCTTCACGAATGTAGGTACTTATGGGCATCTCTCCAGCCTTGCGTTTGATACGGACAAACTGTTTTGGTGTGAAACGAACTGGTATGGGCTTGCCATACTTTTCCTCTTCAGGGAGAGGCTTGCGCCCTCCTGGATTGTTGATAACATGTTTTGCCATTATATCTCTTATTCTTTTTGATTCCAATTCTTGAGGGGACAAGTTTCTCAATAGGTATTGACCTTTGCCATATGCTTGATAGGCAAAGGCAATAGCACAATCGGGTATACCGATTGAAATAGTTTTCGTATATCGAAAACACAAACTTGCTCCCGTAAGAACTTAATAATTTGCTAACGCATGTTTTTGACCATAGTGAAACATTTATCGCTTGGAGCTATAATATTGCCTTGTATTAACTGTTTCCACCTTTCTCTTGCAGAGGTATTCATTCAAGTCCTTATCTCCTGCATATTCGTCTGAAGCATCAATCGTCTGGCTTCTGCAATTTGCTTTGAGTTGCAAGGTTGCATTACGTCCTGCTTCATCATTATCCAAATGACAATAGATGCAGTTGTACTTGTCCAAGATCTCAATACACTTAGGAACATTGATTACAGAGTTCAACACAACGGCATCACAATCTCCATGCAACACAACATAAGATAGGAAGTCTATGAAACCTTCAAATACATGGCAGACTTCGTTACCTTGTGATATTACGGAAATATCCTTTGGAGAGATACAACCTTTGAAATAAGCATTGCGAATTTCGTAACCACCCGAGCGATTTGGAAAGCCCAATGCAAAATAGTTTCTGCCATGACTACGATAATGAACTTCCTTACAATACCGTTTTGCCACATTCCAAGTTATCCCTCTTTGTACAACATATTTGTACAGGGCATAATGGTTCAGCTCCTCAGTTTCTATATTGGTAAAAGCTATGCCATCTGCCGTCTTCGTTTCTTGTATTTGTTGAACAGGATTGGCAATCGTTAAGTTCCGAAGATAATCTTGAAAGTTGTTTGTATGAAACAACAGCTCTATTAAGGTTTTAACTCCACCACCTTTACCCAATCCGAAATCGTACCAAACATTTTTATTGATGTCCACCTTGAATGATGCGGTTTTCTCATCATGCAATGGAGACAAATACCACCAGTTTGCCCCTTTCTTTGCTGTAGGCTGATAATGGTGACTTGCAAGAAAGTCAATTATCTGTATATGCTTATTGTCGAATGTATTCATCGTTAATTTGTTGTTGAGTTGTTGAATTGTTGAGGTAGGATGATGAAAAGAGAAAATCGTTGAGCTATTGTTGACCATATTGTTGAGCAGTAAATGCTTATGCCACAATGTATATGTTCTTCTTTTCATCATTTCAACAAATCAACAGAGATTATATGTTTAATGATTCTATGAACTCCTTAGTCACAGTATAATAACGTCCCACCCGACTCACTGCACCAAATTTTGTTGGCTTAGAGTAGTCGTATTGGTATGTCGTATATGAAAGTGCATTTGGAGCCGGCTTCAAACGCCATAACTCCTTCACTACTTTGCGAATATGCCACAATTCCACCTTTACCCCATTAATCGAAAGCATTGGCAGCAGGTCTTGCGGAATAAATGATACCTTGTCCACTTTCTGACATTCCATAATGCTGCGCAATAACTCTACGAGATCAATCTCCGTATGGTTGCGGTTGCATTGCATGATGCGTTCCAAGGCATCCGTATGAATAAGCGTAGGATTGAACCACATACGACTCTCTTTAGTGCTATATAGCACCCGATGTTGCAAGTAATACAAGAAAGCTGGAATTTGCGCTTTCAACTTCTGCAAGAAGTTCGTGTCATCGCTTTCCAACGGCATTATCTTGCGCACCCAATAACGTGTCTCTCCGGTATCAATGATAACTGGGAAAAGCTCATTATTGGAGCACAAAACGAACTTAGCAAAGAAATTCACTTCTTGTCTGTCCTTGCCTTTGGCTTCAACCTTGTATGTCTGTGCTGTGCTCAAATTCTTTAGGCGTTCTGAGTCTTCTCGTCGGCATAGCAGCACCTCGTCAACAACAATAAGTAACTTACCTGCCCAATCCGCATTAAATTGACTTCGAAAGTCCTCATTGGTATTGAAAGTTACATTGTCTTCAAACATCGCCTTGAGAAAATTCAAGAAAGTAGTCTTGCCTGTATTTCGCTCTTCTGATACCAATAGTAATATTGGTAGCTTCTGCGTAGGTTTGGCATAGAGCAACTGCATGTAATCCATCCCTAACTCAAATTGTTCACCAAAGATATGGTGTATCAGTTTCATAATGTCTGGAAACTCTCCTTCTGATGGTATGTGGTCAATGGGCTCATACAAATTGTAGAAACCGCCAATCTCTTTATGATAATCGGTATGGCTGGGAACAGTACAAAAACCGTCATATTTCCGAATAGGTGGCGTATTGTTCTTACCATAATCCTGTCGGATAGTGCCAAAGCTCCATGGGATGCGACGCAATGTGCAAGTACCATTAGCTAATGGTTGTTGGGCAATCTTGTACAGACAAGTACCCACTCTGATATATTCTTCTTTATTTCCTTCCATAACGCTTGTTGTTTATAAAAGCCATGGCTTCGTTCTCCAAATCTGTTTCCGATTTTCTATAAGTACCGCTTTTCAGCCATTCTTCTATTTCTGCCTTGTTAAAAATGATATTCTTTCCTTTCTTATGAAATGGTATTTTTCTTGCACTCGTCCAACCATAAATGGTCTGTTCTGCCGGGTGAGTAGGCAAAAACTCTATGAGATCAGCTACATTGAACCATTGCTGTTCTTCACTCTTCTTTGGTGGTATCAGTTTGTCCACCTTATCACCCAACTCATTAAGTTTGGCATACATGACAGCCAACATCTGAGGCATGTCATTAAACGTGATGTTTTCTTGTTGCATATTTATCAATATTTGTTTCTGTGTGCAAAGGTACATCTACGTTTGTGTGGCAATACGTGGGGCTTTGTGGGGATATAAAAATGACAGATGCGCTATTCGCTTGATAATAAGTGAATAACGCATCTGCCAATAGTTAAACAATGTGAGTTTTGTGGAAAAGCGTGGAATGGTGGGGATATCCACACTTAGTAACTCCTTTTTATGGATTCATCTATTATTTCTTTGTATTCTTTGTTCTTTTCCGAAACTCCAACACTAAGGAAATCTTTATGATGTTTGTCGTAATACTCTGGAGATATATCGCATAGTTCCAACATACTTTCAATCCAATGCTTTGGGGAATCTGACAAAGCTATGGTGTGTGAAACAGCAAACAACATATAGCAAATACGTTGTTTTTGTCGAGGCAGTGGATGGACTTTGGCTTTATCTAATTTGAGATTCAAAAAATTGATGAAGTCGCTTGCGGGCATGTGCTTGAACTGCTTGCCATTACAGGTCTGATAAACCCCTACACAAACGCCAAGGTTGACAATATCCCTCAACTGAGCTATTTCTTTCAGTATTAAAGATTTATCAATCATGTCTATACCTCCTTCTCCAAGTATTCTCCATTTTTTAGGATGACATCTACTAATTTTGATATTTTACGAATCAGCAACTCCAGAAATTGCATCCCAAAATAATGCACCTGTCCACACTTCAATTGCTCCTGCCTATATATGCCATATAGTTCTTCTCCTTGCTTATGCGCTTCATCGTATGCCAACTTTATATTGTCGCACTGTGCATCCAATGTCTTGAAGTCCTCTGAATTAAAATCCATCATATCAAGCCTATTGCTTTCAGTTTGATACTCTCTCCACAGATTCGTTGCTTTATCTTTGGCTGCATCCCATCTCTCTTTATATTCTTTCAAGTGAGACTGCTCCATATTTATGAAGTCCGATGCGTTCCAAGCACTCAAATCAAGAGAGACAAACTTATCCACCTCCTTCTTTAAGCCTATAGCGCTTTCATAGAGGGATTTTCCGTCTTGACGTGCCAAATTCTCAACATCATCAATGATGCCGTTGGTGTTCTGATAATCGTGATAGAATTGTGCTATCACACAAGCATCGGCAAATGTAATGTCTGATACATTTGTTCGTGATGCTATGATATGGTTTACTCTTTGTAAACGCTTGATTATTTCTTCAATTATGTTTGCCATATATAATATAGGTGAATATGTTACTTGATAGCAGCCAAGTCTATCTTGATTGCATCGGCTGCATTCTCTTTCTTTTCATCTACAACTTTTGTGTATCTCTGCGTTGTACGAACATTGGTATGTCCCAACATCTTGCTTACAGTAAAGATGTCTGTGCCATTGCTCAGCTGGAGCGTAGCATAAGTATGGCGGAAGCAATGGAAAGTGATATGCTTAGTGATTCCTGATGCCTCAATCCACTTTGCTAAAGGTTTGGAAATCCAGGATGGGGCAGGAAGACCTTCAAATACTAATTGGTCTGGATGCCCGGGTTCTCCACATAGATCATACGCTTGCTCAGAAATAGGCATGTACTCGACGCCCTTTGTCTTCTTTTGGTCGAAGTTGATGCGATAGTGAGTTCCTTCCTTTGTCAACTCTTTCCATGTCATTTTCATAATGTCACAATGTCGAAGACCTGTCAAAGCAGAGAAAAGGGCTGCACGTTTGATAGTGGGATTGTCGCATGGTGTACAAACCAATCGATTAAGTTCCTCTATGGTAAGATGCTCCCTTCTTGCCTCTTTCTCTTTTATACCTTTTATTTTAGCTGCAATATCAGATACAAAATATCCATCAACAAACGCTTGCTTTAATCCAGCCTTGAATATTGCGAAATAAGTGGAAGCCGTATTTTGTGAGATTGTCCCTTTCTTGTTGCCCCCTTGCGGAGCATCCAACAGGAACAACCTAAAATCCTCAACCAGCTTTGTGTCTATGTTGGCAAAAATCATGGGCTGATTGTCGGTAAAGATGAGCATCAATGCGTATACACGATTCCAATTTACAATAATAGAGTCTGAACTATTCCTGTGCCGAATATCTATTATACTCTTGAAATAGGTAATAAAATCACATTGCGATTTCTCTTTCTGTTCCAATAAGGAGGCTTCTGATTCAGAGTAAAGTCCTGCGGTATCGTATTCCTTTTGTCTAATAGCCCTGACCTTGTCTGCATAGATGCATGATTCTTGGTCAAGCTCCGACTTGCAAAGGATAACACCATTGACATCGCGTTTCGGCTTATATGTTACACTTCCGTCGGAAGCTGTTCTTGCAATTCTGCTTTTGTCCCATATCGGAGTGGTTATAGTACGGTTGACATACTCGCGCACTCGCTGTGGCTTGCCTCCGTTTTTGGATATAACCGGATATGACTCTATGTAAAGATACCATTCCTTACGAAACTCTGCCTTGCGAAGTTTCACGGAAACACGGGTGTGGGATAGAGATTTCTTCATAGGGATGCTTATTTATAGAGGTTGTCTATTTCCTTCTTGGGCACATATACGAAATTGCCGATTTGCCGAGTCGGAATTGAAAACTTTCTGATTTGAAGATAGAGTGTACTATCATTCATGTGATATTTCTCACACGCTTGCTGTATCGTATAGCAATCCTTTGGTTCCAAACTATACAGCTTGGGAATGGGCTTGGGCTGCTTCTTAAGCAAGCTCTTCCTTAGAGGGTACATCTCCATAAGCGTTTCTTTGCTTACTCGTGTTTGGCGTTGACCTGCATTCACACTTGGAATAACACCTTTACGAATTAAACGATATAGTGTTTCTTTACTGATTCCAAACATGGAATATGCCTCTGGTACTGTAATGTACTCCTGGTCTTTGGGAATAGCGTTGGCTATAGCATCCAAACGTTCATTTCTTTTCTCTTCATCTTTCCTGCGCTTAAATGCAACTTTAGAACATCTTGGTGAGCAATACCAAGACGTGATAGTCTTTGCGACGAATGGCTCACCGCAAATCTTGCATTTTCTTGTTATCTCAAACTTTGCTGCACCCATACAATTCTACTTTATTATTACTTATGTTTATTAAGTGTCACATTATCTACCAATAAGCGTTGGTACAAATATGGTGCAAAAATAAAGCAAATATCCGAAAAGAACGAAAGAAATACAAAGTTTAACTAAAAAGAAAATCCGCATAACTCATTGAGCTATGCGGATTTATCTATCTATTCCTTTCGGTAGTTATCTATACTTACTTAACCTCCTCGAAGTCGGCGTCCTGAACATCCTGAGCGCCATCATTAGCACCCTGTGACTGTTGACCGCCCTGAGCACCCTGTGCACCCTGAGGACCTGCCTGCTGACCGCCCTGGTACATCTGCTGAGAAGCAGCCTGCATTACGGTGTTCAAGTTGTTGATGGCAGTATCGATGGCAGCAACATCACCTGCCTTGTGAGCATCCTTCAACTGCTGCAATGCCTGCTCGATGCCTGGCTTCTTGTCTGCTGGAATCTTATCACCGTTATCCTTCAAGAAGTTCTCGGTGGTGAAGATCATAGAGTCTGCTTGGTTCATCTTGTCGATCTTCTCGCGTTCAGCCTTATCAGCAGCAGCGTTCTGCTCTGCCTCAGCCTTCATGCGGTTGATCTCGTCCTCGCTCAAACCAGATGAAGCCTCGATACGGATGCTCTGCTCCTTACCAGTAGCCTTATCCTTGGCTGATACGTTCAAGATACCGTTGGCATCGATATCGAAGGTAACCTCAATCTGAGGAACACCACGACGAGCTGGAGCAATACCTGTCAAGTTGAACTGACCGATACTCTTGTTCTGAGCTGCCATTGGACGCTCACCCTGCAGTACGTGGATAGTTACCTCTGTCTGGTTGTCGGCTGCTGTAGAGAATACCTCGCTCTTCTTGCAAGGGATGGTTGTATTAGCGTCGATCAACTTTGTCATCACACCACCCATAGTCTCGATACCGAGAGTCAATGGAGTTACGTCGAGCAATACAATGTCACCAACACCCTCTTCCTTATTCAAGATGGCACCCTGGATAGCTGCACCTACTGCTACTACCTCATCTGGGTTAACACCCTTAGAAGGCTCCTTGCCGAAGTAGTTCTTAACGAGTGTCTGAACGGCTGGGATACGGCTTGAACCACCAACCAAGATAACCTCGTCGATATCTGATGTAGAGAGCTTAGCGTCACGAACAGCATTCTGGCAAGGTACAAGACAAGCCTGAATCAAGTTGTGAGCCAACTGCTCAAACTGAGCACGAGTCAAAGTCTTAACCAAGTGCTTTGGCATACCGTCAACGGCTGTGATGTAAGGCAAGTTGATTTCTGTAGATGTAGAACTTGACAACTCAATCTTAGCCTTCTCAGCTGCTTCCTTCAAACGCTGCATAGCCATAGGATCCTTGCGGAGATCTACGCCTTCCTCAGCCTTGAAACCATCAGCCAACCAGTTGATGATTACCTGATCGAAGTCATCACCACCCAGGTGAGTATCACCATTGGTAGAAAGTACCTCGAATACACCGCCACCGAACTCCAAGATAGAGATATCGAATGTACCACCACCGAGGTCGAATACGGCAATCTTCATATCCTTGTTAGCCTTGTCAACACCATAAGCCAAAGCTGCGGCTGTAGGCTCATTGACAATACGCTGAACGTTCAAACCTGCAATCTGACCAGCCTCCTTAGTAGCCTGACGCTGAGAGTCAGAGAAGTAAGCAGGAACTGTGATGACAGCATCTGTAACCTCCTGTCCGAGATAATCCTCTGCAGTCTTCTTCATCTTCTGGAGAACCATCGCAGAAATCTCCTGTGGAGTATATTTACGACCCTCGATTTCAACACGTGGATAACCACCCTCGTTTACTACTGTGTAAGGCATTGCCTCAGCCTCTTTCTGGCTCTGAGCGTATGTCTCACCCATGAAACGCTTGATAGAATATACAGTGTTCTTAGGGTTTGTGATGGCCTGACGCTTAGCAGGATCACCTACCTTGCGGTCACCATCCTTAACGAAACCTACTACTGATGGAGTAGTACGCTTACCTTCACTGTTAGCGATTACAACTGGTTCGCTACCTTCGAAAACGGCAACACAACTGTTTGTGGTACCCAAGTCAATTCCAATTACTTTTCCCATAATTATTTTGTTTTTATTTTTTTCGTTATTAATATGTTATAAAATCTCATTAACACCCAAACTGGAAGTTTGCCGAAGATATGCATCTATCGGGAGCTTCGCCCCTAAGTGTTTACGCTACCTATAATAACAAAGCGTGTGCCAATGGTAAGATTGGCACACGCTGGCTGACAAATTGTCATAAGTTGCTATTTCATGAGATGTTTTCTACAACATTCCGTCGAGTTGATTGATGGCATGGCGCATATCTTGCTCGAAAGTAGTATGGTCGAGCAGATAATGCGGAGTGCCATTAGCCAACAACTGGTAGAGCGCGGGGTTCATCCCATCTACATATTGGCTGATGGCATATTCTATATCATCACGCTGAGTGGAACTGGTGGAATATTCATACACACGCAACTTCTGATGGAAGAAGCAATAGGCCGACTCGATGCTGTACTTGGTGAAATCTGTATTCATTTTGTTTTTGACTTTTCAATAACATGATACAAAAGTAACAAGAAAAACCTAAAAAGCCGTACTTCCACATCGCTTTTTAGGTTTTATTCCATTTTATGCGTTCCTGGGGATTTACCTCATCGGCTACTTATAGTAAGTGATATTTCTCATTTGAGTCTCCCTAACAGAATTGCCATCCACCTCAAATTCACAAGAACGCGAAGTCCAGTTGCCATGAGAATCAAACTCGTAATCGCCATACTTATACATGGTGGTATTCTCCTCCGACATATCCACAGCCTTTTCGACAGCTTTTACCAACAGGCCCTTGCTGTTATAATAATATAAGGTGTAATCAGTCTCCTCGTCATATACAGACTCCACCTTTGACACACGTCCCGCTGAGTCGTAAGAAATGGCTCTTGGAGTGCTCGAATCCTCATATTTCTCTCGATAAAAAACGATACGCCCCTTAGCATCACGGCGCAAGCCAGAGATATTCTTCCAGATATTCCAACCTGCATCATCTCGATACCCTATCCATTTGCCGTTAGAGCTAAAGATACGTTTGTTCCTTCCTGCGCCAGCATTCGACCATTCTACACATGTGTGCACCTTGCCCTTTAGGTCGAAGCAAGACAAATCGGCAACTTTCACTGACTGGGAAACAGAGCCAAAAACATACAATACCTAAAAGTAGGTAATTTAGAATACGTCTAAAAAGGCAACGGGCTCTCCGAAGAGAACCCATTACATTATAATTGCTTCATCGACAGGGCGATACGTTTGCGCTTCAGGTCGACTTCAGTCACCCTGACCATCACGTGCTCGTGGAGTTTTACCACTTCTGAAGGGTCGCTCACATAGCGGTTGGCCATTTGTGAGACATGAACCAAGCCGTCATTGTGGACACCTATATCAACAAAGGCACCAAACTTAGTGATGTTGGTCACGATGCCCGGTACTACCATGCCTACTTGCAAGTCCTCAATGGTCTTGATGGAGGCATCAAACTCAAACTTCTCTACCTCGCCTCGTGGGTCAAGTCCTGGTTTGTCGAGCTCGGCCATGATATCGGTAAGCGTAGGCATGCCTACTTCCCCACTCACATACTTCCGTATGTCTATCTTTTTCTGCAAAGCCTTGTCCTCAACCAGTTGCTTTACCGTCACACCCTGATCTTTGGCCATGGTCTCTACAAGAGAGTAACGCTCCGGGTGAACGGCGCTGTTGTCCAAAGGATTTCTTGCTCCAGGAATGCGGAGGAAACCGGCACACTGCTCATAAGCCGAAGGACCTAAACGCGGCACTTTCTTCAGTTGGGAACGAGAGGAGAATGCACCATTCTCACGACGATACTCCACAATATTCTTCGCCAATGTGGGACCGAGACCACTCACATAGGTGAGCAGATGCTGAGAGGCCGTATTGAGATTGACACCCACCGAGTTCACGCAACTCATCACTACCGAGTCGAGACTCTTCTTCAACTGACTCTGGTCCACATCATGCTGATACTGCCCCACTCCGATGCTCTTGGGATCGATCTTCACCAACTCAGCCAAAGGGTCCATCAGTCTTCTGCCGATAGAAACCGCTCCACGCACCGTCACATCCTCATCAGGAAACTCCTCGCGGGCAATCTTAGAGGCAGAATAGATAGAGGCTCCATCCTCGCTTACCACATAGACATCTACCGGATGCTCAAAATCTATCTCGTTCAGCCACTCACTGGTTTCCCTGCTTGCCGTTCCGTTACCTACCGCCATGGCCTCAATCTGATACTGGCGCACCATGCGCTTCATGGCAGCAGTGGCCTCCATGCGCTTGCTGCGGGGAGGATGCGGATAGACTATCTCATGATGCACAAGATTGCCCTGGGCGTCAAGACATGCAGTCTTGCATCCATTGGCAAAGCCTGGGTCGACAGCCATGACACGCTTCTGTCCAAGAGGTGCTGCCAAAAGCAACTGGCGCAGGTTCTCTGCAAAGACAACGATTGCCTCCTCATCGGCCTTCTGCTTGCTCTGAGCTGCAAACTCAGTCTCGATACTGGGTTTCAACAAGCGCTTGAAAGCATCATCCACAGCCTCGCCTACCAGAGTCTGGCACTCGCCAAAACCATGAACATAATGACGTTTCAGTTTGGTGATGCAAGTTTCTTCATCTGCAGATATGCTGACACGCAGGAAACCTGCCGCCTCTCCACGACGCATGGCCAACAAACGATGGGAAGAACAACGTTTCAATGGTTCCGAGAAGTCGAAATAATCGGAGAAGCGCTGGGCATCTTCCTCGTCTTTCTTCTTTGCCACAACTTTTGAGGTGATGATGGCGCCACGACGGAACTCACCTCGTATCTGGTTGCGGCTCTGCTCATTCTCGCTTACCGTCTCGGCTATAATGTCCTTAGCTCCCTGGAGCGCAGCCTCTACATCGCTCACCTTGTCACCCACGAACTTACGGGCAGCCTGCTCGGGATTACGTTCGCGCTGAAGCAGGAGGAGCTGTGCCAACGGTTCAAGACCCTGTTCGCGAGCCACCTGTGCACGAGTACGACGCTTGGGTTTAAAAGGCAGATAGATGTCTTCCAGCTCTGTGGCGTCCCAACAGTTGTCGATGCGCTGCTGCAACTCTGCCGAAAGCTTGCCTTGATCGTCTATGGTCTTCAGGATGGTTTCCTTGCGCTTCGCCATCTCCTTATATTTCTCGTTGGCCTGAGCCACCGCCTCTATCTTCACCTCGTCCATGTTGCCGGTTTTCTCCTTACGATAGCGGGAGATGAAGGGAATAGTACAACCTTCCTCAAGCAACTCTAATGTATTTTCGACAGCCTTCTCGCTCAAAGCAAGAGCGGCCGCAATCATCTTTGAAAATGGATTCATTTCTTGCATTTATTTGTTACTGTAGTTACACATGTTTTGCCCCACACGCCCTGAAAGGGCAGAAGCTCTTAGCCCAGGGCAACGCCCTGGGTTATTACGGACGCAAACCTGTCGCCCTGTAAGGGCAAAAGCTTTAAAATACCGGACAATATACAAAGCTTTTGCCCTTACAGGGCGCCTTGCCGATTGCCATTATACCCAGGGCGCTGCCCTGGGCTAAGAGCTTCTGCCCTTTCAGGGCGTGCTGCTTCTGGAGCTTTTGGGCCTTCAGCCCGTACTTAAACCACTTGCGAAACTTAACTTCTGAGTCCACTTTAAAAAGTAGTTTTTGGTTCTTTTCCCTACAAAATGCCATTTGATTATCAGATGGTTACATTTGAAGAAATTATCAAAAATGACTTTTTCAAGTGGGCTCAATTTGTTAATAGTCATGCAAAGATAATGCAAACGAGCGCAATGAAAGCTTGCCTTCAAATTGCCGAGTGCCGCTTTATCTTCTGCAAAGATACAAGAAAAAAGTCGCAAAGACAAATCTCCTTGCGACTTTTTCTGTTTTTAGCATTACTTACTCAACTTTCGCAAATGGGGAAGTTAAAGTATTTAAAGAAGTTAGAGAAGTTAAAGCCAAATGCTTTACAGATAAATCTTCAACCAAAAATGCTGTTGGCTATAACTTCTAACGACCGAAGGGAGTGATAACTTCTTTAACTTCAATAACTTCTGAACTTGCTAAAGTTCAATTACTTATCATTACTTCTTGATGGTAAACTCGAACTTCAATCCTCCTTCGGGCAGATTGGCTGCCCGAATGGTTCCTCCATGCAGCAATACCGAGTTTTTCACGATGGCAAGTCCCAGCCCTGTACCTCCCATCTTACGGCTGCGCCCCTTGTCCACACGATAGAAACGCTCAAAGATGCGAGCCAAATGCTCCTGAGGCACTCCCTGTCCGTTGTCTCGGAAAATGAAATGCCACTTATTGCCTACCTCTTTGCCTTCCAGGGTGATGGTTGTTTCTTCACCGGCATAGGCTATGGCATTATCGGTAAGGTTGCGGAAGATGCTGTAAAGCATACTTCGGTTTCCCTTCACCACGATGCGCTCGGGCAACAGGTTATGAAAACTCATCTTGCGCTCCTCGCGCTCAAGGGCGGTTTCTCTCATGATGTCGCTGACCAACTGAGTGATGTCTACCGCCTCGAAATCTATCATGTCGGAACCATCGTCCAGACGGTTGAGTGTGGAAATATCACGCAAGAGCGAAGTGAGTCTTTCACTCTGGGCATAACAGCGCTGCAAGAACTGCTGCTTCATTTCTTCGCTGATACGGGGATTGTCGATAATAGTCTCCAAATAGCCCTGTATGCTTGCCACTGGTGTCTTCAACTCGTGGGCAATGTTCTGGGTAAGCTGCCGTTTCAGAATATCCTGTTCCTTGCGCGTGGTCTGTATTCGCTTGTACATCTTGATGATACGCTCGGCAATCTCGCCCAGTTCATCATTGGGGAAAGTCGCCAGGTCTTCTATCTCAAGACTCTCATTATGGTCGGCTTTATAGGCGAAGATGCGCAACTTGGCCACATTCTTTCCCAAGCGATGCATAAACCGATAAAGCACAATGGTAAGGAGTATGATAGCAAAGATGGCAAACCAGATGTAATGCTGGTCGGCCTTCAACGACTTGGAGAGATCGTTGTTATAAGGCAAAGCGCTTCGGATAATAATGGAATCGGCAGGAAAATAAGTGGCCACATAGAAGTAATCATGCTTCAGGGTTTTCGACTGTCGCTCCACACTCGAGCCCAGTCCTGTCCTCAATGCTTCCTGTATCTCCTTTCGGTTGATGTGATTGGAGAAATGATCGAAGTCGTTTCGCATATTGTCGTACACCACCTTGCCATTAGGGCGTATCAGAGTAATACGCAAGTCCTTACTCTCGTGTTCTCTTATAAAAGCATTCAGCTTGTCGCGTGCCACATCTACTGCCTTTCCGCTGCTGTCGCTCAGAATGATTCCCTTGTCGTGAGCCAACGACAAATCTTCCTCTAAAAGGGCATTGTAGTTGCTCAACTTCAACGTGAGCGTGCTTATCTTGAACTGCTTCTCGCGAGCCTGCTGAAAGATGATAAAGCTGACTGCGAACACCAAGAACACAGCCAACACCACGAAATAGAGCCGACGCCCAAGCTTCGACTTTTTTTCTTTAAATTCATACATATCTCCACCTTATTATATTATGCGTCGAAATAATAACCGAATCCCAAACGGGTAACGATACACTTGGCAAACTTGCCTATCTTCTTACGCATACGTGTGATGTTGACATCCACCGTACGGTCGAGAACCAACACATCCTTGGGCCATACGCGGTCGATGAGTTCCTGACGCGAGAAGACTCTTCCGCGCTCCTCCAACAACAGACGAAGCAACTCAAACTCAGTCTTGGTGAATGGCACGTCCTCTCCGTCCACACTCACCGACTTTTTGTTGAGATTGAGCAACAGGCCCTGATAACTGATGACTGCCGGTTCCTCTGCTCCTTCCAACCTGCTGGCTGTACGGCGCAACACGGCACGCACCCTAACCATTACCTCACGGATAGAGAATGGTTTGGAGATATAATCATCGGCACCCAGGTTGAAGCCTGTCACCGTGTCGTTTTCCGTATCACGAGCTGTAAGGAAGATAATAGGAATATGGGCCGTCACCTCACTGTTCTTCAGTTGCTTGGCAAGCTGAAAACCGCTCATTCCTCCCATCATCACATCGAGGAGCAAGAGATTGTAAGACGCAATGTCTTTCTCCAAAGCCTCTTCTGCCGAATTGGCGGTCTCTACCTGATAACCTTCAGTCTCAAGATTGAACTTCAGGATTTCACAGAGATCCTGCTCGTCGTCGACTACTAATATTCTGCTGTCTTTTTCGTCCATAATCGAAACATTTAATATTACGGGGGCAAAGTTACAACTTTTATTTTGTAACATGCGTTACATTTGATTACAATTCTGTGTCATTTTACCAAAAAGCAAAAGGGGAAACCTACCATCCCTGGCCAGTTCCCCCATATATATAGTTCTCAAAACACTTTCCAATTGCTAAACACTTAATTTTATTCAAAAAACGAGAAGAGAATAACATAGCAAAGAACACACATCGCCAACGAAATGCATCCCATGTAAGAGTAAATAAAAAAATACGTGGTACTGGTTTTACGGATTCACTCTGACTCTTTACTAATCTAACCCAAAAGAAAGGCCGAGCGAAAAAACTCCAAACCACCTTTTACTAATACAACTTACATCGACATGAATTCTCAAAATTCTTATCAATGGTTTCGCAACCATTCCATTATCTGACTGCAAAATTACAAAAAAAAGCAATACAAAGCTCTTTTTTAGGTGGGAAAATTGTGTTTTACGGGTATTTTTTAACTTATTTAATGTTTTTAGCCCCTTATACAACTACTAAGTACCTCCAAAAACATCCAAAAGCCTTTACTGGCGCTTTGAAGCTGTAAGTACCTCAACCTTCTGCAAATAGAGAAGTGGAGTATATAAATAGTGTGCAAGAATGCACCTGCAGATGCTTCTAATTCTTTGTCCAATTGTTTTTAGTACTACAGAAAATTGTGTTTTAAGCAAGCTAAATCTATGTTCTAAAGTTTAGAACTTAAGTTCGATAGTTTAGAACACAAGTTCTAAAGTTTAGAACATAAGTTCGATAGTTTAGAACATAGATTTTTATAGGCTAAAAAACATTTAGTCTAACTGCTTGTCCAACTGAGCACACCAAGACCAACAACAAGAAAGGAAAACAGACCCTGCAAAAATAAAAAAGAGAAGAAAAAGAAGTAAAGGAGACTAAATGTATAAGAATGTGGCAGAAAAAGGAACAAACTGCCAGATTTTATTTTTTTTTAGCACAATGTTGCTAAATTAGCTACTAAAAAATTTCTTTGATTAATTCCTTATTCTTAATTTTGCAAACGATAATACAATATACACTTAATTATTTCAGAAAATGGCAAAATATGGTATTAACGCCTTGGTCATTGGCGAACGAATAAAACAGGAACTCAAAAAACAAGGCAAAACTTCAGTTTGGCTCGCAGAGCAACTTGGTTGCCATCGTACCAATATATATAAGGTGTACGAAAGAGCCACGATAGATACAGGACTGCTGTTCCATATCAGCAAGCTCCTGAGTTTTGATTTTTTCAAACTATACTCAGAATTACTTACACATCCTCAAGAGAGGGGATAAAATAGACAGTTATAATTTTCCTAGAATAACTTGCAGAGTCCGCAAGGACAAAGCGAAAGTGAGATTTGCCGTGAGGCAAGTCTCACTTTTTTATTGTCCTATAGATTTCACTGTCTAATCAATTTTATTGTCCAATAAATGCTTCCATCAACCCAGAAAACATTCCGACCTGTACGGTTGGAATTACGCAGCACGCCCTGAAAGGGCAGAAGCTCTTAGCCCAGGGCAACGCCCTGGGTTATTATGTTCGCAAACTTGTCGCCCTGTAAGGGCAAAAGCTTTAAAATTCCAGGCAATTAGTAAAGCTTTTGCCCTTACAGGGCGCCTTGCTGACTGCCTTTATACCCAGGGCGTTGCCCTGGGCTAAGAGCTTCTGCCCTTTCAGGGCGTTCAACCATACAGGTCGAAACATTCTCCTACGAAAAAGAGGCAGTACTTACTTTGCCAATGTAAGCACTACCTCTTTAGGACCTACTATTTATATTCTTATTCTATCATGATTATGCCAGGCGCTTCTCAAGGCGCTCACGAATGGCAGCAATAAAGCCAGCAGAATTGACTGCCTTGGCCTCTACACCTTCCATCAGGTTGACAAGGTCCTTGGTGGCTATTCCGTCATTCAGTGTATCGAAGCAGGCAGCCTCAAGCTGATCGCCAAATTGCTGAAGAGCTTTGTTGCCATCCAGCTCACCACGCTTTCTCAGCGCTCCACTCCAGGCGAAGATGGTTGCCATTGGGTTGGTGGATGTGTCCTCACCCTTCAGATAACGATAGTAGTGGCGTGTCACGGTACCATGAGCTGCCTCGTACTCGTACTTGCCATCGGGCGAAACCAATACGGAAGTCATCATAGCCAACGAACCGAAAGCTGTGCTGAGCATATCGCTCATCACGTCGCCATCATAGTTCTTACAAGCCCAGATAAAGCCTCCCTTACTGCGGATAACACGAGCCACAGCATCGTCTATCAGAGTATAGAAATACTCTATGCCCAACTCGGCAAACTTCTCTTTATAGTCACTCTCGTACACCTCCTCGAAAATCTTACGGAACTGTGCGTCATAGGTCTTGGAGATGGTGTCCTTGGTGGCAAACCAGAGATCCTGCTTGGTGTCGATAGCAAACTTGAAACAGCTATGCGCGAAGCTGCGGATACTCTTGTCCGTGTTGTGCATGCCCTGAATAACACCAGCACCATCAAAGTTGTGGATTTCCACCTCTTGCTTCTTTCCACTCTTGCCCTCGAACACGAGTTTAGCCACTCCTGGCTCATCGGCACGAATCTCCACACTCTTGTATACATCACCATAAGCATGACGGGCAATGGTGATAGGCTTCTCCCAGTTCTTCACACATGGGTGGATGCTTGGAATGGTGATAGGTGCACGAAATACAGTTCCGTCCATGATGCTTCGGATGGTTCCGTTAGGACTTTTCCACATTTTGTGCAGCTTGTATTCATCCATACGCTGGGCATTAGGAGTAATCGTGGCACACTTTACTGCCACACCATATTTCTTGGCAGCCTCAGCAGAGTCGATGGTCACCTGATCGTTGGTCTGATCACGATAGGGCAAGCCCAAGTCATAATACTCAGTCTTGAGGTCGACGAAAGGCAATATCAGTTCATCCTTAATCATCTTCCACAGGATGCGAGTCATCTCGTCACCGTCCATCTCCACCAAGGGAGTTGTCATTTGAATCTTTTCCATAAGCTTTCTCTTGTTTTTTTTGATAATTTGCTTGCAAAATTACGAATAATATTTTAAAGAGAAACATATTTTCGTGTTTTTCTTTCACAATGCCACGTTTTTGTTGCGTATCCGGTTACTTTGAAGAATACTTCTTTGAACTTTCTATCACTGAATAAGTCTGTACAAGAGGCGAAGATTGGCAATACAAAGTCGCTGATTGACGGCATCGTCTGAAAACCATCAGAGGAGCAAGCGCAAAGTGTCGAGATATTCATCTACTCCGGCATCATTCATTCTGCTCCACACATCACCCAAGAAGGCGGCACCGCCAAAGCCCCAGGCTTTGATTTGCGGAATATGCGAAGAAGTAATGCCTCCCAACGCCACAACCTTATGGTCGATTGTACCGGCAACATGAGCCTGCTGCAAGTCGTTGTCGGTAAAGGAAGCCGAATATCCCTGCTTGGAGATACTGTCGAAGATGGGACTCAGAAAGACATAATCGCAATGTGGCTTTGCTGCCTCAACCTCGTCGAGGCAATGACAGGAACAAGACACATGCCCACGAAAACCCTCTGGGACATCGGGGCAACGACGGTTGAGATGAATGCCAAGAAGAGAGTACTCTGCGGCCAAAGAGAAATGTTCATGCACCACAATCCTGTTGTGCCAACGGCAAGGAACCTCGCTCAGCAAATGCCGGCAGTCCTCATACGAAGCCCCCGGCTTACGCAGATGAAGCACATCCAGACCATGACAGAAAAGTCTGTCAATAAAAAGAGCCTCTCCCGACAGGAAGTCAGGAGAGGTTATCACGATCCATTTCATCCAGAACAGAAATTACTTCTTCAACTTAGCGATGATAGCATCAGCCACCTTCTTACCAGAAAGCAACATACCACCGAAGATAGGTCCCATGCGTGGAGTGCCGGCAACAGCAGAAGAGGCCATACCGCATACATAAAGACCTGGATAAACCTCACGGGTTCCCTCTACTACCATGCGCTCGCCTTCTATCACATCCAGTGAACGCTCACCGATAACACCACCCGTAGCAGTATCCAACTTGATTCCGTTCTTGCGGGCAACAACCTTGCACATCTCGCTATCGTGCCCCGTTCCGTCGATAACATACTTCGACATGATGTTGAGAGGATCTACGTGCAAGCCTTCACGAAGCACTGGAGTCCAGTTGACAACCACACCACTTACCACATCATTCTTGAAGATGACGTCCTCTACCGAGTAGCAGTTGAAAATAGTTGCACCAGCATGTACTGCATGATAAAGCAGCGAAGAGGTACTCTCCACAGAGTCGATAGTGTAAAGACCATCCTCGAAAGTCTCGTAGTTGATATCGAAGTCCTTTACGATGTGCATAGCCTCTTCCTGAATGACAATCTGGTTGAACATCATGGCACCGCCCCACATGCCGCCACCAGGAGAGAGTTTGCGGTCAAACTGAGCCACCTTCAACCCTGCCTTAGCCAGATAATAAGCAGCAACAATACCAGAAGGACCTCCGCCAACAATGGCTACATCGAGATCGAGATTACGCTGAAGTTTGTCAAAATAGGTACTGATAATACCTTTGGATACTTGTGTTTCAATCATTTTTTTAAGTTTTTTATTTTTTGAAATAAGTTGATTCTAAATTCTCATTGCTCTCTGTTGCATTACAGAGTGTGCGTTTATTCTCCTTTACGTTCCTCGCAGCTCTTCAATGAATGACTGATGCGGGCAGCACAGAAGTTGGGACCGCACATGGTGCAGTAATTGGCATCTACGCTGTTGCTCGTCTTGTAGAACTCCAGCGCACGCTCTGGGTCGAGCGAGAGGTTGAACTGGTCTTTCCATCTGAAGTCATAACGGGCCTTGCTCAGCGCGTTGTCACGTACAGAGGCTCCTGGATGTCCCTTAGCCAAATCGGCAGCATGGGCAGCTATCTTGTAGGTTACCACACCTGTGCGAACGTCTTCCTTCTCTGGCAAGGCAAGGTGCTCCTTCGGAGTAACATAGCAGAGCATGGCTGTACCATACCAGCCTATCATCGAAGCACCTATGGCAGAGGTGATGTGGTCATAGGCGGGAGCTATATCGGTTACAAGAGGGCCCAATGTATAGAAAGGTGCTCCGTGACATTTCTCTATCTGTCGCTCCATGTTCTCCTTGATCTTGTGCATAGGCACATGACCCGGCCCCTCGATAAACGCCTGTACATTCTTTGCCCAGGCACGCTCCACCAGCTCGCCCATCGTGTCGAGTTCGGCAAACTGGGCTGCATCATTGGCATCGTAGGTTGAACCAGGACGCAAGCCATCGCCCAACGAGATGGCAACATCGTACTTGGCACAGATGTCACAGATATCATCAAAGTGCTCGTAGAGGAAACTTTCCTTCTGATGCACCTTACACCATTTCGAGATGATGCTTCCGCCCCGGCTCACGATACCTGTAAGACGAGTATCCGCCAAGTGGATATTCTTCAGACGGATGCCGCAGTGGATGGTGAAATAGTCCACTCCCTGCTCACACTGTTCAATAAGGGTGTCGCGGAACACTTCCCATGTCAGGTCTTCTGCCTTGCCGTCCACTTTCTCGAAAGCCTGATACATAGGCACCGTACCTACAGGCACAGGACAGTTGCGCAATATCCACTCTCGGGTCTCATGAATATCATTGCCCGTAGAAAGATCCATCAGCGTGTCGCCACCCCACTTGCAACTCCACACGGCTTTCTCCACCTCTTCCTCGATTCCGGAAGTTGTAGCAGAGTTGCCTATATTGGTATTGATCTTAACCAGGAAGTTGGTTCCTATAATCATAGGTTCCGACTCAGGGTGCTTCTTGTTGGCAGGAATAACGGCTCTTCCCTCGGCAATCTCCTTGCACACGAACTCTGGAGTGATGTGAGTCTTGATGCCCAGCTCCTCGCAGTTCATATTCTCGCGGATAGCCACGTATTCCATCTCCTCTGTGATGATACCTTTCTTGGCGAAATACATCTGAGTCTCACCCTCCTTGCGGTTCTCTATCCAAGACTGACGCAAACGGGGCAAGCCTTTGTTCAGGTCTATTTCCACATTGGGGTCGCTATAGCAACCACTCGTATCATAGACATAGACAGGGGCATTGGGTTCCTCGTGGCGCACACCGCCCTCGAAAGTAACCGTTGGAGTAAGGCGCACCTTACGCATGCCCACTCTGAGGTCGGGGAAGAGTTTTCCCTTGAGATAAACCTTCTCTGAGGAAGGATAGTCAAACTTGATTTTTGTCTTCATTTATAAGTTGTATTAGTTTGTAATTACATGTCATTGTCCGTAGCTGAGATAAAGAGTCTCATCTCTTCTACAGGATTCTCCGCATTCAGGATAGCTCCGCTTACCGCTATTCCTGTCACGCCAGTCTGCATGATGGCAGGAATATCCTGGTGCAGAATTCCTCCAATGGCGACGATGGGGAGCTGAATGTCATGAGCCTTCATCTGTGCCGTGATGTCCCGATAACCCTCCAGACCCAGCACTGGCGACAGGTTCTTCTTGGTAGTGGTAAACCGGAAAGGACCACAACCTATGTAGTCGGCTTCCTGACGAGAAAGCCGCTCCACATCTTCGAAGGTATTGGCAGTTCCTCCGATGATTTTGTTTCGTCCCAACATCTTTCGTGCCTCATCTACAGGCATGTCGTTCTTGCCAAGATGCACTCCGTCGGCACCAGTAAGCCCCACCCACTCAACATGGTCGTCGAGAATGAATGTGGCATGATATTCATCGCATAATCTTCTTATCTTCTTTGCCGCCCGAAGGAAATCTATTTCCATAGCGTCCTTCATGCGCAACTGAATCCAACGGCATCCGCCCTGCAAAGCCAGCTTGGCGCCTTCTACATGGTCGTAACGCTCATTGGAATGGGTTATAAACTGTATCATATTCTTTTTTTGTTTATTTTCGTATCTTATGAGGGTTTTCGCTTAGTTGCGAAGAAAATATAAATTGGCTTTTTCCTTACCGAATCTTCAATTTCTCGGGGTTGAAGAAATGGTCGACAGGACCGTGTCCTTTTCCTATCTCCACATCCTTGCCTGCCTCTATGGCTTGCGACAGATAATCCTTGGCTTGAGCTATGGCCTGACACATTTTCAAGCCACGGGCCAAGAACGAGGCAATAGCGGAAGAGAGTGTGCAACCTGTGCCATGAGTATTGCGGGTTTCTATCGTGACATGCTCGTAGACTTCGGTTCTGCCATCGGCAAGATAGAGTTTGTCTATTTTCCTGTCGCCTTCCAAGTGCCCGCCTTTTATCAGAACAGCCTCACAGCCTAACGACAGGATGCGCAGGGCCGCCTGATCCATGTCGTCTGCCGTCTGTATTGAGGTATGAGAAAGTACGGAAGCCTCGGGAATATTGGGAGTCAGCAAGTTGGCCATCGGCAAGAGTTGCCGACAGAAGATATCGAGAGCATCTTGCTGCATGAGCATAGAACCGCTGGTAGACACCATAACGGGGTCGACAACAAGTGTAGTTCCAGGATAAAGTTTCAGCGTATCGGCTATGGTCTGGATAGTGGCCTTATCGTTCACCATTCCTATTTTGACAGTATTGGGCTGTATGTCGTCCATCACAGCCTTGATCTGACCTGCCACAATTTCGGGTTCTATGGCTTGAATGGCCTGAACGCCCTGCGTATTCTGTACAGTAACAGCAGTAATGGCCGATGCCGCATAAACGCCCAATGCCGACATGGTCTTGATATCAGCCTGTACGCCTGCTCCTCCACAACTGTCGGAACCGGCAATGGTCAATGCACAAATATACCTCATTTCAATCTACATTTTTCTTTAGAAGAAGAGGCGTACACACACGTACCTTACCAATAAAAGATAATACGGAATAGAAATATCCCTGCGGCAGCATTATCTGCGTCAGGTTCTATGGGTATAATCTCAGCAGCACAACCGTGCAGCACCCCTTATTTCTTGTTGTTGACTTATTATATTCGCTTACAAAGATAAGCAATAATCGGCAACGAGCCAACTATTCACGGATAATTTAAGATTTATTCAAGATAAGAAAAAGGCGCGTCGCAAGTAAAAACCTACGGCACGCCTTAAAAAGATATATCTTAATTCTTCAGTTTACTTATCCTCTGGAGCCTTGTCAATGAGATCCATGAACTGGTCGAGCTTAGGAGTGATGATGATCTGAGTGCGACGGTTGCGCATCTTTCCCACCTCAGTATCGTTGGTAGTCACAGGGTTGTACTCACCACGGCCACCTGCTGTGAGGCGCTTAGGAGATACGCCGAAGTGCTCCTGCAGATACTGTACTACAGATGAAGCACGCAGAGCTGAGAGGTCCCAGTTGTTGCGGATGTTCTTCATCTTAGGACTTGTGGTGCTTACAGGTACATTATCGGTATTACCCTCTACCAATACATCGTAGTCCTTATAGTCCATGATGATCTTGGCAATCTTGCTCAGAGTCTCCTGTGCGCGGCTGTTTACCTCATAGCTTCCACTCTGATAGAGCATATTGTCGGCCAAAGAGATGTAAACCACACCCTTGAGTACCTGTACGTCTACTTCCTTCAATTCTTCCTTGCTCAATGAGCGGGTCAGGTTGTTGGTAAGCACCATGTTGAGTGAGTCGCTCTTGCTCTTCACCTCTACCAAGTGGCGGATGTACTGGTTAGACTCGTTAATCTGGTCAACGAGCTTCTCGATGCTGATATTGTTCTGGTTGGCGTTGTTCAAACTCTTGTCGAGAGCTGTCTGCATAGAAGAATAGTCCTTCTTCATCTGTGCGAGCTGATCCTCGAGAGTAGTAACGCGAGCCTGTGATGCAGCGAGTTGCTCCTTGGCTGCCTGATAATTACCGGTCAGTTCCTTATTCTCTGTCTGACAATTCTGTAACTCTTTTTTGCTGGCGCAGCTTGTTGCAAGCAGAGCGCCTGCCATTGCGATAATCGCTAAAGTCCTTGTCTGTTTCATATTCTTCTCGTTTATTTTTTGCTTAGTTGATAAAATTAAGTTTTTGTAAAGGGTCTTCCTAAACATTAATTACATGCTTCTTTCATTGTGCAAAGTTATGAATAAGACTGGAATAAAAGCCTTTTGTCAAATCCATTTATGGAATTTTAACCACCTTTGAGCCTTTTCTTCTCATTTTTAACGATTTAACACGAATTATGGTCCCTTCTTCATTCACTTTTTCTATCGACAGAAGGCTCCATAGAAGACTCATCCCGGTCATAATAGACGGCAAGGGCTGGTCGTAATAGATGACCGATGCCAGTCATAATAGATGACCGATATCGGCCATAATAGAGACTCCGGCCTGGCCGTCTATGTAGACTGACTACATCCTGCAGAAAAAGAGCGCTGTACATCAAAAACGGGGCAGAAGAAATGCGAAAGTTTGATAAAAAACAAAAAAAACGAGCTTTCTCTTTGTTATCTCTCCTTTTTACACTAACTTTGCAGTCGAAAAGAAATACATTAACAATAAAAAGAGAAAGACTAAGTATGATTCTTTTTTTCAGAACTCCATCCAAGAGTGTGATAGCGACCGAGATTGACCACAAACCATCTCAGGACGAGATCAATGAACTTTGTTGGCTTTATGGTGACGCAACATTAGAGGATGCCCAGCAGTTGCAGGGCTTCTTTGTGGGTCCACGCCGTGAAATGATTACTCCCTGGAGTACGAATGCCGTTGAGATAACTCAGAACATGAGTCTTAACGGCATTTCGCGTATTGAGGAGTACTTCCCCGTAGAAAGCGAGGACGCTGAGCACGACCCTATGCTGCAGCGCATGTACAACGGAATAGACCAGAATGTGTTCACCGTCAACCATGAGCCTGAACCCATCAAGTACGTAGACGACCTCGAGAAGTACAACGAAGAGGAAGGCTTGGCTCTCAGCGAGGACGAGATGGCTTATCTCCACAAGTTGGAGAAAGAGAACGGACGTCCTCTTACCGACAGCGAAATCTTTGGCTTTGCACAGATCAACTCTGAGCACTGCCGCCACAAGATCTTCGGCGGACAGTTTATCATCGACGGCAAGGAGATGGAGTCTTCTCTTTTCAATATGATCAAGAAGACCACCAACGAGAACCCCAACAAGATTCTCTCTGCCTACAAGGACAACGTGGCCTTCTCGCAGGGGCCTGTCATCGAGCAGTTTGCTCCTGCCGACCAAACTACAAGCGATTTCTTCCAGGTGAAGGACATCGAGAGCGTGATTTCGCTGAAGGCCGAGACTCACAACTTCCCTACTACTGTAGAGCCTTTCAATGGTGCTGCTACAGGTACTGGTGGAGAGATCCGCGACCGTATGGGTGGTGGTGTAGGCTCATGGCCTATCGCAGGTACTGCCTGCTACATGACTGCTTATCCTCGTCTGAAGGACGACAACGGCAAGAGCGACATCGAGCGCGACTGGGAAGACATCATGCCAGTGCGCAAATGGCTCTATCAGACTCCAGAGCAGATTCTTATCAAGGCATCTAACGGTGCTTCCGACTTCGGTAACAAGTTCGGTCAGCCTCTTATCACCGGTTCTGTGCTCACCTTCGAGCACGAGGAGAATGGTGAGAAGTATGCTTACGACAAGGTTATCATGCTTGCTGGTGGTGTAGGCTACGGCAAGAAGCGTGATTACAAGAAGGGTGAGCCACAGAAGGGCAACAAGGTGGTCGTTGTAGGTGGCGACAACTATCGCATCGGTCTCGGTGGCGGTTCTGTTTCTTCTGTAGATACTGGTCGCTACAGCAACGGTATCGAGTTGAATGCGGTTCAGCGTGCCAACCCTGAGATGCAGAAGCGTGCTTACAACTTGGTTCGTGCACTCGTTGAGAACGACGAGAACCCTGTAGTCAGCATCCACGACCACGGTTCTGCAGGTCACTTGAACTGTCTCTCTGAGTTGGTAGAAGAGTGCGGTGGCGAAATCGACATGGCTAAATTGCCTATCGGTGACAAGACTTTGAGCGCCAAGGAAATCATCGCCAACGAGAGTCAGGAGCGTATGGGCTTACTCATCGACGAAAAATATATCAGCGAGGTTCAGAAGATTGCCGACCGTGAGCGTGCTCCTATGTACGTGGTAGGTGAGACCACTGGCGATGCTCACTTCAGCTTCAAGCAGGCTGACGGCGTGAAGCCATTCGACCTCGACGTAGCTCAGATGTTCGGTCATACGCCTAAGACTGTAATGGTCGACGAGACCGTAGAGCGCAAATATGAGGATGTAACTTATTCTGCCGACAACCTCGACGAGTACTTGCAGCGTGTTCTCCAGATGGAGGCTGTGGCTTGTAAGGACTGGTTGACCAACAAGGTGGACCGCTCCGTAACGGGTAAGATTGCCCGTCAGCAGTGCCAGGGTCAGATTCAGTTGCCACTCTCCGACTGCGGTGTTGTAGCTCTCGACTACCGTGGCGAGAAGGGTATCGTAACAGCAATGGGTCATGCTCCTCAGGCTGGTTTGGCTGATCCTAAGGCTGGTTCTGTACTCTCTGTAGCAGAGTCATTGACCAATATCGTTTGGGCTCCATTGGCAGATGGTATGGACAGCATCAGCCTCTCTGCTAACTGGATGTGGCCTTGCCGCAGCCAGAAGGGTGAGGATGCTCGTTTGTACGAGGGCGTGAAAGCATTGTCAGACTTCTGCTGCGCCATCCACGTGAACGTACCAACAGGTAAGGACTCGCTCTCATTGACCCAGCAGTATCCTAACGGCGAGAAGATCATCGCTCCTGGTACCGTTATCGTAAGTGCTGGTGGTGAGGTTTCAGATGTCAAGAAGGTGGTTAGTCCAGTTCTCGTCAACGACAAGAACTCAAGCCTCTATCACATCGACTTCAGCTTCGACGAGCAGCGCCTCGGTGGTTCTGCCTTCGCTCAGAGCTTGGGCAAGGTGGGCAGCGATGTTCCTACCGTGAAGAACCCTGAATACTTCGTTGACTGCTTCAATGCTGTACAGGAACTCATCAACCGTGGTTGGGTAATGGCAGGTCACGATATCAGCGCCGGTGGTTTGATCACCACTCTCCTCGAGATGACATTCGCCAACGTAGAGGGCGGTATGAAGATCAACCTCCATGACATAGCCGACAAAGACATCATCAAGACTCTCTTCGCAGAGAACCCAGGTGTTGTCATCCAGGTAAGCGATGCTCATAAAGATGAACTCAAGGCATTCCTCGAGGACAATGGCATCGGCTATGCCAAGATTGGTTATCCTGCTCCAGAGCTCCGCAAGATCATCATCAAGAAGGATGGCTTCGAGCACGAATTCGATATTGACGCCTTGCGCGACAACTGGTACAAGACTTCTTACCTCCTCGACCGCAAGCAGAGCATGAACGGCATGGCCAAGAAGCGCTACACCAACTATAAGAAGCAGCCTATCGAGATGAAGTTCAGCTATAGCTTCAAAGGCACACTGTCAAGTTATGGTCTCGATGCCAACCGCCGCAAGCCATCTGGTATCAAGGCAGCCATCATCCGTGAGAAGGGTACCAATGGTGAGCGCGAGATGGCTTACTCTATGTACCTCGCTGGCTTCGACGTGAAGGACGTGATGATGACCGACCTTATCAGTGGTCGTGAAACTTTGGAGGATGTGAACTTCATCGTATTCTGCGGTGGCTTCTCCAACTCCGACGTTCTCGGTTCTGCCAAGGGTTGGGCTGGTGCATTCCTCTACAATCCTAAGGCTAAGGAGGCACTCGACAAGTTCTATGCCCGTGAGGACACTCTTTCACTCGGCATCTGTAACGGTTGCCAGCTGATGGTAGAACTCAACCTCATCAATCCTGAGCACAAGCATCGCTCACACCTCTGCCACAATACCAGCAAGAAGTTTGAGAGCACATTCCTGGGTCTGACCATTCCTCAGAACGACAGCGTAATGTTTGGCAGCCTCAGCGGTGATAAGTTAGGTATCTGGGTCGCTCACGGCGAGGGTCGTTTCTACCTTCCTGAGCCAGAGGATCACTACAATGTGATTGCGAAGTACAACTATGCTGAGTATCCTGGCAATCCAAACGGCAGTGACTACAACGTGGCAGGTATCTGCTCAGCAGATGGTCGCCACCTGGCAATGATGCCACACTTGGAGCGTGCCATCTTCCCATGGCAGAACGCCTGGTATCCGGCCGACCGTCGCAACGACGAGGTAACTCCTTGGATTGAGGCATTCGTCAATGCACGCCAGTGGATTGAAGAAAGAGCTTTGAAAAAGTAAAAAGGTAAAAAGGTAAAAAATGAATAATAGCGTAAGTTATCTTACATTATTTAAAACATTTACGAAGATTGGCATAGTCACCTTTGGGGGTGGCTATGCCATGATTCCTATTATAGAGCACGAAGTGGTCGACAAGAACCTGTGGATGACGAAGGAAGAGTTTCTCGATGCCATCGCTGTGACACAGACTTGTCCGGGAGCCCTGGCCATCAACATGAGTTCCATGCTTGGATATAAGTTGGCAAAAACTCCAGGAGCCATCATCTGCACTCTCGGAGCCTCACTTCCCTCTTTCCTTATCATATTGGCCATCGCCATGTTCTTCCATCAGTTCGAGAACAACAAGGTTGTGGCAGCTTTGTTTGCCGGCATTCGTCCTGCAGTCGTTGCCCTGATAGCCGTCCCTACATTCTCACTTGCCAAGAGTGCACACATCACTTTTGCCAACTGCTGGATTCCCATTCTGTCTGCCATGCTTATCTGGCTTCTGCACGTCAACCCCATCTGGGTCATCATTTCCGCAGCCGCAGCTGGCTACATTTACGGCAAGTTCATACTGCCTACAGAATGAAGCCTCTGCTTATATATAATAAGGTGTAAGTCTTCAGAAAAGATGAATCTTCCAAGGTATAGATTTTTCTATTATCGATTCTTAATTATCTATTGATATGATTTTTCTTCAACTTTTCCTCGTTTTTATCCAGATTGGCATCTTCGGTTTCGGAGGTGGCTACTCTATGATTTCCCTCATACAGGGACAAGTAGTAACACAATACCACTGGATGACGATGCAAGAGTTTACTGATGTCGTTGCCATTTCGCAGATGACACCAGGTCCCATTGGCATCAATGCCGCTACTTATTGTGGCTATACTGCTGTACACAATGCAGGCTTGAGCGAATCAATGGCCATATTGGGAAGTACAGTAGCTACATTTGCCTTGGTTCTCCCCTCTTTGATTTTGATGATTCTTATCAGCAAGATACTGTACAAATATATGAACACCACAGCCATACAGAGCATTTTCATCGGTCTTCGCCCCGCCATCGTAGGACTTGTAGGAGCTGCAGCCCTGCTCTTGATGAACCAAGAGAACTTTTCATCACCTGCCGATCCCTGGCGATTCTATATCTCTATCGCGCTCTTCCTTGCCACCTTCTTTGGTGTCAAGTTTGTCGGCATCAACCCCATCCGCATGATATGCTACTCTGCTTTTGCCGGATTGCTGTTGCTGTATTAACAGAGATTAATTTCTCCGAAACTGAACGAACATTCAATATATCTACGAAGGAATGAAAAAACTATTATATTTTGCTGCAGTTGTAATTGCTGCCACCGCATCTGTCTCAACAGCCACCAGCTGCAAGTTTGCCCCATCGCAGAATGATGGTGACACAGTGGCTGCCAGCGAATTCTATCCAGAAGACACTTCGGCACTTCATGCCAAAAAGATGGCACGAATAAAGGCTCAGAAGGCCATGACCGACAGTGTGGGAATATACTATATCGGAAGCGGATCTTCTAAGGAAAAACTACAATTGGTTTCCTATCCTTCAAGACGAGACACCTTTGAATACGGAAAGACTCGCCGCATCAAGGTTAAGGGTTGCGCTGATATCAACCACGTGGTTCGTGTCGATTTCTATCTCCTCAATGGCAAAGACTCGCTCGTGAAAGCCGTCGAAGAAATCACACAGCAATAACCATCCCTCGTTTTCAAAAACAAGCCCGTTTATTCCCAAATAAGTCTTCAAATATATTGTCAAGAACTGAAGTTTAGCATGTATGGAAGTTATAGTAGTTAAAGAAGTTATCACTTCACTCGGTCGTTAGAAGTTATAGCCAATAGCCTTTTGGATGTATACTTAGCTACAAAGCATATGGCTTTAACTTCTTTAAATTCTTTAACTTCCCCATCTAAGAAAGTCGAGTCAAGAATAAGAGAAAGACAACATTCTCTCATTCTTGACAAAAAAGCGGTGCATTTTTACCTTTTTACTCTTTTTACCCTTTTACCTTTAAAAGGCTATTCGTCGGAGAGTTCTTTAATCTGCTTCTTAGGTGTAACACCCAGTTTCTTCAGACTCTCTACCCTTCTCATCACATTACCTGCGCCATCATAAAGTTGCTTTTTAGCCTTGTCAAAGGTTCCAGACAGACGGGTTATCAAGTCGCCCACACCCATAAAGGTGTCCTCAAAACCTGCCACCTTATCATACAAGTCTGCTGCAGTCTTCACGATTTTCTCTACATTCTTGTTTTGACGGTCATACTGCCACAGGTTGTATGCCAACTGAAGAGCCATCAGAAGATTGCTGGGCGAAATGATGATTATTTTCTTTTGATAAGCATAACGGCTAAGCTCAGGTTGCTGCTTCATGGCTGCAATATAGCTGGTTTCGTTGGGAATAAACATCAGAACAAAGCCAATGGCATCATCCACCAGCTTGGAATAGTCTTTTTCTGCCAGTTCGTCGATATGCCTGCGCACACTTGCCGCATGCAGTTTCATCAGTCGTTCGCGCTCGCCATCATCTTCTGCTGCTATGGCATCAGAATAGGCTGTAAGCGAAACCTTCGAGTCGATGACTACACTTCTGCCTTCTGGGAACCTCACGATGACATCAGGGCGGAAGTTCTTGCCCTCTTCATCCTTAGTGTTCTCCTGGATAAAGAACTCCTCGTCCTTTCGCAATCCACTGTTCTCGAGAATGGTTTCAAGCACCATCTCACCCCAGTCACCCTGCATCTTACTATCTCCCTTCAGGGCACGAATTAGATTAGCTGCATCCGAACCTATCTTTGAAGTCTGCTCCTTCAACAAAGAAACTGCTTGCTGCTGCTCCTGCTGAAAGAGTTTCATCGTTGCCTCAAAAGTATTCTGCAGTTCTTTCTTGTTCACTTCGTTCTGAGTCTTGCTTTCCTCAACCGACTTTTTGAAGTCTGCAAACTGTTCCTTGATAGGCTTCAATAGTTCATCCATCTGCAGACGGTTGTTCTCCTGCAAAGCCGATTGCTTGGCAGCCAACTGTTCTGCAGCCACTTTCTGATGTTCTGCATTCATGCGCTGCATGTCTTGCTTAAGCGTTTCCATCTTCTGCGCCCATTGCTGATCGCTCTCAGCACGCAGTTTGGCAGCATACTGGCGTTCGCTCTCCATCTGTCCCTTCAGCGACTGCATCTCCGAAGCATGTGCTTCCCTCAATGCCTGCATCTCTTCGGCATGATGGGCTCTTTCATTCTTCAGGATAACATCATAATGTTCCTTCAGATTTTCTTTCTCCTTCTCTGCCTGCTTACATAATACTTCTTTTTCCTTCTCTGCCTGCTGGCGCACCTGGTCAGTCAGGCTCTTCACCTGCTCCATCTCTGCCGCCAACACTTGAGCCTTTGCCACAAGCTGTGTTTTCTCCTCGCTTGCAGTTTTCGCAGCCATCAGCTTGCCAAGAAAGAAGCCTACGATGATGCCGATAATAATTCCGATGATGATTACTATTTCCATTATTTTTTAGTTACTGAGAAACTTGTTTTCGGTTGTACAAACAATCTTCGCACGATTACCTTGGCAAAGGTACACTTATGCTTGATATTTATAACATTAAAGCGATAGCAGATGCCCAGTATGATGCTACAGCGAGGATTTCTATGCTGAACATATAGCTGGCATTCAAGCATACATATAGATTGAGAAATAACAGGAACATTCACATACTAAAAGTCCCATTTCACACCTAAGCAGGGACGGCATTTGAAGCCACCTGTTGAGCCGAAGTTGTTGCTCAACTCTACCTCGCCTCCTACACTGAGGTTCTCGCAACCGAAGTGCTGACCTACATTGTACCAGAGCTGTGGCTCGGTGATGAAGACTGTGTGCTTGGTTGTAGCAGAACCATCCTCCTGAAAGTCGACAGCATGAGTCTCCCACCAGAAATCGGCAAAGCCGTCGAACTTCAAACCCTTTACACCAAAGATGTCGTTACAGGTCCAGACAGCAGTAAATTGCAAGGGTACATTCTGATCAGTCTGACGGATGGTCTTGTATAAAGCATCCAGAGTCAAAGTGTTCTTGTAATTCTTGTCGTGCACGAGGTATTCCACACCGAAGAGCCATGCATTGTTGATGGGATAATTCTTGGTGATACCACCATTGTACTCCACATGAAGGCTCCAGTTCTTGAACTGAGTTTTCTGCCAGAAGTTGAGTGCACGTGAAATCTCTGTATAGGTTCCTCCCTGGGCAATATTCTTCTTGCCCACTTCCATTTTGTCGTAGTTGAAGTCGTGGTCAACAAAGAAATAAGTACTACCCCACTTGTCCTGCTTGAACATTTCGAGGGTAAGGGTGACAAACTTACGGTCGGAACCGAAATCAAACAAAATCTGAGCGTTGGTCTGTGCCTTTGCACTAAGCTGCAAGCCCAAAGAATCAGCAAAGCCATAACTAATCGCAAATGTCGGAGTTGGTTTAAAATCATTGTTTCTTATTATAGTTTTAAATATGTACAAGAAAGCCTCCTGCTCTCTAATCGTTTGCAAAGTTAATAAAAACTATAATAAGAAACAAACAATCTTAAATAAATATTAAACTCAACTTTCGCAAATGGAGAAGTTAAAGAAGTTAGAGAAGTTAAAGCCATATGCTTTACAGCTAAATCTTCAACTAAAAAGACTGTTGGCTATAACTTCTAACGCCCGAAGAGAGTGATAACTTCTTTAACTTCTATAACTTCTAAACTTGCAATGTTCAATTTATCAGAATTCAAGTATCATTGCCTGACGAGGACGAAGCTTTACGTTCTTGTTGATAAGAACAGTGCAGCCATTCGTCACATCAGTAGCCTTTTCATGCGAACCGATAATCTCTGCATAACGTGTCACATCCAGCTCATTGGCTTCCTTCTTGCCATTGATGATGGTCATGACTGTTTTACCCTGATATTGGCGTGCGATGACATACACACCCTTATAAGGACAGAACTGAGTCTGCTTGCCTTTGGTAACCACCTTGTTACCCTGGCGCCAATGCAGCAAGTTGCTGAGCCACTTGAACATCCGGTTCTCATCCTGTGTTCTTCCTTCTTCGGTGAAGGCATTATGCTTGTCGCCAGCCCATCCACCTGGGAAGTCTTTACGCACGTTGCCGTCGGTTACACTCTTGGTGCCATTCATCAACACTTCTGTACCATAATAGAGCTGCGGTGTACGGTTGATGGTAAGCAAGAGCGCTAAAGCCTGCTTCAATGCCACGGTATCCTTGCCCTCGCCGAGGAATCTGTCAGTATCGTGATTTTCAATGAATGCCATCACGCTCTTTGGGTTAGGATAGAGATAATCGTAGCAGAACACATTATAGAGACGGTTCATTCCGTTCCACCAGTCATCGGTTTCCTCGTTCTTGGCACTGTTGATACGGTCGAAGAAGGCAAAATCCATCACTGTTTTCAGATAGCTGTTCTTCTCTGAGAGCTTGCTGTCTTTCTGCCATGCAGCAGTATAGGCTGGCTCAGTAACCCATGTCTCGCCTACGGTATTGAAGTTAGGATATTCGTTGTTGAGCGTCTTCATCCACAAAGCCATCGCATCACGGTCGGCATAAGGATAAGTGTCCATACGGATGCCATCAATTCCCACGGTCTCTATCCACCATTCGCTGTTCTGGATAAGGTACTTGATGACATGAGGGTTGCGCTGATTGAGGTCGGGCATAGAAGGTACAAACCATCCGTCTACCGTCTCTTCCATATCCACCTTGCTGGCGTATGGGTCGAGGACAGGAGTCAACTTATAACTGGTCTGTCGATACATATCGTTCACTGTTCTTGCTCCGTCCACAGTACCAATCTTCTTCACATGCTCAGGAGTCTGATACTCAGGAAGAAGCCATTCTGGACAGTTGAACCAGTCTTTTGAAGGCATGTCGGCAATCCAGGGATGCTCGAAACCACAGTGATTAAAAATCATATCCATCACTATCTTCAAGCCTTTCTGATGTGCCTCGTCAATGAGTCGCTTGTACTCAGCATTGGTTCCGAAACGAGGGTCAACCTTGTAATAATTGGTTGTGGCATAACCATGATAGCTGCTGCTCTTGCCGTCGCCTGGACTGTCATTCTCTAAAACGGGAGTAAACCAAAGGGCCGTGACACCCAACTGGTTGAAGTAATCCAAGTGCTGACGGATTCCTTCCAGGTCTCCACCATGACGCAGACTTGGAGCATGACGGTCGCAATTCTTGTCGCGCATCGTCTTGAGAACATCATTCTTAGGATTTCCATTGGCAAAGCGATCTGGCATCAACATATAGAGCACGTCTTCGTTGGTGAAGCCCATGCGCTTTTCGCCAGCCATCTCTCGGTCTTTCAACTGATACTTCACCTTCTTGCTCTGCTTTCCCTGCTTAAAATTGAGAACCATCTCGCCTGCCTTGGCATCCTTCAGATTAAGATAAACCAAGAGATAATTGGGTGATTCGAGACGGGCAACGCTATCGATTTTCACACCAGGATAATTGACTGTCACCTCAGCATTCTTGATGTCCTTACCATACACCATCAACTGCAACGAAGCGTCTTTCATACCTACAAACCAGTCGGTAGGTTCTATGCGGCTCACGTTGACTGCCGCCGTCATACTCATTACGCTACTCATAAGCAACAAGAATGAAACAAATTTCTTCTTCATTATAGATCTATGTTTAAGTTATTGTATTGACTTTCGAAACTTATTTCTGATACAGTATCAATGCCGACTGGCCATCTATGATGGTTTCATTACCCACCAATGGCATCCCGATTCCGTCTTCATTGATAACCCCATTGCAGCAAGCCACATGATACTCGCCCTGAGGTATCGCTACGGTGCGGGCTTCCTTGTTGGCATTGAAGATGACAATAATGTTCTTCCAGCTGTCTATGCCTTCCAGGTTCTTGAGTCTGAAGGCAAGCAGGCAACCATTCTTCTCCACCTGAGCACCATCTTTCTTCTGCTCTGCAACAGGGGCTGTTGGCAAGAACTCCAAATGTTCTCTCACAGCCTCAGCCTTGGCAAGACGGAAAGCCGGATGATTCTTTCGAAGCTGAATCAGGTTGCGATAATATTCAAACACCTGTGGATATTTCTTCAGATTCTCCCAGTTAAACTCATTGATACTGTCGGGCGAGCAATAACTGTTGTGCACACCCTTCTTGTCACGCAACATCTCCTCTCCTGCCAAGAAGAAAGGCACACCCTGCGATGTGAACACAGCAGTCTGAGCCAACAAGTCGAGGCGAATCAACTCTGCTATACGTTCGCTCTCCGTTCTGGAAGTATCTTTGATGCCAGGCACGGTTGCCTTCAGTCGGTCAACAAGACACATATCGTCGTGACAGCTCACATAGCTGATCTGCTGTGTAGGCTCTGCTGTCCAAGGCTTCTTGTCATAGTTGACCAAATTCATATCTACCTGCGGATGGGCAATGCCTCCCACTATACCAAACTTCAGACTCTCTTCCTCGCCGGGAATGCCAGCCAGGAAAGCGCCTTTGGTATTGTCAGAGAAAGGACCACGAAGGGCATCTCGCATATCATCGCTGAAGGCTCCGATACCATTGAGTTTGAAGGTGTTGGCCTTTATCGCCAACTGGTCGTTTGGATAAGCGCAACTTCCTGCGCTCCAACCCTCACCATATATATAAATAGAAGGATCTATCTTGTCAACAGCAGCTCTGATGAGCTTCATCGTCTCAATATCGTGCACTCCCATCAGGTCGAAACGGAATCCGTCGATATGGTATTCATTCACCCAGTAAAGCACACTCTCTATCATATAGTCGCGCATCAAAGGTTTCTCTGAGGCCGTCTCGTTGCCACAGCCCGAACCGTCGGAATACTTACCATCGGCTGTCTTGCGATAATAATAATCAGGATAAGTACGCTGGAAATTGCTTCCGTCAATATTGAAAGTATGATTGTAGACAGCATCGAAGATGACACGGATGCCTGCTTGATGCAGCGCCTGCACCATCTGTTTGAACTCTCTCACTCTGACTGCAGGCGAAAAAGGATCGGTACTATAGCTGCCATCAGGCACATTATAGTTCTTAGGATCATACCCCCAGTTGAACTGTGGCGTATCGAGGCGTGTCTCATCTACCGAAGCAAAATCGAACAAAGGCTGGAAGTGTATCGCATTGACACCGAGGCGCTTGAGATATTCTATCGCCTTAGGTTCTGTCAGTGCCAGATACTTACCTTTATACTTCAGTCCAGAGGTAGGTGACACTGAGAAATCGCGCACGTGGAGCTCATAAATCACCAAGTCGGCAGGCGACTTCAGTTCTGGTCGCTTGTCATCCTTCCATCCCTCAGGATTGGTAGAAGCCATGTCGATGATGGCACCCCGATTGCCATTCACACCGACAGCCTTGGCAAAAGTACCGGGACATTCGCCCTTTCCCATGTCAAATGTATAGAATTTTCCAGCCAGGTCGCCCTTCACAGTAGCCTCCCAATGGTCTTTGCCATTGGCTTTCATCTTCACTGTCTTGATGGCCTTTCCCCCTTGTCCTGATTTATAAATACGGATTTTGGCTGCAGTAGGCGCATTCAGTTGAAACACCGTCTGTCCTTTCGAATACGTCATCTCATTGAAAACAGTCTGCGCCGTCAATGCTGTAGGTAAAATAGTAGCCGTCAATGCTGTAAATATTAGTTTTTCTATTCTCATATGGTTAAATAATTGTTAGTTGGCGAAAAAACTCCGCAGAATTTTATTCATTTTAAATGTATAAATATAGCAATTACACTCCATTTAGTAGTTATTTACCTCGTTTTCTGCATACGCAAAGTGATTTCTGTTGGTTTTATGCAGAAACAGGCAGAATTAAACACGCTCATTTTTCGCGTATTTAATTCCACCTTGACGATTGGACGGAAATACAGAAGTTTCAGCCTTCTTATCTCCATCTATATAAGTCTTATTTGGCAAGCAATGAGATGGCAAAGCCACCACCACGTGCCTCTTTGATCTTCAAGACATCACCCTTCTTCACAGTCTTGTGAATAATCTGGTAAGATTTAGGGTTCTGCTCATAGTCGGCATTCTTGCCGTCCTGATAGATGGCGCAGGCATACTTCTTACCCTTGTCGAGGAAGTCGAGCTTCACTACCGATGTACGGGCTGCGTCAGTCTTGCCACCAACAAACCAGTTGTCGGTTCCTTTTGCCTTGCGGGCTACGGTGATATACTTGGCAGGTTCTGCCTCTATATACTTGGAGTCATCCCAGTCGCAAGCCACATCGCGGATAAACTGGAAGGCATCGTCGTACTTCTCATAGTGCTCAGGCAGGTCGGCTGCCATCTGCAAAGGACTGTACATCACAAGATAGAGTGAGAGCTGACCACAGAGAGTGGTGTGCACATAACTTGAGTTGTTGCTCCACTCCGACAGTTTGGTCTCGAAGATACCTGGAGTATAGTCCATAGGTCCTCCCTGCAGACGGGTGAATGGCAGCATCACGGTGTGATAGCTTACACTTCCACCAAAAGCCTCATACTCAGTACCTCTTGCGCTCTCGTTGCCCACCAGATTTGGCCATGTACGGCAGATACCTGTAGGACGTGTAGCCTCGTGAGCATTCACCATGATGTGATGTTTGGCAGCCGTCTCAACGACACGCTGGTAGTGATTGTTCATCAACTGGCTATAGTGATATTCGCCTCTTGGGATAATGTCGCCCACATAACCGGTCTTCACGGCATCATAACCATACTTGTTCATCAGCTGGAAGGCATTCTCCAAGTGACGCTCATAGTTAAGAGCTGCGGCAGAAGTCTCATGATGCATCATCAGTTTCACGCCCTTGGAATGAGCATATTCGTTGAGCATCTTGATATTGAAATCAGGATAAGGAGTCACAAAGTCGAAGACATCAAGTTTCTGATGACCAAACCAGTCTTCCCAACCTTCGTTCCATCCTTCTACCAACACTTCCTGCAAACCATTCTTTGCAGCAAAGTCGATATAGCGCTTCACTTCTTCATTGGTTGCCCCATGTGTTCCATTAGGCTTGCACTTGCTATAGTCGGTCACACCAAGGCGAACAGAAGGCAGGTCGTTGGTGTAGCTCCATGTTTTAGTGCCTACAATCATGTTCCACCACACACCGCAGTACTTAGTAGGATGAATCCATGAAGTATCCTCTATCTTGCAAGGCTCGTTGAGGTTGAGTGTCAGTTTGCAGGAAAGCATATCGCGTGCATCATCACTCACCAGCACGGTACGCCATGGTGTGTTGAAAGGAGTCTGGATGAATCCCTTTCTGCCTACCGCATCAGGTGTCAACCATGACTCAAAGGTCAGTGTCTTTTCATCCAGATTGAGGTGCATCGTAGGATAATCCAGACAGGCAGCCTCATGGATATTGATATAAAGTCCGTCCTTGGTCTTCATCTGGAGAGAGGTCTGCACACCTGTGTCAGAGAAGACGGTGGTGGAAGAGTTGCTTTTGTATGATTCGCGGTTCTTGGCGATAACAGGACGGATGCCTGTCAGAGGAGTAATCTGATATTCATACTCTTGAGTGTCGTAGTCGCCAGGAATCCAATAGGCAGTATGGTCGCCTGTCATGGCAAACTGGGTGTGCTCTTCCTGAATGACGAAATAGTTGAGCGATTCCTGCTGTGGAAATTCATAGCGCAGACCCATACCATAATCATATACGCGGAAGCGAATGGTGATGTTACGGTTGGAAGAAGCCTGATTCAGGTTTACCTCCATTTCGTTATAATTGTTGCGAATGGTAGCAGTCTCACCCCATACAGGCTTCCATGTCTCATCAAAAGAAGAGGTCTTGCTTCCTGTTTCGGTGAATCCGTCCATCAGATTGGTTTCCGTCATACCCTTGCTGGCATGCTTGTCCTTGGCAAGCTCCAGTCCGAGGTGTGAGGGTTTACATACTGTCTTGCCCTTATAACTCATCTCGTAGGTAGGCTGTCCATTACCAGTCAGAGAGAATGTTACCGATACATTGCCATTGGGCGATTTAACGGTCTGCGCTGCCGCCAAGAGTGGCAGCAGCAGACCAACTACTAAAACATTCAATTTCTTCATATTGTCCAGTGTTATTTTGTCTTTTTCAGTTGTTGCTTGCCTTGTTCTGCAGTTTGCTTTGTTCTGCTATTGTTTGTCAGTAAAAGTAAGTCTTTTGGTTAGACATTGCAAATATACAAAAAAGAGAAATACCCTCCTAAAATTTGGAGGGTATTTCTTTTTTGCATAACGTGCAAACGTTTGCATTAGTTTCTTCCTGACTGCGCAACAAGCTCTGTCACACTGTCCATAAATTCCTTGTTAGCCGCCAGGTCCTCTATACTGAGGTGCATGCGATAGCGCCAGTAATGCTTAGGATTGGCCGGGATATTGATACGCTCGGCATTGGCATCGGGCAAACGAAGATGCTCGTTGATGGCAAGCCAGTCCTGAATGCTCAGAATACAGAGCATAGAGGGCGATGTGAGATGGCGCGAGATGATATCCTGCGCGAGCCATCCTGGCAGCGGATGAGGTGCTGGTCCTTGGCGATAGAGCATCGTATTATAATACTCTTGCGTGCGCTGAATGTTCTCGTCCCACCACTGGCGAAGCGTAGGCATATCGTGACTTGAGATGGTACAAACCGAACGATAAGGATTGCGGCTCAGATGCCCGAACTTCACACTTGGATCCTTAGGCATACTCTGCAATTCAAGGCTCAATATCTTCAAATCGTTCATTACCCATGGCACACAATCTGGCACCATACCAAGGTCTTCGGCACAAACCAACATACGAGTAGCCTGAACCAACTTAGGCAACTTCTTCATCGCCTCCTCGTACCAGAACTGGTTGTTGCGACGATAGAAGTAATCGTTATAAAGACGATTGAACGCAGCCTTGTCATTGTCATAAAGTGATTCGAAGATAAAGTCGAACTGAGCAGAGATACGTGGGTGATACAATCCCGGATTACGATGGTCGCGAACAAAGAGTACATCGCTGATCAGAGCATAGAGTCCGTCGCGAAGCCATATTTCCTTCTCATCGGTCACTCCCTCAAAGAGAGCCTCCACCTTTATCTGGGTATCCACCTCTTTCTTCAACTGATAACGCTCATCATCCAAACGGTCCAGATACTTTTGCTTCACCTCGTCAGCACGCTCATGGAACACACGGTCGAGCACCCAGTCGGTGATAAATGGACGGGTGAATCTGTCCTGCTGGAAGTTAAGACCATACGAACGAATCTCGTCAGCTGTCATACCGAGTGCAGGAGCAAACTGTCCGAGCAGACCATGAACAGAGTCGATAGGAATCTCCCATATACGGAAGAAGCCCAGCACGTGGTCGATACGATAAGCATCAAAGAACTTCGACATATTTTGGAATCGACGTGTCCACCACTGACAGTCGTCTTTCAGCATCTCATACCAGTTGTAGGTAGGGAATCCCCAGTTCTGACCATTCACAGAGAAATCGTCAGGTGGAGCTCCTGCCTGTCCGTCGAGGTTGAAGTACTTAGGCTCTGTCCATACATCACATCCAAAACGGTTCACACCGATAGGAATATCACCCTTCAGGATGACTCCCTTGGCCATGGCATGCTCGTGAGCAGCCTTCATCTGTGTATTCAGCACAAACTGTACGAAATAGAAGAACTCCACCTCCTTGTAGGCCTTTGTTCTTGGGTTGGTCAGTGCCTTGCGGTCTTTCTCGTCCCAAGCATTGTGGTCGGGCCACTTCGAGAAATCAGCAGTGCCATACTTGTCGCGCAGACAAGAATATTGTGCATAAGGCACCAGCCACTGTTCTGTTTCCTGGAAGAATGCCTGATATTCGGCACTCTTCATCATCTTTTCACCTTCCTGATTGAAGATTTGGTGCAGGTACGTTATCTTGAAATCATTTACCTTTTCATAATCTATCTGGGGCAGGGCATTGAGTTCTGCTCTTGTTTTCTCAGCCTCAGCACGAGCCTTGGCATCCTCAAGCTCGGGCAGAGCCTGCAGGTCGGCATACTGTGGATGAATGGCAAACACGCTGATACAGCTGTAAGGATAAGAGTCTGTCCAGGTGTGAGTGATAGTCGTATCGTTGATAGGCAACAACTGAAGCACCTTCTGTCCAGTCTTTGCCACCAGGTCGATCATACTCTTCAGGTCACCGAAGTCGCCTATACCCGCACTCTTCTTGCTGCGAAGTGAGAAAACAGGAACCAATGTTCCGGCAAACTTACGGTTCCAGCGCTCCAAGAACGACTGGCTCAACTCGTAAGATACAACCGAACCAGCCTTCATCTCAGGGATTTCCACACTACGGTTGTAACCTGTTTCCCATGCTTTGCTACTATTCTTGTCGTTCAGTGCTACAAACTTAAACTCCAAGTAATTGACAGCCAAAGCCTCGGCATTGATATCCACCGTCCATTCATTGTACGCCTGTTCCACCATAGGCACAGCACGCTTTACGTCCCAGGCTCCTACAAGAGGATCAGAACCTATCAGTACCAGGCGCTCACCTTCTCTCAACTGTGGAGCACGGACTATCAGTCTGATGGTCTTGGCAAAGGTATTATCCTTCACCTCTGCAAGCTGCTGATGGTTGACACAGTCGGTGAAGGCGCTGCTGTAGAGGTAAGAATCCTCAGGAATGTCACGCCAGTGATCATAGATGGTATAATCATTGGCACGCTCGGCTGTCACATTCAGCTGATGCTTCACCACCTGCCATTCCTTCTTGATACAAACGCCATCACGTTCTACACTATAATAATAGGTAATATTTTTAGTCTTGGGAGTCACATCCAGATCGCACGACCAGTGAAGCCCGTCTGTAGTTCCCAAGCTGTTATGAACCTCTTCGTTGTCCATGTTCAGGTTCAAGACGAGATTCTCGCCATAAACCGTTTTGTATTCTATATTAAAACGAAACACCATAAGGAATTATAAGATTGTTATTTATGGTACAAAATTAGTCATTTCTTACTACATACAATTAATTTCATGCACAAAAGATGTCAAAATGTTGCGCAATCGGTTGCGCTTATTATGCTTTTTGCGTCACATGCTTTTCCTGGATGAGGGAAACAGCCAAAGCTCCACATATCAGCAGCACACCTGCCACTATCATCATGTCACTCTGGTGAGAGCCTACCACCCACAATACGTGTCCACCACAGAGGGCTGCCACAATCTGAGGAATACAGATAGTGCCGTTGAAGAGTCCGAGGTAAGCACCCATGTGTCCATAACCCTGCAAAGCATTGGTGACAAGGGTGAAAGGCATCGCCAACATAGCTGCCCAGCCAGCACCAATCATCAGGAACGGAATGAACTGCAGATACTTGTCGTGCAGGAATGGGATAAGGGCAAAGCCCACACCACCGATAATCAGGCTGACCGCATAAGCCATCTTGGAACTCTTGAACTGGGGAAGCACTACCACCCACAGCACACTGCCCACAGCCTGAACGGCAAAGAGAATGCCCACCCAGTCGCCGGCATCCTGGAATGCCTTGGTGCTGGCATCGGTAGTATTCCATACGGTCTCGGCAATGGCACCCGTAGAATAGTTCCACAGATAGAGGAAGCCTGCCCAGCAGAAGAACTGCACCAGTCCCACCTTCCAGAAGGTAGAGGGAGCGTTCTTCAGAAGGCTTATCCAGTCGGCCTTGCCTTCTTCCTTCTTCTCAGCATCTTCGGTAACTCCATTATACTTGGCGTATTCCTGCGGATTCCACTCCTTCACTTTCATCGTGGTATAGATGACACAGAGGATAAGGATGGCTGCGCCCACATAGAACGACCAGATCACAGAGTCGGGCACAACTCCTTTCTCGGCATAGTTTTTGATGCCCAAGAAGGCAAAAAGGAAGGGGAATATATAACCGGCTATCGAACCCGCATTGCAGAGGAAACTCTGAATGGAGTAAGCCTTCGTCTTCTGTTCCTCATTCACCATGTCGCCCACCAACATCTTGAAAGGCTGCATCGCCATATTGATGCTCGTATCAAGAAACATCAGGGCTATCAATCCAAAAATCATCGCACCGCCAACCGTCAGACCAAACGAACCGGCATTAGGCAAAAGACACATCACCAAGACAGCCAGCGTAGCTCCCACAAAGAGATAAGGAATTCGTCGGCCGAAACGGCACCATGTCTTGTCGCTCAAGGTTCCGACAATGGGTTGCACCAGGATTCCCATCAGTGGAGGGAGAATCCAGAAATAACTCAGATTGTGTGGGTCAGCACCCAACGTTGCAAAAATTCGGGAGATGTTGGCGCTCTGAAGAGCGTAGGCTATCTGTACCCCGAAGAATCCGAAACTCAAGTTCCAGAGTTTCCAGAAACTCAGATTAGGTTTTGTCATCATATTTTTTATTGTTTTATTGATATCTTTTATCTTGTCGTACCACGAACCACGAGTTTGGTTCTTATCACTCTCTTCTCCACCTCATTCATCGGGATAGAACCTTCCACCTGTCCGATAAGGATGTTGACAGCCTCCTCTCCTACTGCCACTCCTCGCTGGTCGACAGTGGTCAACATAGGATCGCAAGCCACGGCTTGCTGGCCGTTGGTGAATCCACAGACGCTGACTTCCTCAGGCACTCGGAATCCCATACGTTTCGCGGTATAGAGAATACCGATGGCAGTATCATCATTCACCGCAAAGAAAGCATCCGGTCTGTTTTCCATCTCCAAGAGTGCAGGCGTAATCGCTTCTGCCTGTCCCCTGTTGTCACAGATTTGTACGTGGGGGGGTATTTCTTCCAAGCCATGCTTCACCAAGGCATCATGATAACCATTGTATCTGTTCTTGGATATTTCAAGGTTCATGGGCGAGCCATAGAAAGCTATCCTCTTGCAGCCTGAGTCAATGAGATGGGTTACAGCCGTAAAGGCACCCATGTAGTCGTCCACCACTACGCGCGAACAGTTCACACCAGTACAGATTCTATCATAGAACACCAATGGCACGCCTTTGTCCATCAATCTTTGGAAATGCGCATAGCGCATGGTATCCTTCGCCTGTGAAACGATAATGCCGCACACTTTATTCTTATAGAAGTCCTCGCAGATTGCCACTTCCTTGTCATATCGCTCATTGCTCTGCGCCACCATCACACGATAGCCACGCGCACTTGCCTCATCCTCGATACCCGAAAGCACAGAAGAGAAGAAATAATGGGCAAACTCAGGAATGATAACACCGATGACCTTCATGGGCTGTGTCCTACTGTATCTGAGAGCCTCACCAATTACATTGGGACAAAAGTTATGCGCCCTGGCAAACACCTGTATACGTTCCTTCTGGGCAGCACTGATACGAGGGCTGTCCTTCAAAGCTCTGCTCACCGTTGCGATAGAAACGCCCAGCTCACGAGCAATGTCTTTCATTGTTATGATTGTTTTCTCATTCATAGGTTGTTAGTGTTGTGTGCAAAATTATGCAAATCTTGCCAAAGTAGCGCCTTTTGCTTGACTTAAATCAAGAAAATTACATGCAAACGTTTGCACAACATAAACAAAAGTACAACAAAATCTCTAAACAACCAAATGATGGTGCAGAATATGAACAATTAACAGCCAAATCGAGCGTTTTTCCTCCGATTTGGCTATCGTATCACCTATTCATCAGCCAAATCGAGTGTTTTTCCTTCGATTTGGCTAAAGAATCGCTTGCGTTCTCAAATATTTTTCTTAAATTTGCAACACAATAGATAGAACGAGCAGACCATCTCATCAATCTTTGTGAGATTAAGTATTCACAATCTCCTTATACGATTACGAAGGAAGAAGAGTTGCATATTCGCACCCGTATGGCTGATTTCGTAGAAGAGACTGGTGTTCGGCATGGCATCTTGCCTACGCTAATAACTACATTCGGTATCCGCCCCAATGCCCATTCAGCAATCGCACAAGTGCAACTGACAATGGATGACTTGTTTGATGACATGGGATAATTATTAAAAAACTTGAAAATATTTGGTAGTCTCGATAATTATTGCGTAATTTGCGCAACGTAAAAAGCGCAATAAGATTATGGCAACAATTAACAACCCTTTCGTGATGTATGGATACAAAGGAGCAGAGTACTTTTGTGACCGTGAGAAAGAAACTGAGAAGATGATGACTTCGCTCCATAACGAGCGAAATATCACGCTTGTCGCACCTCGCCGTATGGGCAAAACTGGATTAATCCATCATGTCTTCCAACAGTTAGAAAAGCAATATGATGATGTGAAATGTTTCTACTTAGACATATTTGCCACCAAGAACTTGGAGCAGATGGTGCAACTCATGGCTTCGGAAATCATTGGGAAATTAGATACAATTTCTCAATCCGCCTTGCGTAAAGTACAGGAGTTCTTCAGCAGTTGGCGACCAACGCTAACAATTGACGAACTGACAGGCATTCCAACATTTTCCTTGGATTTGAAACCAAACGAGGGACGAGAAAGCTTGAAGCGAATCTTCGAGTACATGAAGCAATCTGGAAAGCGATGCTACGTGGCAATAGATGAGTTTCAACAAATCATGAACTATCCAGAGGATGGAGTGGAAGCATTGATACGCTCCTACATCCAATTCCTGCCCAATGTATATTTCGTATTTTCTGGCAGTCAACAGCACATGATGGAAGAGATGTTTTTGTCGGCGAATCGCCCATTCTTCCAAAGTTCTCTTGTCATGTCACTACCATGTATCGCCGAGTCAAGATATCTATCATTTGCCAATCGTCTTTTGTCATCACAAAAACGAGAGGTAGATGTAGACACATTCACCTATATCTACTCGCAAGCCGACAGCGTAACTTGGTATGTACAAGCCATCCTACATGGTATTTACGAACATCGTGATGAGCAGATCAATAAGGACTTAGTGGATGAAGTGATTCAAGAGTTGATAGAGGAGCAAGCCATGGCATACCAAAACTATTGTGCATGGCTGACCGAAAACCAGCAGTTACTCTTGTTAGCAATTGCCAAGGAGCAAATAGTTTCCTCCCCACTTAGCCAACAGTTCATCATCACCCACCACCTACCTGCCACCAGCAGCGTAAAGACTGCCCTGAAGGCTTTAGTGGACAAGCAACTGATCAGCAAGACCCCAAAAGGCTTCTTTGTCAGCGACCGCTTCTTTGCGAAATGGCTGGCAAAAGGGGAATAAAGCAAAAAAGTCTTGGGAAATCAAATATTATAGGAGAGAGTGTCAAAACTCAACTAATGCGGGCTGAAACCCCAACAATCACATAGCCCAGGGCAGCGCCCTGGGTATTGAGTTATATATTGAACAGTACGCCCTGTAAGGGCAACACCTTAATAATTAAGCTTTTGGGCACTCTGTGCACACCGCACGGGCAATAAATGCCCGACGCTTGTTCAGTCGATGCCCAACGCTTGTTCAGTCAATGCCCAACGCTTGTTCACTGAGTGCCCACTTGACGGGCAAGACAGACCACCTGATGGTCTCATACAGAACGGCTGGAGAGTCGCCTATTCTATGAGTTTTTAACCAAATCAGTAAAGTTCGACCAACTTTCAACTTTAAATCCTCTTAGATCTCTGACTGATTTCTTAAACCACTCTATTTTAGAAAGTTCCATAACTGTTTTTACAAGTGCAGTCAAATCATCATTCATCGTCATGTATGTACTGCCTTGCACCCACTCGAAACCATTCTTTTTTAGAAGCTCTTTTATTTCGTAGTAAGCTTTGTTGTAAGGTTCGCCATAGTATTTCTGTAAATCAGAAATAACCATATCAAATGCTATTGCGTACATACTGCCTCCTTTGCAGGTTCAAATAAGTCTTTATATCCAAAGAAGATGTTCCCATCTGCGGTTTTTGCGGAGATGACAATTCCTACGAAAGGATTGTTCTCAACTTCAATCACTTCGCCCTGTGTCCAGTCTTTGGCATGTGTCAAGTCTGGAGATATTAATACTTTGTCACCTGTTCTCATATTCACAAAAATATAAAAGTTGTACTTATTCGCCGCAAAGAAAATGCAAACGAGCGCAAAGAAAGCTTGCTTTCAATTTTCCGAGTGCAGCTTTTCTTCTGCAAAGATACGACTTTTCCTCGTAACCACCAAATGTTTTTTGGGGAAAATGTAGGAAAGAATGCAGGTCATACAAAAAGGCGGTCTCTGAATAGAAACCGCCTTTAATTGTAATTTTTTGAGAGATATTACTTCTTTGTCATCTCACACTTTGCTGTTCCTTCTGCCCAATTAACCTTAAGTTTAATGTCGTAAGTACCAGCTTCATTTATTGCGATGTTATCTCCATCATGAACCAAGGCGTCAAGTGGACCACCCCAGTTGAGATTCCAATCATTTGTGTGACGGAACTTCATTTCGCCATCACTCAATGTGACGTCCTTAAGTTCCCAGCAGCGCTCTTTCGGATTGTATGTCATATCCTTTTTCTGATGATGCTGCCCTCGTTTGGGCTTGTCGAAGCCGATGGTCATAGCGTTGGCAAGATAAATCACAAAACCTTCACAATAGGCTTTGTCTAATTGACTCATTCTGACAGACTCTCCCTTATATATAATAAGGTGTAGCATGGTGTTACGGATTGTGGTAGCATTGCTTCCACTTTGTCCTTGCGCTTTTTTCATAATTCTTGAATTCATTGTTAATATTTCATTTGTAACTACTCTCTGCTTACTCTTAAACTATATAAATGTTTTGTTTAAGCTACAAAAAGTTCCGTTCCGTGACACGGAACGTACATTCCGTAGTTCGGAACCGCCATTCCGTGATTTGGAACGGCCGTTCCGTGTCACGGAATATAGATTTATCCGCAAGAGACAGAACAAATTCATAACTAACCGAAAATAATATGACCTATACGGTTGAAATTATCCAGCACATCCTGAGCCAACGGTCACCTGCGCGTAGCGGAATTGAAAATAGCTGGCCGAAGGGTAAAGCAAAGGTAAAGGGCAGAAGTTCATAGAAGCAGCACGCCCTGAACCAACGGTCACCAGCCGAAACATTGGTAAAAGACAGAAGCTCATAGAAGCAGCACGCCCTGAACCAACGGTCACCTGCCGAAAGCATAGGTAAAGGACAGAAGCTCATAGAAGCAGCACGCCCTGAACCAACGGTCACCAGCCGAAAGCATAGGTAAAGGATAGAAGTTCATAGAAGCAGCACGCCCTGAACCAACGGTCACCAGCCGAAAGCATAGGTAAAGGATAGAAGCTCATAGAAGCAGCACGCCCTGAACCAATGGTCACCGGCCGAAGGGAAAGGTAAAGGGCAGAAGCTCTTAGCCCAGGGCAACGCCCTGGGTAATTGCGGACACAAACCTGTCGCCCTGTAAGGGCAAAAGCTTCAAAGAACCAGGCAATTTGTAAAGCTGTTGCCCTTACAGGGCGCCTTGCTGATTGCTACTACACCCAGGGCGTTGCCCTGGGCTAAGAGCTTCTGCCCTTTACCTTTCCCTTCGGCCGGTGACCATTGGTTCAGGGCGTGCTGCTTAATATGGGCTCCAGCTCCTTCAGGGCGTATTTGAACCACTTTGCGGAATTAGAGTTACTTAGTGATGGTGAAAAAATAAATTAGTATGATTTGAGACCATGACCTTATTGAGATGGTGCATTTTTCACCCAATTCGTACCAAGCTATTTTTTCCCGTCCACTATAGTACCTAAAGATGTACCTAAGGCAAATATCGTGCAAACGTTTGCACAACAAGAATACTGTTTTTAACTCTAAAAAAAGTACAAGTAAGCGCAAAAGGAGTTACATTTGCATACAGAAAGTTAAAATGGTACAAAAAATGCCATTCCTACCTTATAATAATGTAGAGACCTAACGACCGACTGGATATTGAAAGTTAATAGCTAACAACACTAACTAAAAGCCAAAACTTATCCAGAACGCCACAAAAGGTTATAACTTTATTTTAAGTGCAGGATATAACTAAGCAAGATTATTCATATAAACTTAAAGATCAAACAAAATGATGAGATGAGCTATACCACCTTATAATATTTTTTAACCGCGCGGACTAATAACTAACGGCTAAAGGGAAATAAGCGTGGAATAAAAACCGACTAACAACAACATGCATATATTAACTAAAAATTAAACAGAATGATGAAGCAGGTAAAAATTAAATTGCCTCTTAGGATGTTGACCCTCGCAAGTGGTCTTCTCCTGACAGCAAGTTCCTTTGCGCAGTCAAATGCCATCAAGGGACAAGTGAAAGATGCTTCTGGTGAGCCTGTCATGGGTGCTACCATTACAGTCAACGGTAAGGCAGTAGGCATTACCGACATGGATGGTAACTTCTCTGTCGACGCAGCTCCCGGTACTAAGCTAACCTTTACTTATTTGGGTATGACCCCAAAGACAGTACAAGCAAGCAAGAACATGATCATTATGCTGACAGACGACTCCAAGGCATTGAATGAGGTCGTTGTCATCGGTTATGGCCGTGCCAAGAAGAACGACTTGACCGGTGCTGTTACGGCTATTAAGCCAGACGACATGAACCATGGTCTTGTAACCAATGCTCAAGACATGATGAATGGTAAGATTGCTGGTGTTAATGTTATCTCTAATGGTGGTACTCCTGGTGGTGGTTCCACAATTCGTATTCGTGGTGGTGCGTCTCTGAGTGCTTCCAACGACCCATTGATCGTTATTGATGGTTTGGCAATGGACAATAATGGTGTGCAAGGTCTTTCCAACCCATTGTCTATGGTGAACCCTAACGATATCGAGAGCTTCACCGTATTGAAGGATGCTTCAGCAACAGCCATCTATGGTTCTCGTGCTTCTAATGGTGTCATCATCATTACTACCAAGAAGGGTTCTAAATCTGGTAAGATTCGCGTTTCATATAACGGAAATATGTCTATCAGCTCTGTTATCAAGAGACTTGACGTGATGGATGGTGACGAATATCGCAGCTTTATTGCCAATGTTTATGGCACCGACAGCGAGCAATACAGCAAGCTCGGTAATGCAAACACTGATTGGCAGAAAGAGATTTTCCGCGATGCTTTCAGCACAGACCACAACGTGTCTATGTCTGGAAATATTGCAGGACAGCCATTCCGTGCATCTTTAGGCGCTACTATCCAGAATGGTGTAATCAAGACTTCTACTTTCAGCCGTTTGACTGGTAGCTTGAGTTATGCTCCTTCATTCTTCGACAAGCACTTGAACGTCAATGCCAACTTGAAGGGTATGTGGGCAAAGAACCGCTATGCAGATGGTAGCGTTGTAGGCGATGCTCTGACATTCGACCCGACTCAGCCAGTTTATGCAGACGGTGCAGACTACATGACTTCATTTGGTGGTTACTTCCAATGGACAGGTAAGAATGAGTATGGTGACCCTTCATGGCCTTTGGCATACAACAACCTTGCACAAGCCAACCCTGTTTCTACTCTTGACTTACAGCAGAATCGCGCTATTTCACGCTCTTTGATTGGTAACTTGGAGTTGGACTATAAGTTCCATTTCTTGCCCGACTTGCGCATCCATATCAATGGTGGTATGGACTTGTCTAAGGGTAGACAGACCAACAATATCGACCCACGTTCTGCCAGCAACAACTATTATGGTTATCACGGACAGGATGTAACCGACAAATATAACTTGTCTTTCTCTTCTTATTTGCAGTATGCAAAGGAATTGGGTATCCACAACTTCGATATCATGGGTGGTTACGAGTGGCAACACTTCCATCGCAAGGGTACCAATATCGGTTGGGGTATGTATCCAGAAACCCATCCTAGCAAGGCTGGTCAGAAGTACAACGAAGTAAATAACGAATGGGCTAACGAGTCTTATCTCGTTTCCTTCTTCGGTCGTCTGAACTATACATTGATGGATCGCTATATGTTGACAGCTACCTTCCGTGCCGATGGTTCTTCTAAGTTCAACAAAGACAATCGTTGGGGTTACTTCCCATCAGTAGCACTGGCATGGAAGCTCAACCAGGAGAACTTCCTCAAGGACGTTTCTTGGCTTTCTGACTTGAAACTTCGTGCAGGTTATGGTATCACAGGTCAGCAGGAAGGTGTTGGCGAGTACACATATTTTAAATCATATACAGTAAACCGTGAGCATGCCTTCTATCCAATCTTTGGTAGTGACGATACGGGTATCACATCACGTCCTAATGCTTACAACCTCGGTTTGACATGGGAGAAGACCACTACTTGGAATGCTGGTTTGGACTTTGGCGCCCTGAACGGCCGATTCAATGCAAGTGTTGACTTCTACTATCGCAAGACTAAGGACTTGCTGCAAAACGTGACTGTATCTGCAGGTACTAATTTCAAGAACTCAGTAATGACCAACGTAGGTGAACTTTCTAACACTGGTGTTGAGTTCTCTATGGGTGGCAAGGTTATCCAGAAGAAGGACTTCACATGGGATCTGCAGTACAACGTAACTTGGAATAAGAACAAGATTCTCTCTATGACAACAGGCGACCGTCCTGGCTATTACATCCCAGCAGGTGGTATCTCTCAAGGTACAGGTAACACCATCCAGGGACAGGCAGAAGGTCATCCAGCTTACTCATTCTTGGTTTACCAGCAGGTATACGACAAGGATGGAAAGCCTTTGGAGAATGTATTTGTAGACCGCAACGGTGATGGCATCATCAGCGACGCAGACCGCTACTACTATAAGAAGCCTGCAGCAGATGTCTTGATGGGTCTCTCTTCTAAGATGATCTACAAAGACTGGGATTTCAGCTTCTCACTCCGTGCAAGTTTGAACAATTATGTTTACAACGATGTCTACTCTAACAACTGTAATCAGGGTGAAGCTTCAATTTATGCACAGTCTGGCTTCTTCACCAACTTCGTAAAGAACCATCTTGGCATCGGCTTCAAGGGAGTAGGAAACTACTACATGTCTGACCTCTTCGTTCAGAATGCATCTTTCTTGAAGTGTGATAACATTACACTCGGCTACTCTTTCCGCGACTTGTGGGGCTACAACATCAGCGGTCGTGTATACGGAACAGTACAGAATGTGTTCACTATCACAAATTATAAAGGACTCGACCCAGAGGTATCTGGCGGTATAGACAACAATATCTATCCACGCCCATTTGTAGCTATGATTGGTTTGAGCCTCAACTTCTAAACATTAAAAATAGATAGTTATGAAACTAAATAAGAATATCAAGAATCTGCTTCCTATTGCAGCTTTCGCTCTTTCATTGACCGCAACGTCATGTGTCAGCGACTTGGACGTAGATCCTACAATTGATAAGAATACGGATATCACATTCAATCAGGATGCGAACTTCCGTAAGATTTATGCCAACATGGCTTTGACAGGTCAGCAAGGTCCTGCCGGTAATGGTGATATTGCAGACATCGATGAAGGTAAATCAGATTTCTTCCGCCAGTTGTGGAACATGAATGAGCTTCCTACAGATGAAGCCATCTGTTCTTGGGGTGATGCTGGTATCCCAGAATATAATTACGGTACTTGGGATGCATCTCATGGTATGGTAACTTGTGAGTACTACCGCTTGTACATGGGTATTTCTCTCTGCAATGAGTTCTTGACGAAGACAGAAGAATTGACAGACGACCATACAAAAACAGAACGCGCTGAAGCTCGTTTCATGCGTGCTATGTACTATTACTATGCAACAGATCTCTTTGGCAACGTACCTTTCATGACCGTGGTATCAGAGGAACTTGCTCCTCAGAAGTCTCGTGCAGAGATATGCAAATTCATCGAGGATGAGTTGCTTGACTGTGTTAAGGATATGAAGGCTCCAGGCACAAATACCTATGGTCGTGCTGACCAGGCTGCAGCTTGGTTGCTCCTCGCTCGTCTGTACCTCAACTCTGAGGTTTACACAGGTACTGCCCGTTGGGAAGATGCTGCCATCTATGCTAAGAAGGTTATGGATTCTTCATACGATCTCAGCCCTTCATACAAGAACCTCTTCATGGGCGACAACAACAGCAACGGTGCTCAGATAGAGATTATCCTTCCTATTCTTCAGGATGGTATCCAGACTCAGAACTATGGTGGCTCTCTCTTCTTGATAGCTTCTACCCACAAGGATGACATGCCAAGTACGGGTACAAGTGAGAACTGGGCTGGTAACCGTGCTCGCAAGCAGTTGATCGACAAGTTCTTCTCAGGAAAGGCTCCTAACGGAGATGTTGACGAAATGGTTAGTGCAGCAAAGGACGACCGCGCCATGTTCTTCGGTAAGGACCGTACTTTGGAAATCAAGAAACCTTCTGACTTCAAGCAGGGCTTCTCTTGCGCCAAGTTTACCAACATTCATGCAGATGGTTCAGCTACTCATGACTCAAAGTTCGTTGATATGGATGTTCCTTTCATGCGTGCAGCAGAAGCATGGCTTACTTATGCAGAGGCAGAGAAGCGTCTGGGTCACGATAGCGAATGCAAGATGGCTATTGACTATCTGAGAAATCGCGCTCATAAATCTACACAGCCTAAGTATACTCTTAATAAAATCTGCGACGAGTGGGCTCGTGAGTTCTACTACGAGGGTCGCCGTCGTATGGATTTGATCCGCTTTGGCAAGTTCGGTGGTGATTCAGACTATACATGGGAATGGAAAGGTGGTAGCCAGGATGGTGGCACCATTGAGGCAAGCCGCAATGTATATGGTATTCCTACCAAGGAGTGTGTTGCCAATAGCAACATCAAGCAAAATCCTGGCTACGGAGACTAATCACCTATCAATAACATAGTAAAAATTGAATAATATGAAAAAGTTATCAATATTAGCAACCTTATTTGTAGGTTTGTTTCTGACAGCTTCCTGCGATTCTGACAGAGACTCTAATCCGACACTTGGGCAGCCAAGACCTTTCGTGTTGAACACACCTGCAATTGCCGATGCAACATACGACTTGGATCACGCAGAAACATTCAAGTTGACAACATCGCAGCCTGATTATGGATACACAGCTGCAACAACCTATTATATTCAGGCATCACTCCATGCAGATATGTCTGACTATCTGGAAGTTTCATCCACATCTCATAATGTAATCATAGAGACAAAAGCAACTAAGTTGGCAAATACAGTAACACAGCTGTTGCTGAATGCTGGCAAGGAAGAGGCAGATTTCCCTCTTACAACGCCATTATATCTCAGACTCCGCGCTTCTGTGGGAAGTTCAAATGGTGAAGGTGAAGTTCTTTCAAATATTATCGAACTGAAGAGTGTCCGCACTTCATTCTGTCTGCCTCCTGTAGAATTACCTACAACAATGTACGTAAAGGGTAGCTTCAACAACTGGAGCTGGGACGAGAAGAAGGTCATCAAGATGGTTCAGGTCAATGGAGCTGAGAACGTGTTCTGGCACTTGGTATACATCGATGGTGATGGTATCAAGTTCAACTATGAGGCCTCTGACTCAGAAGGTCAGTTGATGGGCTATGAGGGCTGCACTATCACAGGTGAGGCTGCTGGCGATATCATTGACAATAATGGCAACATTGCCAGCAAAACCCCAGGATGGTATCTGCTCTATATCCAGACCGAGCTTGACAAACGAGATATCCTCTACACTGTCAACGTCTTGAGACCTAATGTATGGTTGATTGGTGACGTCATGGGTCCAGATTGGAGCGAAGAAAATCCTGCGGGCTTATTCACTGTACCTACAACTGCTGATGGTGAATTTGTTTCTCCTGCATTCATCGGAGCTGGTGAAATCCGTGCATACGTGAAGTTGCCAGGCACAGAATGGTGGAAGTCTGAGTTCATCATCAACAAGGAAAAGGGCAAGGTAGACTACCGTGGCCTTGGCGGTGACCAGTATCGTGTATCTGCTACTGTTGGACAGAAGTTCTACATCAACTTCTCTACTGAGGCCGCAAGAGTAGAATAAGATTATTAAAATTTGACCGTCTTCGAGTAACATCAAGACGGTCATACAAATAAACTTTTAAAAGAGATAAAGTCATGAAAAAAATATTTCAATTAGTACTGCTACTTGGATTCATGGGCTTAACCTTGGCTTCATGTAATGAAGATTACAAGGATTGGGCGGGCGCACAGACCACTACTCCAGAAAGTGCAATTACCATACCTGGTTATCAGGCTACAGGAGTAAGTGCTATCGACTTGAAACAGGTGACAACCGACGACGTTACTATCTTCAACTTAAGTTCTGCCACATTGCCTGCAGGATTCGAGCTGAAAGATGTTCGTATTGAACTTAGTGCAGACGAAATAGCAACAACTACCATCAACACTACAAATGACGGTAAGGCACAAAAGACTGTACTTAAAAATTTTGTAGAAAAGAACTATGGTAAAGACCCCATTGCACGTTCATTCGTGGGTCATGTTTTCGCAAGTGCTATTAAAGATGGTGAGGCAGTTCTTATAGATGCCGGCAACGTAGATGTCACTCTTACATCTCCTGGTCTTGTATCAAGCTACAAACTTGTCATCAATGACGGAGAGGCAGAATTCCCATTGGCTAACAATGGTTCTTCTGCATATGATGATCCTAATTTCAAGGGCACTATTACCACTACTATCCCCAACTCAACATGGCAGGTTGTTGCCGAGGATGGTGAGGTTCTCGCCTCTGGAAAGATTGAAAATGCCGGTAAGTATATCTTCTCTGTAGACGTGAAGACAAATAAGGCAGAGGTAAACAAGGCTCCATCATTCCTCTACATGAAGGGCGATGCTAACGGCTGGGATGGATATGATGTTCTTGAATGCGTCAACCAAGAAGGAACTCAATTCCGCGGTTTCATGTACCTCAACCAGAATGGTTTCAAGTTCTGTACTCAGAAAGACTGGAGTGGTACCAACTATGGTGCTGACTTTGATACAGCTCCTAATGCAGGAAACATCGTGATAACAGAAGCTGGTTACTACAAGGTAGATGTAGACTTGTCAGCCAAGACTTACACACTGACTCCTATCACTACTATCGGTATTATCGGTGCTGGTGCTCCTAACGGCTGGGATAGTGACGTAGATTTGACTTATAATGTAAAAGAGCGCTGCTGGGAAATCAAGGGCGTTGAACTGAAAGAGGGTGAATGTAAGTTCCGTGCCAATGATGACTGGAAGATGCAGTGGGGATATGATGGTGAGAAGTTTGTATTCTCTAACAATGCTCCTGCTGTACAGTTCATTCCAGAAGCTGGTACTTACGACATCAAGCTCTATGCTTGGATCACTGGTTATGCCAAGTGTGAATTTATCAAGAAGTAATCATCAAGACTTCAACAAATAATCATTAGGCGGCTCTCGATAAGAGAGCCGCCTTTTTGTATGCCCTGCATTCTTTCGACCTGTACGGTTGGCACGTCCTGAAGGGTAGGGTGTGAGGGGCAAAACTTGAGTAAAAAGCAATACGCCGATAACAGAAGCTTATCGCTTTTCGCCTCCTGAAATAACATGATTCTGAACTGAGGTCATGACAGAAACTATGCATTTTCACAGAAAATGCAAACGTTTGCGCAAGTCGTTTGCTTGATTTAGGTCAAGAAAAGATTGCCACTACAAAAGAAAATCATAACTTTACCACCGAAAACAAAAAACAAGAAGAATATGAAGAAAATTTATGCTACTCTCTTTGCACTATTGGCCCTGTCTTTAGTGTCTTGTTCAGATAGTTCTGACCCTATCGTACCCGACCCAGAGCCAACACCTACTCCTACTCCTACCCCAACTCCAGAGCCAGAACCAGGACCAAGTCTTACTTCGCAAGGTTGGCCAATCAACTATGGAGGTGTTATGCTGCAAGGATTCTCATGGGATTCTTATAACGACTCACAATGGAAAATATTAGCCAACCAAGCCGATGATATGAAAGGCTATATCGACCTTGTTTGGCTTCCACAAAGCGGAAAATGTGCTGAAACTGTACAGGTAATGGGCTATAAGCCATATTATTATTTCAATCAGAACTCTTCTTTTGGAACAGAGACAGAACTCAGAAACCTGATTACCAAATTTAAAGCTAACGGTATCGGTGCAATAGCAGATGTGGTCATCAACCATCGCAACACAGAGGGATGGTTTACCTTCCCTGCAGAGACATACAAAGGTGTGACCTATCAGATGCTGTCAACCGATATTTGCAAAAATGATGATCAAGGAAAAACTGCAACACAAGCAGCAACCGAAGGTGTAAACCTCAGCAACAACAACGATGAAGGAACAGACTTTGATGACTGCCGCGACCTGGATCACAAGAGCGCAAACGTACAAAAAATCATGAAAGCCTATGTGGATTACCTCAAGAACGATTTAGGTTATATTGGTTTCCGCTATGATATGGTGAAAGGCTTCGACGGAATTCATGTAGCCGACTACAACGATGCTGTAGGAGTAGAGTATTCTGTAGGAGAATACTGGGACGGCAACGACAAAATAGAAAGTTGGATTAACAGAACCAACAAGAAGAGCGCCGCCTTCGACTTCCAGTTCCGCTATAATGTACGCGATGCCGTCAACGGAACTACAAACGGAAAACTCGGTTCTTCTTCTGACTGGTCAAAGCTCTATAGCAGCAACAATCTCATGCACGACGCAAGCTATCGTCGTTATGCGGTGACATTTGTCGAAAATCATGATACCCAGTATCGCTCTGCCGATTCACAGAACGATCCTCTGCGCAAAGATACCTTGGCAGCAAATGCTTATTTGCTTGCTATGCCGGGCACGCCTTGTATCTTCCAAATTCACTGGAATGAATACAAACCAGAATTGAAGGAGATGATTGCTGCACGTAAATTGGCAGGCATCACCAACATGAGCAATTATGTCAACAAAACATGCAAGAAGACATTGTATGTCAACGAGGTGACTGGTTCCAACCACAAGCTCCTTGTAGCCGTAGGTGACGAAGCATCAAACTATGCTGGCGAGACAGGATACACCAAGATTTTCAAAGGTCATCACTTCTCTTACTTCCTCTCTAACGATGCGGAAACTACATGGACAAGCATGCCCTCTGGCACATACGAAGAAGGATTCAAAACAACTCTTACTGCTGTCAGCCAAACAGAAGGAGCAAAGTTGGTGTATACTTTGGACGGTTCTAACCCAACAGTCAAGAGTACAACGGTAGAAAGTGGCAAGCAAATCACAATCAATGGTTCATGCACCTTGAAAGTGGGCTTGCTCATCAACGGCGAAGTAAGAAATATTGCCACACATCAGTATAAGATAGAGAAGTTCAAGGCATATACATTTATGGTTTATGTGAATACTGATGCTGTAAAATGGAGTCCATTATACTGCTATTCATGGAAGAAAGAAGCATCTGTTAAATGGCCTGGTGAAAAGATGACAGAAACAAAGACCATAGGTGGAAAGATCTGGTACTACAAGGAATTCAGTATCGACAAAGCATCTGAGCTGGTTAACGTCATATTCAACAATGGAGAAGGTAAGCCACAGACTGTTGATATAACAGGTCTCACCAATACGGCATACTTCGAAATAGAAACAAGCAAAGAAGGCAAAAACTATAAAGTTAAGGATGTCACATCAGAATACGACAAGTAGTCTTCTACATCAAGTATTTTGATTCAAGTAAATAAAAAAACCTAACATATAATTCATCTATTCAACTGGCGGCTCACGTTATGCGAGGGTCGCCAGTTTTGCGTATAGAGTAAAATAGCCGAGAAAGAAGAAATATCATTTTTTCGGTAAAACATTTGGAAGCAAAAGAGAAAAAATGTATCTTTGCATAAGATATCCTGCACTCGGCAATTATCATTTAAACAAAAAGGAGGTTTTATTATGGCAGAACTGAGAGATAGATACATCCGTTTCGACTGGGCAATCAAAAGATTACTCCGTCAGAAAGCTAATTTTGACGTTTTGGAAGGATTCCTTACCGTATTTCTGAATGAAGAAGTAAAAATCATAGAAATACTGGAAAGTGAAAGTAATCAGCAGAAAGAAGATGATAAGTTCAACCGCGTTGATATAAAAGCCAGAAACAGCAAGGGAGAAATTATCATTGTGGAAATACAAAACACAAGTGAGCTGTACTACTTAGAGCGAGTTCTTTATGGAGTAGCAAAAGCTATTACTGAGCATATCAACCTCGGCAACAGCTATAAGGAGGTGAAAAAGGTATATTCTATCAGCATCTTGTACTTCGATCTCGGAAAAGGTTCTGACTACATCTATATCGGACAGAATAATTTTACAGGTCTGCACACGAAAGACCAGCTCGTGATAAGTGCCAAGGAAAAGAACAATATCGTAAGAAAATCACCTTCTGAGATTTTCCCTACCTATATCCTTGTGCGTGTCAACGAGTTCAATAAAGTGGCCAAATCACCATTGGAAGAATGGGTAAACTATCTGAAGAATGGCGTTATCTCTCCAGACACTAAAGCTCCAGGTCTGCAAGAGGCTCGCGAGAAGCTAAAATACTACGAGATGTCGGATGCAGAACGTCACGCATACGACGAGCATATCAATGCCATCATGATTCAGAATGACGTACTCGGCAATGCTAAATTAGAAGGATTGGCTGAGGGAAGAGCTGAGGGAAGAGCTGAAGGAAGAGCTGAGGGAAGAGCTGAGGGAAGAGCTGAAGGAAGAGCTGAAGGAAGAGCTGAAGGAAGAGCTGAAGGAAGAGCTGAAGAGAAAAAAGCAATAGCCCGCAACCTGCTTTCACAGAACATTCCTTTGGAAATTATTTCCCAAGCCACAGGACTGAGCATAGAAGACATTCGGTTATGTCACCCTCACTCTTGAAGAGTGAAATATACTCAACTGTTGTTAGTGCGCTCTATTCTGAGCACCTGGTCGCAATAGTCGACCACAGCAGGACGATGGGTAATGAAGATAATGGTCTTGTCGTGAGAAGACAGAATGTTCTGCAACAGCTGGCGCTCGGTTTCTGGGTCAAGGGCACTCGTAGCCTCATCGAAGAGCATGATGCTGCGATTGCGCAACAGACTTCGGGCTATAGCAATACGCTGCGCCTGTCCTTCACTCAGTCCACCTCCCTGTTCGCTGCAAAGAGTATCCAAGCCTGCAGGCAACTCCATCACAAAGTCGGCGCAACTCTTATGCAGAGCCTCCACCATCTCCTCATCAGTAGCATCGAGCTTACCCAACCGCAGATTGTCGCGGATAGTTCCGCTCATCAGCGTGTTGCCCTGAGGCACATAAACAAAGTTGCATCGATGAAGCGGAGTGAGCGTCTGACTCTTCACCTTATTATATATAGAGAGCTGACCTTGCTGCGGACGAAGCAGAGCCAGGATAAGGCGAACAAGAGTTGTCTTGCCGGCACCTGTCTCACCCAAGATAGCAGTACAGCTGCCTGGTGTGAAATCGAAATCGAGGTGATGAATGACATTGCAGGCATCGGAAGCTGAGGCGTCCTCAGACTGTTCTTCCTTGTAGGCATAACTCACTCCCTCAAGGCGAATGCCGCAAGGCGAGTCTATCTCTATTGGCTCACCCTGTTCCTCCAATGGATTTTCCTCCAACTCCATGAGTCGTTCGGCAGCAGTAAACACCCCCACAAAGGCAGGAACCAGCTTGGCAAGGTTGCGTGCCGGACCCTGTATCTTGTTGACAAGCTGCAGAAAGGCAGTCATGCCGCCAAAGGTAAGCGATCCTGCACTCATGCGCACGGCAGCCCAAAGGAATGCCACCAGATAGCCCAAGGCAAAGCCAAAGTTAAGAACCAAGTTGCTGAACACGCAGAATATGGTCTTACGCACCACTTTGGAGCGAAGCTCGCACTGGGTGTTCTCCAACCGTTCCACCATGACACTGTTACTCTCCAAGGTCTTGATAAGCATGCGGTGCTGGATGGTTTCCTGCAGCACACTCTGAACCTTACTGTCGGTATCGCGCACCTGACGGGTCAGGAATCGCATCTTGCCCATATACACCTTGCTGAAAGCCAGGAAGATGGGAATCATAACGACGATGACTACCGACAAGAGCTTATCCATGGAGAAGAGATAGAAGAAGGCACTGAGGAAAAGCGCCAGGACGCTCAAGGTACTTGGAATAGTCTCGGTAAGGAAGCCAACCACTTGCGACACATCCCCCTCAAGCCTGTTGAGCACATCACCCGAATGAAAGTGCTCCCTGCCCTGCCACTCCGAGCGAAGGATGCGGTCGAGCATACGTTGCTGCATACGGTTCTGCGCCTTGATGCCCAGGAGGTTTCTTATCCAGATGCCAGAGATGTTGAGTGCGAAATCGCATAATATCAGTCCACCCATCAATGCCACAGCCCAATAGATATTGCCCTGCACGGCATGCGAAGCCACATCGATGGCATGCTTCACCGCCCACACCTGTCCTAAACTGACAGCAACAGACAGCAAGCCGACAACAGCATTGAGCGTAGCCTGCAGACGGTTGCCACGCCAGGAACGCCAAAGCCACTTGAGCAGGGTCTTGGAATCATACTTGAACTTGGGAACCTTGATTATCTTCATCCATCTCTTCATTTGAATTCTTCACGCTTCGTTCTTCACTCTTCACTTAAATTCATCTTCCTCTCTGATCGGCACCCCACATCAACTTCTCTCTCAGAGTGGAGAAGTATCGCTGGTTGCGCTGTTTTACTATTTTAATGGTATGGGCAGCCTTGCGGATAACGAGACGTGTGCCTTCAGTCATTCGCTCACTGCGTCCGTCGATGGCAACAAGGTAGTTGTGGCTACGGCTCTCCACATCGAGTGTTATCTCTGCCGTATCATTAATGACGACGGGACGAATATTTAAACTATGAGGAGCCACGGGCGTGAGACACAAGCTGCTGCTCTGGGGAATGATGATAGGTCCGCCATTCGACAGGTTGTAGGCTGTAGAGCCCGTAGAAGTGGTCACGATCAGTCCGTCAGCCTGGTAGTTAACCAGAAACTCTCCATCCACCTGCGTGCGAATAGAGATCATGGACGCATCGTCACGCTTCAGTACGGCAATATCGTTAAGGGCAAAAGGATTGCCTGCCAAGACACCTCCCTCAGCCTCTACCTGAATGACGGCATGTTCCTCTATCTGGCACTCACCGGCATACAAGCTGTCCAAGGCTGCCTCCACCTCGCCAGGCAACACATCAGCCAGGAAGCCCAGTCGCCCCATATTGACACCGATGATGGGTGTTCCCTTGGCTCCCACTCTGCTGGCAGCCTTGAGGAAGGTGCCGTCGCCTCCCATGGAGATGACATAATCCACATCGAAGTTGTAATCCTCGAACACTCCTGCCGCCTTCACATCGATGTGCTGACTGCGGGTGAGAAACTCGTAATAGGCATTCTCCACATAGATTTCGGCGCCTTTCTGCACTAAATAGTCCAGGATCTTCTCTATCGAAGTAGACTTCCTGGCCTGGTACTCATTGCCAAATATCGCAAATTTCAATGGTTGTCGTGTCATTTATTTTGCTGTTTCAATTATTATTCTTACTTTTGCAAAGGTAATAATATAAATCGAATAATCAGACAAAAAGAACATAAAATTATGGCAAAGGTATACGAATTTCTTGCCAATGGCTTCGAGGAAATCGAAGGTTTGGCTCCGGTAGACATACTTCGCAGAGGTGGTGTAGACATCAAGACCGTAAGCATTACGGGCAGCGAATGGGTAGAAACTTCTCATGGCGTAACACTGAAAGCCGACCTGCGCTTTGAGGACGTGCAGGACTTCGGCGATGCCGACATGCTCTTGCTGCCAGGAGGAATGCCAGGCAGCACTCATCTCAACGAGCACGAGGGCGTGCGACAGGCGCTCATCGCTCATCACAAGGCCGGCAAGCGCATAGGTGCCATCTGTGCTGCCCCTATGGTATTGGCTAGCACGGGCATCCTCAACGGCAAGAAGGCTACCTGCTATCCTGGTTTTGAACAATACTTTGCTGCCGATACCGAGTATACTGGCCATCTGTATGAGGAGGACGGCAACGTGATAACAGGTGAAGGTCCGGCTGCTACCCTGCCCTATGCCTACAAGATATTGAGCTACTTCGTAGGCAACGAGGCTGTGGCAGAACTGCAGAAAGGCATGAGGTACACACACCTGATGAGCAACAAATAATTCTTAACTCTTCACTTAAATTATGGATTACGTAATCATTGTTGCCGGAGGCAAAGGACTGCGCATGGGAACAGAGACGCCCAAGCAGTTTCTGCCTGTAGCCGGCAAGCCCATACTGATGCGCACTATAGAGCGCTTCTACGAATACAACCCCGACATCAACATCATCCTTGTGTTGCCCGAGAGCCAGCAGGAATACTGGCACCAGCTTTGCGAGGAGCATCAATTCGACATCAAACACCAGATAGCCAATGGTGGCGACACCCGCTTCCAGTCATCAAAGAACGGACTGGCGCTTATTCCCGATGACGCCGACGGAGTGGTGGGAATACACGACGGTGTGCGCCCATTCGTATCAACCTCAGTCATAGACGACTGCTACGAGACCGCCCGCGAAGAATATGCCGCCATACCCGTATATGCTGTGACCGACACACTGCGCTATATAGACCAGCGTGGAGGAGGCAAAAACGTGATGCGCGACGACTATCGTGTGGTACAAACTCCTCAGACTTTCGACATTGCTCTTGCCAAGCAAGCTTTCAATCAGGGTTACAAGGCCCAGTTTACCGACGATGCCTCGGTGGTGGAAAGCTTAGGATGCCAGGTGGCAATGGTGGAAGGCAACCGCGAGAATATCAAGATTACAACCCCCTTCGACATCAAGGTGGCAGAAGCCCTATTAGCAGAATAAGAACAAGGGAATTCTTCACTCTTCATTCTTCACTCTTCACTTAAAAAAATGAGTAGTATTTTAGACCAAGACATCATGTACCTGCCTGGCGTAGGTCCTAAGAAGAAGGAGATACTGAGCAAGGAGCTCGGCATCTGCTCGTATGGTGACTTGCTCGAATACTACCCTTATAAATATGTAGACCGCACCAAGGTGTTCCACATCAGCGAGCTGACACCGGAAATGCCCTTTGTACAGATAAAGGGAAGGATCCTCAGTTTCGAGGAATTCGACATGGGGAAACGCAACAAACGGGTAGTAGCCCACTTCTCCGACGGATTCGGAGTGGCTGACTTAGTTTGGTTTCGCGGCGCACAATACATCTACAAGACTTACAAGACCGATACCGAATACATTGTTTTCGGCAAGCCAACGCTTTATGGCGGACGTTTCCAGTTTGCTCACCCCGATATCGACGACGCACAGTCGCTGCAACTCTCCGACATGGGCATGCAGCCCTACTATGGTACCACCGAGAAGATGAAAAAGATGGGGCTTACATCGCGCGCCATAGAGAAGATAGCCAAGGCGCTGATAGAGAAGCTTCCTGCCCTGCCAGAAACCCTGCCCGACTTTATCACCCATCGTCTGCACCTTGTCTCACGCGACGAGGCCTTCCGCAACATACATTATCCACACTCTCATCAGGAACTGCAGAAGGCACAGGTGCGGCTGAAGTTTGAGGAGCTGTTCTACGTGCAACTCAATATATTAAGGTACGCGAGCGACCAGCGACGCAAATACCGGGGATATGTGTTCAACCGTGTGGGAGAGATATTCAACAGTTTCTATGCGAACAACCTGCCTTTCAGTCTTACCGGAGCACAAAAGCGGGTGATGCATGAGATACGCGCCGACATGTGCAGCGGCAAACAGATGAACAGACTTCTGCAGGGAGATGTAGGATCAGGCAAGACACTCGTGGCACTGATGACCATGCTCATAGCACTCGACAATGGATTCCAGGCCTGCATGATGGCTCCTACCGAAATCTTGGCTGAACAGCATCTGCAAACCATCAGGGAGTTTCTGAAGGGGATGGACATCAGGGTGGAACTGCTGACGGGCATCGTAAAAGGCAAAAAGCGACAGACCATACTCGACGCATTAGCTTGCGGAGAGGTGCAGATATTGGTGGGAACTCATGCCATCATAGAAGAAACCGTGCAGTTTGCACACTTAGGACTGGCTGTCATCGACGAACAGCATCGCTTCGGTGTGGCACAAAGAGCCAAGCTATGGAGCAAGAGCCTGAATCCGCCGCATGTATTGGTCATGACGGCAACCCCTATACCACGCACCCTTGCCATGACTATATACGGCGACCTGGATGTAAGTGTCATCGACGAACTGCCGCCTGGCAGAAAACCCATACAGACGCTGCATAAGTTCGACACCCAACTGACCTCTCTCTATCAGAGCATCAGACGCCAGATCAACATGGGGCGACAGGTCTACATCGTATTTCCGCTCATCAAAGAGAGCGAGAAGAGCGATCTGAAAAACCTGGAAGAAGGCTTCGAGACTCTCAAGGAAGCCTTCCCCGACTACAACCTCAGCAAAGTGCACGGCAAGATGAAACCTGCAGAGAAGGAAACTGAGATGGAGAAGTTTGTGAAGGGCGAAACCCAGATACTCGTTGCCACAACCGTCATCGAGGTAGGCGTCAATGTGCCCAACGCCTCGGTCATGGTGATTCTGGATGCGCAGCGATTCGGACTCTCTCAGCTACACCAGCTAAGAGGACGAGTAGGACGAGGAAGCGACCAAAGCTACTGCATCCTGGTAACCAACTACAAGTTGAGCGAGGATACAAGAAAGCGAATCGACATCATGTGCGACACCAATGATGGATTCCGAATAGCTGAAGCCGACCTGAAGCTTCGAGGCCCTGGCGACCTGGAGGGAACGCAGCAAAGCGGAATAGCCTTCGACCTGAAGATAGCCAACATAGCACGCGATGGTCAACTTGTGCAACTGGCAAGACAGGAGGCGCAAGCTGTTATCGAGGCCGATCCGCAATGCAGTCTTCCCCAGTACGCACCACTTTGGTCGAGGCTCAGAGAGCTGAAGAAAACCAACATCAACTGGGCTGCCATCAGTTAGCGGCAGCCCCCTCAACCAGACAACACAGGCTATCAACATCAAGTAAAACAGAAGCAAAAATGGCAATAAAAGAACAAACATCTGAAGGAAACCTCTTCCCCGACATGCCCACCATGCCAGCCACTGTGCCTGTCTCCACACCCAAGAAGCGTGGTCGCAAACCACTGGTTCGAGAGCCAGAGTCACGGCCCGACCTGACCAAGGAGGAAATGAGAGAAAAGCTCATAGGCATCAAAGAGATAGAAAGCGTAACAGGCATCAGATACATCCGACTGCACGTCACCGCCAAAATGATCATCGGTATAAGAGAAAGCTCGGGCAAGGAATTTACCATCAATCTCGATGAACTCTATAAAGCCTATACACAGTGCAACCACTTCACAAGTCCGGAGGTAAAGAAGTACATCTTCATGGGACATTCACCAGCCGTAGCTCTGCTCAGATATCTGAAAAATGGATAAATTACAAAAGAACAGAGATATCCAACAAGAATAAAAAAAGGAAAAACGAGAAACAGAAAAAATGTTAAATTCTGCTTTCGACTTTTCATGCAATAATTATGCCAATTCGCCTATATATAAACTGCATTCGAAAGCTATCCGAGTGAAAACGAGCATGTTAAAGACCGAATAATTTATGTTAATCCATTAGGTTATTTGAATTATTTTTGTTATATTTGCAACGTCTATATAACAAAATCGCATCTTAGAGCACTTTGCATTGCGATTTTCCGTACAGAATTCTTATTGTTCTGTATGCTAAACGACCAACCTAAAAGAGTATTAATTTAGAATTATGAGTTTAAAAAGCAAGATAAGTAAAATCTTTGTAGGAGTATTATTGTCCCTCGCTACCATGCCCACTCAGGCTCAAGACCTTCTGGCACGTCAGGCACCGGTAGATCATCGAATGAAGTCGCTCGACACTTTAGCCATCTCTCATTATCGCCAGATGGAAGAGCGTGAGAACCCAGCCAGCGAGCTCTATGAAGATTTCTCCAATAAATACGCTCACAAAGCCACATCGCTGCCTGAGCATTTCCGTATAGACCTTCGTCATTTCTGTATGCCTACCCAGAGCCGCGTGGTAACCAGCAACTTCGGTTATCGTGCGCAATTTGGCCGTAGCCACAAGGGTATGGACATCAAAGTATATATCGGCGACACCATACGTGCTGCCTTCTCAGGAAAAGTACGTATCGTAAGATATGAGAGAGGCGGATATGGCAAATACATCGTTATTCGTCACAACAACGGACTGGAGACTATCTACGGTCACCTTTCTGCACAACTCGTAGAAGAGAATCAGGACGTAAGAGCCGGCGAAGTGATAGGACTCGGTGGAAATACCGGTCGAAGCACAGGTTCGCACCTCCACTTTGAGACTCGTCTTTGCGGCGTAGCCCTGAACCCTGCCTTGATGTTCGACTTCCGCAACCAGGACGTAGTGGGCGACTACTATGACTTCAACCGCGACACATACGAGCACGAGGGCATTGCAGCCAACTCGGTTCGTGGAAAAGTGGGCAACGGTGGCTACACACGCGAGCAAGTCAACGGAGGCTCTGTGGGCAGATACGAAGCCAGCGCAAGTGGCGAGAAGCTTTACCACAAGGTTAAGTACGGCGAGACTCTCAACTCTATCGCCGAGAAGCGTGGTGTAAGCGTAGAGAAGATCTGCCACCTCAATGGTTACAAGAAGGACAAGAAGCTTACTCCTGGACAGATTATCAGATATTCATAATTCTGTCATCATCCGACAGACTGCCTCGGCATAACATAGCGAAATAAACTTTCATACAATAAATATAAAAGCAGGAACTCCCCAATAGGAATTCCTGCTTTTTCGTACACTAAACATTCCCACTCCAAGGCTATTGGCTATAACTTTTACCGACTACTAAATGGAGTAACAACTTCTTTAAATTCTATAACTTCTGGACTTCAGATTGATTGTGTTCTGACTTTTTAAAGTGGGCCCAATTAACATAAATATAACAGTTAACCTACAAAAAGTATTCGTATATTTTGTAACTTTGCAGGCGACAACAAAGTTCAACAATTATTAAATTATGAAATATTTGTATTTAGTTTTATTGCTTCTACCGCTAAAGGTATTAGGGCAGGTAAAATTACAAGATGTCACGATAAATGGTAAGCAACCTAAGTTTGTAAAATTAAAGGGATATTTTCGTAGTTATCAACACAATGATTCATTGCTTAAGTATTACGAGGATGGTATCGTGGAATACTATATCAATCTAAAAAATGAAAAAGTATATTTAAGAAAATATGGCTGTCGTTATCTAAGAAATGAAGAGCTTATTAGTAAAGACAAGAAAAGGGCCTTTATGCTTAGCGATCAAGCAACATTTCTTCCGTGGCCAGAAGGAACAACTTTTATAGAGGAATGTCGTAAAAAGTCTGAAGGCGCAAAGCGATAAGACTATTGTTATCAACCTGTTGGTTTTTAAATAGAATTACGCAAAAACCCTTCACCCTTCATCTATCCCTTGGAATCCCCTGTGTTTATCGGGGTTTCAGGGGTTGAATGGCACAAATCCACCCTTCATCACCCTTCATCGCCCTTCATTCTCATTGGGTAAGCGGCTCCGCATTTATGATTCAGTCCAGAGCTGATATAATGGAAGAGAAATAAGTTTCTCTTGAAGTTGAAGAAGGCTTGTCCGAAAGAGATTTTGCTTCAAAACAAGCATCATAGAAGCCTTAGCTGGGTCATCATAGAAGCCTTGACTTGGTCATAATAGAAGACAAATATTGGTCATAATAGAAGCATGAGTCAAACTTTATTAGTCAACCGAAATCTGAAAACGGCAAAAAGATGAAGGGTGATGAAGGGTGATTTTGCACCCTTCGCCATCCCCCCCGTGTTTATCGGCATTTCGCGCAAATAGATGAAGGGTGAAGGGTTTTTGCGTAATCCATTTTAAAAATACTAATTCCTGCTATTTCATGTGTGAATACTGATTCTTGTAAGATGCCTACTTATAGCACAAAAGTGCCCTGCTCAAGACACTTTTGTGCCATTTAATGAGCATTTATACAGAAAAGTCAAGCTTACCATCAAGAAAAGTCAACAAAGGGCGTTGTTAACATCTGCCCATCGTATTGGGCAAAGTGCATAGTTGTACGTGATGACTTTTCCTTTACCCTATAGTAACTTTGCAACAGGTTATTATAAGAACTAAGTCCACTTAAAAAAGTACCATCAAAACATAAGGATACTTTTTAAAGTGGACTCAGTTAATTTATAGTATATTCCTTAAATGATGCCGAAAAGACGCAACACATCGTTGAGGTTGGCAACGACGAGAAGGAGCAAGAGGATGGTGAAGCCCGCATACTCAGCATAAGTAAGGAACTTGTCGCCAGGCTTGCGCCCTGTTATCATCTCGTAGAGGAGGAAGAACACGTGTCCGCCATCGAGTGCGGGGATGGGCAGGATGTTCATGAAGGCAAGGATGATGCTCAGGAAGGCTGTCATCAACCAGAAAGCATGCCAGTCCCACATGGGTGGGAAGAGGCTTCCCAGTGCGCCAAAGCCACCCAAGCTCTTGGCTCCCTCCTTGGAGAAGACGTATTTCATGTCGCCCACATAGCCCGACAGCACATTCCAGCCATACTTGATGCCGGCAGGGAAACTCTCGAAGAATCCGTAACGGATGTGAGTCACCTTATAGTCGCGTACAATATTGTAGTTGACGAATCCCATGCGGGTATATCCCGCTGAGGCATCGAGCTGAACAGATGTGGTAAGCGTGTCGCCATTGACTTTCAGCACCGTCAACCGGGCATTGAGGATGGCTGCGCTGTCCTTGGCAGTAGTGGCAGCAGCCAGCTGGTCGTCGATGCGGCCCATCTCGTTGGTGAAGGCATTGAAAGTCTCCACCTTCTGACCGTTGATGCTCAGAATCTTATCGGCAGGAGTAAGACCAATCTTGGCGGCAGGTGTGCCCTTTGCCACACTGTCGATACGAAGAGGCTGATAGATTTCCACAAAACGGGGAGTAGCCTTGAACATGCCCAGCATGTTGATGTCGCCGGGCAACTGCAGGCTCATAGGCTTGCCATTACGGATAATGTCGACTCTGTGGGCAGTAGAGAGCGCACGGAACATATCGCCATCGTAGGTCTTGAAAGCTCCTTCCTCAGTACCTACAAGGATGTCATGATCCTGGAAACCCAAAGCCTTGGCCTCGCTGTTGAACGCCATGCCCTGCTTCATGTCCTTGGTAGCCACGTACTCGTCGCCCCAGTGGAAGAGAATCATCGAATAGATGAAGAGCGCCAGCACGAAGTTGACCAGCACACCACCTATCATGATGAGCAGTCGCTGCCAGGCTGGCTTGGAGCGGAACTCCCAGGGTTGCTCGGGCTGTTTCATCTGCTCGGTATCGAAACTCTCGTCGATCATACCCGAAATCTTGCAGTAACCGCCTAATGGCAACCAACCCATTCCGTAGGTAGTGTCCGAATTCTTGGGCTTGAACTCGAAGAGATGGAACCAAGGGTCGAAGAAGAGATAGAACTTCTCTACCCTAACTCCGAAGAGCTTGGAGAAGAAAAAGTGACCGCCCTCGTGGAGCAACACCAATATGGAAAGCGCCAACATGAGCTGAAGCGCCTTGATCAAGAATATTTCCATTGTTTTACTTTGAACTGTGAAGGCAGAAAACTGAGACTTTTGTGAGGCTCCTCCCGCCGTTCACCATGATTATGATTGATAAACTTTATTGATAATTCGTAATTGACAGTGTGCACACCTTATTATATATATATAGCGTCTCTCACACCTTCATTATGTTATGACGCACTCTTCATCAGTTCTGCAGCAATGCGTCGGGCCTCGGCATCGGTCTGCAGATAGACGTCGAGATCGGGCTGACTGTCGAAGGTGGCTTTCGCCATTACCTGCTCTATGATGTCGCCCATCTGCAAGAATCCACACTCGCCACGGCGGAAGCCGGCATTGACCACCTCGTTGGCTGCATTGACGATGCACGACATGTTGCCACCTTTCCTGATAGCCTCGAAAGCCAAGCGCAGACATTTGAACTTCTCGTAGTCGGGCTCAAAGAACTGCAAGTCCTTGGTCTTGAACAAGTCGAGACGGTCGCCCTGCAATGGTAAGCGCTTAGGGAAGGAGAAGGCATACTGTATGGGCAGACGCATATCGGGCACACCCAACTGAGCCTTCACGGCTCCATCGACAAACTGCACTGCGCTGTGCACGACACTCTGCGGATGGATGAGCACCTCTATCTTGTCGGCAGGAACGCCGAAGAGCCATTTGGCCTCAGTCACCTCGAAACCCTTGTTCATGAGCGAAGCCGAGTCGATGGTGATCTTGGCTCCCATGTCCCATGTAGGATGGCGGAGCGCATCGGCAGCAGTTACCTTAGCCAACTGCTCCATGGTGTGATGGCGGAAAGGTCCGCCCGAGCAGGTGAGCAATATCTTGTCTATCTCGTTGTCGTCCTCGCCCACCAGGCTCTGGAAGATGGCACTGTGCTCGCTGTCGACCGGCAGGATGGGGGCATGATACTGCTGGGCCAAACCGCATATCAGTTCGCCAGCCACGACGAGGGTCTCCTTGTTGGCAAGACATATCTTCTTGCGGGCCTTGATGGCATGGATTGTCGGCTCAAGTCCTGAGAAGCCCACCATAGAGGCAAGCACCATGTCGATAGGGTCGGCCTCCACGATGTCGCAAAGCGCCTGAGCACCGGCATAGACTTTGATGTCTGGCTCATCGCTCAACAGGTTTTTCAACTCGTCATAATGTGCCTCGTTGGCTATCACCACGGCAGCAGGTTTGAACTTACGGGCCTGCTGTGCCAGCTCCTTCACACGGTTGTTGGCTGTAAGACAGTACACCTCATACAAGTCGCTGTGCTGCTCTATCACGTCGAGCGCCTGTGTGCCGATGCTTCCCGTGGAGCCAAGGATACATATTTGTTGTTTCTTCATTTTCTTTTATCTTGTTCTAATTTGCAAGCCTTCGCAACAGGGCTTTTTTATTTTTCCAACTGGGAAAAATCTTCTGCCCAGTCAGAAAGTTTATTCGCCAAGGCTAACGGATAATATATCTGCTTTGTAGCTTTTCGCCGCCATTTAATCCAACTCGAGGATTCCCTGGGGCAACTGCATCTTGATGACACGCTGCCCGGCATCCACCTCGTGAATGAAGTCGTTGCTGGCAGGAATCAGCAGTTCCTTTCCCGCAGGTGTCGTTATCTCGAAGAGCAAGTTGATGGTGCTGTCGTCCACATGGTCGATCGTGCCTATCACCAGACCGGTAGTGGCATCAACAAGCTGGAAGCCGATAATTTCTGCCCACGACATATTCTCCTCATCGCTGTCGGAGAGATGACGGGGAAAGAACACCTCGCAGCCCGTATAGGCACGCACCTGTTCCTGCGTATCGATGTCCTCGAACTTCACCAGCACATTCTCGTTGTTCTTAAACCGGTATTCCTCTATATAGAAAGGCACCAGGATGCCGTCGATGTCGAGAATGAGATAATCGGCATCCACACGGTCGAACACATCGTCGGTAATGGCAAAGGAGATTTCTCCCTTCACGCCGTGGGGCTTTCCCAACTTGCCTATCTTATAAACGTCGTCTCGTCTTATCATATCGCATAGAATCTTTGAAAATCATGATCAGTAAAGCCATTAATTCTTCACTCTTCACTTACTCAATCCGTGACACGCGTAATCTTGGCTCCGAGCTGATTGAGTCGGAACTCTATGTCCTCGTAGCCACGGTCGATCTGTGCGATATTCTCAATGCGGCTTGTACCGTTGGCACTCATCGCTGCAATGAGCAGGGCAATACCGGCACGGATATCAGGACTTGTCATTCTGCCGGCACGGAGTCGGATCTTATGGTCGTGGCCCACCACCACAGCACGGTGCGGGTCGCAGAGAATAATCTGTGCACCCATATCGATGAGCTTGTCGACGAAGAACAGTCGGCTCTCGAACATCTTCTGATGGAAGAGCACGCTGCCACGTGCCTGTGTCGCCACAACGAGGAGAACCGACAGGAGGTCGGGGGTAAGTCCTGGCCATGGGGCATCGGCAAGCGTCATGATGGTTCCATCGATAAAGGAATCTATGACGTAGTGCTTCTGTTCAGGAATAAAGAGGTCGTCGCCCTCAATCTTTATCTTCACACCCAGTCGGCGGAAAGCCTCGGGAATGATTCCCAGGTTGCGGACCGACACGTCCTTGATGCGTACACCGGCTCCACACATGGCAGCCATACCGATGAACGAGCCCACCTCGATCATATCGGGCAGGATGCGATGCTCGGCTCCGTGAAGCGACTTCACGCCCACGACAGTAAGAAGGTTGCTGCCTATGCCGCTGATCTGAGCGCCCATGGCGTTGAGCAGATGGCAGAGCTGCTGGATATAAGGCTCGCAGGCTGCATTATAGATGGTGGTGGTTCCCTCGGCAAGCACCGAAGCCATGATGATGTTGGCAGTACCCGTAACCGAAGCCTCATCGAGCAACATATAGCAGCCCTTCAGTTTTCTGGCTTCTATCTGATAGACATTGCGCTCGTCGTCGTGCACGAACTTGGCACCCAGATACTTGAATCCCAGGAAGTGGGTGTCGAGACGACGGCGGCCTATCTTGTCGCCACCCGGCTTGGCGATGGTTGCCTTGCCACAGCGTCCCAACAGCGGACCAATCATCAGCACGCTTCCACGCAGCGAGGAGCACTTAGCCACAAACTCCAGGCTGTCGAGATAGTCGAGCTTCAGCTCGTCGCTCTGGAATGTATAGTCGTTGCGACTGTTCTGAGTTACCTTCACGCCTATCTCCCTGAGCAACTTGATGAGGTTGTTCACGTCGAGGATGTCTGGCACATTCTTGATGCGCACAGGCTCGTCGGTAAGGATAGTAGTGCAAATCACTTCGAGTGCCTCGTTCTTGGCGCCCTGCGGAATGATGGTTCCTGTGAGCGGATGACCGCCTTCTATGATAAATGACTCCATAGACTATTCTTTGGGGGTTATGAATGATAAGGAGAATATAAGTTACTTGTTCTTTTTCTTGCCATTGCGTCCTTGCGACTGCTCACGGTCTACAATTCTCTCGAACTTGAAAGTGTCCAAGTCGAGCTGAATCTTTCCGTCGGTAAAGCGGGCCAGGTCGGAAGCCACCTTCTCGCCGTCGCTCGAACCATGGCTCCACTGCATCAGGTTGCGATGCATCTGGTTGGCAGTGAGTTTCACCAGTTCGTCGCGCTCCCTGCCAGGCTCCATGGTCTTCAGTATCTCGAAAGCCTCGAAGAGCATGGCACCATAGTGGCGCACGGGAATCTTCTTCATCGGATAAGGCATGGGCTCGGGCTTCTGGGCTATCTGCGAGGCACTTGTCACATCGAAAGGATAGTCGATGTCGAGCTGGAAACGGCTCATGATGGCGAGCTGATCCCAGAGCTTGCGCTCATGTCCCTCCACATTCTTGCTCTCGGGGAACATTCGGTCCATGATGGCAATGATGGCCCTGGCGCATCGCTGACGCTCCTCACGGTCGGGCAGGCCGACTGCATAGTCAACCATCTGCTGTATCTCTCGTCCATACTCAGGCAGCACGATCTGCTCTCGCTGGGTGTTATAGTCTAATCCGTCTATATTCATTAATCTAAATATTGAACTTTAGCAAGTTCAGAAGTTATTGAAGTTAAAGAAGTTATCACTCCCTTCGGTCGTTAGAAGTTATAGCCAACAGCATTTTTGGTTGAAGATCTATCTGTAAAGCATTTGGCTTTAACTTCTCTAACTTCTTTAAATTCTTTAACTTCCCCATTTGCGAAAGTTGAGTAAATATATATAATAATAGGTGTAAATATCAAATAAGTTTCTTAGGCATCTTGGCCACGAAGTCCTTCAGATAGAAAGGCACGAAGTAAGCCACATCCTCAAACTTGCCTTCCACGAAGCGCTTCTCGGCCAATGGCGCCATATTCTTTGCCAGCGGCTCGATGTTCTTCACGAGATGGGCGTTGGGATGATTGATGACTTCCATACACTTGGCTGCTCCGTTTCCGAAGAAATAGACAGCACCACGGTCGAGATACTCCTTGTAGGTTTCTGCGTCCACAATGTCGGCCTGTATAGGGCGCACCTCGCGGAGGGCACGGTCGAAGACCTGCGCATACACTTCCATTCGGCGGGCGTCGAGCATAGGCACAACGAGCGCATCTTCCTCGGCAGGATGCTCGCCAAGGAGCACGGGCACAGCCAGCAACTCGAGTGTAGGCACGGCGATGAGCTTTGCGCCACGGCCATAGCAAAGACCCTTGGCCATACTCACTCCTATGCGAAGACCCGTATAAGAACCAGGACCGCAACTTACTGCCACAGCCTCGAGCGGAATATTGCGGGAATCAATGTAACTGATAGCCTCATCGACGAACAGGCCCAACTTAACTGCATGGTTGGGACCGCTGTGATCTTCCTTGTTGAAAATCACGGCTCCATTATCACTAACTGCCACCGAGCACACGTCGGTACTCGTCTCAATACTTAAAATACAAGACATAAAAATAAATATATTCTTAAATAAGGTGCAAATTTACGCTTTTTCTCGCATTTTTTTGTACTTTTGCAGAAATTTAACGTGAAGAATATATGATACAGTCAATGACAGGCTTCGGAAAAGCTACCGTAGCCTACAAAGAAAAGAAGATCAACGTAGAGGTTAAGTCGCTGAACAGCAAGACTCTCGACCTCTCCACACGTATTGCTCCTCTGTATAGAGAGAAGGAAATGGAGATACGTCAGTTCATCGCCAAGAATCTGGAAAGAGGCAAGATTGATTTCTCTATCTGGATAGAAAAGGACGTTGTGGCTGACGCCACGCCCATCAACATGGCGCTGGTGGAGAACTATTACCAGCAAATCAAGAAGATTTCGGCACAGACAGGCATTCCTGAGCCTGCCGACTGGTATGCTACGCTGTTGCGCCTGCCCGACGTGACGACCAAGACCGATGTGGAAGAACTGACCGACGAGGAATGGAAGGCTGCACAGCAAGCCATCGACGAGGCTGTGAACCACCTCATCGAGTTCCGCCGCCAGGAGGGAGCTGCCCTACAGAAGAAGTTCACCGAGAAAGTGGACAACATCCAGGCATTGCTCGCCAGCATAGAGCCTTACGAGAAATCGCGCGTAGAGAAGATCAAGACCAACATCGTGAACGGACTGCAGCAGATTCCTAATGTCGAATACGACAAGAACAGACTGGAGCAGGAACTGATCTACTACATCGAGAAACTCGACATCAGCGAGGAGAAGCAGCGACTCAGCAATCACCTGAAGTACTTCCGCGAGACAATGAACGAGGAAGGACACGGCGTGGGCAAGAAGCTGGGCTTCATCGCACAGGAAATGGGACGCGAAATCAACACCACTGGCTCGAAGAGCAACCAGGCTGAGATGCAGAACATCGTGGTGAAGATGAAGGACGAGCTGGAGCAGATCAAGGAACAAGTGCTCAATGCTCTGTAATAAAGTGAAGAACGAAGAATTCAACGGCTTTACTCATCATAAAGTTCAATGCTGAGCCCACTTGAAAAAGTCATTTTTGATAATTTCTTCATATGTAACCATCTGATAATCAAATGGCATTTTGTAGGGAAAAGAACCAAAAACTACTTTTTAAAGTGGACTCAATGCTGAAGTTTCGCATGTAAGCTCCACACGCCCTGAAAGGGCAGAAGCTCTTAGCCCAGGGCAGCGCCCTGGGTATAATGGCAGTCAACAAGGCGCCCTGTAAGGGCAAAAGCTTTGTAAATTGCCTGATTCTTTTGAGGCTTGTGCCCTTACAGGGCGACAAACTTGCGTCCTTGATTACCCAGGGCGCTGCCCTGGGCTAAGAGCTTCTGCCCTTTCAGGGCGTGTGGAACATACTTGCGAAAGTTCAATTCAATGTATAATATTCAAAGCAAAATGAAGAATGGACTGTTAATATTCAGCGCCCCATCGGGCAGCGGAAAAAGCACCATCGTAAACTGGCTGATGAAGGAACACCCCGAACTGAAACTGGCTTTCTCCATCAGCTGCACATCGCGTGCACCACGTGGAACCGAACAGAACGGAGTGGAATACTTCTTCCTCACACCCGAGGAATTCAAAGCCAAGATAGAAGCCGACGAATTCCTGGAATACGAGGAAGTGTACCAAGACAGATTCTACGGCACGCTGAAATCGCAAGTGGAAAACCAGCTTGAGGCTGGCGACTCTGTAGTCTTCGATGTAGACGTGAAAGGAGGTGTCAACATCAAGAAGTTCTATGGCGGGCGCGCCCTCAGCATCTTCGTACAGCCACCATCGGTAGAAGAGCTTCGCCGCCGTCTGAACGGTCGTGGCACCGATGCTCCCGAAGTTATCGAACAGCGACTGGCAAAGGCTAACTACGAGCTGACCTTCGCTCCACAGTTCGACCACATCGTGGTGAACGACAACCTGGAGAAGGCTGAACAGGAAGTTTACAAGCTCGTTTCCGACTTTCTGAATCAAGAGTAAGACAAGCCGGGCTGAGGTTTCAAGGAAAAGTCCGGGTCGAGTCGTCGGATAAGGCAGGAATTAGTCATTGAGCCCACTTGAAAAAGTCATTTTTGATAATTTCTTCAAATGTAACCATCTG
>ERZ1673698.303-NODE-303-length-83041-cov-221.954980_pt1 | contig 83041 bp, 74 predicted proteins | sample MGYA00580228_ERZ1673698 | MGnify/ENA primary metagenome ERZ1673698 (study PRJEB41218, sample SAMN15661768) | gut metagenome | host: Homo sapiens | place: Canada: London | collected 2015-08-20/2019-03-30 | study: EMG produced TPA metagenomics assembly of... | reverse complement strand
AATGGTTCCTTGGATGAGTGGCTTAGTCAGCGGTCTGCAAAACCGTGTACGGCGGTTCGAATCCGCCAGGAACCTCAAAAACTCCGGAATATCTATTTGAATATTCCGGAGTTTTCTTTTTCATAAAATCATCATAGAAACTTGTGGGTTCGGGTAAACGTAGGTTCTATAAGACATTAAAACATCGGTAATTGGTATATGAATCCTACTGATACTCTGTTCGTAGAGTAGTTTTCTTGTCCAAGTGATTTAGCGCGGGCTGTAAAATCATAAGTACGGCCTACGTAAGTGAGGAAGAAATGCAGGTTGGTATCCATAGGGTAGAACTCTACACCGGCAAAGTAGCCCCATGCGGTACGGTATTTCCCTTTTTCTAAATTTTCCTGTTGTTTGGTGAGAGATGCTGTTTCGTACATCCCTTTTACGAAGACATTCCATTTAGGTAGAAAACGGTAATTCAATTTAGTTACCATTGAAAAGTATCCGACGTTGGAAGCATTGTGCCCTTCCATGCTGCCTGTTATTCCTGTCATGATGCCTTTGCGGTCGATACTCTCTTTGGAGTACATGAAATCGAGGAACATATTGAACTTATCTAAGTTTAGTTCATTACCGAACGCATAATAATAGAGGTACTTGTCTTTTGCTTCGTTCATGATAGAAGCAGACCAGCGCGTCTTGAAGATGTCATTGAAATTTCCGTTCCAGTTCAAAGTATACACCAGTGGAAGTTTGCCCGATTCTATTGTGGGGAGTTCATCTTCGGCGTTTTCAACACCATATGTCTTGTTGAAAGAACCGTTGCGGCTGTCCAATATTTGAAGGTTCAGCTGCTGGTGGGCGTTAATATCGTAACCGATGTTCAAACCGGTCATGAAGTTGCTCATGTTCTCAATCATATCGCTATATTCGTATATTTCGATAGGATTCAGATCGAATTCAATGCCACCGTATGCAGTACATTGCTTGCCGGCAAAGATAGAGAACCCCTTTCCTAACTTTACGCCAATTCCGGCAATATCGATAGAGGTAGGAAGATTGTCTATATTTCCACTGCTGTCATTTGATCGGTTTAGCCGTTGCCGGTACCGGTATGAGAGCCAGTTGTTGAGATTTCCTTTGGCTTCAATGCGGAGTTGTCTCATTTTGAAAGCCCCTTCTTCAAAACCATTGCGGAAATTGGCATCGAAACTGCCTTGCATGTTGAGGAATAAGTTGAACTTATCCTGTTTTTTCTTTACGTTGGTGAGTTCTTCAAACAGCGTTTTATTCTCAAGGAACTTCTCGTTTTTTTCTGTATTTTGAGAATACATGCTTTGCATGCAGCTTGCTGCCAGGAGTATAAATGTCAGTTTTTTTATCATTGCCACCGTTTTTTAGTATTCATTAAAATATTCCTGAATCTGTTTCCAGTCATTGGTCTTGGTTAGCGCAAGCATTAGCAAAACACGTGACTTCTGAGGATTTAACTCCTGTGATGCGATAAACTGATATTGCGCATCGTCTACTTCTGCATCAAGAGAGGTCGGGCCTGTCGGCACTCTTGATGAACGGACCACAAGTATACCTTTCTTGCGTGCATCTATTAGTATGGGAAATATATTCTTATGAATATTTCCGTTGCCTACTCCTGCATGGATAATACCTTTATATCCGTTATCTAACATTGGGGCGACGATATCGGCTTCGATGTTTGAATAACTGTAAACGATACCTACTTTGGGGAGTGAGTTCAAGTTGGTAACATCGAATACGGATTGAGTAGTATGTTTCTTTGCGGATGACATATTATATGTGACCTTGCCATTCAAGACATAGCCAAGTGCGCCGTCATTGGGGGCTTGAAATGTTTGTACGTCAACGGTATTCATTTTCAGTACGCTTGCAGCACCGAGTACGCTTCCGTTCATTGCCACTAAAACGCCTTTTCCTTTGGACTCTTTTGCTCCGGCCACAACAACGGCATTATATAAGTTAAGAGGCCCGTCGGCACTGAGGGCGGTGGATGGGCGCATGGCTCCAACTAAAACAACCGGTTTATCGCTCTTTACTGTCAGGTTGAGGAAATAGGCTGTTTCTTCCATTGTATCGGTTCCATGGGTAATCACGATACCGTCAATGTCAGAGCGTTTCAGAAGCTGGTTAATCTTCTTTGCAAGAGTTAGCCAGACATCATCGTTCATATCTTGTGAACCGATTTTTACGATTTGCTCTCCTGTTACGTTAGCTATATTTTTCAGTTCAGGCACAGCGTCAAGCAGGGTACCGATAGCTACTTGTCCGGCAGTATAATTTGTGGCAGTAGCAGACGTTCCTGTTCCGGCAATTGTTCCACCGGTGGCAAGGATATGAATATTAGGCTTTTGTTGCGCAAAAGTCATCATTGCGGAAAACAGTAGCATAGCGGCTACCATACTGAGTCTTTCTAATTTTTTCATAACATAATTTGTTTAAATTAAAAAATAGGTTGAAGTATAATATATCAGAATATTTGTATGAATAATAACCCCAAAGCAATTGCAACCACAGTGGAAACAATACCTGGCATCATAAAAGAATGATTGAGTATGTATTTGCCGATCCGGGTTGTTCCTGTACGGTCAAAGTTGATGGCTGCCACTACGGTAGGATAGTTGGGAATGAAGAAATATCCGTTGACGGCGGGGAACATGGCTATCAGCATATAGGGCGATATTCCCAAAGCAATGCCGAGTGGCACTAAGGCGCGTACCGTAGCTGCCTGGCTATATAACAGGATGGACATGACAAACAAAGCGATGCCGAACAACCAGGGCATTTGGCGCACAACACCTTCAATGGAGGCGGTAAGTTGTGCCATATTACCGTTCAGGAATGTATCGCCCATCCAAGCAATGCCAAAAATAGCGATTACAGCCTGCATCCCGGCCGGGAAAACAGAACCTTGTGTCGCTTTGATTCCATCTGTTTTGGTCACTAATAGAATAATGGCTGCAGCCGAAAGCATAATGATTTCTATAATGGAAGACATGCCCAAGGTGACTGTCTCTCCACCGGCATGGAAAGAAGGACGCATACCTTCAAATGAACCGAAAAGGACAATGAAGGCGGTAGCGAGGATGAAAATAATTACGGAAAGCATGGCATGGCGCTTGTTCTTTACATCATCAATCTTTATTTTTCTGCCATCAAAGTATCCCTCAGCCATACGCTTCTGATACTCAGGATCATCAACCAGCTCTTTTCCTACGCGCATGGAACACAGTGCACCTACCAGAACGCCGAGGATTGTAGCAGGAATCGTTATTTTCAATATATCGAATAAAGTAATATCGAATCCGGTCAGTAGGCCAAGCAGGGCAACTGTTGCTGCCGAAATAGGGCTTGCTGTAATGGCCTGCTGCGAAGCGATAACTGCAATGCCCAACGGGCGTTCGGGCCTGATTTTGGTTTCAATGGCAACTTCGGCTATGACAGGAAGAATGGAATAGGCAACATGTCCGGTTCCTGCTACAAAAGTAAATAAATAGGTTACGATAGGGCTGAGGATCGTTACGTGAGACGGATTTTTCCGTAATAGCTTTTCCGCTAACTTCACCATATAATCAAGTCCGCCGGCTGCTTGCATGCAGGAAGCTGCGGAAATAACGGCGGCAATCATTAACATTACATCTATTGGCGGTGCCGTAGGTTGCAAGCCAAATACAAAGGTTAGTATACCTAAACCCACACCACCCATCACTCCGAGGCCTATGCCTCCTAAACGTGCGCCTATGATAATAGCGGTCAGCACAAACAATAGTTGTAATATCATATATTTCTTGTTTAAAGATCAGATATAAAGGTTATTTCGTTTTTTATGTTGGCTAATTTCTGAAAATATCTTTTATATAACAAAAAAAGGGGGTGAATGTGTTGTGTTTGTTATTTTATATTTTCTAAATAAAATGTTTATTAACTAAATTTCCTGTTCATTGTGGATTAATTCATATGTATCAATTTGATATGATAAGTTCGCTAATATACTTAATACTTTCTTGTATTTAAAGTTTGTTAACCTGATATTAAAGCTTTGTGTTTACAAAACATTTTATTGTATATTTGGTTATCCTTTGATGACTATTTGTGTAAATAGTTAATAAATGTATATATATTATGAAAGAAGAAGCATTGAAGAAAACTCGCATTGAGAGTGATTTGATTGGCAGTCGGGAAATACCGGAAAATGCCATGTATGGAGTGCAAACCCTTAGAGGTATTGAGAACTTTCGGATTAGTAAATTTCATCTGAACGAGTATCCTTTATTCATCAACGCCCTCGCTATCACCAAGATGGGAGCAGCTATTGCTAATTATGAGCTTGGTTTGCTTACCGAGAAACAAGTGGACGCCATTTTGAAGGCTTGTAAAGAAATACTTGAAGGTAAGCATCATGAACAGTTCCCGGTGGATATGATTCAGGGTGGAGCCGGAACCACTACCAATATGAACGCCAACGAAGTGATAGCCAATCGCGCTCTTGAATTATTGGGGCATAAACGTGGTGAATATCAATACTGTTCGCCGAACGACCACGTAAATCGTTCACAATCAACGAATGATGCTTATCCTACTGCTATACATATAGGTATGTATTATACTCACCTCAAACTGATGAAGCATTTTGAAGAACTGATTGATGCATTCCGGCGTAAAGCGGAAGAGTTTAAGCATATCATTAAAATGGGACGTACGCAGTTGGAAGATGCTGTTCCGATGACTCTCGGACAAACGTTTAATGGATTTGCCAGCATCCTGCATGATGAAATAAAGAACCTGAACTTTGCGGCGGAAGAGTTTCTTACTGTCAACATGGGGGCTACCGCCATCGGCACCGGTATTACGGCAGAGCCGGAATATGCTGAAAAATGCGTGAAGGCTTTGAAGGAGCTTACAGGCTGGGATATTAAATTATCTGATGATTTGGTGGGAGCTACTTCGGACACCTCCTGTCTTGTAGGATATTCTTCGGCTATGAGGAGAGTTGCGGTGAAGATGAATAAGATATGCAATGATCTTCGTCTGCTTGCATCCGGACCGCGCTGCGGATTGGGAGAAATAAATCTTCCTGCCATGCAACCGGGATCTTCTATTATGCCGGGCAAGGTAAATCCGGTTATTCCGGAAGTGATGAATCAGATTGACTATAAGGTAATAGGCAATGACCTCTGCGTGGCTATGAGTGGTGAAGCGGCACAGATGGAATTGAATGCAATGGAACCTGTTATGGCACAATGTTGTTTTGAGTCTGCCGATTTGTTGATGAACGGGTTCGACACTTTGCGTACTCTTTGCATTGATGGTATCACTGCCAATGAAGATGTGTGTCGCAGATATGTGCACGACAGCATCGGTGTGGTTACCGCCCTTAATCCGGTGATTGGTTATAAGAACTCTACCCGAATAGCCAAGGAAGCTCTTGAAACGGGAAAGGGCGTTTATGAGCTGGTATTGGAGCATAACATCCTTTCCAAAGAAGATTTGGATACTATTCTGAAACCGGAGAATATGATTAAGCCTGTAAAGTTGGATATAAAGCCTAATCTTTTATTAGAAAGAGAAGCTCGTTCCGGCATGTAACGACATCATGACATCTCTTCCCTGTACGTTGTCTTGCATCAGCAGTTCTTTACCGTAAAAGCGGATTTTGGGCTCAAGAAATACTTTGAAGCGGCGACTCACTTGGTAGGAAGTTTGCAGTCCCGCTTCTCCGCCGATAAAAAAACGGTTGTCCTGTTTTAATCTCATGGATGCCACAATTCCGGCAAACAGCTGCACATCGTATTTGCGTTCAGGGTCATATCCTGTCATTAGATTGGTAAGGTTCAGCATATAGTCAAGGCTTCCGCTTGCCATGTTATATTCTATTGCCTTACCTTTCAACTCTGCGGAGAAAGGTCCGAAGTCTGCTCCAAAGCGGAGTGAAGATAGGGGAGTGAAAGTGCGTCCTGCTGCTATCATGGCCTGATAGTTAAAGTTGCGTTTCGGTTCATATCGTTTCATCTGTATGGGAGTTGCAAAGCCGATTGCTCCGCTTGCGAAAAAAGAAGGTTTGAACAAGTCGCGATTCAGAGAACGGACCATACGGTTTTCTTCATTGGCACGTTTGATTTCAATACCCACATTGATGCTGTATAGATTGTCGGTGAACTTTCTGGCAACGTACCGTCCCTCTTCTTTTTCATTGGTTTTTAAGGAATATGATGCCATACTGGTACGTGGTTCCAAAAATACGGAGACATCACCGAACAGACGGTATTTCAGTTGCAAACCGCCTGTGAAGCCTGTGTATCCGTCTTTTGCGGGACGATAACCGTTTTCTTTCTGAATGTATCCCAGTTCACCGCCGGCTAACACGTTAATGGAAAACTTAGGATCGAGTTGTCTTCCGTTAAAGAAATAAGTGGCATCCAGCATACCTTCCAAACGGCTGCCTGCGTATGCCGACATCTCGTAGAATTCTTCGCCTGCGGCACTTGCAGAGGGAGCGATCACTTTTTTATGCCAGGTATCGGATGATTTAAACGCTGATAGCCGTAGGCCGAATGCCGGTATCAGCCATTTTCCGACTGACAGGCTGATATGCGGTCCGATAGAATTCACCAGTCCTATTTCGCTTGTCAGGCGGGAGCCCTGAAACTGTCCGCCGGCAGCGATACTGACAAAGGTGTTGTCTAAGAAATGATCACCTTCCAGTATGGGTATTTTGCCAAAGGGTTTCCATGCCTTGAAGCGATAGTTCATTCCTACCACTGCGCCGTAGGTCATGTCATATTTATGCCAGTTTTTCTGGAAAGAATGATCTATGCCGTCGCTCATGATAGTGAAGCGCGGTTCCAGATAAAAATCCACATGTGCGGTGGGATGCAGTTTCAGCTGAAAGCCTAAATGCAAGTCGGCTACGTGCTCCATTCTGCCTGCCAGTGAGGATAGTTGGTAGCCGATTCCCGCTACGGTCAGGAACTCAAAGATACGTCCGGGGTTGTAACCGTTGACATAGGACGACACATTCAGCAGATAGTCTGCCTGCAATCCGAAGCGCACTAATGTTTCGTTGTCTATTTTTCGTGAAAAATTACCTGCTGACAGTGAAGCACGCAAAATATGTGCGGGTGCGAACTGCCAGTTGGCTGCAATGCCGCCTACGGGGCCTGTGTTGAAGTCGGCGTTTCCTCGTGGAATCATCTTGTCCATACCGCCGAACAATGAGATATATACATTATTTTTCCACAGGGTATCAAAGGGGACTGCATCCGGATGTTGGTAGCGCTTCTGGAAAATCTGTTGCGTAGCGTCGAATCCGGGGTTGATTGTATCTTTGGAAAGTACAGTCCGGGGCGGAATACTGCTTCCTTGCTGCCGGGCAAAGGCTGTTGGCATTGCAATGTTCAATACAATCAGTATAATCAGTAGTTTCTTCATATTTTCAATTCTCTATATTCAGATTAATAAAGTTTCCAGTCGCCTTGGTCGTAATACTCCATAAATTCTTTACTGATTTCACCGTCGTTCATGGCTGTTTTATAGTATTTCTTGTCCTGTTTGATGATTGCTTCCAGTTTCTTGCAGGCTTCATCAAAATCCAAGGCATTGTCATAGCTCCATTCATACAACTTCTTTTCCCGGATGTAAATCACTAACTTCATATAGTTCGTCATGGGTGTTTCAGGAAGTTCCGCCAGGGCTTTCTCGGCTTCTTTGTTGTAACTGTCTGTTTCCATTGCCATGCACATTACAATATTGTTCAGCGGTGACGACTCTTTTACCAGCTTGAACACTTTCTTACGTTCCTCGCCTTCTTTTACGGTGGCGGCACCCCGATAATCATAATATCCGCCGAGGCAGTTGGCAAATGCCTTTATCATCTGGAAGCGCTCGGTGTCAGGAAGCTTATCGGCAAGGATACTGGCATCTTCAAAGTTATAGGCGCGTATGTACATGGCAAGTTGATTGGCAACGATTGTCTCAGGATTGACTTCGGTTTTTGTGATGCTGATGCCGTCATTGAAGGAGTCTACCATATTGACTTTCCGTTTGAGGTCTATCAGGGGCTTCAGTATCTCCACATCGAAAGTATCTCTGCGCAGAAGGGCTACCGCAAGGTTGTTTGCTGCCAGTATCCATGGCTTTTCTTTTCCTTTTGCATCGTATGCCATTGTTTCCCTGTATGCACGCCGGTAAAGTTTTTCCGCTTCTTTCGGTTCTTTTATCATTTGGAACAGATGCCAGTACTCGTATCGTGTGAACGACTTTTTGCCGTCGGCATATTGCGGGTCATGCAGATATTTGTCCAATATCTCATCCGGATTCAGTTCGCGGAAGATTTCATGTTTGTATTCATACTGCACTGTGCGGAGTTGGGGCAATCGTTCTTTGATGGCAGTGGCGTAGTAGGGTAGGCGTGATACGGCGGCAAATTGCGCATCGGGGTTCTTGTATTTTTCGGTAATCTCCCTTATCTCCTGCGCTTCGGCTGTCAGGCTGTCCTGTTCCAGCAGGTCGGCCACTTCGTTCCAGGTTGCTACACGGGTTTCTGTGGGATGTTTGTACACCCGGCTCCATTTGGCGGGCGGTATTACGGATGTGATTTTGTGTAGTGCAAAGTTGGTTCGTTGTTTGGCGAGGGCCAGATTGCTGGCATAACGTCCTTCGGGAGATGACACACCGGTGATTTTAAATTCTTTCAGGGTGGTTCCTTCACCATTCACGATGTTCATCAGGTCCTCCTGCAGTTTGTTCATTTGCACTATGTTGGTGGAATCTTCCGGATCCAGTTCCGCTTTGCCTACGAGAAATGTCAGTGAGATGTTTCCTGCTGTATTTCTTCGTTCGCGCCGGGGTGTTTCTTTGTATTTGTCGGGATCCAGTTCGAAATCGGGAAATGAAAACTCCAGAAACTGCAAAGGGCGTTTTATTTTGCAGGTAGTCATTTTCCATTCGGCTTCGTAAGTGGAGTGGGTGTAGTCTGCAATAATCACTTTGGATAAAACGCTGTATATGCGCCGGGGGTCGGGGACGGGTACCGAGTCGTTGATGTCCAGATTGAAACGTGTGGCATCCAGTTGCCGGCGGGTGTTGATATAGGGGGCCAGTTTGTCATTCTTTATATCATAAGCCATGCGGCGGTCTTGTGTCAGTCCGTATTCCGGTCCGTCCATGACGGTGGGGGCCATGTAGCTTACAACTTCTTCTGTGGTGCAGTCCATGATATAGGGCTGCATGATGAGGCGGCGGTTGGGAGCGCCGTAATTGCTCGGAATCGCTACCGAGTTATTTACAATCAGTTTGTTTCCTATTATCTTTCCTGCTACGGGACGGGGTTGCGGATTAGGGTTCTCCGCTACCACTTCCACTTCGTCAAGGGCGATGCCACCGTCAATATTGGCATTTATTTCTTGTTTATAGTTCACTTCGCGCAGTTCATTTTTCATTTGCACGTTGAAGATCAGCGCACCGTTTTCGGCAACGCGTATTTCATAGTATCCGTCGGCTCCCGCTACGGCATCGGCATCGAAGAGTAAAGTACCTCCTCCGCCGGTTTCCAGCGCTTTCAGGGCGTCGCGCGCCGATGCCACAGTGTTGAATGCAAAGATGCGTACTGTCTCTCCCATGGGGAAAGGTCTTGGCTTCTTTTCGCCTTCGGGCAGGTTCAGCACTTTGCCGGATACGATAGAGATTTGTTGCGCCATGATTGGTATGGAAGTCGAAATCACAGCAATGCAGACAGCTAATGTTCTGATGAAATTTCTCATGGCGTGTTGTTCTTTTTATTTGAAGATATAAGAAATGGAGACACCGATTTTGATGGGCAGCAGTTTGTAGCCGGTGGCGTTGGCTTGCGCTGTTCCGTTGGTGTAGTCCTCAAGATTGTCGTTTTTGTAGTATTGTTTTTGCTTGAAATATACGGCGCCGAATCCGCCATGAAATTCCACGTTGAGGCGTTTGCTCAAGTTGAGTGCATAGCCAAAGGTGACTCCTGCGCCGGCTGCGTCGCCCTGATAGATGTTGTCTCCCCACGTAATGTCGTAGGATGTGCCGAGGGCGGATATTCCTACAAATTCGCGCGTCATGGGACGTCCGTTGAACCAATAGCGGTATTCGGGCATAAGGCCTATTATCTGTGCTTTGTTTCCGTAGATATTGACTGCGCCGAAAGCCGAGATGTCTATACTGCTCCGTTCGCCCACCACAAATTCGCAGCCTACGTTCGGCATCATGGCGGCAAACATCAGTCCGTTGGTCTTTACTGCTATTTGCTGGGCATGCAGGGCGGTGAAACTGCCAAGCAACAGTAGTAGCGGCAGTGCGTGTCGCGGGCGGAGAAAATGAAATAATTTCGGCATAATCTATTTTATTTGTTATTCAAAGGTATGTTCTTCACCTGGTTGCCATTCACTTACGCTGGCCTTGGCTGCCATGCTTTGCGTATACTTGATGTTAATGGTGGTGATGTATCCGGCTTTCAACCTGACGATTACCTTGTTCTGGTTCTCGTCCTTGTCTGCTTCGTCGAATACTACAATTTCTTTATTTTCCGTTTCCTCCGGCATAGAGACGTTCAGTGTCAGTTTACGGATGGCGCTATTCTCTGCAGCTTCGTAGGGAAACAACAGGTAATCTTTTACGATAGGGGCTTTATTGGCGATGATACCTAAGTTCTCCGCTTGGTAGTCAAGGAATACTGCTGTCCGGTTACTGCTGTTGTTGGAGGTAATCACTCCGGTGGCTAAGTCCATGGTTCCTTCCTGTCCTTCGCGTGTGGTGAAACTGATGCTGTTCAGTATCGGATGTGAGTCTACGGTATATTCCTGCGTGTTGGTATAAATGTTGAAACGCAGAATGGCCAAGGCGTGTTTCAGCGGAAGTGACACTTTGTTGCCGGCTGCGGCAAGGGCTTTGCTGCCGGTTATCATGCCGGTATAGAGGTAGTCGGTCACAGCTTCACTGCCTTTAGTCCCGTTCACAGGGATGGAAGCGTTTCCGTTTCCGTCTGTCGAAACATCGGTTGTGTATGGATAGTAGGCATACAGATATAGCTTATCCTGTCCCGGAGGGTAGTTGACTGTGGAGCCATCGGCTATGGTCAATGCACCACTCGGCCCTACGTTCAGATATTCCAGGTTCTTCAGATAGGGCTCTATAAAATTGCCTCCTTGTTCTGTCAATCCGAATACTCCTACCGGAGCCCTTTCTTCCAATGTTGTTCCGGTGATAATTCCGCTTCGGGTGATGGTTGTTTCTATGGTGCTGACGGAGGCGTTCAGACAAACCTCCACGTTTTCCTCCCCGGATAGGGGAGGAACTACGGAGTTTTCTTGGTTACATCCTGTCAACAAAGAGAGTGTAACGCCAAAATAGAATAATATGTTTATTGGTTTCCTCATTACTTATCTTAGAAACTTGTTTCTTGTTTTATTCAATCGGTGCGTCAATATTGCCGCCGTCAAAGTCTTGCCATTCTGTCAGGGTGGCGTCCACCATTACTTCCTGCATTGAATACACTCCGATTTGCACATTGTAGATAATGCCTTTCTTGAATCCGCCCGGGGTATTCACTTGGAGGGTTACGGTTTGTTCGGTAGGTACGCTGGTGGCTGCGTCCGGAGCTTCTATGGTAACTTCCAGTTCAAGGGCTGCGGTTCCGTCGGTTGGCTTTGCCATCAGATAACCGATTTTGTCACCGCCGTTCTCTGCTATGCTCGGAGTGAATGTACCTGTGGCAACGTCATCGCTGTTGGGCGACAACATGGACAATGATTCGGCTCCGGCCCATGTGAGCGTTCCGTCTATCACGTTCAGAGTGGCACTGGTGCCATGATTCTTGATGCGTACATTTTTTACTTTCAATTTTTGTGCAGCCTCTTTATCGGCTTCGGATTGTTTCTTGGCAGCTATCACCTGGAAAGTGAACTGGGTAAGCAAGTGGGTGAAGTTGATGTTGGGCACCCATTTATAATCATCTCCGTTTTTTCCACCGGTAGTGATCAGGTCGTGGTGATATTTCAGTTGCCGGATGTATTTGGCTTTGTAGCCTGTCAGGACGGAACTGTTCTTTTCGTCGGTACTTCCGTCGATGAAGATAGATTGCTCCGGAATGTTAGGTGCGACGGCTTTGTTCCACATGATGTCTTGCGAACCATTGAACGTGAATCTCACTGTGGCCTGGCTGGCGGTTACAGTGGCGCCGGTTGCTTGATAAGGAGAATACCCATAGAATGTGTAGTCGTACTTGTTGTCTACGGGGTAATAGTAGACGGCTCCCGAGGTTCCGTCTCTGTAAAGGGAGATTTTCTTGGCATCTGCTTCAGAACCGGGTGAATTGGTCTGAACAGCGATTACTCCCTGAATATTGTTCAGGAGAGCGCCTGCGGCTGTACTCCAGTCTGTTGCGGCTACATCGGTGCCATTGTTGACGGCCAAAGCGAATACGCCTACATTGGTTCCTATAAAGTTTGCATCGGTAATAGGTGCGCGTGTCACCGTAGTGGAGGCTGAGGCATTTAATTCACCTCCACCCAACCGGATAACTACTTGTCCGTCGGGACTCTCAAAGTCGTCCTCGGTGGTGGGCTGTTCTGCAATGATTTCCTCGTTTTGCGAACATGCTGCCATGCAAAGGACGGCTGCCAGAAGCCATAAGTTCTTTTTCATATTTTTGTAATGAGTAATTGTTAAACATATCGTTAATTGTCTCTTGTTTCTCCAAGGAGACTATTGGTTTCAACGTGCGAAACTTCTTCTACATGCTTGGGTATTTCAATACCAACGGTTAGTACTTTTTGTACCTCCCGTTGGTCTTTGGATTGTTTCGGAAGTTATCTTCCGTAGGGAAGCCGGTTATTATTTACCGTCTTCGATGTCAGCATCGATATCGCCACCGTTTTCCCATGCGGTCAAAACAGCGGTAACTTCGATCTTCTCGAAACCGTAGATTGTAATGTATACGTTGTAAGAAGCGCCGGGCTTGAATTTTTGTGTTGTTCCTCCTGAAATCTTAGTCTGATCAATGATTAACTTGTTATCTGCCTTTTCAACTTCTTTGTATGTAATCGTACCAGTTGCTTCGTCTTTGGTATCTTCTACATATTGTTTGAGGTCTATGGATAATGTAATATTTCCGTTGTCGGGGTTGTCGATGGGGAAGAACATTACAGGCTCACCTACTTGAGTTCCTTTGGCATCAGGATCAGTGTCAGCGCTCGGAATATTTACATCCCCATAAGGATACTTAGGTACTACCGGATTTATCAAGCCTTTTGTTGGGTCCAGCTTGTTGTTAGCAGTAGCATCTTTGCTACATACTACAAAATCAGCAACACCGGTTCCGTTTCTTGTAGAAGAAGGAACGGTAAGATCCATATCAACAACATTTGCCATGTCTTTTAGAGTGATCTTAGTGACTTGCATACCAAGAGTTTTGGGCTCAGCATCGCTACTTTTGCGTTCTACCCATTGATTTGTTTGCCATTCATAACCTGCTGCACTTGCGCTACCGGCTCTTACAAAGAATTTCAAGCGTGCCAATTGGTGCTCGAATTTCAAGACAGGAACAATACCTTTACGGGCTGTACGGGCACCGAATTGATATTTCATTAATTCAGTCCATTCACTGCTCAATGTAGTGGCAATTTCTTTATAGAAACTTCCCTCGGTGGTGGCATCATTTTCGGCCATATCTATGGTTTTAGCTGCCAATAAGTCTTGAGTACCATCGATTGTAACGTTTGTTACTGTCTTTGCATCTGCTGTAATGTTTTGAGTTGCATTTTTTGCATCATCAATATGGTAGCCATAGAATGTATATTGACCGTTGGTCGGGTAATATTTATATTGAATTACACCGTTGTCACTATCTTCTGTATAGGTTTTATAGATTCTGATGGCGCCTTTGTCTTTGGCGTCAGCTTTGGGTGCTCTGAACTCAAGAACACCATTGTCAAGAATCTTGGTTTTTGCATTTTCAGCTCCTTCTTCAGCTTCTAATCCGGTATTTCTATCCACCATGTAGATGTACAGTTTTTGGCTGTTCCATGTGTTTTGGTCACCGGCAACGTCGCCCACTGAACCTGTACCTCTGGTGCTGGCTGTGACAGTAGGTACATCGAGTCCCAATGCGATCACTGCTTTGTCATTGTTCTCTTCCGGATTGCCGATACCCGGATCATTGTCTTTTGAACAACTGCTCATCACTGCGAGAGCCATTGCTGCGTAGAAAAATTGCTTTTTCATAATCATTAAAATTTTAATTAATAAAAGAAAATATATAAATCTCTGTTTGTTTTTATTCTTTTTCCTCTCCTATTTCTATGTCTCCTCCGTTTATCCACGAGGCAGCCTGCACGTTCAGTTTTATCTCTTGCGGTCCGTATATATAGGCACTGATGCTGTATTCGCGTCCGCCCATGAATCCACTGGAGAGATAAGCGCCGTTTTCGTCTTTGTTGTGCACAGCGTCTTTCAGGTCGTAACTGAAAGTGGTGATATACGGTTCGCTTTCAGTTTCGTTGGGATAATATTCCGTACTTATCAACAGCTTGGCATTGTTGCCCGGTGGCAGCAGAAATACACCGCCGTCTGTTGCCGGACGCCGGCTCACATCCTTGTCCACATCTTCTTCCTTCACTTGTATGGGGTAGAGGGACTTTCCATTCTCATCGGTCCAGGGCTTTTCATTTCCTTCCGTATCGCGTGACGGCAGTTTGCCCGGCTCTCCGTCGGCAGGAAAGTAGACGCCTACTTTGGCAGGATCCGATGATGCTACGGTGAACACGCCTTTGTTTACACATTCTATCCATACGCCTGTGATGTAGACGACCTCTTTCGGGTTTTGACTTGCAGGATAGAACTTCAACTTGACGTATGACAGTTGGTGCTTCATCCGGATGATAGGCCAGATGTTGCGGCGTGCCGTATAGGTGCCGTAATAACAACTGCGCATCAACTGGCGCTCGTCGGCAGGAAGCTGTTTCAGCCGGGCAGCCTGTTCGCTGTAATCGGCAGCCACTTCGCGTCCGTTTTCCACGTCCTCTATCAGTGTCTTTAGGTCGGCGGCAGAGGCACACATCAAGTCCTGCGAGCCGTCCACTGTGACATCGAAGCAGATGCGGTCCGCTTCACGTTTCACTTCGCCTATCTTCGCATTGTCGTAGTAGTAGGCAAAGAAATTGAAAGCGTCGAACTCCTCCTGCAGGTTGTAGTAGGGGATATAGCCGGAACTCTTCCAGTTGACGAACGAACCGTTTCCTGCGTATGCCGCGCGCTTGCCATGCTCTTTGCTTTGTTCGGCGGTGATTCCCAATGCTGCACATTCCTCATCGGTGATTCCGTCCAGGCTGCCGTCTATGAGGCAGTAACGTCGGTCGGTGTCTTCGGCGCGGCGATGGGCATAGGTCATGCCGTTGGGGTTGTCGCGCCGGAATGCGTACACAAAGAATGTTCCGTCGTATATATGCTTGTTGAAACTTTCTTCATCTTCAGGATCCAGCACTCCCGAACCACGCGTCAACACATTATATATAGGGTCGCTGAAAGCTACCATGACGGGCAGTTGTGTCTGGTCGCCCTGGCCTCCCGGATTGTTGGGGTCATAGAGTGGCTCCTCACCGGTGTACAGGTTTCCGCAACCGGCACCAAGCAACAGCATACACCATAACAGTAAGACGGGTGCATGGCGGTATTTCCGTTTATGTATCTTATTCCTATATGTCTGTCGTTGCATTCCTATATCTCTATTATTATGTCGTCGTCCGGATTGGTCGGGTCGTTGGGTTGCCAGCCCATTCCGGTGTCATCGGATACTATTTGGTCGGCCTTTATTACTAAAGGGCTTGTTATTTCGATGTTTACGTCATCTTTGCTGTAACGGAGATAGGTTTTGCCGTCGCGCACTTCAATAAGCTGCGCCGCAGTCAATTCATCATAAGGATTGATGGCTCCGTAGATGTAGCGGCTGTTTTTTACAGGTTTGCCGTCTTGGTCCAGCACCGGGGCTCCGGAAGCATCCAGCCGGTTGGCAGACACCTGCAAGGCAACCTGCAGGATGCCCGGTCCATTGAGATGCCCTTTGGCGGCGCTCGGTATGACGCCCAGGGTGTGGAAGTGCACCACGCACCGGTAGGTGTTCTCTCCGGTTTGCGTAAACTCGTCGGGCTGTGCCTGGTGTACCATCCGGTAGAGGCGGGTGGTGTCCAGGCAGGCTTCGGATATGTTGAAGTGTCCGCAAGCGCCGGACAGTTCAATGATAGGCGGCAAGAGGTCTTCTTTTTTTATATCTCCCTCGGTGCGGATATTTAGGATGATATTGATGCGCTGGCTGATGCGTTGCATGTCAAAGTCAATGAGGGTCGGTTCGCCTGTCCGGATGTCTATATCCTTTTGCACTGCATAGTATATGGGAGATTTCAATTCCTGCAAATATTCCTCGTCCGGATTAAAGTCCGGCAGGTCGTTACCTGCCACGATGTCGGGCTTTTTGTCGCCCATGCTGCTTATTTGCAGATAAAGGTCTTTCACGCTCACCCGGTTGTCGTGAATGTAGTTGTCCAGATTGCTTATGCTGACGATTGGAAGCGGTGAAGGCTCTGTGCCGTCAGCCGGTGCCGCAGCATCTGTGCACTGGTCGTTGATGACGAAAATATTGTATTCGCCTCCGCGCAGATAGAAAGAGGAGCCGTCTCCCTCTTCTGTTTGGGGATTGTCCGAAGAGCTTTCCTGTTGTGTGATATTGCCGGCTGTTGCAGGATCTATGGATGTGTCCACGATGCCGCGGGTGCGCCAGGTATTGATGATACGGCTTGCTATGATGTGCATCTCTGCCGGAATCTCATCTTTGTCGGTATCCCCCCAGTTCAGCCTTACGCGCATATCGGTGATATGCGGGTGTCCTTCCTCCGGGCAGAGGTCTACCGAAGTGCAGGAGCAGAAGCAGCACAACAGGCTGAGGGCAAGATATGTCAGTGTCTTGTTTTTCATGCTTTGTCCTCCTTCTTTTCCTTGTCGGGAGCTTCGGCTTCTTCTTGCTTCGCTTCCGTATCTTCTTTGGTGGCTTTTAGTTCCTGTTGCCCGTCCTTTTTCTTGTTTTTTCCGGATTCTTTCTTCTTTTTCTTTCCTTTCTTCTCTTTAGCTGCTTGTTTGGCATCTTTGGCGGCACGTTTGCCGAGCTTGGTGGAATCCTGTGCTTCGGCTTTCCGCTTCAATTGTTTTTCGTACTCTTTCAGTGCCTTGTCTATTGTTTTCTCCTGTTCGGATATAAGGGTGTCGCTAAGCTGTATGCCCAGTGAATCCGCTACGTGCTTGCGCAGCTTGTCGGCGGCTTCTTTCAGGGCCTGTTCCTTGCGCTCCTGTTGCATCAACCGCCACTGTTTCAACTCTTCTTTGGTGAGCAGGCTGTCCGGACGGCTGAAACCTTGTTTTTGGACGGCACCGGCAATGGAGTCGATGCGCAGGCGCATGGCGTTGATTTTGGCATTGATTGCATTACGCTTCTCGCTGCGTATCTGTACCCGGCGGTAGACAGATGCTTTGTACTTGCTTCCCACAGACATGAACCGATAGACGAAAGCTACCCGCAGGTCGGTAATCAAGGGGAAGGGAACGATGTGTCCGCCCTTGCATTTGTCTGCTATGCGCGGATAACAGTTGCTTTCAGCATCATGGGTGTAGACATCATACGAGGTGTACAGAAGTCCGGCCGAACCGCCTAATTCCAAGTCGATGTAATTATTGCGGTAACCGTAGAGCGGGGCGGTATAACCAACGCTGATGCCGGCGCCGTAAGCATTGCCTTGTTTACCTTCTTTGCCGATTTTCAGGTTATAGCTGGAGGCGTTGACGTATACTCCCCAGTAGTAAGCACGCTCTTGTCGCGGATTCTTGCGCTGGGTGGTGAACACCGTTTCTTTCAGTCGGGTGTATAATCCGGCGTCTTTGGTGACGCCGCCGCGTTGGCGGGTGCGGAAATACTGCCTCCATTCCACGCGTGCGTCGAACACATTAAATATCAGGGAAGGGGTGTACGTCTGGGAAGTATTCCAGTTCCATTTTATGTTGGCGCTGATTGTACGCTTGTTTCGGATGGTATTGCCCAAGTCGAACTCCACACCAATATTGGGAATAGTCAATAACCAGTCCACTGCATTTGTCTTGATTCCCCAGCGGTCTTTGAAAGATATTTCTTCTGCTTTTGCATCATCTTTCCTGCCGCGTTGCGTTTGGGCATATGCGTTAGTCAAAGTTATTGATATAAGAAAGCACACTACAATTCTTTTGGATAAAAAAAAGTAATGCTTTTTTTTATGCTCTTGTGATAAAATCACTTTTCTTTAAAATTTTTTATTTGTTTGTTTGTGACGCCAAAAAATATATAGCGAAAACGTAAAAACAAAGTTTTCCGTTAACTTTATTTGAGACTTGAGCCTTTTTTAACGCAAAATAGCTAATTTCTGTTTTAGTTGAATAATTTTGTAACGGTTTTCCGGGATAAAAATAGGGAGATATAAAGAAAAAGGTGTAAATTCTATTTGATAGAACTTACACCTTTTCACTTGAAAAATATTTTTTACTTTCCTTTATGCCTGTTCGCGCGCTTCTTGCGAATCTCTGCTTTCATTTTCGCCGCACCGGAACCATGAAGGCCGGTAATATAGGTCTTTTTCTTGGCTTTGGTTTTCACCTTGTTTTCTTCCTTAGGCTTGTCTTTCTTGCCTTTGAAAACAATACCGCCCATCATTGCTTCTTCTATACTCACGTTGCTATTGTATTAAATATTATAATGTAAATTGCTGTGCCACAAGTCTGCTATATGCTATTTGGCAGGTAGTATCTCAATCCAGTAATCATCCGGATCATTGATGAAGTACAGTCCCATAGCGGTGTTTTCAAAACACACCCAGCCATTCTCCTTATGATATTGGCGGATGGCATCGTAGTCTCCGGCTACGCGGAAGCACAGGTGACTTTCATTCTCGCCCAGTTCGTAGGCTTGGGGATGTTCTTTCAGGCAGGTCAGTTCCAGCAGGAAACCTGTACTGCCGTCGGTGAGATAGACCAACGTGAAAGAGCCGTCCGACGACTCTTTCCGATGATGCTCTTTCAGTCCTAATGCCTTTTCGTAGAAAGTGATGCTACGTTCCAGATTGGTGACATTTATATTGAAATGGTCAAATTTACTTTTTATTTCCACTGTTGTCCGTTGTTAGGTTTGATTATTGATTTATTTGATTTTCGCTTTCAGGATTTCGCCTATATACGTACGCGGCATGCCTTCTATCGGAGCCTGTGACGGGAACTTCTTACATTCCAGTATAATGGAAGGCTCGTTCTGTCCGTTAGGATAGAAACGTACGGTGTAATTCTGTGCCGCATCCATTTGTCCGTAAGGCTGGTCGGGCGACAGGATGGTGAATACCACCGCTTTGTTCCCGGCTATTTTGCCTAATGAACCGCCGGCATTGGCCGTCATCATTGTCATATTGAAAGGTTCTTCGCCGATTACTATTACCAATTTGCCGTTTCCGGTCTGGATTGCATCCGAGGGGATGGCATCCGGAGACACTTCCCTGTATGCGGCGGAGGCTGATTCGGTGGCGGCAACCGGAGTTGCAGATGTTTTGGGAGTTTCCACCGTAACCTGCGTCTTGGGAGTGATAACCGTTGTGCCGGAATTCACAAGTGCTGTTTCCGCTTTCTTCTCTTCCTTCTTTTCCACAGCAGGAGCTTTGGCGGCAGTGCTGGCGCTTAGGGCTTCTGTTATATCGACACAGAGATCGTCAACGAAGTCCACCGTCTTTCTGCGCCATTTGGCAAGGCCGCGTACCAGTTTGGTCTTGGACTTGTTCAAAGCGTATTTGTCGGTAATCCATTCCTCGGCGGTATATTTTTCCTTTCCCTCGCGATAGCTGAAACGGATTTTTTCTACTTCGAGGGTACATTTCTCCGGCTGGCAGGTGAGGGTGAGCTGGTAGAGTATTTTGGTTCTGTCCAGTGACAGGGCTGTGGAGCTGAACACGATCCATTCGTCGCCCATGCCCACAATCTGTCCTTTTTCCCGGTCGGAATAGACCACGCGGCTGGTATTCTCATTCTTGGCCAGTCGTGTGTCCATCCACTTCAGCAGGCGGGAATAGATTGTATCTTGAGACATGCCGGGGATACTGAAATCTTTGGTAAATACCACTTTTCCGTCTGCTTCGGGAACAGCGCCGGCCAGATACTTACTGTCATCCCGTTGGGCGTGCAGCAAGGCGGGCATGCAAAGGCAGAATAGTGCAAAAAGAACTTGTGTTAAATTTTTCATAATGCTATGTTTTATTTAGTAATATCAAAACTCTCACCCCGGCGGGAAATCGTCAGGAAACGGCAGCCTTTGCTTTCGGCAAAAGTGCGGAATGAGTTGCCGCCCCGGTAGTCTTCGCTGAAGTGCATTGGTGCAAATATAGTGGTTTTTATTCGTTCCACGAATTGTTCCGCACCGCGCATGTAATCTTTTCCGATGCGGCTGTCCACCGGAAACATGGCTACGTCTACCAGAGGGGCCTTTTGTTGCAGGATTTTTATTTCTGCGAGAAAGTCGCCTTCGGCCTTGCGTATTTCCTGCGGGGTGGACTCTTCGCTCCAGTGCCAGTTGTTCAGGTCGCCGGCGTGGAACAGGCGGATACCCTGCAAGTCTATCAGGAAGGAGATGCCGACGTCGGTGGAGCCGAAGGCTTCGATGCGGATGTGTCCGTCTTCATAGACGTCGCCTTTATTTATATAGGTGGCATCTTCCGCCGCTGCACGCCGATGTTTCAGAATATCTTTGGAGAAGATATACCGGATGTCGGGGCGCTCTTCCTTCCATGAAAGAACTTCGCGGTTGAAGTGGTCGGGGTGGAAATGCGAGGAAAGCACGTAGAGCATCCCCGGTTTCTTTAGCAGGCAGTCATGCACGATTCCCCGGTTCGGCGCCTCTTCCGAGGTGTCTTTGTAGTAATCGATGATGACTGTCACGCCGTCCGCTTCAATCGCGAAGCCGCTATGGTAGATATAATCAAGTTTCATTGTACGGATTCAATTATAGCGCAATATTACGAAAAACGCTACACAAACTTCCGCTTTCGCTGTTATTTTATGCAAAAGCCCTACATCGGGACCTCCATCAGCAGGATATGCGAGTCTTTCAGGGTCTCTATTTCCAGGCTGTTGGTTTCGTACACTCCCATGCCGTCACGACGTGAAAGCACTGTGCCGTCCACTTTTATTTCGCCTTCTATCAGGAATATGTACACTCCTGCGTGTGACTGGTGCAGGTGGTAGCCCGTCTTTTTTCCGGCTTCCACCTCTCCAATGGAGAACCAAGTCTGTTGCAGCATTTTGGCGGGAGCGTTGCCGTCGGGAGACACGATGAGGGCAAGCTCGTTCTTGTGCAGGTAGGAACGGATGTCATAGTCCTGATAGGCGGGAGGGGTATTCAGCTTTTCGGGCATCACCCAGATTTGAAGGAGTTCCACTTCTTCGGTGTCGCTGCCGTTCATCTCACTGTGGTAGATGCCTGTGCCGGCGCTCATCGTCTGGATGTAGCCCGGGGTGATGGTGCGGTGGTTCTGCTTGCTGTCGCCATGTTGCAGCCGGCCTTTCAAGGGAATGGTGATAATCTCCATGTTTTTATGGGGATGGGTGCCGAAGCCTTCGCCGGGGGCTATACGGTCGTCGTTCAGTACGCGCAAGGCTCCGAAGTTCATACGGCGCGGGTTGTAGTATCCGTCGAAACTGAATGTATGGTAACTGTCGAGCCAATCGTATAAAGAACGTCCGCGGCTCTCGGCTTTGTCTATTACTTTTTTCATAACCTGTTTTTTTTAATGGTTTATCTGTATGTAACAAGCAAGCGTGTAGGAAAGTTTGGGCCGCGGATGATTAATGTTCTATAAAAAGTCTTTTACAGTTTGACTTCATTTTCCAGTTTCTTATGTTCCATGAAGTCTTTTATGTTCAGCAGGGTGGTGGCGGCAATGTTGGCGAGTGCTTCACGCGTGAAAAATGCCTGGTGGGAGGTTACGATTACATTATTAAATGACAACAAACGCGCCAGGGTGTCGTCGTCGATGATCTTGTCCGACTGGTCTTCGTAGAAATATTCGCTTTCTTCCTCGTACACGTCCAGTCCGGCGGAACCGATTTTCTTGTTTTTCAGCCCTTCTATCAAAGCGTTGGTGTGGATGAGTTGCCCCCGTCCGGTATTGATAATCATCACGCCGTCTTTCATCTTGCCGATGGAATAGTCGTTGATGAGGTATTTGGTCTGTTCGGTAAGGGGGCAGTGCAGGGAGATGATGTCCGAGCTGTGGTACAGTTCGTCCAGTGTGGTATATACCACCTGATGTTCCCTGGCGAAATTGTAGTCGGGATAGAGGTCGTAGGCAAGGATGTTCATGCCGAAACCGCGCAGAATGGTAATGAGCTTTTTGGCAATCTTTCCCGTTCCGATGATACCTGCTGTCTTGCCGTACATGTCGAATCCCAGAAGCCCATGCAGCGAGAAGTTCCCGTCGCGCGTACGCCAAGTGGCGCGGGGTATTTTCCGGTTGAGGGAAAGCATGAGGGCAACTGTGTATTCGGCCACCGCATAGGGGGAGTAGGCGGGCACGCGTACTACGGTGATGCCGTTTTCGGCGGCTGCTTTCAGGTCTACGTTGTTATATCCGGCGCAGCGCAGGGCAAGCAGTTTCACGCCGTTTGCCGCCATTTGCCGGATGACTTCCGCGTCGGCCGTATCGTTCACGAAGATGCACACTGCATCCACGCCTTGCGTCAGTATGACGTTGTTCAGGTTGAGATGCCCTTTATAATAACGGAGTTCAAAACCGTATTCACTGTTTTTTTCATTGAATGAAGCCTCATCGTAGGGCTTGCTGCCGAAGAATGCAATAGTATATGCCATGAGTTTTTAGTTTTTAGCAATGTTGTGCTTTATTATTACATAGAAATAACACATACAAAGATAATAAGGTTTAGGAAATATCGGGCGGGTTAATCTTATAGTTTCATTTTCCGGCGGTTAATGCTTTTCCTTGCTTTGCCCATTCCTTTCCACCATGGGGTAAGTTTCTTTCCACCATGGTGGAAAGAAACTTACCCCATGGAGGAAAGAAAACTACTCCATGGTGGAAAGATTTAGCTTCAGTGGCTTTTTCTCTTAATGATAAGAACGCTGTGTGCTGAACGTAGTAGTGGCAAGGAAAGAAATGTCCGGTTTATAAAGAAACACCTTATTTATATAGGTGTATATCTTAAATGTTTCAATAGAAACTATTGATTTTTTCAATTAATTCCTTGCCCTGTCATAAAATTAATGCACAAAACAGTTTTTCATGTGCAGGATTATTGTACCTTTGCGCCCGAAAACAATAAAAAAGATTTAGATGAGAAAAATTTCATTGATTAGCATTGCGATGCTAATCGTTTCAATTCCAACTTTTGCGGGAGGTCTCCTGACAAATACAAATCAACATCCTGCTTTCCTTCGTATGCTGTCTCGCGGTGCAAATACTACCGGTGTAGATGCTGCCTTGTCCAACCCTGCGGGTCTGGCTTTTTTGCCGAAAGACGGATTTTATACATCCTTGAGTGTCCAAAGCGCTTTTCAGACAAGAGATATTGATGCTTCGTGTGAAGCCTTGGGATTGGATAAGTATTATGAGGGTAAGGCATCGGCGCCCGTCATCCCCAGTGTGTTTGCCGCTTATAAGAAAGGCGACTGGACTATTTCCGGTTTCTTTGCCATTACCGGTGGTGGAGGAAAGGCATCGTTCGATGACGGTCTGTCCATGTTCGACGCCATGGTGATAGGCGGATTGGGGCAAAAGGGTATTCCGGGCAATGCCTATTCATTGAAAAGCTACATGGACGGCAAACAGTATATCTATTCCGTACAGTTGGGCTTGACTTATAAAATAACGGATTGGCTTTCCGCTTTTGCGGGCGGACGTATGAACTACTTCACAGGTGGGTACGAAGGAGCGCTGAAAGCAAGTTCCGCCGTTGAATTGCCTTCACCCGCAGGAGGAACGATACCCACCGGCACCGAACTTATCGGCATTGATTTGGATTGCAGCCAGACGGGTTGGGGATTTACTCCGGTTATCGGCTTGGATGCCAAATTCGGCAAGTTGAACATTGGTGCGAAATATGAGTTTAAGGCCAATTTGAACATAGAGAATAATACCAAAGTGAACTCGCTCCGTATGTTGGGCGCTCCCGAAACCGAGCTGGGTGACTACAAGCATGGAGTGAACACTCCGAACGACATCCCTGCCATGCTTTCGGTGGCTGCTGCCTATGAGTTCCTTCCTGTGCTGCGTGCATCGGTGGAATATCACTTCTATGATGATAAAAACGCAGGTATGGCAAACGGCAAACAGAAGTATCTGACAAAGGGAACGAACGAGTACCTGGCAGGTATAGAATGGGACGTGATAAGCAGACTGACGCTGAGTGGCGGCGTACAGTTCACCGATTACGGTTTGTCCGATGATTATCAGTCTGACACCAGTTTTTCTTGCGACTCATACTCTTTGGGATTCGGAGCAAAGTTGCAGCTCTCGGAAAGAGCCGATTTGAATGTGGGCTATATGTGGACCAATTATGAAGATTATACAAAGACAACTCAAAACTATAATGGCATAGGCGTGCCCGGTACAAACGTGTACAGCCGCACCAACAAGGTTTTCGGCCTTAGTATAGACTATCGCTTCTGATATTTCATAATCCAACCTTTATATATGGAAGAAAGGGGATGCTCCGAGGTTCGGAACATCCCCCTTCTTCGTTTTTATACAGATTAGAAAGAATATTGCACCAGCAGGTTCATGCGGTTGGCATGATTGGCGGAACTGTCGAAATTCGTACGCCAGCCGCGCAGGTATTCCGCGCCCACCTGCATGTCGGGAGTGACATTCCAAAACAGGTTCGCTACGAAATATTGCCCGTAACGGTAGGTATCCGCTTCGTTGGCAGGATAGCCGTTTTCGGAATAAAGGCGCGACATGCTGTATGTGCTCGAAAGGAACACTTTCGGACTGATGTTGTATTGCAGGCCTGCATACCAGCCCAGCATGGGCAGCGCCTGCATCTTTCCTTCGTTGTCGGGATCGGGAACAATGTCCACATTCAGGTTGCTGATGTCGTTGAGGTATTGTCCGATGCCTTTTCCGTAAGTGACCTGCCCGAACACCTGCCATTGCCTGCCCAGATTGAAAGTGGCGGATGCCTGTACGCCGAACCCGGTGACGGCATGCGCCTTGTCGCTCTGCGTATCGGTGTAGGTCATGCTGCGGATAAGCCCGCCCACGCGCAAATGGCTTTTGCTGTTCCAGCCGTACTGTGCATAGGCGGTGAAGTCCGGCATGCGCTGTTGTGCGATGGTGAGTCCGTCATTGGTTGTTCCGTCTACGGAGGGCATTTCGATGGAAGCGTTGAAGCGGAAATTCTTCAGTCCCTTGTAGGTATATGCCAGTTGGGTGGCGCGATAAAAAGTCGCTCCGTCGGGACCTTGGAAGTCGATTGTGGAAGGCAGTGCGCCTAAGTCCATGAAGCCGCCGTAGGTGTAGCCCACCGTTATGTCCCGGAAAGAGACGTAGGCATTGCGCAGTTGGAATCCTTTGCTGGAGCCGTCCCGGAAGTTGCCGGCGGTGTACACCACGAAATCTCCGAGGATTTTGGTATGCCCCACCAGTTTCAGGAAAATGGTGGAAGTGCCGGCATCCATTTGGAACTGGTTCCTGATTTTGCTTCCGTTGGGGATATAAGCCGGGATGAAGTCGATGTTGTCTACGATACCTCCGAAGTCATACTCTGCTGTGGCACGTACGTAGCCGCCGATACCCAGGGCAAACTTGCCTTTTCTGTCCGTCAGCAGGAAACGGGGCGCTTGCGGTTCGTGGATGTAGGTGAGTTGCGACTCGTTCATGATGCGGATAATTTCGTCGCCTGCCTTGTCTATGGTCACCAGTACGACGCCTTTGGGGGATTCTTCCTCGATAATCACTTTTTTTTGTGCGCGGGCTGCGGATGCCGGTAGCATTGCACAGCACAGCAGAAACACTGCTTTTAAGATTGTTTTCATTTAAGTTAGGTTTTGGTGAATGTGCTTTGAACAACTTAAATTTAAAATGGTTTTGAGGTCACCGAAAGAAAGCGTATCTTTGCGCCCGGTTTAACAATGAGATGCCGCGAATAGCGGTCGTGTATTCTAGAACACCACGTAAAAAACAGGAGTATGAAGCAAAAAGTATCTGTACCTTTTATGCTGCTGGGCATTCTGTTCAATGTCTGTCTGATAGCGGCCAATCTTCTTGAGACAAAAGTCATTCAGGTTTTCGGCATCACCGTTACTGCCGGACTGTTAGTGTTTCCCGTTTCCTATATCATCAACGATTGCATTGCCGAAGTGTGGGGATTTCGCAAGGCGCGCCTGATCATCTGGAGCGGCTTTGCCATGAACTTCTTTGTGGTGATGCTGGGACTGATTGCCGTTGCCCTGCCGGCTGCTCCCTTTTGGGAAGGGGCGCCCCATTTCAATTTTGTCTTTGGCATGGCGCCGCGCATTGTCGCGGCAAGTTTGTCGGCATTTCTGGTGGGCTCGTTTTTAAATGCCTACGTCATGAGCCGCATGAAAGTGGCAAGCGGCGGACGGCACTTCTCAGCACGCGCCATTTGGTCGACGGTGGCGGGTGAGACTGCCGATTCGCTGATCTTCTTTCCGGTGGCGTTTGGAGGCATCATCGCGTGGCAGGAGCTGCTGGTGATGATGTGCATCCAGATTGTGCTGAAATCCCTGTATGAGGTGCTGATTCTTCCGGTGACAATCCGGGTGGTGAACGCAATCAAGAGAATAGACGGAAGCGATGTCTATGATGAGGGAATATCCTATAAAGTGTGGAAAATCAGTGAGATTTAATGGTCTCTCAATCGTCAAACAATAAATTAATATCAAGGGTGAACAAAGAAGCAGCATTGGTCGTGTTCAGCGGTGGGCAGGATTCGACAACTTGCCTGTTCTGGGCAAAGCGTGAGTTTAAGAAAGTATATGCGTTGAGTTTCCTGTATGGGCAGAAGCACCGGAAGGAAGTGGACTTGGCGCGGGAGATAGCGCGTAAAGCGGGAGTGGAGTTTGAAGTGATGGATGTTTCGCTCATCGGTAAGCTGGGACGCAACTCCTTGACGGACACCGGTATGGCTATGGATGAGGAAAAACCGGCGGATAGTTTCCCGAACACTTTTGTGCCGGGACGCAACCTGTTCTTTCTTAGCATTGCCGCCGTCTATGCCCGCGAAAAGGGCATCAATCACATCGTGACGGGTGTGTCGCAAACGGATTTCAGCGGGTATCCCGATTGCCGGGATACTTTCATCAAATCGTTGAACGTAACGCTCAACCTTGCCATGGACGGGCAGTTTGTCTTTCACACGCCCCTGATGTGGATTGACAAGGCCGAGACTTGGGCATTGGCGGATGAGCTGGGAGTGCTCGACCTGATCCGCCACGAAACGCTCACCTGCTATAACGGCATCCCCGGTGACGGGTGCGGACATTGCCCGGCATGTAAGCTGAGGCGTGAGGGGCTGGAGAAGTATCTGGCGGGAAAAGGATAATTACTAACATTTTAATCAAGAATAATATGGCCGAGTTAAAAGACCAGCTTTCCTTGCTGGGAAGAAAAACCGAATATAAACAGGACTATGCTCCGGAAGTGCTGGAAGCGTTTGACAACAAGCATCCCGGTAATGATTATTGGGTACGTTTCAACTGTCCGGAATTCACCAGCCTTTGTCCCATAACGGGGCAGCCGGATTTTGCGGAAATCCGCATCAGCTATATTCCCGATGTGAAAATGGTGGAGAGCAAGAGCCTGAAACTCTATCTGTTCAGTTTTCGCAATCATGGCGCTTTCCATGAGGACTGCGTGAATATCATAATGAAAGATCTTATCCGCCTGATGAACCCCAAGTACATCGAGGTTACGGGAATTTTCACCCCGCGCGGCGGGATCTCTATTTATCCTTATGCCAACTATGGCCGTCCCGGCACGAAATACGAACAAATGGCGGAACATCGTTTGATGAGTCGGGAGTAGAACTGTCCTTTTTTATGTGATATACCTATCAATAGTGATTGTGGGTATGATATATTTCTGAATATGGCAGCCTCGTAATTACCTAAAACAGGTGATTGCGGGGCTTTCTTTTTCTGATGACCTTTGCATCCGGTATTAGTAACAACTTAACAGTCATTCAAAATTGAAAACAGCCATATTAAATCTATCCTTGTTCTTCCTGTCGGCGTGCGCCTTTTCCACCTATGCGCAGAAGCCGGGAAAAACAATGATTTCCGGTAAGGTCATATCTACGGAAAAAGAAGTGGTGGACTTTGCGACGGTCTATCTGAAAGGAACCGGTCATGGGGGAATAACCAATCAGGAAGGTATCTATCATGTGAGTGCGCCCGCGGGAAACTATACGCTGGTGGTGTCGGCTGTCGGCTATAAAACCGTAGAGAAACCGGTGACGCTGCTCAGAGGGCAACGGGTGAGGCAGAACATAACAATCAGTCCCGAAACCCAGCAGTTGGACGAAGTGACGGTAGTGTCGACGGGGGTAAGCCGCCTCAAGCGTTCGGCGTTCAATGCTGTGGCAGTGGATACGAAGGAATTGCAGAATACAACCAAGAACCTGAGTGACGCACTGGCCAAAGCGCCGGGCATGAAGCTGCGCGAGTCGGGCGGGGTAGGGTCGGACATGCAGCTTATGCTGGACGGTTTCAGCGGAAAACATGTAAAGGTGTTTATCGACGGCGTTCCACAGGAAGGTGTGGGAAGCTCTTTCGGACTGAATAATATTCCGGTGAATTTTGCAGACCGTATCGAAGTCTATAAAGGCGTAGTGCCTGTGGGGTTCGGGACGGATGCCATCGGCGGGGTCATCAATATCGTCACGAACAAGAAACGCCGCCGCTGGTTTTTGGATGCATCCTATTCCTACGGCTCGTTCAATACGCATAAATCCAACGTGAACTTCGGACAGACCTTCAAGAACGGCTTCACCTATGAGATCAATGCTTTTCAGAACTATTCGGACAATGATTATCACATTGAAGCTCCGGTAGAAGACTTTGAGACGGGCAGGATAGACCGCGATAAAAAGGTGCGCGTCAAACGTTTCAATGATACGTACCATAATGAAGCGGTCGTTGGCAAAGTGGGGGTGGTCGACAAGAAATGGGCGGACCGTTTGATGCTGGGTTTCACCTACTCCAATATGTATCAGGACATACAGACCGGAGTGCGTCAGGACATCGTTTACGGCCAGAAACACAGGAAAGGACATTCGTTGATGCCTTCGTTGGAATATTACAAGCGTAATTTGTTGGCAAAAGGGCTGGATGTGGCGCTGACCGTAAACTACAACAAGAACCTGACAACGAATGTGGACACCGCTTCCTATAAATACAACTGGTATGGAGACAGGAAGTTGCTGAACTCTCCCGGAGAACAGTCCTACCAACATTCGCGTGCCGACAATAACAACTGGAATGGTACGTTCACCGCCAATTATCGCCTTGGCAAGATGCACATGCTGACTTTCAACCATGTGCTGAACACTTTCAGCCGTTCCAATACTTCTCTGCTTGCCAAAGAGGAACAGTCGGATGCCATAGCGAAGGAGACCCGCAAGAACATCTCCGGTGTTTCTTACCGTTTGATGCCGTCCGAAACCTGGAACTTATCTGTGTTCGGCAAGTATTACAACCAGTTTGTTGCCGGACCGGTAGCCACCGATGCTAACCAAAACGACTATGTGCGCACTACCCGTAGCGTAAACTCCATAGGGTATGGGGCTGCCGGAACTTATTTCATCCTGCCGGGACTGCAGGCAAAACTCTCTTATGAAAAAGCCTACCGCCTGCCCACCATAGAAGAGATGTTCGGCAATGAGGATCTGGAAATGGGAGACATCGGCATCAGACCGGAGAACAGCGATAACGTAAACCTGAACCTGAGCTATAACAGAACTTTCGGCAGACATTCCGTATATGTGGAAGGAGGGCTGGTTTATCGCAATACCAAGGATTATATCCAGCGCAACATAACCGACCTGAGTGGCGGCAAGTCGGCAGCCACTTATATAAACTACGGAAAGGTGCTGACGAAGGGATATAACATATCCGCCCGTTACTGCTTCGGCAAATGGGTGAGTGTCGGCGGTAATTTCACGCAGATGGACGTGCGCGATAATATGAAGACTTCCATATCCGGCAGTGCGGAGAACATTGCCTACAAAGAACGTATGCCCAACCTGCCGTATATCTTTGCCGATTCCGACGTGACATTCTACTGGCGGGACCTCGGACGAAAAGGAAATGCACTGACTGTGTCCTACGATAATCAGTACTTGCACAGCTTCACGTACTATTCGTCCAAAATCGGTTCGAATAAAGGCGACTATGTGGTTCCAAGCCAGTTCTCGCATAATCTGTCCCTATCCTACAGCCTTCGCGACGGACGTTATAATCTGTCATTCGAGTGCAGGAACTTTACGGACGAGCAACTGTATGATAATTTCAGCTTGCAGAAGGCCGGACGGGCATTTTATGGAAAGGTACGCGTATACTTCGGCAATTGAAACAATGAATAAACCGGTAACGATTAGTGTAATATAATTAAAGTAACAACAACATGAAAAAGAATCTTTTATTAGCCGGACTTTTCGCCTCTGCAATGGCGGGACCGGTATTGACATCTTGTACGGATACGGAAGTGCCGGGCGGCGGAAACGCCAATGGGGCCAAAGGCGATTTTGTAGTCGCTTCCTCTGTCACTGCTTCAAACAATACGGTGAACGTGTTGCTGACTTCCAAGACTTTGGACGAGGGTGTCATCTCTACCGTCAACAACGGACTTGTCAACGACGGCGCTTCCCAGTGGGTGTTCTATAAAGACCGCTATCTCTATGGGCTGACTTATAATCAGGGAAATGCCGGCACCACCCGTTCTTATGTCATGAACTCCAACAACGAAGTGCAGGCGCGTTCGGGAGAGTTTGCCGTCAAGCGATTTACTACCTATGGCATCTATGACAAATATATCATCACTGCTTCCACCGGCGACGGTCCTACGGAATATGCCGACGGCAACCTGTATCTGCCTAAGATGTTCTTGCTTTCCTATCTGGATGTAGCGGCCGAAACATTCGAGACCAACGACACGAAAGTAAAGGCCTATATGTCCGAGAACTTCTTGGGTAATGGTGAGTTTGTGACATTGGCGGGCATCTTGGAGCATGACAAGAAGATATACAGCGCAGCCGTTCCTATGGGATTGAGCCAGTATGGCGCTGCCGTAGACGGCGGCAAGTATATATTGCCGGGCAATGAGACTTTGGTGAAGACCGAAGACGGCGGTTCCAACAGCAGCGCCTATAAGAAAGGTGAGTTGCAATGGACGCAGTATCCCAACGAGTGTTGGGTGGCAATCTTCGATGATGCTACTATGACGACCAAGAAACTCATCAAGACTGATAAAATCAGTTATGCCTGCGGACGTTTCAAGTCCCAGTATTACCAGACTATCTGGGAGGCAGGCAACGGCGATGTTTATGTGTTCTCCCCAAGCTATGCCAAAACAATGAAAGATGCCCGTCAGCAAACAACGTTGCCGGCAGGTGTAGTGCGTATTCCCAACGGTCAGGAGGACTTTGACAGCTACTACTGCGATTTGGAGAAACAAAGCGGCGGAAAATCTTTCCTGCGTTGCTGGCATATTGCGGACGACTACTTCCTGTTGCTGATGTACGACCGCCCTCTGACGGAGACAGGCTTTGAAGCCAAAGAACTGGCTGTCTTTAAAGCGGAAAGCAAGAAACTCACATATGTGACCGGGCTTCCGTCGGCAGACCTGATTTCCGGCTTCGGAAATACTCTGTATGCGGAGAACGGCTATGCTTATATGGCTGTGACGACTACGGACGGATATCCTGCCGTCTATAAGATAGACCCGTCGAGCGCAACTGCTACGAAAGGTGTGGCGGTAGAGGCTACGCAGATTACGGGTATCGGTAAGTTGAGTCCCCTGAACTGAATACCATGAAAAAGGCATTTCGTAGAATACACTTATGGCTGTCCGTCCCATTCGGATTGATTATTACGGTTATTTGTCTTTCGGGTGCTGCACTGGTGTTTGAAGATGAAGTAATGGAGTTGTGCAGGCACGACCTCTATTATGTGGAAAAAGCAGGCGGCGCTCCGCTTCCGGTGGAACACCTGATTGGGAAAGTTGCCGAAACATTGCCGGACAGCGTTACCGTTACGGGCGTCTCCATTTCCTCTGATGCGGAACGTGCGTATCAGGTCAGCCTGTCAAAACCGCGTCGGGCTTCCATCTATGTGGATCAGTATACAGGTGAGGTGAAAGGACGGAATGAGCGTGCACCGTTCTTTCTCACCATGTTCAGGCTGCATCGCTGGTTGATGGACAGCATGAAGCCGGGCGATGGTGTGTTTTGGGGTAAGATGATTGTAGGGGTAAGCACTTTGATGTTCGTGTTCGTACTTATATCGGGTGCCGTCATTTGGTGGCCCCGCACAAAAAAAGTTCTGAAAAACAGCCTGAAGATTACTGTCAATAAAGGCTGGCGGCGCTTTTGGTATGGTTTGCACGTGGCGGGTGGCATGTATGCGCTTGTGTTTCTTTTAATAATGGCTTTGACGGGACTCACCTGGTCTTTCTCATGGTACCGTACAGGTTTTTACAAAGTGTTCGGAGCGGAGGTGAAGCAGGAAGGTCATGGGAAAGAAAGAAAAGGAAGAGCTTCTTATGCTTGCTGGCAGCAAGTGTATGAGGAACTGAAAGCGCGCAATGCCGATTACAGGCTGATTACGATTTCCGACGGTTCTGCCGGCGTGTCATTCGCGCGGTTGGGCAACCGGCGGGCTGTTGACCGTTACTCCTTTAACCCGCAGAACGGCGAAATCACCGGAACCGTATTGTATAAGGATACCGATGCTTCGGGTAAGATACGCGGCTGGATATATTCTATGCATGTGGGAAGCTGGGGAGGTATCGTTACCCGTATCATGGCGTTCATTGCTGCATTGTTGGGTGGAACGCTTCCGTTGACAGGCTATTATTTGTGGATGAGGCGCATCGGACGTGCATGAAACATTTGTATGTCTTTTTAAGCAGGAGTGATTATTCTTCTGATTTCAGCCTCGGTCCCGCAAAACGGTCCATGAGTTTGTAGCTTGATTGTGCACATGGCAGCGGCAAAACAGCCTGCTTCCTGATAGGAGACACCTTTGTTACGCATATACAGATAGCCTACCATATAGGTGTCTCCGCACCCCGTAGCATCTACTATTTGCAGGGCGGAGTAGGCGGGGATTTCATGGAACTGTCCTTTGGCATATATCAGCGAACCTTTATCTCCCAATGTGAGCAATACTTCTTTCACGCCCCAGTCGGCAATGAGCAAGGCGGCTTCGCGAGGATCTTTGCATCCGGTAAGCACTTCCATTTCGGTTTCGTTGGCTTTCAGTATGTGGATATGCTTCAAGGCCTCTTTCTTTTCCGTCCAGTCCACCGGCAGCACCTTCTCATTATCCACTTTGCGCAGAAACCCCTGAACGTCTACCGATAGCACCCCTTTGCTTGAAAGGTACTTGATGACATCCAATGAAAAATCATCGGCCAACAGGCTGCCCAAGTGGATGATCCGGGCACTGACATCTTGCAACCCTTCCATTGTGAACGGATCGGCCTTTGCTGTGACACGCTGGGTCCGTTCGTTCTGGTTTTCTCCGTATATATTTTCAAAGCAGACGGAATGGACGCTGGGCAGAGTTTTCACCTCGATGCCCTCTTTCCGTATATCCTCCACGACATTCATTTCTGTGTCGGCAAGGGCCGTGACCAATAAAAAACCGCTCGGATCGAGATGCTTAATGGCATGCGCAAAGTAGAAAGAGGTGCCGCCCGGCATGTATATCGTATTTTTTGTGGTAACTATCTTGTCTTGTGTGATATAACCGATGCAGCATAAATCGTGTACACTCATTGTTCCCTGTTGTTTTTATTCGTTTATTTATTTGCAATTTTGCCGCAAAGGTAGTGATTTATTGAGAAAAATCGTAAAATGGCTTATTTCAGTTCTGTGTGTACTTGTATTTTGCAGGTGTTATTCCTGTTATTTTCTTGAATAGGAGGGTGAAATACCGGACGTTTGCATAACCTAATTTCTTGGCTGTCATATGGACCGTATTGTCCTTGTCCAATAACATTCTTTTGGCGATGTTCAGCCGCATCAGCTGAAAGTATTCGTGAATGCTTTTTCCGGTCTCGAATTTTAATAAATCGCTGAAATAGCGGGGAGACAGGTGGAAGGCATCCGCACAGTATTCTTCTGTCGGCAATACACCGTCTGCCAGTTTACCGGACAGGATGTATTTGCTCAACAGTAGGTCTGTCTTGTGCAGGATTGTTTTATTGGCTTCGCAGCGGGTGATGAATTGGCGTTCGTTGAAACGTGCACAGTAATCCAGCAATAACTCGATATGGCGCGAAATCAAAATCTTGCTATGGCAGTCTATGGCGTGTTGGAGCTCCTCTTCGATATTGCGGATGCACTCTATAATTTTCATCTTTTCGCGTAATGAAAGGTGCAGTGACTCGTTCAGCTTATAGAAGAAGAATGAATAATCTTTGATGTGGCTTTCCAGTGTTGTACATGCTATCAGGTCCGGATGAAAGGCCAATAACCAACCTTTCCGGGCAAGCGTATTGCCTGTGTCCAGCTTCATGGTTTCTCCGGGGATACGGAATATCAGCGATGCATTGGAATAATCGTAGTATTTGCGTCCGTACGTAAGATACTCTGCTTCTCCTTCTATCAGGGTGATTGTATAGAAATCACATCTGACAGTACGTTGCTCCAGGGGTGCCTTGGATAAGTCGATGACACTCACCAGCGGATGCAACGTCTTATGGCCCATACAGCAATTGCATTGATGTACGGTATCTATGTTTAGTATCTTTTTTTTCATAAGGACAATCTGAACCGCAACCTTTATATTTGTAGCTTTCTGTATTCTCCGGGTGTGTATCCTACATTCTTTTTGAATATACGATTGAAGTGCTGTGAATATTGGAACCCTAACTCATAAGCAATCTGGCTGACGGTTTTCTCTGTTCCTGCAATCATCTCCTTGGCTAAGTCGATCATCCTGTTCTGGATATATTCCTGTGCGCTTTTTCCGGTTTCTTTTTTTATCAGGTCACCGAAATAGTTGGGGGACAGGAACACTTTGTCCGCAAAGTATTTTACGGAAGGCAGTCCGTCTGTTTGCAGTTTGTCACTTTGGAAATAGTCATCGAGCAGTGTTTCGAATTTTACCAATACACTTTTGTTGCTTTCCGAACGGGTGATGAACTGCCTTTCATAGAACCGCATACAGTAATCCAGCAATAACTCGATGTTTCGTGATATCAGACGCTTGCTATGTTTGTCGATGGGGCGTTGCAGCTCCATCTTTATTTTTTCCAAACAATCTATGAATATTCCCTTTTCTTCTTCAGACAGATGCAGGGCTTCGGCTGAGGTATACGAAAAAAACGAATAATGTTTGATATCCTGTCCCAAAGAAGTTCCTTTGATCAAATCGGGATGGAACAACAGGCCATGGGCATTTGGCTTTACTCCTTGCTGCATCTCTACCTCAACGACCTGTCCCGGAGCGAAACTGGTAACCGTTCCTTCCTGATAATCATAAGTCTGCCTGCCGTAACGGATGTCTCCGCATTTGACGTTTTTCAGAAAAAGGGCATATACTCCGTAGTTCATCGTGAAATGTGTGGGAAACCGGGGAGCTTCCGACAGGTTTACTATACTGACCAGCGGATGTAATGTTTCGAGTCCAAAGAGCCGGTTGTATTGATCTACTGTGTCCAGCTTAATAACTTCTTTCATACGATATCATTTTTTAGTCCTGCACAAATGTAAAGAATTAAATCGTACGTAGTACATCGTACAGTACAGAATCAGTAAATAGGTTACAAATGTCTGTAATTCATTTACATGTTTCGCGAGATGGATTTATTCGCTATTAGGGGAAGCCATGGTATAAAGTGGAGATAAATAAAAAGCTCTGAAATTATTGAATTTCAGAGCTTTTTCTTTGCGGTGCGTACGGGACTCGAACCCGTGACCCCATGCGTGACAGGCATGTATTCTAACCAACTGAACTAACGCACCATGATTTCATTTTTCCGTCGCTATCTCTCTCGATTGCGGTTGCAAAGGTAGGCGTTTTTTTTGAACCTGCAATAGCTGTGATGAACTTTTTTTTGATAGTGTGTGGCTGTGTTTGCTTTATATCCTCATATTGAGAATATTGTAAAAAACAAGGAGAATGTGATTTAACAACTATTTAGAAACATGTTCCAGTTGTGTTTATGTAGCATTTAGTACCCGATTAGAAAACTGTTTTTGGAGAAAACGAAACATTTTACGCCTACTTTTAAACTTCTTGCTCGAAAAGTTCGTTATTTTGCAATAAATCGTTATTTTTGCGAACTCAAAACAAGAATGTTGTAATTAGAAAGTAACAAAAAAGATATTTTAGGATGATGAAAACAGCCAAACTGTTGCTTCACTGTCCCGACAAACCGGGTATTCTGGCAGAGGTAACAGACTTTATAACGGTGAACAAAGGAAATATTATCTATTTGGATCAATATGTAGATCATGTGGAAAATATATTCTTCATGCGTATTGAATGGGAATTGGAAAATTTTCTGGTTCCTCAGGAGAAAATAGAGGATTATTTTGAAACGTTGTATGCACAGAAGTATGGAATGAGCTTCCGCCTTTATTTCTCAGATGCCAAACCGCGTATGGCTATCTTTGTGTCGAAAATGTCGCATTGCCTCTTCGATTTGTTGGCGCGCTATACGGCAGGGGAGTGGAATGTAGAAATACCTCTTATAATAAGTAATCATCCCGACTTGCAACATGTAGCGGAGCGTTTTGGCATACCTTTCCATCTTTTTCCTATTACTAAGGAGACAAAGGAGGAACAGGAAAAGAAAGAAATGGAACTGCTTGCCAAGCATAAAGTGAACTTCATAGTGCTGGCGCGTTATATGCAAGTTATTTCCGAGAAGATGATAAATGCTTATCCCAACCGTATTATCAATATACACCACTCTTTCCTTCCGGCATTTGTAGGTGCGAAACCCTATCATGCGGCATTTGAGCGTGGCGTAAAGATTATTGGCGCTACCAGTCACTATGTTACTACGGAACTGGATGCCGGGCCAATTATCGAACAGGATGTGGTGCGCATCACGCATAAGGACACTGTGCAGGATTTGGTGAATAAGGGCAAGGATTTGGAGAAGATTGTTCTTTCACGTGCCGTCCAAAAACATATTGAACGTAAGGTATTGGCGTATAAGAATAAGACCGTAATATTTAATTAGTAGCTGATGAAGGTTGCAGTCATTAAATATAATGCAGGTAACATCCGATCGGTGGATTATGCCTTGAGGCGCTTGGGTGTTGAGGCGGAGATTACGGCGGATGAAGCTGTGCTGCGTGCTGCGGATAAAGTTATCTTTCCCGGAGTAGGAGAAGCGGAAACGACCATGAATTTTCTGAATGGGGGAAATATGGGTCAGTTGATAAAGGAATTGCGTCAACCGGTGCTGGGGATTTGTCTGGGCATGCAGTTGATGTGTCGGCATTCGGAAGAAGGAAATGTGGACTGCTTGGGTATTTTTGATGTTGATGTGAAGCGTTTTGTTTCGCAAAAACATGAAGATAAGGTGCCTCACATGGGATGGAACACGATTACGCAAACGAACAGCGACCTTTTCAAAGGTTTTACGAAAGAGGAGTTTGTCTATTTCGTACACAGTTTCTATGTCCCGGTTAATGATTGTACCGCTGCCGTAACAAATTACATACTCCCATTCAGCGCTGCCTTGCATAAGGATAATTACTATGCCACCCAGTTTCATCCTGAAAAAAGCGGTAGTGTAGGCGAACGTATCCTGCAAAATTTTCTGGACTTATAAGCGAAAAGAGTTGGTATTTGATAACTTGTAATTGATTGAAATGATAGAACTGATCCCCGCTATTGACATCATCGACGGAAAGTGTGTACGTCTTTCCCAGGGTGACTATGATAGCAAGAAAGTGTATAATGAGAATCCCGTAGAGGTGGCTAAGGAACTTGAAGCGCATGGTATTCGCCGCCTTCATGTGGTGGATCTTGATGGTGCCGCTTCCCACCATGTGGTGAACTATCGCACATTGGAGCAGATTGCTTCTCGTACTTCCTTGATTATAGATTTCGGTGGTGGTGTAAAGAGCGATGAGGATCTGGTCATTGCATTTGAAAACGGTGCACAAATGGTGACGGGAGGGAGCATTGCTGTAAAGAACCCCGAACGTTTCTGCCACTGGTTGCAAACATACGGTTCTGAAAAAATAATCCTCGGAGCTGATGTTAAAGATCATAAGATTGCCGTTAACGGTTGGAAAGACGAGAGTGCTTGTGAACTGTTCCCTTTTCTGAAAGATTATGTGGAGAAAGGTATTCGCAAGGTCATCTGTACGGATATCAACTGTGACGGTATGTTGCAAGGTCCTTCTACGGCTTTGTACAAAGAAATATTAGAGGCGAACTCCGGATTGTACCTTATTGCCAGCGGGGGAGTGAGCTGTGTCGATGATATTCGCCAACTGGAGGCTGCGGGCGTGCCTGCCGTAATTTTCGGTAAGGCTTTGTATGAGGGACGTATAACTTTCAAGGAACTGGAAGGGTTTATGATTTGAAATCATAAATCTAAAATCATAAATAAAAGAAGAGTGTTAGCAAAAAGAATCATTCCCTGTCTTGACATCAAAGACGGACAGACTGTAAAAGGAACTAATTTTGTGAACCTGCGCCATGCAGGCGATCCGGTTGAACTGGCGCGTGCTTATAGCGGGCAGGGGGCTGATGAACTGGTGTTTCTGGATATTACTGCCAGTTTTGAAGGACGCAAGACGTTTGCCGAACTGGTAAAGCGTATCGCTGCCAATATCAGCATCCCTTTCACCGTAGGCGGTGGCATCCATGAATTGAGCGATGTGGACCGGCTTTTAAATGCGGGTGCTGACAAAATATCTATCAATTCCTCTGCTATCCGTCGTCCGGAACTGATTGATGAAATAGCCAAGCACTTCGGGTCACAGGTCTGTGTACTTGCCGTTGATGCTAAACAGACAGAGAAAGGCTGGTGGTGTTATCTCAATGGTGGACGTGTAGAAACGGGCAAAGAACTCTTTTCTTGGGCAAAAGAAGCACAGGAACGTGGCGCAGGCGAGGTCCTTTTTACCAGTATGAACCATGACGGAGTAAAGACCGGATACGCCAATGAAGCCCTTGCAACTCTTGCCGACGGGCTTTCCATACCGATCATCGCATCGGGTGGGGCAGGAGCCAAAGAGCACTTCCGCGATGTCTTTGTAGAAGGAAAAGCGGATGCCGCTTTGGCAGCCAGTGTTTTTCATTTCGGAGAAATTAAAATTCCCGATTTAAAATCGTATCTTTGCGCCCAGGGAATTGCAATGCGCCGGATTTGAAAAGGTGGTAATTTGAAAAAGATGATGAAGTGCAGGGATGATAAAGTGATAAATACCTAATAATATATATTGAAGATGTTGGACTTTGATAAAATGAACGGACTTGTTCCGGCAATTATACAGGATGCCGATACAGCTAAAGTGCTGATGTTGGGGTTTATGAACCGGGAAGCATACGATAAGACGGTAGAGATCGGTAAGGTGACATTCTTTAGCCGCACAAAGAACCGTCTTTGGACGAAAGGAGAAGAAAGTGGTAATTTCCTGAATGTGGTTTCCATGAAAGAAGACTGCGACAAGGACACTTTGCTTATTCAGGTACATCCTGTCGGTCCGGTTTGCCATACCGGTACGGACACCTGCTGGGGCGAGAAAAACGAACAGCCTGTTATGTTTCTAAAACTTCTTCAGGATTTCATTGACAAGCGTCATGCCGAAATGCCTGAAGGTTCCTACACTACCAGTCTGTTTCAGTCCGGCGTCAATAAAATGGCGCAAAAGGTAGGCGAGGAAGCTGTTGAGACTGTCATCGAGGCATGTAATGGTACGGACGAACGTCTGATATACGAAGGTGCGGATTTGCTGTACCATCTTATTGTATTGTTGACATCCAAAGGTTATCGTATAGAAGACCTGGCACGTGAGCTGGAAGAACGCCACAGTGCTACTTGGAAAAAACACTAAGCTAATTAGTAATTATTATCATGGACGAAGCGCTGATACGGTATAAAGACGTGGAGATACACCAACAGGAGCTGTGCGTGTTGAACAGTGTGAATCTGGAACTGCATAAGGGGGAGTTTGTCTACCTTATCGGTAAAGTAGGTTCGGGCAAGACGAGCTTGCTCAAAACCTTCTATGGTGAACTGGATGTTGCTGCGGGTGATGCTGAGGTGTTGGGATATGACATGCTGCGTATCAAGCGTAAGCATATTCCGCAGTTACGTCGTAAGCTGGGCATTGTCTTTCAGGACTTCCAACTGCTTACAGACCGTACGGTACATGATAATCTTGAGTTTGTGCTTCGCGCCACCGGGTGGAAAAACAAAGGGGAGATAAAAGACCGTATTAACGAAGTTTTACAGTTGGTGGGCATGAGTAATAAAGGTTATAAGTATCCCAATGAATTGTCGGGCGGAGAGCAACAACGTATCGTGATAGCCCGCGCCGTACTCAATTCTCCCGAGGTGATTCTTGCCGACGAGCCTACGGGGAATTTGGATGTGGAGACCGGTTTTGCCATTACTCAACTCCTGCATGATATCAGTGCGGCAGGTTCACTTGTCATTATGACTACGCACAATATGCAGTTGCTTTGGGAGTATCCGGGACGCGTATATCGCTGTGCCGATCATTTGATAACGGATGTGACGGAGCAGTATTCCGTTGCAGTGCCGACAGAAGAAAAATAAACAAGATTATATAACATTTTAATACAGGAACGAAAATGAAAGTTTTAAAGTTTGGAGGTACTTCAGTAGGTTCGGCTCAACGAATGAAGGAAGTGGCCAAATTGATTACCGATGGTGAACGTAAGATTGTGGTTCTCTCCGCCATGTCGGGTACCACAAACACATTGGTTGAGATTTCGGACTATCTGTACAAGAAAAATCCGGAAGGTGCTAACGAGATTATCAATAGACTGGAAACAAAATACCGCCAGCATATCGATGAACTCTATGCTACTCCTGAATATAAACAGAAGGGTTTGGAACTTATCAAATCTCATTTCGATTATATCCGTTCTTATACCAAAGACCTTTTCACACTGTTCGAGGAAAAAGTTGTGCTGGCACAAGGTGAGTTGATTTCTACTGCTATGATGAACTATTATCTGCAAGAATGTGGTGTGAAGTCAGTTTTACTCCCGGCTTTAGAATATATGCGTACGGACAAAAATGCCGAGCCCGATCCGGTTTATATCAAAGATAAACTTCAGGTTCAGCTCGAACTGCATCCCAATGCCGAAATCTATATCACGCAAGGTTTTATCTGCCGCAATGCCTATGGCGAGGTAGATAATTTGCAACGGGGTGGCAGTGACTATACCGCTTCATTGATCGGCGCGGCCGTCAAGGCTTCTGAAATTCAGATATGGACTGATATTGATGGTATGCATAATAATGACCCGCGTGTTGTAGATAAGACTTCTCCTGTGCGTCATCTCCACTTTGAAGAGGCGGCTGAGTTGGCATACTTTGGTGCAAAAATCCTGCATCCCACTTGTATCCAGCCTGCCAAGTACGCTAACATCCCCGTACGTCTGCTCAATACAATGGATCCCACAGCTCCGGGCACACTCATTTCCAATGATACGGAGAAGGGTAAGATCAAGGCAGTAGCAGCCAAGGAGAATATTACGGCTATTAAAATTAAGTCCAGCCGTATGCTGCTTGCTCATGGTTTCCTACGTAAGGTATTTGAAATTTTCGAAAGCTACCAGACTTCTATCGATATGATTTGTACATCCGAGGTAGGAGTGTCCGTTTCTATTGATAACACCAAGCATCTTAACGAAATATTGGATGACTTGAAGAAATACGGTACGGTGACGGTGGATAAGGATATGTGCATTATCTGCGTAGTGGGTGACCTTGAATGGGAAAATGTAGGCTTTGAAGCTAAGGCTCTTGATGCCATGCGTGATATTCCGGTGCGTATGATTTCTTTCGGCGGCAGCAACTATAACATTTCTTTCCTCATTCGTGAATGTGATAAGAAGCAGGCTTTGCAGTCACTCAGTGATGCGCTGTTCAATGAGTAATATAAAGAAATAGTAGATTATGAGCGCTTTTACCTTTTGATAAAAGCGCTCTTTTTAACTGAATGACGAACAACCCATAATAATTGTATGAAAGGAACATTTCCTATTGATAAATTCCGCGAACTGCGTACACCGTTTTATTATTACGATACGAAAGTATTGCGTGATACTTTGACTTGCATCCGCACTGAAGCGTCACGCTACGATAATTATTCGGTGCATTATGCGGTAAAGGCTAATGCCAATTCCAAAGTCCTTACTATTATCCGAGAAAGCGGATTGGGGGCGGACTGTGTTAGCGGTGGTGAAATTCGTGCGGCAATCAAGGCGGGGTTTCCTGCCAATAAGATAGTGTTTGCCGGAGTAGGCAAAGCAGACTGGGAAATAAATCTCGGGTTGGATTATGACATCTTCTGCTTTAACGTAGAGTCCATTCCCGAATTGGAGATTATTAATGAACTGGCTGAGGCGAAAGGTAAGATAGCTAATGTCGCTTTCCGTATCAATCCCAATGTTGGAGCACATACTCATGCCAATATCACTACCGGATTAGCTGAAAACAAATTCGGCATCAGTATGCAGGATATGGACCATGTGATAGATGTGGCGCAGGAAATGAAGAATGTCAAATTCATCGGACTTCATTTTCATATCGGTTCACAGATACTGGACATGGGCGATTTTGTAGCTTTGTGTAATCGTGTCAATGAATTGCAGGACAGGCTTGAAGCTCGTCAGATACGCATTGAACATATCAATGTGGGGGGTGGTCTCGGCATTGATTACGGACATCCCAACCGTCAGGCGATACCCGATTTCAAAAGCTATTTTGAAACGTACGACAATTGCCTGAAACTTCGTTCTTATCAGACGCTTCATTTTGAGCTGGGACGTTCGGTGGTAGGGCAGTGCGGTTCGCTTATTTCGAGAGTGTTGTACGTAAAGCAAGGTGCTAATAAGCAGTTTGCCATTTTGGATGCAGGTATGACGGATTTGATTCGCCCTGCACTCTATCAGGCTTTCCATAAGATAGAGAACATTACGTCCGATGCTCCGCTGCAGACTTATGATGTTGTGGGTCCTATCTGTGAGTCATCCGATGTCTTTGGTAAGGCTGTTGATTTGAATGGCGTGAAGCGTGGTGACCTCATGGCGCTTCGTTCTGCCGGAGCCTACGGTGAAATTATGGCTTCGGGCTATAACTGTCGTGAGCTGCCGCAGGGCTATACATCGGATGAGTTAGTGTAAGCGTACAAGTTTATAGAGGAATTATAGAGCACAGAAACAATCTTTTTGTTTCTGTGCTTATTTTTTATAGCTACTTGATTTTTTTATTGTATTTTTACAACAGTAATATCTGATATAAATTCCATTATGAAACACAAATCAATTTTCTTTTCAATCAGTCTGATACTAAGCTCTTTTTCCCTTTCGTCACAGGAATTGCCGAAAGAGGTGGTTTGGCAAAAAGTAGAAGGGGTTAATGTACCGATTCCACCTCAAACGCATCCCCGGTTGTACGTCCGTTCGTCCGATTTACCTGTTTTAAAGGAGCGAATGAAAACTCCGCAGGCACAACAAACCCTTTCTCTCATGAAGGAGTTGGGCAAGGATCGTACGCCTGATGAAGAAGCTGCCGTAACAAATCGCGGATTTCGCTATTATTATGAAATGCGCGGTGTCACGACGAGAGTACAGTTACAGGCTCTCGATTATCTTTTGGATGGTGATAAACGCTTGGCTCGTAGGGCTATTACCGCCATGCTCGACACATTGCAACGTGCCAGTTTTGGTACCCGTTCCGATATGTCGAGGGCCAGTGGGGCTATGCTGATAACGGGTGCTATGGTATATGACTGGTGCTACGATCAAATGAAAAGTTCGGAGAAACAAGCCTATATCAAAGAGTTTGTCCGGTTGGCAAAAAGTATGGAGTGTGGTTATCCGCCGCGCAACAACCAGCCCATAGCAGGCCATCCGTCAGAATGGATGATTATGCGTGATATGCTGTCGGCTGGCATTGCTATTTATGATGAATATCCCGATATGTACAACCATGTCATTACTATGCTCTATCGTGATTATATTCCGGCTCGTAACTATTTCTACGGAGGACAGAACTATCATCAGGGTACTAACTATGTGCATGTACGTTTTGCCTGTGACCTTTTTCCTCTTTGGATTTTAGAGAAAATGGGGGCGGGCAGCATTTATGATTCTTCGGCAAGATTTGTGCTTTATGACATTATTTATCGCCGGCGTCCCGACGGGGTGTTGTTGCCTTCGGGCGATGATTATCCGCAAAATCGTCCTGCACTGCTCACGATGCCTACGCCAATGATGTTAGCTTCCAGTTACTATAAGGATGAATATCTTGCTTATGAGTTCGAGCGTAATCCTCATTTGAATAAGTCGGGCAATGAATCTATGAACCACTGTCTGATATACGATTTACTGTGGCGTGACTATAATCTGAAAGGTAAAGCTCCTGATGATCTTCCTTTGACCCGCTATTCCGGTACTCCTTATGGCTGGATGATTGCCCGTACGGGATGGGATGCCAATAGTGTAATTGCCGAAATGAAGATAAATGAACAGTTTGTGGGTAACCACCAGCACATGGACGGAGGTAGCTTCCAGATTTATCACAAAGGACCTTTGGCAATTGATGCAGGCGCTTATAGCGGTAGTTCAGGTGGCTATAACAGTCCCAACAACAAGAACTACTTTAAACGTACCATTGCTCACAATTCATTGTTGGTGTACGATCCTGATGAAAAATTTGAATGTTGGAACTATGGAGGAGGTGGAAAGACCCGGTTTGCAGCCAATGACGGCGGGCAGCGTATGTGTGGCGAGGGTTGGAAAACTTGTAATTCGCTTGATAGTCTCTTGTCCGAAGAGTATACGGTGGGCAAAGTGTTGGCGCATGGGTTTGGTCCTGATGCACAAACGCCCGATTATTCTTATTTGAAAGGAGATATTACTCAAGCCTACACCCGGAAGGTGAAGGAGGCCAAACGTTCATTTGTGTTCCTCAACCTGCAATCGGAGCAGGTGCCTGCTGCGCTTATTGTCTATGACAAAGTAGTGGCTTCCAATTCCGGTTATCGTAAATATTGGTTATTACATAGTATTGAGGAACCTACACTTGAAAGCAACACTTTCACAGTGCGACGTACCAAAGATGGTGATAGCGGTATGTTACATAACACCGTACTTTTGCCCCAAGCGGACAATATGCATATTGATAAGGTAGGCGGTCCCGGCAAAGAAAATTGGGTGTTCGGAACCAATTATCCCAATGATGCCGTAGCCCCTTATCTTGACAATGCCAATGAGCGTGGTGCGTGGAGAGTAGAGTTGTCTCCTGTTGCTCCTGCCGCTACCGACAACTTTTTGAATGTAATACAGGTCGCCGATAATCAATGCAATAAACTAAATGCCGTACAGCGTATTGAAAATGAGCTGGTTGTAGGCGCTCAATTGGCTGATCGCGTAGTAACTTTTGCTAAGAATAGCGAACAATTATGCCGGGACTTTGCTTTCTCTGTGAGTGGTACGGGAATATTTAAGTTTGTTATCACTGACCTTAAGGCAGGCAACTGGCAGGTAAAGAAAGACGGTCGTGTTTTTATTCCGCTGGCTGAGGTGCGGGCTTCCGAGGGTGTTCTCTCTTTTGAAGGTACAGCTGGGAATTATGAGTTCTGCCGGTAGCTGTCCTGTAATGTAACTGGAACATTTGTAAGGTTAGATTTTACTTATTTTACTAAATAATGTTATCGGTGTGAACAATCTATGTGTGTTCTTGTTATATTTGTAATCATTTCAATTTAATTAATAAATACAATTATGATAACAGAAAAATTACAGAATGCAATTAACGAGCAGATTACGGCTGAGATGTGGTCATCCAACCTTTATTTAGCAATGTCTTTCTATATGGAGAAAGAGGGTTATTGTGGTATGGCTTCTTGGTTGAAGAAGCAGTCATTCGAAGAACATGGACATGCTTGTGAACTGGCCTCATATATTATTAAGCGTGGCGGTAAGGCAAAATTGGATAAAATTGATGTTGTTCCTAATGACTTCGGTACTCCGCTGGAAGTATTCGAACAGGTTTATGAACATGAATGTCGTGTGTCAAAGATGATTGATGCTCTTGTAGATGTAGCCGCTGCTGAAAAGGATAAAGCTTCTCAAGATTTCTTGTGGGGATTTGTTCGTGAGCAGGTAGAAGAAGAAGCTACTGCATCGGGCATCGTAGATATGGTGAAGAAAGCCGGTGCTACCGGAATTTTCTTTGTTGATGCGAAGCTGGGTGAAAGAAAATAAGAGAAAAAGTAATAAAGAGATAGGGTGGTAAAGGCGACAAGCCTTGCCACCCTATCATTTTATATTATCCTTTCAATATTCCTAATTCCTTTCCTACTTTTATAAATGCTGCGATACACTTATCCAAGTGTTCCTTGTTGTGTCCGGCAGAAATCTGAACGCGGATACGCGCTTGGTCTTTGGGTACGACAGGATAATAGAAGCCGGTTACGTAAATACCTTCCTCCTGCATGCGGGCTGCATAAATCTGAGATAACTTGGCATCATACAGCATTACGGCGCAAATGGCGCTTTGGGTAGGTTTGATGTCGAATCCGGCGGCTGTCATTTTATCGCGGAAATAGCTTACGTTTTCTACTAATTTGTCATGTAGCGAATTGTTCTCTTTCAACATCTTGAATACTTCGAGGCTGGCACCGATGATGCCCGGAGCAAGTGAGTTGGAGAACAAGTACGGACGGCTGCGCTGGCGTAATAGGTCGATAATCTCCTTGCGTCCTGTGGTGAAACCACCTAAAGCACCGCCAAAGGCTTTGCCCAACGTACCGGTATAGATGTCCACGCGTCCGTAAGTGTCGTATAGTTCACTCACGCCATGACCGGTAGCGCCTACCACACCGGCGGAGTGGGATTCGTCTACCATTACTAATGCATCGTATTTCTCAGCAAGATCACAGATTTTATCCATAGGAGCCACATTGCCATCCATGGAGAATACTCCGTCTGTCACGATGATGCGGAAACGCTGTGCTTGCGCTTCCTGCAAGCATTTTTCAAGTTCGGTCATATCGGCATTGGCATAGCGGTAGCGTTTGGCTTTGCAAAGACGTACGCCGTCGATGATGGAAGCGTGGTTCAGTGAGTCGGAGATAATAGCATCTTCTTCGGTGAAAAGAGGTTCGAATACACCACCGTTAGCATCAAAACAGGCAGCGTAGAGAATGGTGTCTTCCGTCTTGAAGTAATCGGAGATAGCTGCCTCCAGTTCTTTGTGAATATCTTGTGTGCCGCAGATGAAACGGACAGACGACATGCCGTAACCGCGGCGTTCCATTATCTTTTGGGCAGCGGCTATCAGGCGGGGGTGATTGGATAAACCCAAGTAATTGTTGGCGCAGAAGTTCAGTACTTCCTTGCCTTTCACTGTAATAGCAGCTTGTTGTGCACTTTCAATCAGGCGTTCCTCTTTGTAGAGTCCTGCTTCTTTTATTTCAGCGAGAGTTTTGCTGAGATGCTCTTTCATTTTACCATACATAACTTTTTATTTTAATTAGGTGATACATTGCTGGCTGAAGCTCTACAAAGGACATCATTTTTCTTGGAATAAACAATATCTTTTTGATAGAAAAATGAAAAAAAAGTGTGTATATTTGCACTTCGGTAACGAAAGAATACCTTATAAATAAGTTGTATGAAAAATATTTTGGTAATTGGAGCCACAGGACAGATTGGCTCAGAGTTAACATTGGAGTTGCGCAAGCGCTATGGTGATGATCATGTTGTAGCCGGATACATTCCGAGTGCTATGCCGCAGGGTGAATTAAAAGCTTCAGGGCCCTCGGCTATCGCCGATGTGACGGATCGTCAATCTATCGAAGTGGTGGCTCGACAATTCAAGATTGATACAATTTATAATTTGGCAGCCTTGCTGTCGGTAGTTGCCGAAAGCCGTCCGGCTATGGCATGGAAGATAGGTATAGATGGATTGTGGAACGTGCTGGAAGTTGCGCGTGAGTATGGTTGTGCCGTTTTTACACCTAGTTCTATCGGTTCTTTCGGAGAAAATACTCCTCATGTGAAGACGCCGCAAGACACCATTCAGCGTCCGCGTACCATGTATGGCGTAACTAAGGTGACGACAGAACTGCTGAGTGATTACTATTATACGAAATATGGAGTGGATACCCGCGCAGTACGTTTTCCCGGAATTATTTCCAATGTGACACCTCCGGGGGGTGGTACAACAGACTATGCAGTAGATATTTTTTATTCAGCGGTGAAAGGTGAGAAATTCGTTTGCCCTGTAAAAGCCGGTACATTTATGGATATGATGTACATGCCCGATGCCATTAATGCTGCTATTTCGCTAATGGAGGCTGCTCCGGCACGTCTGAAACACCGGAATGCTTTCAATATTGCTTCGATGAGCTTTGATCCGGAAATGATCTATGCTGCTATCAAGAAGCATGTGCCCGACTTTGAAATGACCTATCAGATAGATCCTTTAAAGCAGGCTATTGCAGATAGTTGGCCCGATTCGCTGGATGACTCCTGTGCTCGCGAGGAGTGGGATTGGATGCCACAGTTCGATCTGGACTCCATGACAGTAGATATGCTTGAAAAATTAAGAGCAAAATTAAATAAGTGACCGTAGAGGGTCGGTAAGGAATGAAACATTTATTAGCGGGATTTATTGTACTGGTCTTTTTGGTTTCATGTGGAAACAAGAAGCCGAAAATGGATCCCTTTACTACCATTACCGAAATGGTGGATTCGGCAAGCCATAAGGCCGATACGCTGCAACAGGTGGAAGTGCAGGAAGAGCCCCAACCGTTGGAAGCGGACGAACTGTTTGATGATTTTATCTTCAACTATGCTTCGGACGATGCTTTGCAACGGAAGAGGACGGTATTTCCTTTGCCTTATTACAATAGGGATACTCCTATAAAAATAGAAGAGCGTTTCTGGAAACATGACTACCTGTTCACCAAACAAAATTACTATACGCTGCTTTTTGATAATGAGAACGACATGGATATGGTGGGAGACACAACACTGAAATCCGTACAAGTGGAGTGGATTTATCTGAAAACGCGTATGGTGAAGAAGTACTACTTTGAACGTAAGGAAGGCATGTGGATGCTTGAAGCCATTAATCTGCGCCATATAGAGGAAGGAGAAGGTGAGAACTTTGTGGATTTCTATACCCGTTTCGTGACGGACAGCGTATATCAGAGCAAACATATCACCACTCCGCTGCAGTTTGTCACCATTGATCCTGACGATGAATTTTCAATATTGGAAACGACCCTTGATGTAAATCAGTGGTACGCTTTTCGCCCTTCATTGCCAACAGACAGGTTGTCTAATATTAATTATGGGCAGAAGAATGAGGATACTTCGAGGACGAAGATCCTTAAAGTGAACGGCATTGGCAACGGGTATTCCAATGTTTTCTATTTCCGGAGACGTGGAGGGGAGTGGGAAATGTATAAATACGAGGATACGAGTATTTGAAAAAGTGCTGGAACGGCAGGAAAATAGAGTGTGGGTAGGATTCAGGGTAAATTGGTGTAATCTGTGATGAAGAAATATGATTTATAAAAATAAGAAAATACCCAATACGTTTGGATTTGATGTGAAAGCTGCTTCATATGCAGACTATGACTCTGTAGAGGAATTGGAGAACTTGATCGCCTGCGGGTGCATCGTTTCTCCTTTTTTGCATATAGGATGTGGCAGTAACTTGCTATTTGAGAAAGATTATGAGGGCACTGTACTGCATTCACGTATTGGAGGAGTGGAAGTGACGGCAGAAGATGACGAACGGGTGTCTGTGCGCGTGGGTGCGGGTGTGATATGGGACGACTTTGTGGCTTGCTGTGTAGAGCGGGGATGGTACGGAGCAGAGAATCTGTCGCTGATACCCGGTGAAGTGGGGGCAAGTGCCGTACAGAATATCGGTGCTTACGGAGTGGAAGTGAAGGATCTCATTTCATCTGTGGAAACAATAAATATTCGTGGTGAGAAGCGTGTCTATCAGAATAATGAATGTGAATACGCCTATCGGAAAAGCCTTTTCAAAAAGCCCGAAATGAAGTCTGTTTTTGTAACTTATGTGAATTTTGCATTAAGTAAGAAAGAGCGATATACACTGGATTACGGTACGATCCGCCAGGAACTCGCCAACTATCCGGCGGTAGACTTGATTACGTTGCGGCATGTGATTATAAATATCCGCGAAAGTAAGTTGCCCGACCCAAAGATGCTGGGCAATGCCGGAAGTTTTTTCATGAATCCTATTGTGCCGCGTGCGCAGTTTGAATTATTGTTACGTCGCTATCCCTCTATGCCTCACTATGAGGTGGATGCCGATCGGGTTAAGATTCCTGCCGGATGGATGATAGATCAATGCGGCTGGAAAGGGAAAGCTTTAGGGTCTGCCGCTGTACACGACAAGCAGGCTTTGGTGCTTGTGAATCTGGGTGGTGCAACCGGAAGAGACGTGATTGCATTGTCGGACGCCGTCAGGGCTTCGGTTCAGGAGAAGTTTGGAGTGGAAATAAAGCCGGAAGTGAACTTTATATAGTGATTTAGTGATTAATCGCTAACCATATCGTTGTTATTATGAAATTGACTATATTAGGAAGTGGAACATCTACCGGGGTGCCGGAGATTGGTTGTACGTGCCCTGTTTGCACGTCTGCCGATCCGCGGGACAATCGCTTGCGGGCATCGTCTCTGCTGCATGCGGATGATGCGACGATACTGATAGATTGCAGCCCCGATTTCAGAGCACAAATATTGCGTACGTCTATTTATGAACAGATAGATGGAGTGTTGATCACTCACGAACATTATGACCATACGGGCGGGCTGGATGATTTGCGTCCGTTTTGCCGTTTTTCTGAGATACCTATCTATTCGGATGCTTATACTGCTGCTCATCTGCGGGTACGGATGCCTTATTGCTTTGTGAATAAGAAGTATCCGGGAGTACCGCGCATTTATTTGCAGGAAGTGGAGGCCGGCAAGCCATTCTTTATCCGGCAAACGGAAGTATTGCCTGTTGCTGTGATGCATGGACGTTTGCCTATTCTTGGTTATCGTATCGGTGGGCGCTTGGGATATGTAACGGATATGCTTACGATGCCGGACGCTTCGTATGAACAATTACAAGGGTTGGACGTTTTGGTAATGAACGCTTTGCGGCCGCAACCGCATTCAACGCACCAAAGCATATCGGAGGCGCTGGCAGCTGCGGAGCGTATTGGTGCAAAAGAAACTTATTTTATCCACATGAGCCATCATGTTGGGTTGCATGCCGAAATCAATAGCCAATTGCCGCCCCATGTACATTTTGCTTATGACGGTATGGAAATAAATTTCTAAACTTATTGAAACATTTGTTTTGTTTTATTAGTAGAAATACCTATTTTTGCCAACAGTTGATGTATATATGCCATGAAGCTCCGAGTTCTGATACGAATAGCCGTTATTGTGTCCATAGTGTTGCTATGTACGGGGTTCGGTGCATATTCTTTCCTGCGTATGAACGCAGTGGAAAATCAACAGGACTTTAATCTTTTCACATTAGTGCCGCAGGATGCTACCGCTATACTTGAGACGGATCGTATGGCCGATTTGATGGAAGATATCAACGGACTGTATTGTAGCAAAGACGACCATTTCCTCTATGTTTCGGATCTTTTTGTCTATTTGAAGAAGTATCTCAATGCACTGGTTGGCGATACGCCACATGGGTTGAGCAAGCAGATGAATAAGATGCTTATTAGTTTTCACGAGCCGGACACTCCGCTGAACCAAGTGCTGTATTGTAGTTTGGGAACGGGGGATTATGAATTGGTGGAAACTTTTGTGCGCAAGTACTGCTCCAGTACTTTCCCTTCCAAGTATTTTGACTATAATGGTGAGGAAATACGTATCTATCCCATGACAGACGGACGTTTTCTTGCAGCTTATTTCACATCGGATTTCCTGGCAGTCAGTTTTCAGAAGCGTTTGATTGAGCAGGTGATTGATGCACGCCGTTCCAAACAATCATTAATGGATATGCCTTCTTTCCGCGCCATGTATGCCGGCAAACGTAATAATGTAGCGGCAACGGTGTATGTACGTATGAAAGAAGTGGATATGGGCAAGGATACGGATGGTATTCGTTCTCAGACGCGCTTGGGGAGCTGGGCGGAGTTTGATATGAAATTCAGTGAGGAGGCTATTTATTGTTCCGGTATCAGTCATGGAGTGGATACTACCCGGACTTTTATCAATGCTTTGCGTAAACAAAAGCCGATAACGGGATTTGGAGGAGAACGTCTCCCGTCTTCAACTTTCTTCTACAACCAGTGGGCCATTTCGGACTTGGAATCCATATTCGATTTTACTTCTCGACAGGAGTATGCTAAAGCTACTTATTCGGACTATATCAAGAAGCGGGATGAAGAATGGGTGGATTTTATGAAAGAATATGCGGGAGAGAATGTTATATCCTGTCTGTTTCAGTCCAAAGATTCTGCAGACAGACATCCTTGTGCTATAATGAGCATTGCAGTAAAGGATGAAGTGCAGGCAGAGCGTTATTTGCAAAACATGCTCTATGCTACTCCGAAAGAAAAGGATGCTCCGCCGGTTCCGCAAACCTCTCCTAATTATAAGCAATATCCACGTGCGCGGAAATATCGCCAATATATGTTGCCGCGAAACACTGTGTTGACGCAATTGACCGGTATTACGGAATCTGCACTTCACACGTATGCCTGTTTTTATAAGGGGGCATTGTTGCTGGCACCTGATGCACAAAGTCTTTCCGCTTATATAGATGCAATGGAGAATGAAGATGTACTGGATGGTACTTCGGCGTATGAAGAAGGTGCAGGCAGCCTTTCTCCGTATTATAATTTCGCCATGATGGTGGATATGGAAGAGATGATGCATCAGCCGGAAAATTATGTGCGGCTGATACCGAACTTTTTCTTTCGTCAGTCCGAATTCTTTCGTCACTTTATGATCGGCATACAGTTTACCTGTGCTGAGGGAATGGTATATCCGAATTTGGTCTTGCTGTATAAAGGGGATAAAATGGAAGAAGTTGATAATTGAAAATGAAAAGTTAAGCAGTAAGAATAGTAATTTATCTAATAAAAAAGAACCATGCATATACCATTAGATATATGCATGGTTCTTTTTTATTTCTTAATTTCCGGCTTCCACTTTAGAAAGGCAAGTCATCTTTCGCATCTCCGGACAGGAATTCCGGGGCTGCGGAAGGTGCGGGCGGTGGAACCGGTGCACCCGTTGCAGGAGCAGCGGCGCTGACACGTTCTACTTTCCATGCACGAATACTATTGAACCAACGGTCTTGCCATTGGCGTGCATCTATATCAAAAGAAACTGTCAATTCTTCACCCATTTGGATGTTGAATTGCTCTATTTTATCTGCCCCGAATACGTCGAAACACATTTTACGCGGATATTGTCCATGATCTTCGATGACGTATTCCTGTGCTTTCCACTCATTACCTGATGCTTTGGAAACTCCGCCTCTGGGCTGGAGTATAGCGATGATTTTTCCTGTAAATTCCATTGTTCTCTTTTTAAATGATGCGGCGAAGTTACAATTTTTTAGGGATATGAAACGAATAAACGGCTGTTTTTTCTTACTATTTCTTTGTCGTAGGGAATTCTTTTTTTAACTTTGTCCGTTAGTTAACAAGTTAGCTGAAATTAAAACTTAAATACACAGAATATATGAAATTTATCGTTTCGAGTACTGCGCTCTCCAGCCATTTGCAGGCTATCAGCCGCGTGATTAATTCGAAGAATGCGCTGCCTATTTTGGATTGTTTCCTCTTTGAACTACAAGACGGAACACTGTCTGTAACTGTTTCTGATAGCGAAACAACCATGGTTACTACGGTCGAAGTGAACGAAAGTGATACTGACGGACGTTTTGCTGTGACTGCCAAGACTTTGTTGGATGCTTTAAAGGAGATTCCCGAACAGCCGTTGACGTTTGACATCAACACAGACTCTTTGGAGATTACGGTACAGTATCAGAACGGTAAATATAGCCTGATGGGACAGAATGCGGATGAATTCCCGCAGTCGGCTATGTTGGGCGACAACGCTGTTCGTGTGGAAATGGATGCACAGGTGCTACTGGGCGGCATCAACCGCGCGGTGTTTGCTACTGCTGATGATGAACTGCGTCCTGTTATGAACGGTATTTATTTCGATATTACGACTGAAGATATCACAATGGTAGCTTCTGACGGCCATAAGCTGGTGCGTTGTAAGACGCTGGCGGCTAAGGGCAACGAACGTGCAGCTTTCATTCTGCCCAAGAAACCTGCCAACTTGATGAAGAACTTGTTGCCGAAAGAGCAGGGCATGGTAACTATCGAATTTGATGAACGTAACGCCGTTGTGACATTGGAGAACTACCGTATGGTGTGTCGTTTGATTGAAGGACGCTATCCGAACTATAATTCGGTAATTCCGCAGAACAATCCCTATAAAGTGACGGTAGACCGTCAGCAGTTGATTGGTGCACTGCGTCGTGTGTCTATTTTTTCCTCACAGGCAAGTAGCCTCATCAAACTTCGTATGCAGGAGAACCAGATTGTGATTTCTGCACAGGACATTGATTTCTCCACTTCAGCAGAGGAAACACAGACATGCCAGTACGCCGGTAATCCGATGAGTATTGGTTTTAAGTCTACTTTCCTGATTGATATTCTGAATAATATATCTGCGGATGAAGTAGTTATCGAACTGGCTGACCCGTCACGCGCCGGTGTCATTGTCCCGGTAGAACAGGAAGAAAACGAAGATCTGCTGATGTTGTTGATGCCTATGATGCTGAATGATTAATAATAAATACTGTTGATACGAAGACGGGTTGACCGGTTAACAAGGCAGGGAGAGGACATTGCATGAACTCTCTTTCAGTTAATGGTCAACTCGTCTTCGTATCAACAATAAAAATAGAGCAATGAAGTTAAATCTGAAAAATCCGATTGTCTTTTTTGATTTGGAGACTACGGGAACAAATATCAACTCCGACCGAATAGTCGAAATCTGTTATCTCAAGGTATATCCCAACGGGAATGAGGAATCCAAGACCATGCGCATCAATCCCGAAATGCATATTCCGGCAGAAGCTTCTGCCGTTCATGGCATTTATGATGAAGATGTGGCGGATTGTCCGACCTTTAAGGAAGTGGCACGCAGTATTGCCAATGATATTGAAGGCTGTGACCTTGCGGGTTTCAATTCCAACCGTTTCGATATTCCGGTATTGGCGGAGGAATTCTTGCGTGCAGATGTGGACATTGACATGAGCCGCCGTAAGTTTGTGGATGTGCAGGTTATCTTCCATAAAATGGAGCAACGCACCTTGTCTGCTGCTTATAAATTCTATTGCGGTAAGAATCTGGAAGATGCCCATACGGCAGAGGCCGATACACGTGCAACCTATGAGGTGCTGATGTCACAATTGGATCGTTATCCTGAATTGCAAAATGATGTGGCTTTCTTGTCGGATTATTCCAGTTTCAACAAGAATGTAGACTTTGCAGGACGTATGGTTTACGATGATAAAGGGGTGGAAGTATTTAACTTTGGCAAATATAAGGGTATGTCAGTGGCTGATGTGTTGAGACGTGATCCGGGGTATTACAGTTGGATACTGAACAGTGATTTTACACTGAATACCAAAGCTATGCTGACTAAAATCCGTTTGCGTGAATTTACTCAGAAGTAACGAGTACGCTGGCAAGAAATGTTGCACTTATAATTAAAAACTTAGTAATTAGATTTCATGGCAAATCCACTGAAAGGAAAGAAAATAGTGCTGGGTATTACAGGAAGCATTGCTGCCTATAAAGCCTGCTACATCATTCGTGGACTTATAAAACGAGGAGCAGAAGTGCAAGTCGTTATAACTCCTGCGGGAAAAGAATTTATAACTCCTATTACCTTGTCGGCATTGACGAGCAAGCCTGTCATTAGCGAGTTTTTTGCACAGCGTGACGGTACGTGGAATAGCCATGTGGATTTGGGTTTGTGGGCGGATGCCATGCTGATAGCTCCGGCTACGGCTTCCACCATCGGCAAAATGGCAAATGGTATTGCCGACAATATGCTGATAACTACCTATCTGTCTGCTAAAGCTCCCGTCTTTGTTGCCCCGGCAATGGATTTGGATATGTATGCTCATCCGTCCACCCAAAAGAATTTGGAGACGCTCCGTTCATATGGCAATCATATTATAGAGCCGGGAACAGGTGAGTTGGCGAGTCATTTGGTTGGCAAAGGGAGAATGGAGGAACCGGAAGTAATAATCCGTCATTTGGAGGAATTCTTTGCAGCGAAAGAGGGTGAACTGGTAGGGAAAAGGATTATGATAACTACCGGACCGACATATGAGAAAATTGATCCGGTGCGTTTCATCGGTAATTACTCATCGGGCAAAATGGGCTTTGCGCTTGCCGATGAATGTGCGGCGAGAGGGGCGGAAGTTATTTTGGTTTCCGGCCCTGTGCAACTACACACTCATTATCCCATGCATCAGCATCTTTGTGTGGAGTCTGCTGGACAGATGTTCGATGCGGCCACATCCTTGTTTTACAATGTTGATGTTGCCATTATGGCTGCTGCTGTTGCCGATTACACGCCGGAACAGGTTGCCGATAAAAAGATAAAGCGGGAAAAGACCGGAGACATGTCTTTGAACCTGAAACCTACGCAGGATATTGCTGCCTGCTTGGGAGAGATAAAAGAGAGGTATCCCGGTAAGATATTGGTAGGGTTTGCCCTCGAAACCAACAATGAACAATATAATGCCGAAGATAAGCTGAAGCGTAAGAATCTGGACTTTATTGTGCTCAACTCGTTGAATGACAAAGGTGCCGGATTTCGCTGCGATACCAATAAAATCAGTATCATAGACCGGAGTGGTAAAAAGGATTATCCGTTAAAGTCCAAAGCGGAAGTGGCTGCGGATATCATCGACCATTTGGTGGAAGTGATGAACTCTTAATTCTTAATTTAATAAAATGTTGCGTTCTCTATACATACAGAATTATGCGCTTATCGAGAAACTCGATATAGATTTTGGTAGCGGTTTCTCGGTGATTACTGGTGAAACGGGGGCCGGAAAGTCCATTATTCTGGGAGCTATCGGTCTGCTGTTGGGACAGCGTGCCGATGTGAAGTCTATCAGGCAAGGGGCTGCAAAATGTGTGATTGAAGCCCGTTTTGAAATTGCCGGTTATGGCATGCGGCCTTTCTTTGAAGAAAATGAACTGGAATATGAGGATGAATGTATCCTTCGTCGTGAAGTTTACGCTTCGGGTAAAAGTCGTGCATTTATTAATGATACGCCCGCTTCGCTGGTGCAGATGAAAGAATTGGGCGAACAGTTGATTGACGTGCACTCGCAACATCAAAATTTATTGTTGAACAAAGAAGGGTTTCAGCTGAATGTATTGGACATACTGGCGCATGATGAAGAAGAATTGAACAACTATCAGTCTTTGCACCGGGAATGGAAACAGGTGCAGCAGGATTTGGAAGATCTTATCGTCCTTGCCGAACAAAATAAGGCTGATGAAGATTATATCCGTTTTCAGCTGGAGCAGTTGGAAGATGCACAGTTGGCTGCCGGAGAACAGGAAGAACTGGAACAGGAGGCGGATACACTGAGTCATGCAGAAGAAATAAAAGCCGGGTTGTTTCGTGCCGGACAGGTGATGAACTCCGATGAAGGCGGTTTGCTTTCTGCTCTGAAAGAATGTCTGAACACGATGTTGGGGTTACAGAAAGTATATCCTTCTGCCGGAGAGCTTGCCGAGCGACTGGAAAGCAGCTATATTGAGTTGAAAGATATCTCTCAGGAGGTTTCTGGAAAGGAGGAAGAAATAGAATTTAATCCTGTCCGTTTGGAAGAGGTGAATGACCGCTTGAATCTGATTTATACACTTCAGCAAAAACATCGCGTCACTACGGTAGATGAGCTTTTGGCTTTGGCAGATGATTATGCGGCTAAGCTTGCCAATATCACTTCATCGGACGAGCAGATTGAAGAACTGAAGGTTCGTAGCGAAGCATTATATAGTAAGGTGAAGAAACAGGCTGCCGTACTTACTAAATTGCGTACTGCTGCTGCTCGTGAGGTTGAAAAACAAATGGCCGCCCGTCTGATACCTTTGGGTATGCCTAATGTTCGCTTCCGGGTGGAAATAGGAGCACGTAAGGAGCCGGGGGTACATGGTGCGGATACGGTGAACTTCCTTTTCTCTGCCAATAAGAACGGAGCTTTGCAGAGTATATCTTCGGTGGCTTCGGGGGGGGAGATAGCCCGCGTCATGCTGTCCGTCAAAGCAATGATAGCAGGAGCTGTGAAATTGCCCACTATTGTATTCGATGAAATAGATACCGGAGTCTCCGGCGAGATAGCCGATCGTATGGCGGACATTATGCAGGAAATGGGGGATAGCGACCGTCAGGTTATCAGCATCACTCACTTGCCGCAGATTGCAGCTCGCGGACGTGCTCATTATAAGGTGTACAAGCAGGATAATGAGACGGAAACCAACAGTCATATTCGTCGTTTGGCTGACGAAGAACGGATAGAGGAAATTGCTCATATGCTGAGTGGTGCCACCTTGACTGATGCCGCGCTGAACAATGCAAAGGCACTGTTGGGCATCGCCTGAAGAATGTAGTACTCTGCGGTTGTAAAGTAGAAGTTTATGACCGTAGTATAGGACTTTAGCAGGCTAAAGTAGAACAAAAAACAATAAGATACAATGATAGATAAAAGTGAAATGATTTTCGGCGTTCGTGCCGTTATAGAAGCTATTCAAGCAGGTAAGGACATCGACAAAATATTGGTCAAAAAGGATATTCAAAGTGATTTGTCCAAAGAACTCTTTGCTGCTTTAAAAGGAACTTTGATTCCTGTGCAGCGTGTGCCGGTAGAGCGTATCAACCGCTTTACGCGTAAAAATCATCAAGGTGTGATAGCATTTGTTTCTGCCGTAACCTACCAGAAAACGGAAGATTTAGTGCCGTTTCTTTTTGAAGAAGGCAAGAATCCTTTGTTTGTTATGCTGGATGGCATAACGGATGTACGTAATTTTGGAGCGATAGCCCGTACTTGTGAGTGTGCGGCAGTCGATGCCGTTATTATTCCTGCCAAGAACAGTGTGACGGTAAATGCTGACGCAGTGAAAACCTCGGCTGGCGCATTGCACACCTTACCCGTATGCCGGGAACAGAATCTGAAAGATACCTTGCAGTACCTTAAGAATAGTGGATTCCACATTGTGGCGGCTACGGAGAAAGGTGATTATGACTATACGAAAGCCGATTATACAGGTCCTATGTGCATCATTATGGGAGCCGAAGACAAAGGAGTTTCCTATGATAATCTTGCGCTATGCGATGAATGGGTAAAGATTCCGATGCTGGGAACGATCGAGTCCTTGAATGTATCTGTTGCGGCCGGAATCTTGATTTATGAAGCTGTGAAACAAAGAACCAACTAAATATGAAAAAGAAGATTTTCCTGCTTTTCACTCTGTGCCTTTTAGCGCAGTGGAGTGTAGCACAAGCCCCCAAATGGGTGGAGAAAGCTAAGCGTGCCGTATTCTCGGTGGTTACTTATGGAGAGAATGACAAGATTTTGAATACCGGTAACGGATTCTTCGTAACGGAAGATGGCATTGCCTTGTCCGATTATTCCTTGTTTAAGGGAGCACAGCGGGCGGTAGTGGTGAATTCGGCGGGCGTACAGATGCCGGTAGTCTCTATTCTGGGTGCAAATGATATGTACGATGTCATTAAGTTTCGCGTAGACATATCAGCCAAGAAAGTGCCTGCACTAAATTTGGCAGCCGTATCTCCGGCAGTGGGTGCTAATGTATATATCTTGCCTTATTCAACCCAGAAAGACCGTTCCTATACAGCCGGTCAGGTGAAGGCTGCGGATAAGTTTTCTGAGAAATATTATTACTATACGCTCAACTTGAGTCTGAAAGATAAGATGGTGAGCTGTCCTGTTATGACCGAAGAAGGAGAAGTTTTTGCTCTTGCACAGAAATCATCCGGCGCTGATACCGCTACGATTTGTTATGCGGTTGATGCCAACTTTGCAATGGCTCAAAGCGTATCGGCATTCTCTTTCGGAGATATGACCTTAAAGAATATCGGCATCAAAAAAGCATTACCTGATACGGAAGAAGAAGCGTTGGTGTTCCTTTTCATGGTTTCCTCGCAAGTTAGTCAGGATGAGTATGCCCAGCTGTTGGATGATTTTATTGCCGAATATCCCAATAGCGCAGACGGCTATATGAGGCGTGCCACTAATCAGCTGTACCGGTCCAAAGACGATGCTTCGATGGAAAAAGTAGAGGCCGATATGGATAAGGCGCTGAGTGTGGCCCAGAAGAAAGACGATGTGTATTATAATCGTGCCAAATTGATATATAACTACATGCTGAGCAATCCGGAGAAGCCTTATAAGGACTGGTCTTACGACAGGGCAGCAGATGAAATCAGAAAAGCGATTGCTCTTCAAGAACTACCGGTGTATGTGCAGGTAGAGGGTGACATTTTGTTTGCAAAGCAAGATTATCCGGCAGCGCTGGCCTGTTACGAAAAGGTCAACCAATCTGATTTGGCATCGGCAGCGACTTTCTTTAGCGCAGCCAAGACTAAAGAGCTGATGAAAGCACCTGCCGAGGAAGTTTTGGCACTCATGGATAGTTGTATGACACATTTCAATGAGCCGTATACGGAAGAAGCTGCTCCTTATCTGTTGGAACGTGCTCAGGCACGTATGAATGCAAATCAGGCGCGTGCCGCGATGCTCGACTATGATGCTTATTATAAAACGGTGAACGGTAAGGTAAATGATGTGTTCTATTATTATCGTGAACAGGCTGCTTTGAAAGCCAAGCAATTCCAGCGTGCACTGAATGATTTGGAGAAAGCCATTGAGTTGAACCCGAAAGATTTGACTTATCGTGCTGAACTTGCTGTTGTCAATATTCGTGTTGGACGCAATGAAGAAGCCTTGAAAATATTGCAGGATGCTTTGGCAATCGATCCTAAATATGCCGAGGCCTATCGTCTTATGGGAATTGTACAGTTACAGATGAAGAAGAAACAGGAAGCGTGCCAGAGCTTTGCCAAGGCAAAGGATTTGGGTGATCCGAATGTGGATGAGCTGATTGAGAAACACTGTAAATAGCATATAGATAATAATATAAAGGCCCTGCTTTCGCAAGCAGAGCCTTTGTTTGGGAAACTTCCCCATACTAAAATAAAAGTTAAGTCTAGGTATTAACAGGTTATATGTGTAAATTTCTTTTGTGTATTCATCTAATAAATGCACCGTTCTTGGAAATACTGCATGACTTTGCTGATTTTTTTTTGAGAATGTTATAAAAGAATGTGATATACTTGATAATGAATAGATAAAAAAAGATAGAAGATTATGAAGAAAGTGATTTGTAGCCAAAAGGCTCCGGGCGCAATAGGCCCTTACAGCCAAGCGATTGAAGCGAATGGAATGGTTTTTGTCTCAGGTCAGCTACCTATTGATGCAGCTACCGGAGTAATGGCAGAGGGAGCAGAGGCACAGGCCCACCAGTCGTTGGAGAATGTAAAGCACATCCTGGAAGAAGCAGGATTGAGCATGGCGAATATCGTGAAGACTACCGTCTTTTTAGCGGATATGTCCTTGTTTGCCGATATGAACAAGGTGTATGCCACTTATTTTGACGGAGCCTTTCCGGCACGTTCGGCAGTTGCCGTAAAGGCACTACCGAAAGATGCCTTAGTGGAGATTGAGTGTATTGCGGTTCGCTAATAAGTCCGCTACAATAAAGTTGCTGCCACCTACGAAGATGAAATCTTCCGGGTGGCTTTTTTCTTGTGCGGCAGTCACAGCGGCAGGAACATCCGGATAGCAACTTCCTTGCAGTCCGTTTTGTGCGGCGAGTTTGCATAGCTCTTCTGCTGGGAGGGCGCGTTTCACGCTGGCTTTGGTGAAATAATAGGTGGCATCTTTGGGAAGCAAGGAGAGCACACCGCTGATGTCCTTGTCGTTCACCATACCAATTATAATATGAAGTTGGCGATAAGTCTGTTGTTTCAGTTGCTCTACAATGTATGTGATGCCGCCTACGTTGTGTCCGGTGTCGCATATCAGGGTGGGGGCATCCTGCAGTTTCTGCCATCGTCCCATTAGTCCTGTCAGTTCGCAGACATGGGCAAAACCGCTGCGTATGCTTTGCTCGTCTATCCGGTAACCGGCTTCTTTCAACAGCGGCAAGGCGGCGAGGATAGTGCGCGTGTTCTTTATCTGGTAGAGTCCTTGCAACTCTGTTTTCATCTTAGGATAATCATTTTTCATCGTATCTTCTGCGAAAATGATCGGAGCTTTCTCTTCTGCCGCTTTTTGCAGGAAAACCGGTTTGGTTTCGGGCGTGGTTTCTCCGATGACAACAGGAATACCGGCTTTGATGATGCCGGCCTTTTCTCCTGCTATTTTCGCCAGTGTATCTCCCAAAAACTGGACGTGGTCGAAACTGATATTAGTAATGATGCACAAATCCGGATGAATGATGTTTGTACAGTCCAAACGGCCGCCCAATCCCACTTCTATGACGGCTACATCCACTTTTTCATCGGCAAAATAACGAAATGCCATGGCGGTAGTCAGTTCGAAGAACGAAGGATGCAGCGGTTCAAAGAAATCCCGTTCTTTTTCTACAAAATCCACTACATATTTTTCCGGTATAGGCTGTCCGTTTATGCGGATGCGCTCGCGGAAATCTACCAAATGAGGAGAAGTATAAAGCCCCACACGATATCCGACTTCTTGCAGTATGGCGGCCAGCGTATGCGAACAAGAGCCTTTGCCGTTAGTGCCCGCCACATGAATTGTGCGGAATGAACGGTGGGGATGTCCGAAGTGCTTGTCCAGTACCTGCGTGTTTTCTAATCCCTCTTTGTATGCCGCGCCGCCTACGTGTTGGAACATGGGCACACTGTTATATAAGTAAGTTAAAGTGTTCTGATAGTTCATCTTTCATAAAAATTAACGGGAAAGTAATCCTTTCTCTTCATTAAAGTGTTATCTTTAGAAACGGCAAAGATAAGGCAATTTTGCTTAAGTGTGCATGTTTGTTTTATTTTAATATTGCCGGTGAAGTTATAAACCATTTAAATCTGAAGAGTATGGGAGCTAAAAAAAATTTTGTGATTGATACCAATGTTATCCTTCACGACTATAATTGTTTGAAGAACTTTCAAGAGAATGACATTTATCTTCCCATTGTAGTACTTGAGGAACTTGATAAATTCAAGAAAGGAAACGAACAGATAAATTTCAATGCTCGTGAGTTTGTTCGGGAACTTGACATGATCACCGACGACAACCTCTTTACTAAAGGTGCTCCGTTGGGTGAAGGTTTAGGACGTTTGTTTGTGGTTGCCGGTTCGATAGATTCATCGCGTGTGCACAACTCTTTCCCGGAACGGATTCCCGATCATCAGATACTGTCCGTCGTTGACTGGCTGACGGAGAAGAAACCGAAAATGAAGTCCATTCTTGTCACCAAAGACGTCAATCTTCGCATGAAAGCACGTTCTATCGGGTTGCTGTGTGAGGATTATATCAATGATAAGGTAATAAATGTAGATATATTTGAAAAATCGAACGAGGTGTTCGAAGGTGTCGACCCCACTTTGATCGATCGTATCTATTCCTCTAAAGAAGGATTGGATATTAGCGAGTTCGATTTTAAAGATATTATTCATCCTAATGAATGTTTTGTATTGAAGAGCGACCGTAGCAGCGTACTTGCCCGTTACAATCCTTTTACCCATTCCGTTTGTCGCGTAAACAAGACGAAGAATTATGGTATTGAACCGCGCAATGCCGAACAGAGTTTTGCTTTTGAAGTGCTGAATGATCCGAATATCAAGTTGGTAGCTCTTACCGGCAAGGCGGGGACAGGTAAGACCCTGTTGGCATTGGCTGCAGCCTTAGGCAAACTGACGGATTATAAACAAATTTTGTTGGCACGTCCTATCGTTGCATTGTCCAATAAGGATCTCGGTTTTCTGCCGGGTGATGCCAATGAAAAGGTGGCTCCTTACATGCAACCTTTGTTTGATAATTTGAACGTAATCAAGCATCAGTTCGCTTCCAATTCGAGCGAGGTGAAACGTCTGGAAGATATGCAGAAAAGTGACCAGCTTGTTATTGAGGCTTTGGCATTTATTCGCGGACGTAGCCTGAGCGAGACTTATTGTATCATTGACGAGGCGCAAAACCTTACTCCTCACGAAATCAAAACCATTATAACGCGTGCCGGAGAGGGAACCAAGATGGTGTTTACGGGTGATATTCAGCAAATTGACCAACCTTATCTGGATAGCCAGTCCAACGGGCTTGTCTACATGATAGATCGCATGAGGGATCAGAATTTGTTTGCTCATGTCAATTTGGTGAAAGGGGAGCGTAGCCAGTTGAGTGAGTTAGCAAGTAACCTGATGTAATATTTTATCAAATTCTTCTTCGCTTTGATAAAAAATAGTGTATCTTTGCGGTGCCTAAAACAAAAACTGTCAAACGTGATGAAGCGAAACTTTTTTCATCGGTACCTTTCAGCAAAGGTATTACCGATATGGACTGTTCTATTGATAGATGTCCTTATTATTGTTGTATCCAGTTTGCTGGCTTATGCACTGCGATATGATTTTCGGAGTCTTTTTTCGGAGTCGTCGTCCATAGACGTAACGATTGTATGTACAGTAGCCGTAAACCTGATATTTTTCAGGGCATTCCGTACATACTCTAATGTCCTTCGCTTTTCATCGTTTGTAGATATCATGCGCATCTTCGTGGCACTGACTGTGTCGTATGCATTGCTGCTGATAGCGAGTATAGTGGTGAAAAGCTTCACAAACATAAATGTGGCTCCCATAACGGTGCTGTTCATGTCCTATATCATCAGTTTTGCCATGATGGCATGTTCCCGCATTGTTGTGAAGATCTTCTTCGAAGCGTTGAATTTTGATGGTTCTCGCAGTGCCAATGTGTTTATTTATGGAGCCAAAGAGGCCGGAGTAAATATTGCAAAGGCATTGCGCGTCAGTCTTCGTAATCATTACCGCCTGCGCGGTTTCATAGCCGATGAACCGGAACTGATCAACAAGGTGATGATGGGGGTTAAGGTTTTCCCTAATGATGACACGTTGATTGAGAATCTGGATGACCGGGATGTGCATACCATTATCATTTCTCCTGCAAAAATGGAAGCGCTCAAACATTCTGATATGGCAGATCGCCTGTTGGCACATAACATAAAGCTGATGACGGCTCCTCCATTGAGCGAGTGGAACAATCAATTTCTGGATCGTACCCAGCTGAAAGAAATTCAAATAGAGGATTTGCTGCAACGTAATCCTATTGAAATTGATATTCACAAAGTTGCTTCTCATTTGGAAGGCAAGCGAGTGATGATTACAGGTGCTGCCGGGTCTATCGGTAGTGAGATTATGCGTCAGGTGGCTTCTTTCAATCCTTATAAACTGATTCTTGTGGACCAGGCTGAAACTCCTTTGCATGATATCCGTCTGGAGTTGCAAGACCGTTGGAGGGATATTGATGCCGAGACTATCATTGCCGATATTTCCAATGTGACGCGTATGGAGGAAATCTTCAGACGTTACAAGCCTCAGTACATTTTCCATGCGGCAGCCTACAAGCATGTGCCGATGATGGAGGACAATGTGTCCGAGTCTATTCAGGTAAATGTTTACGGTACGAGAACGGTTGCCGACTTGGCTGTGAAGTATGGTGCGGAGAAGTTTGTGATGATTTCTACGGATAAGGCTGTGAATCCTACTAATGTGATGGGATGCTCCAAGCGTATTTGTGAGATATATGTGCAGTCACTGGCAAAGAAATTGCTGGCAGAGGGCGGACATGTCACTCAGTTCATCACTACGCGTTTTGGTAATGTGCTGGGTTCGAATGGTTCGGTGATTCCTCGTTTCCGCGATCAGATACAGCGTGGAGGCCCTGTGACTGTGACGCATCCTGAAATTATACGCTATTTTATGACTATCCCCGAAGCCTGTCGTTTGGTGCTTGAAGCCGGAAGCATGGGAAATGGGGGAGAGATCTATATTTTCGATATGGGTAAGCCGGTGCGTATTGTGGACTTGGCCAAGCGAATGATCAGCCTTTCCGGGCGTACGGATGTCAAGATAGAATTTACGGGTTTGCGTCATGGTGAGAAGTTGTACGAGGAGTTGCTGAATGTCAAAGAACTTACTAAGCCCACTTATCATGAAAAAATTATGATTGCTACTGTGCGCGAGTACGACTATGATGAAGTGAATGAGCGTATCCAGAAGTTGATTGATGTCAGCTATACTTATGATCAGATGAAAATCGTAGCTGCCATGAAGGATATCGTTCCCGAATTTGTCAGCAAGAATTCTTGTTTTGAAGTGTTGGATAAGAAGAAATGAAGATAAAAAAGGATTTGAATTAACGAGGTTATGAATTAAAAAACGGATGATGCGTTCATTGAAGATGCATCATCCGTTTTTTATGGTATCAACTCCTTTTTATTTGTGTGATGAAAAGTATTTCAGGAATTGTGTACGTTCGAATGTATTTACACCATTCAGGTCGCTGACATTCAGCATGCCTTTGAACTGATTGATATTTTCCATTCCTTTGCGGTCCATCCATGTGTTCAGGAAGCGGGTGTATTCACTAATGACAGCATAGGAATTCAGATAGAGTGCGCTGCATAGTTCTACTGCCGAAGCACCTGCCAGGATAGCTTTCACTACTCCTTCGGGAGCATGTATGCCGCCCGATGCTGCATAGTCCAGCTTGTTGACTGCTGCGGAGGCAATGCCTATCCAGCGTAAAGACTTGGACAAGTCTGCATCTGTACTGAATACGTTTCCGGCGCTTTGGGCCATTTTCTCAATATCAATGTCCGGTTGGTAGAAACGGTTGAACATTACCACTGCCGCTGCCCCGTTGGCATAAAGCTGGTCGATAAGAGCTATCGGATTGGTAAGGTTGTCTCCCAATTTCATGATAACAGGGATGTTTACTGTTTTTTTGATGTGGCTCAGAATGTCGATGTGGCGTTGCTCGAAAGCACCGTATGTGTATTGTACATCGGTTTGCAAAGCAAGGATATTGACCTCCAAAGCGTCTGCGCCGGCTTCTTCTATCTTTTTGGCAAATTCAATCCAATCAGCATCCTGATAGCAGTTGATACTGGCAATGATAGGAATGTCACAAACTTTCTTGCTCTCTTTGATTAAATTCAAATATTCACCTAATTTGTGCTCGCGTATATATCCCACCAGATAATCGCTTCCTTCCGGGTACATATTAGGATCTCCCAGCCAGTCGGCTTCCATCATGATTTGCTCCTCAAAAAGAGACTTGAGTACGATAGCGCCTGCACCGGCTTCATAAAGCTTCTGATTCTTGGCTGCACTGTCAGTAAGTCCGGAACTGCTGATAATAATCGGATTTCTAAGTTTCAACCCTGCAAAAGTAGTTTCTAATGTTGCCATGATAATAGTTATTAGTTATTAATATATTCTTTCTCCAAATATTTTACTTCCTACACGAACTAAAGTACTGCCCGCGGCGATTGCTTCGTGATAATCGTGTGACATTCCCATAGACAACTCCCGGAACCATTCCGCATCAGCGAACCATGTGGCTTTTACTTCTTGAAAGAAGCTACTTAATGAACAAAACTCGGCTTTGATTTGTTCGGTATTATCTGTGTTTGTTGCCATGCCCATCAAGCCGCATATCCGGATGTTCTTAAACTGTTTCCACTCATTGGCAGCAAGCATTTCCCGACATTCATCGAAGCTGAAACCGAATTTCGTCTCTTCCTGTGCGATGTGCAGTTGCAGCAGGCAGTTTACGGTACGCTCTGCCTTGGCTGCCTGTTTATTGATTTCGGTGAGTAATTTATAGGAATCTACGCCATGAATCAGTGCTACATAGGGTATGATATATTTGATTTTGTTAGTTTGCAGATGTCCGATGAAATGCCATTCGATGTCTTTCGGCAAGCTTTCGTATTTGGCAGTCATCTCCTGTACTTTGCTTTCTCCGAACACACGTTGCCCTGCGCTGTAAGCTTCTTCTATCGCTTCGTTGGGATGAAACTTGGAAACAGCTACCAGTTGCACTCCTTGAGGCAACTCGTTCAGCACTTTTTTAATGTTTTCTGCAATACTCATCGTATATAATATAATAATGTATACACAATAAAATCTTCAATTTCTATTATTTGCTTCTCCCTTTCCTATACTTCAGGTTTGTCATTCGGTTCTGCACTGTACGGATATACATCCATAATGGCAGTTTCCGCTACGGATGCAATCTGATAATCGGCCATTGTGCCTTTCATACCTTCATCCAACTTCTTCACAGCATCGCGTAAGTCAGCGGCCTGTACCAGTACTTGGGTAGATGTTTTCTTCTCTGCACCGCTTTTTTCATCCAATGTGATGAAGACCAATTTGCATTTAAACCAACGGTCGGCCGCGTCTTCTTCACAAGGGAACAATTCACTATAATTTGCCCGTTTGATGTCTGATACGGTAAACTCTCCTGAGATGAACGGAGTCATTTCCTCGATGATGCGTGCTTCTGCTTCTGTAAAGCTGAGTGCGTCTACCAAATAAGGTTCGGTTACTTTCTTGTTCATTCCGTTTTCCATTGTTTTTTCGTAACGGATTTTGCACTCAAACCATGTATGCATTGCCATAATTTTCTAATTTTTAGTTAGTGTTTTAATTAATAAAATATCTTTTTTCTTCCTGTCTTCCTGAGACTTGCTGAAGATTTCCTCTCCTTTGTACGTTGGAAAGGGTGTACAAAGATAAACGAAAAAGGGGAATAATGTTCGATGTACGTGGAAGAAGATTATGTTAATTCAAAACTTTTTATCTATCAAATATTTTGTAGTTCCATGCGGAGTGTTTATCTTTGCGCTCACAAAACGAACTAATCGTGGACGTAAATACCATTCTTAAAAAGAGACGTAGTGAAAGCTACGTTCGGCGGAGCCATAAAAATAGCTCAAATTCAGTGAAATCATAAAACGCTTATTACTAAACTATTAATAATTTATTATTAGCATTTGTTAACTACTACGGTTCATAGGCATTGGTATGCTGTTTATGTTCGCCACAATACTGAATTCAGAGTAGAGTCGTGGCTTCGTGAGCAAGGTATAGAAATTTATTTACCTGTGCAGGATGTCTATCGGGAACATGCCGGAAAGCGTATTAAAGTGACTAAACCGGTAATTAGCGGTATGCTTTTTGTCTGTCTTTCCCGTCCTGAACTTACCATTGTAGAACATGCTCCCAATGTTCATCATTTCTTTAGTAAACGCGGCACTAATGCCCCTCTCATCATTCCCGACCAACAAATGGCGGACTTTCGCTTCATGGTCGACCTTTCCGACACTTCTATATTAATGGTTAATGAACCGATTGCTCCGGGAACTATGGTAACTGTGGCAAAAGGAAGCATGCAGGGTATCCGCGGTGAAATGGTGAAATACGAAAGTAAATATTATATCGCTGTGAGATTGCAGGAATTGGGGTGCGCATTGGTTAGTGTGCCAGTGAGCTATGTGAGACGCGGGTAAGGCATTTATTGTATTTCGCATGTTAGTGTTGTATAAAATGCGGCAGTAAATTTAACAGTGTTAAGACGGAAAAACGATAGTAGATTTTCTTGTTTCGGGAAGTTAACTTCAGCTTTTTAGGATGTTAATTTTATAGATAAGATGAAGTTAACTTTAACATCTCGTTAAAGTTAACTTCGTTATGGCCAATAAATTAATATGATATAAAATGTTATTTGTAGCAAATCATCTGTTTTTTTCAAGATAGTGAGTGCCTTTGTTTACACTATAAATATATGTGATATGGCTATGAAACTGAATACTTATCGTTTGACTTCTTTGGAAGAACCTACTGAAGAGCAATTACACGCTTTGATGGAACAAGTAGTCATTGCTGCGCGTGAGAGTTCTCGTAGAGCCAAAATAGAGATGGAGCGTAGAATGCAGGAAATAGTACAGATTGTGCTTAAAAGAAAAGAGGGGAAAAATTGAACCGTAATGGAAAAAAACGTTCCACATTATATATTGTTGCCGGATAACATTACACAAGAACAGTTTGGTGACTGGAATTCTCCCGTTGCCGTATTGAAAGCTGCTGAGTTGGCTACTAAAATGCGTTATGAGTGTTTGGAAAAAATAAGATTTTGTTTTTGAAACAGTTTTAATATCTAAAATAATTTCACGTTATTATAAATCATTGTTACATATTCATGATGCTATACCTTTTGCAGACAGGGTATATATTTATGATAACTCAATAGAAAATCAAATACCTCAACTATTGTTTCGCACTGTAAATGGGATTCTTTTCAAACAATATGTGAAAGCAATTCCTGAGTGGGCGCAGTTCTTGCTAAAATAATCTAACTTCTGAAAAAACACAAGGAAGCCGCTTAAATACGTTTTTCATATAGGAACACGTCAAAATCGGATACAATATACCCATTTTTCAAATTGTAATTTAATAGCCATAAGCTTAGTGTCTAAGACTTCTCGTACATCCAAGAGTTTTAAAAATGTGAAAGTAGCTCTTGTTTTTTATTTTGTCAATTTGGTTTTGTCTTTTTTCTCTCGCAAATTTTTTTTAGACTATTTGGGAGCAGAAGTATTGGGATTAAACACTACAGCTCAAAATCTGTTAGGCTTTTTAAATCTAGCAGAATTGGGTATTGGAAGTGCTGTGTCTTATGCACTTTATAAACCTCTTTTCCTAAATGATTTCCGTTCAATTAATGAGATTGTATCAATACAAGGATGGCTTTATCGACGCATTGCAGTAATCATAACTGTTGCAGCTTGTATACTGATGTGCTTCTTTTCATTAATTTTTGAGAAAGCTAAAGTTCCTTTATGGTATACATATGCCTCATTCTGTGTGTTGTTGTTCAGTTCCTTGCTTGGATATTTGTTTAATTATAAACAAATAGTCTTGACAGCAGACCAAAAGGAGTATAAAATAACATTGAACATTCAGGGCATCAAAGTGATTAAAGTTATTATTCAATTATTTGCAATAGTTTATTTGACTGATGGTTATGTCTATTGGTTAGCACTTGAGTTTCTGATGGCTGTTATTACTACTATTGTTATTGAATTTGTATTGAGACATGAATATCCATGGTTGCGCCCACAACCTCGAATTGGTAGTGCGATGCGCAAGAAATATACAAATATTATTACGAAAACTAAGCAGATTTTTTTTCATAAGATAGGACATTTTGCATTTTCTCAATCTAGCTCCATTATCATTTATGCATACGCTTCACTTTCATTAGTGGCTATTTATGGTAATTATATGTTAGTAGCCACAGGGCTTCAAATGTTGGTAAGTGCTATTTTTAATAGTGTTAATGCTGGTATTGGCAATTTAGTGGCTGAGAATAACAGGAAGCGTACTATTGCTGTTTTTTATGAATTATTTTCACTCCGTTTCTACATTGTGGCGGTGGTATGCTATGGCTTTTATATCTTGGTTGGTCCTTTTATATCCTTGTGGATTGGCAAGGAGTATGTATTAGACCATACCACTTTGTTACTAATTACTGCAGTCCTTTTTATTGACTTGGTGCGCAATATTATAGATTCTTTTAACAATGCATACGGACTTTTCCAAGATGTATGGGCAACCTTGATGGAAGCTTGTATCAATATTGGCTGTTCCATTTGGTTTGGTTCTATATGGGGATTACCTGGTATTTTGACAGGTGTGCTATTGAGTTTAATACTTGTTGTTTTTTTGTGGAAGCCTTATTTCTTGTTTAAGTGGGGATTTAAGATCTCTGTATGGCATTATTGGAAACTCTATTTTAAATGTTTTGTTTCAGGAATCTTGGTAGTATGGATTTGTACATTTTTGATATCTGTGTTACCGATAAATGTAGACCAAGATTTCAAGATATGGATATTATACATCATTTTGAACATTACCTTTTTTGGAGTAATGTTTTTGGTTATTTTGTGTAGTGTTAATCATTCAATGTGGCAAAGTATGGGGAGAATATTGAATTTATTGAAGAAAAATAATAATCTATGAGAATTTTAGTAGACTTAACTTATATTGGAGAAGATGTAAGGAGTGGAATAGATACTTATTCTATGCGCTTAATAAGAGGCTGGATTGATTCGGGTGAGATTGATAAGCAGCATTTCAGTTTTATTGTTACTACTAATAATGTATATTCTATTAGGAATATATATCCTGATTTGGATTATATTATTTTAAATATGTGTTCTCTATTTTATTCTTCCAAATTGTCAACATTCATCAATAGTTGTCGATGGCAAAAATTAGTTAATGATTCTAATGCCGATAGAGTGTTTATTCCTTTCCCTACTATTTTATCTTCTAGAAAAATTAAGATAAGAAAAATAGTGACAATTCATGATTTGCAAGCAATGAAAATCTATAAAGGCATAAAGAAAATAAAACAATGGTGGATACTTAAGCAAGCAATCTTGACTTCTGATAGGATTATAGCAATTTCAAATTATACTCAAAAAGACATCTGCAGATATTGTAAAAAAGTGGACATTAATAAAATTCGTGTAATTTATAATTCTATAATTGTAGCTCCTGAAGCTTTGTCTATTGAGGAAGTTCTTACTCCTAATTATATTTTATATGTAAATTCTTTGGCAGAACTAAAAAATGTAAAAACTTTACTTTTGGCATTTAATGAAATTAAGGAGGAAATCTCTAATGACTTATTGATAGTAGGTAAAACAACATCGTATTGGGTAGAGGAAATTGTACCTTTAATAAATCAATTAGGAATCCAGGATCGAGTAATACATATTTCAAGGTATTTATCCAATGAAGAATTAAGCTTGTTGTATAAAAAAGCTGTAGTTTTTGTATCTCCTTCACAGCATGAAGGTTTTGGGTATACACCTGTTGAAGCTGCAATATGTGGTACTCCAGTAATTTGTACGGAAGCTGCAGCCTTACCTGAGGTTACCATGGGATTAGTGAATTATTATACTCCTCCATTAAATTATATACAATTAAAGGATAAAATAATGGAGATACTGAAAAATAAACCTTCTCAAGAGTTGTTAAAAAATATATCTTATACTTTTCTGAAAAGATATGATAATGTACAACAGTCTAAACGTGTATGTGCATATTTGATAGAAGGTATATCTGAAGAAGTTTAATATGTTATAGTTATAAAGATATAAGATGATGAATAAAAAGATACGTCCGGTTGCTATTTTTTTACCACAGTTTTATCCAACTCCAGAAAATGATGAATGGTGGGGAATGGGATTTACAGAGTGGACAAATGTAGCGAAAGCTCGACCTCGTTTTTGGGGACATTATCAGCCACATCTCCCTGCTGATTTAGGATTTTATGATTTAAGATTGGCTGAAGTTAAAGAACTACAAGCTAAAATGGCCCGAGAGTATGGTATCTCAGCTTTTTGTTACTATCACTATTGGTTTAATGGAAGACGTATTTTGGAAAAGCCAATGGAAGATATTTTGAGAACAGGAAAACCCGATTTCCCATTTATGTTTTGTTGGGCTAATGAAAATTGGACAAAAGGGTGGAGCAATAAGCCTGATGATATATTGCTACAACAAAATTATTCATTAGAGGATGATAAAAAACATATTGCATATTTATTAAATGTTTTTAAAGATCCAAGATATTTAAGGATTGATAATAGACCTGTAATAGCAATCTATCGTTCTACATTAATTCCTGATGTTTCTGCAACGTTGAATTTATGGCGAGATGAAGCAAAAAAAGAAGGACTTGAATTATATATTTGTAGGTTTGAGTCTTATGGAGTTAGTGGGGCTGAATATTTAGATGCTGGTTTTGATGCAGCTATAGAATTTCAACCGCATGCTATGAATTCCAATTCATACATGAAGAACCGAAATCTTATTCCTCGCGTGATTAATAAATTATCAAGAAAATATTTGAAAAGAAATTTACTACCAATTATTCTGTCTTATCCATCATACGTCCGTTTCATGTGTAAACAACCTCAACCTACATATAAACGCTACCCTTGTATTATGCCTTCATGGGATAATGCTTCACGTAAAAAAGGGTCTTTTCTAGCTTTTAAAAGAAGTACTCCGTCTCTTTATTATAAATGGTTGAAATATGTTGTCAGTAATTTTGTTCCATATAGTAAAGATGAAAATTTGCTATTTATCAATGCATGGAATGAGTGGGCAGAAGGTGATCATTTAGAGCCTGATCAGAAATGGGGAAGAGCTTATTTGGAAATGACTAAAAAAGCACTACAGGATGAAAATATTATTTGATCTTATATCTATTCAAAAATACCATAGCGGAGGTGGTGAGTATGTGAAAAAAGTTCTTGATGGGTTGCTTTCTAAAAGCGATAATATTATATTGGGACTATTTAATTCTAAGCTCTCTTTTTTGGATGAAGATTTGAAGAGCCTTAGAACAAAAATTCAACTATTAGATATTAGTAAAAATACAATTTCAGAGTATGTCACACTCTATAAGGTTGATATTTTATTTATTGGCATTATACAACGTTATATAGGATATAATCTTGAAAACATAAAATGCAAAATAGTCTGTGTTATACACGATATTGGTGATATGGAGTTTTTGGATAATAGAATACACTTTTTATCTCAATGTTCATTAAAGAACTATTTACGTTTAAGTGTGGATTATTGGTTCCCTTGCATTAAGTATTCTACTTTATGTAGGACTATAAGTCACTATAAAAAAATAGAATCATTATTGGTACAAAATAATGTTGTTATAATTACTGTTTCTAAATATACAGCGAACTCAATTAAATATTATTTCCCTAAAATTGGCGACAGGAAAAATATTAATATTTTATATCCACCATCTAAACAATATATTCGAAAGGATATTATTGATAATGATAAGATAGAGATGATATTATCATCTGGTAAGAGATATATACTATTTGTTAATGCGAATAGAGAAAATAAGAATTTTAATATTGTGTCGAAATGTTTCAGTAGAATAAAAGAGTCTTTTCCTGATATGTTATTGGTAGTAACAGGGCAGAATAAAAAGATCTCCAATAAGGATGTTATTAGTTTAGATTATGTTTCTGCATCCGACATTGAAAACTTATATATGCATGCTTGGGTTCTGATTTATCCATCATTGACTGAGGGGTTTGGATATCCTCCTATTGAAGCAATGAAATATGGAACACCTGTTATTTCTTCCAATGTTTGTTCTATGCCAGAAATTCTTGATGATGCTGTTTTATACTGTTCTCCTTTTTATGTAAACGATTTATTTTATCGTATTAGGCTTTTAGAAGAAAAATATCAATATTACAAATTGAAGGGTAAGGAACAATATCAAAAAATTCTAAAGAGGCAAAAAGGGGATTTTCATAGACTTATTAATATGATTAGTAAATATGATAGTATTTAAGTTTAGATCATAATAATATTTTATAGTTATTTAAAATGATTTTGACAAGAGAAAATTCATGCGCTGTCATTGTAACATTTAATCCTGATTCTTTGTTTGAAGAAGCAATTAAACGCCATATAGAATTATTTGGTTTTATTATTGTTGTAGATAATAATTCTAATGATTTATCTTTTCTTGATAATTGTGAGGCAGATACTGTTTTGTTAAAAGAGAATATGGGGATTGCATATGCTCTTAATATTGGAATAAAAAGGGCATTGGCTTTAGGATATAGGTGGATTTTTACATTTGATCAAGATAGTATTCCCATTCGTGACTTCTTATATTATTACAATGAAGTTTTTAGAGTTCTACCTAACTTGATAACTAATATTGGTTTAATATCTACAAAACATGTTCCTAATATTCCTATTTTTGAGAATTCTAAATTGAAAATTAAACGCACTTGTTCTTTAATTACATCTGGTATGTTTCATAATGGAAAGATTTTTGAGAAGATTGGATGGTATGATGAGAAAATGTTTATAGATGGAGTGGATTTTGAATTTGCTTTGCGGTGTGCAGTTGCTGGCTTTGATACTATACGTATCCAAAATCCTATATTACAACATAAACTGGGAGATCCGCAAAATAGGACTATTATGTGGGGACTTTTCAATGTAAAGACAACAAATCATAATGCAACAAGAAGGTATTATATAATGAGAAATCATATATATATATTTAAAAAATATATTTTTAAAAAGCCTCTTTGGATTTTAAAGAAGAGTTTCTTTTGTGGGGTTGATTTGATCATTATGTTATTGGCCGATGATGACAAATGGGATAAAATTAGAAAAACATTAAAAGGTTTGGTGGATGGTTTTGTGTTGTAACTGGAATATCTTTTCAATAGAAATATTGAAAAGAATTATTGGGGGAACTTTGTTTTTTTATATGGTTTGTTTCCCTGGCTGCTATATGCTGTCTAAACTGCCTTTCTTAATTTTGTTATTGTGTATTTTTATCTACAGAGTGGTATGTAAGAAATTTAATATCTCAAAGCCTGTTCTGTTTATAGTGTCCATTATTTGGCTTAAAGGAGTATATGGCGTTTTTATGGGAATTTTACATTCGAATAGTTATGTGTTAGATGTTGTTCCTGTTAATTTGTTTTGGCCAGTGGTCTATCTTGTTTATATATCTTTAGTAGACAACGAAAAAGAATATCTTGGGCTAGCTAAAATCTTGATCTATTCTCATATATTTATAGTAGTTTACATTTCGTTGTATATGCTATTCCAGTGGTTTGGATATTCCTTTATAGAGATTTATCCAGATGATTTGATTTTTAGTATATATAGTAATCAAAGCCATTTAACTGCAGGATATATTAATGCCCTTGTTTTCACAACCCCTATGCTTGTTATCTTTTTAATGACAAATTATAATATAGGTTTTCCTCGTATATTATTGTTGGTATTACTACTGCTGACGTTTGTTGTTTTAATAATTTCAGGTAGACGTATGTATATGTTAACTTGTATGATTGCACCTCTTTTCCCTCTATTTCATAGAAAGATGTTAGGTAAATTAATTTACAAAAGAATTCTAAAATCCACAAAATATATGTTGATAATAGGAGGAGTCGCTTGTGTGATATTGTTTTCTTTTGTTTCTCTTGATGGATACATTGAACGTTTTGAACAGGCTTTTGATGCAACTGAGGAACCTATTAAGTTTCGACAATTGTCAATGCTTTTAAGGGAGTTTATGAACGCTCCATTATTAGGCCATGGGTTGGGAGCTGTTCTCTATGAGCCTGCAAGATACACGCTTAGTTTTTCCTTTGAACTTGGTTATGTTTTTGATTTAGTTACATTGGGAATTTTGGGGTGTGTAATTTACTATATTGGAATTATATTGGTATTATACTCTATGATAAAGGTGATAAAGAAGAAACATAATGCAGTTTTATATTCATACTATGTAGGTTTAATAATTTTTCTTATAGGTCAAGCTACCAATCCTTTCTTGTCATCTTATGATTTTATGTGGCCTTTGTATATCGGGTTGATAGGGGTAAATATTGACACACTAAATATTAATTAACGCCATGATGAACATACTTTTACTTACTGTTAATTATAATGCAGAAAAAGCATTGATGGATTATTTATCTTCTGTGGAAAAATCCTTAGGTGAAGTGGATAATATTTCTCTAAAAATAATAATTGCGGATAACTCTAATATTTCATTGGACTTGTCTTGTTTCTCTGATACATTAGATATACACTATGTGTTTACAGGGAAAAATATGGGATATTTAGGAGCTGTATCATATGCTATAAAGAAGGAACAAATAGTATTAACTGAGTATGACTATTTTATAATATCCAATGTTGATATTATGATGGATACATCTTTTTTTAAAGTGTTTTCTACACTTAATATTGATAGTCATGTTGCGTGGATTGCTAATGAGATATGGTCTAATGAGGAAAAGAGAGATCGTAATCCTAAAATATTAGAACGGTATACAAAGAATAGACTTAATATAATATTGCAGCTTTATAAATATCCAATTTTAGATTGGATATATAAGAATACATTGTATAGAAAAAAAACATCAAAAGTAGAACTTTATCAAGGAAAAAAAATTTATGCTGGTCATGGCTCATTTATAATATTAACTAAAAACTTTTTTTTAAAATGTGAAGAAATAGCATATCCAATATTTTTGTTTGGTGAGGAAATCTATTTAGCAGAGCTAATTAAAAATGCTGGTATGAAAGTATGCTATTACCCACTACTAAGAGTATCAGATAATGAACATGTGTCTACGGGGAGGATGAAAAAGAAGTTTTATTATAAATGTAATAGAGAAGCAATAGAATATTTAATAAAAACATTTTATGAATAAGATAGAAGCATCTGTTTATGGGCTTGTTAGAAAATATCCGCTAGTTAAAAAGACTATAAAGATTTTGTATCAAGGATTTTTTGATTTATTATCTAGAAAAAAGGATCTATTTTCTGGATATTATTCGTATAAAGAAGGCTTTTTTTTTGGTTTTCATGATATATCTCCTTTTAGTGAAGATGAAACGATGATTTTAGCCCATAAACTTCCATTTGATTTGTGTATGCCTAGGACTGGAGATAAAATGGAAATTGGTTATATTGATTTCAAAGAAGATGAGTTAGGAGATTTCTATAAGGTAACTGAAACTACAGCCTGGAACTATCATAAGGGATGTCGGCTTCAATGGTTAGATAACAAGCATATTATATATAATACAGAGAAGGGAGGTAAACTTGTTTCAGAAATTACTTCTCTTTCTACAGGAGAATCAAGATGTATTAATCATCCTATTGACTCTATATATAATTCAGCGACTGAATCATTAGCGACTTCATTTTGTTATGAACGATTAAATCGTTGTATGCCCGGATATGGATATTCTATTCTTAATGGTGATATAGTTGAAGCTTATCCAAAAGATGATGGCCTTTTTTTGATAGACTTAAATTCTGGAGAAAAGAAAATGCTTGTATCGCTATATGAACTGGCAATGAACGTCGGTAGTAATTATTTGGAAGATTATTCTCATTTTGTAACTCATACAGAGTTTTCAAAAGATGGTAATTATATATCTTTTTTATATAGATGTGCACCAATTGGAGGTGAAGGTAAAGATTTACATAAAACCTTTATTATAGTTTATGATTTGCAACGAGCTACCTATATTGTCTTGCCGACTCAAGAATCTGGTTCACACTATGTTTGGAATTATAAAAATGAAATTATTGCATCTTGTATATTAGATGGTAAAAATTGCCATGTATTATATAATGTGAATACTCCCAATGATTATAAAATTATAGCGGGAAAGGTGCTTAATTCGGATGGTCACCAGACATTTATTTCTGACGATGTATTTATAACAGATACTTATCCTGATAAATATAGAATGACGAAACTATACAAAGTAAATATCTGTGATAATGTTGTAGAACTGATAGCCAGTATATATTCTCCCAAACAATTTCAAACAAGAGATGTGTTTAAGCATATTGCTTGTGATTTACATCCTCGTGTTTCCCCTCAAGGGAAATATGTATCTTTTGACTCTGCAACAACAGGAAAACGCTCTTTGTTTGTAATGACACTTGATAAATGATTAATTGTGGATATGTAGAAAGTGGATTTTAATGCAGTGATTTTATTATCGCCTAGAAATTTTTATTATAAAGTCATTTTCATTATGTTATCAAGATAAAGCTATATCTGTAGATCGTTAATTTAGAGGGGATAAGAATAGTTCGCAACTAAATTCTGTAATTTTATACATATTATCAATATATAAGATATGAATATAGCAATTGTCGGTACCGGCTATGTGGGCTTGGTGTCTGGAACCTGTTTTGCTGAAATGGGTGCCAAAGTGACTTGTGTTGATGTGGATCAAAAGAAAATAGAAAAACTTCAAGCGGGAGAAATGCCTATTTATGAACCTGGGTTGGAAGAATTAGTGAAACGTAATGTAGGGTATGGACGTTTAAGTTTCACTACTGATCTCACTTCTGTACTTGATGAAGTAGAGGTGGTATTCAGTGCTGTCGGTACGCCGCCTGATGAAGATGGATCAGCTGATTTAAAATATGTATTGGCTGTAGCTCGACAATTTGGTCAAAATATTAATAAGTATACTATTTTAGTGACAAAATCAACAGTTCCGGTAGGTACTGCAAAAAAAGTAAAAGCAGTTATTCAGGAAGAATTGGACAAGCGTGGAGTGAATGTGGAATTTGATGTGGCTTCTAATCCTGAGTTTTTGAAAGAGGGAGCTGCAATTAAAGATTTTATGAGTCCTGATCGTGTAGTTGTAGGGACCGAAAGTCAACGTGCTGAAGAAGTAATGACAAAACTTTATCAACCTTTTTTACTTCAGAACTTTCGTGTAATTTTTATGGATATTCCTAGTGCTGAGATGACGAAATATGCAGCTAATGCCATGTTGGCTACTCGTATCTCATTTATGAATGATATTGCAAATTTGTGTGAATTGGTAGGGGCAAATGTTCATAATGTGCGTCGTGGAATAGGAACTGATACGCGTATTGGGGCTAAATTCCTGTATGCCGGTTGTGGCTATGGGGGATCTTGTTTCCCTAAAGATGTAAAAGCCTTAGTACATACAGGCATGGAACATGGTTATCGTATGCGGGTGATTGAAGCTGTTGAGGAAGTGAATAAAAATCAGAAAGAAATTGTATTTAAGAAATTGCAAAAGATTATGCCCAAGGGTGAAACTTTGCAAGATAAGATTGTTGCTGTACTTGGTTTAGCTTTTAAACCCGATACAGATGATATGCGCGAGGCACCAGCATTGATCGTGATAGACAAATTGTTGAAGGCTGGTGCAAAGGTGCGTGTTTTTGATCCTATTGCCATGATGGAGTGCAAACGTCGTATAGGTGATGTTGTTACTTATACTGATAATATTTATGACTGTGTAGATGGTGCTTATGCTATGCTTTTGATGACCGAGTGGCGTCAATTTCGTTTACCTTCATGGAATGTGATAAAGAAAGTAATGATTGGAAATATCATTGTGGACGGTCGTAATATTTATCATCGTGGGGAACTTGAGGGTGAGGGATTTGTATATGCTACTGTTGGTGAATAATTATATATAGGCAGGAACGAACAAGGCTTTATTTATTTTGAATGTTGATAATTTCTTTGTAACAATTTATGTATGCAAGACTACGGCTTAGTTTCGATCATTACTCCTACGTGGAATTGTGCTTCATTTATTAACCAAACAATCAAAAGTGTCCATGCACAAACATACACAAACTGGGAACTGCTCGTTCAGGACGATTGTTCTACAGATGGAACAGATAAGGTGATAGCTCCACTAGTAGACGAAGATAGTCGTATCAAATATGAGTGTAATATACGAAATAGCGGTGCGGCTATTACTCGTAATAATGCACTGAAAAGAGCTAAAGGACGTTGGATTGCCTTTTTAGATAGTGATGACATATGGCTACCTGAGAAGTTGGAAAGGCAGCTGAAATTTATGGTAGATAACGATTTTGCATTCACCTATCATGAATATGCAGAAATAACCGAAGAGGGAAAAGAAATAGGTGTATATGTGAGCGGACTTAAAAAAGTGAGTCTGTTTGATATGTTTGCTTGTTGTTGGCCTGGATGCCTGACTGTGATGTACGATGCAGATAGAGTTGGAGTCATTCAGATCAATGATGTACGGAAGAACAATGATACAGCTATGTGGCTGAAAGTAATAAGGAAATTCCCTTGTTATTTGCTGAAAGAAAATTTGGGTTATTATCGTAGGCGTAAAGGAAGTATTACGCCACCTACATTGGGTAAGCGTATTTGGGCTCATTATCCATTGTTTCGTGTGGCAGAAGAGATGCATCCGGTAATTGCTGTATTTTGGACATTGGCGAATGTGATAGGTAACGCTTACAAGAAAATGTTTTATGTAAAAAGATACTTTCCAACTCTATGTGATACACATTGAGTTTCTTGTCACATAGGTGATGATAAACAAATGTAGACTGTATCACGAAAGAACCGGATTCTTTTTAGTTATTTACTTTTTGCTTTTCCGCAATTCCTTTTATTATAACTTGTTGAATTTTAGTGATATGTATTTGTGACAAAATAAAAGTAATTCATTTCATCTTACTTTTTATGTAAGCGGTCAAAAATTGGCTATTAATTGAAAGTTCTATCTTCGCTGCCAACCCAATTTATAGAATTATGTATAGCAGTGAAGATCTTGAAAGGCTTTACTTTCAGTACCAGACGGAGTCTTTTCCTCATGGAGAATCTCTCCAATTGTTTTGTG